>Ga0209819_10000036_pt1 | contig 42602 bp, 56 predicted proteins | sample PPLLak2March2015_FD_187248 | JGI IMG/M metagenome (GOLD analysis project Ga0209819, IMG submission 187248) | Freshwater sediment microbial communities from Prairie Pothole Lake near Jamestown, North Dakota, USA - PPLs Lake P7 Core (1) Depth... | ecosystem: Environmental > Aquatic > Freshwater >... | reverse complement strand
CCATATTTTTTCCCCGGGGGGACTTTTGGGAGAATGTTTTTGAACTCGGAGGGAAAGAATGAGTAACACAGTTGTCGTTCATAAGAACCGAACCAACACGCTGTATGTTGATCTGGGCATTGATATTGCCGGAGAAACTCTGGCTAGCGAGATTCGTTCCGAAGCTTCTGTGGATTCAGATCTCATTGCTACATGGACTATCGGATATTTGACCGATGGAACTGATGGTCGACTAATCTTCACTTTGGATGATGCTATCACAGCTGCTATTGCAGAGGCAAAAGGCTACATGGATATTAAGCGACTTAGCGCTGGAGAACCAATTCCTGTTTTCGATCGTCCCCTTGAGGTTGAGTTCAGAGAGACGGTGACCGAATGAGCGAAGTCAATGTGATCTCTCGAGTTCAGATGATCGTTGTCAACCCAACGACCCGATCAGTTTCTGTCATCAACATGGGCCCTCAAGGTCCAGGCGGTATTCAAGGTCTTCCTGGTGATGATGGTGACGAAGGTCCTATGGGTCCTCCTGGGCCAGGAGTTCCAGTAGGTGGAGCCACAGGTCAGTCTCTTAGGAAAATCGATGGAACAGATTTCAACACTCAGTGGGTTACACCAGTAACAAATTTGAATTCACTAACTGATGTCAGTGTTCCAGTTGCAGCTGATGGGCAAGTTCTAAGATATGATGGGCCTTCTCAACTGTGGGTTCCTGGTACTGCTGGCGGTGGTGGAACAGGACTTCCACCAGGCGGAGTGATCTACAACCTTCTAGTCAAAGCGTCAAGTGTTGATGGTGATGCTGTTTGGTCTTCTGTTCCACAAGTTGCCAGTTTAACAGCGGATGCTATTACTATTAGAGACAAAACGGGGGTTACATATCCACGTTTGACGTTTAGTTTTGGTGATGGAGAGAATGGAGTTAATCCAAATCCATATGATTATATTCTACAATTGCTAGGCGATAAATTTTCATTGTTTTCTAGTAGATTTATTACTAAAGAAGTAGCTTCATTTAGAAGAGTTTCGAATGCGAATGTCGAATTTGGTCTTCAAGATTGGTTCATCACAAGCGATACCGATGGATATCTAAGATTCTTTCATGGAACTGATCGAGCTGTTTCTGAAATGTATCTTAGTTCTGCTGGTAGTTTAACCTTGCCTAATGTTGCTGCTAGTGGACGGATTAGTGCTAATGATTTCGTAGCAAATGGTGGTTATATTTATGGTAATGGAAATTTGAACATTTTGTCAAATGGCGCGGGTTATGTTAATGTTGAAGCTTATAACGGTCAAACCGCCGTTCAACCTGGTAATGCTTATGGTGTTGGCGCGAGACCAAAGGTAACTATTACTGCTCAGCCACTAAGCGGTACTTATTGGGAACGTCCACTTTCTATTCATAAGATTGGTGGAGCAGGAGAAGTTGGTATCGGTTTTGCTAATCATCTAACTGGTGTAACTGCAGGGTTTCAGGTGTTTAGCGATGGTACCGTTTATATTGGTAATCTAAATGGTGATAATACTGCATATGTTAAGTCATATGCATCAGCTTTTACAATTATTTCTACTAGGAAATTCAAAGCTAATATAGAACGTCTTTCAGGAAGAAGGGCTAGAGAAATCATTGATAGGGTTAGACCAGTGTTTTATAGAGATCTTCAGCATGAAATGGCGTTTAATGCTGGCTCAACAGCACCATATCCAGGCGGCGCAGTTAGAGAACCTCCTGTAGTTGAGCCACGTTTTCGATTTGGTATGGTAGCTGAAGAAGTGGAAGAGGCAGCTCGTGAGTTAATCGACCCAAGTGAGCTTGGCCCAGGTATTGATCTTAGCGGATTGATTGCTATTCTATGGCGAGGCTTTAAGAGTTTAGCTTCAGAAGTACGAGATCTACGTCAACAAGTTACACATTTGGAAGGACAACCATGAGCGCTGCATCTATTAGTCGAGCTGCTGGTGATCAAGAACTTCGAGCTAGAGTATTGGCAATGGCACATCGAGAGCTACTGTTCGATGAGATGAAGGCTGCTAGTACTTATGGTAGGAATCTATCAGCTGGAACTGTTAATGAAGAGCCTTTGATGTATCCAGTGGCAGTAGATACTGAGGCTGCTTATGAGTCTGCTGTTCAAGCTGGCCGCGGCGCTCCAGGTCATGACTCTGATGTTATTACTGATGCCGCTTTGACCGCAGCAGTTAATGCTCATTGGCCATGGATGGAAGGTGAGGGTCCTACATGAGTGATTTCGGAGATATTGAACCAGACGATCTTGTAGACACCGAGCCGCCGGATCCCCAGGCATTGGTTCGATATTTTTACCGCAAGCGGCATGAGCTTGCCCCAGATTCCAGTCGAGCAGCACGATTTGAAGACGAATCAGAAGAAGTTCGTGTTCTTATGGTGTATGTGTTTGCTCATATTATTGATAAGTTGAATCGAGAGTGGCAGAAAGCGCCTCTTTAAAATGGCAGCGCCTAAGGGTAAAGAATGGGGAGGAGTATTTGTAGCATTAGTAATAGTTTGCTATGGATTGATGTTTATTGACAGCGTTAAAACTGATGCTAAATTATTGGAATATTTTACTGACATTCTACTTGCTTTTGCTGTGGCTGCTATTGCTACTCTTGCATGGGTTGCGTGGTCATATTTACGCCAATACGATACTCCAGGACATGACGTAGATGAGGAGGACTAATGGGTAGTCTATGGATGAATGGCGATGGACTCCCAAATCTCGCCGAAGTACTTAGAGCAGAAGGTTTAGACGTTCAAACTTGGAATGGGTGGGAATACAGTTCCCGTTCAACCGGTGGTTATAATGAGCCAGGTCCTATGATGGTTACTGTCCATCATACTGCTTCAGGATCAGGTACATCATTTCAAAACGATTGGTCATATTGCGCTCAAGGGCATCAAGACGCGCCAGTAGCAAACAGTCTTCTTGGCCGAGAAGGTCAATGGGGAGTTCATGCTGGTGGTGCTTCTAATCATGCTGGTAAGGGTGGACCATGGAATACATCTAAGGGGCAAGTACCTTTAGATTCAGCAAACAGCAGATCGATTGGGATTGAAGCTCAAAATAATGGTGTTGGTGAGAATTGGGCTCCAGTTATGGTTGAGTCTTATGAAATTGGTGTAGCAGCTATGTGTAAGGCTTATATTCTTCAACCTGCTACCGATGTTGTTGCGCACTTTGAGTGGGCTCCAAGTCGTAAGATTGATCCGTGGGGTGGTAATACTTCTACTCCTGGTTTCCCATATACTGGTCCATTTGAATGGCTAATGAATGGTTTCCGTAATGGTGTAGCCGGTCGAATGGCTGGTGGTTTACCACCCGTACAAGGAGGAGATGACGTGCTATATCGCATTGATATTAAGCGAGATGACTCAGTTCCTGCGAGTCAACGAGCCAACGCCAAGTTCGTTGGGATGATGGACGCTAATGGTCTTGGGCATACAGTTTCTTGGGTTCGTACCGAAGCAGAGTACAAGCAATACGAAACACTTAAGGCACCACTTCGCACTTTGAACATGGCGGACTTGGCTGGTCTTATTCTTCTTGGGCCACTACCCACCGGTGATACTCTTCATAATTGGACTGGTGGCGAGTTTGATTTACATGTAGCTTAATTTGAAAGGAGGCTAAATGGCTGCGAAGCGTCGCCCTAGTCGGGCACCAGCAACAACAGATGAAGGTAGAGAAAGTCAGTTGGTCTCCCTTGCAATTGATCTGGCTGAAAAGCAGTTATCCGAAGGCACTGCGTCTTCGCAAGTTATTACACATTATTTGAGACTAGGTTCTACAAGGGAAAAGCTAGAACAAGAACGTCTACATCGTGAAAACGTTCTACTTGATTCTAAGGTGGAAATGCTAGCATCGGCTAAGAAGGTTGAAGAGCTGTATGCAGAAGCTTTGAATGCTATGAGGTCTTATGTAGGTCGTGAAATGGATTCGGGCGAAGAGTATGACGAGGTTTAGATCATATTCTGAGCTTAGACGACTTCATACTTTCGAAGAAAGATTTGAATATTTACGTTTAACTGGAGAAGTTGGTAGTGCTACATTTGGGTTTGATCGTCATATTAATCAGCAATTTTATCATTCAAATGAATGGCAAAGAGCTCGACAAGAAGTTATTGTAAGAGATAATGGATGCGATTTAGGTATATCTGGGTATGAAATTCATGTTGGTTTACTTATTCATCATATTAACCCAATGAATGCTGATGATATAATTCATGGTGAAGATTGGGTATTTGATCCAGAATATTTGATCACAACAACACAAAATACACATAACGCAATCCATTTCGGTAACGATAAATTACTTCCTAAGGTTGTTATTTCTCGTACTCCGAACGATACAAAACTTTGGTAGTAAGGAAGGTGAATTATGGAAGAAAGCATCCTAACAAGCACAAAGAAAATTCTTGGTTTGGACCAAGATTATACGGCATTTGATTTGGACGTTATTACTCACATTAATGCCGCTTTCTCCATTCTTAGTCAGCTTGGTGTAGGCCCAGATGGTGGATTTTCTCTTACTGATGATCTTACTTTCTGGACGGATTATGATGTTCCTCCTGATCAACTGCATCTAGTTAAGACATATGTATATTTGAAGGTGCGGTCTCTCTTCGATCCGCCTACCACTTCGTTTCTTATTGAGGCGACCGAAAAGCAGATCAAGGAATACGAGTGGAGACTTAATCTTTTCCGTGAGTATGCGCTTCCTGAGTATGAGCTATCGAAAGATCATCCGCCAACGTACTCATATCCTAAGGAGGAAGCTGTATGACTCAGACTGTAGAGGACTTTATTGAACATTATGGAGTCAAAGGTATGCGATGGGGACGACGGAAAGCTCGTGGATCAAGAAGTACAGAACGTACTGTATATAATAGATCGCCAAAGAAACTGACTTCAGCTGAGTTGGATAAGCGTATTAAGAGAATGGAGACTGAAAAAAGATATAATGATCTTAATAGAAAAGATGTTAGTCGAGGTTCCCAGCTTGCACATGAAATTTTAACTAATTCTGGTAGAACTGTAGCTACGACAATTGTTACAGGCGCTGTGTTGTTTGGTGTTAAGAAGGCACTAGAAGCAAAACTCGGAGCTGGAGCAGCGAGCGCAATTACTAAACGAGGTAAGTAGTAAGGAGGTGCAAATTGACTTTATCTAATACTGCAACTCCTTATTATTATGGACTGTTTCGAGAGTCAGTCTTGCGAGGAGAAGTTCCAGTTAATAGAGAAGTTTCAATGGAGATGAATCGCATTGATGATTTGATTGCTAATCCTAATATTTACTATGATGATATGGCAGTTCATGGTTTCATTAAGTATTGTGAGTTTGAACTCACACTCACTGATGGAAGCGATCTTCATCTTCTTGATACTTTCAAACTTTGGGCGGAACAAATCTTCGGATGGTACTTCTTTGTTGAAAGAAGTGTTTATCAACCAAATGAAGATGGACTTGGTGGACGTTACGTTAAAAAACTTATCAAAAAGCGTTTGACAACAAAGCAGTATCTAATTGTAGCCAGAGGCGCTGCAAAGTCAATGTATGCCAATTGTATTCAGGCATACTTCTTAAACGTAGATACCGCAACTACTCATCAGATCACAACTGCTCCTACAATGAAGCAGGCTGATGAGGTAATGTCTCCTTTTAGAACTGCTATTACCAGAGCAAGAGGGCCTCTTTTTAAGTTTCTTACCGAAGGTTCTTTACAGAATACTACTGGTTCTAGAGCACAGAGAGTAAAACTTGCTTCCACAAAGAAGGGTATTGAGAACTTTCTTACAGGTTCTCTTCTTGAAGTACGTCCAATGACAATCAATAAACTACAGGGGCTTCGTCCTAAAATCTCTACAATTGATGAATGGTTGTCTGGAGACATTAGAGAAGATGTCGTTGGAGCTATTGAACAAGGCGCCTCTAAGATGGACGACTATTTGATTGTTGCTATTAGTTCAGAAGGAACTGTTCGAAATGGTTCTGGCGACACAATCAAAATGGAACTCGCTACGATTCTTAGAGGTGAGTACCAAGCTCCTCACATTTCTATCTGGCATTACAAATTGGACGAACTTGAAGAAGTTAATAATCCAGCTATGTGGTTGAAAGCAAATCCTAATTTAGGTAAGACAGTTACTTATGATGTTTATCATTTGGATGTTGAAAGAGCTGAGAAAGCTCCTGCAACTCGTAACGATACCCTTGCGAAGCGATTTGGAATTCCAATGGAAGGCTATACTTACTTCTTTACTTACGAAGAAACACTTCCGCATCGTATCAGAGAATTTTGGGGTATGCCTTGCTCTCTTGGAGCAGATCTCTCGCAAGGTGATGACTTCTGTGCTTTTACCTTTCTCTTTCCACTTCCAAATTATACATTTGGGGTAAAAACTAGAAGTTACATTACTTCTTTAACGTTGATGAAACTTCCTGGAGCTATGCGAGTTAAGTATGAAGAATTTATTGCAGAAGGAAGTCTTCATGTTCTAGATGGTACAGTTCTTGATATGATGGAAGTTTATGACGATCTTGATGGTTTTATTCAACAGAGTGATTATGATGTTCGTTGTCTTGGCTTTGACCCATATAATGCCAAAGAGTTTGTTACTCGATGGGAAAACGAGAATGGATCTTTTGGAATTGAAAAAGTAATTCAAGGCGCAAGAACTGAATCCGTTCCTCTTGGAGAATTGAAGATTTTAGCAGAAGAACGTAAGCTTATTTTCGATCAAGATCTTATGTCGTTTGCTATGGGGAACGCCGTTACTTTGGAAGACACTAACGGAAATCGTAAGTTGTTAAAGAAAAGAGCTGATGAAAAAATCGATAATGTATCTGCTCTGATGGACGCATATGTCGCTTTCAAAGCTAACAAGGAGGCGTTCGAATGATAGTTGATGATGACGAAGTTCTTGCATATTTAGAACATTATGGCGTTAAGGGTATGCAATGGGGTCGACGTAAGGCACGAACTAGTGGTGGAAAGAAACCAGATACTAGAACACCAGAACAAAAATCGGCTGATCGAAAAGAAACTGCTTTTAAAGTTGCTAGAGCGGCTGTTGTAATTGGTGTCGGTGGTCTTTTAGTAAAATCCATAATCAATCAGCATCAAGCAACGAGACTTGGTGATATTCGAAGAATGCAATCTAATGTTGATGCAACTAAGAGACTTATGGATGCTCAAAAGGGTCTTAAAATAGATAGTTTGAATAGAGCATTTAATGCGGGAAAGATTACTAGAGAGCAAGGTTTTAAGATTGGTGCAAATATTGAAAAGCAAGCTAAGGTTAAAACATGGAAATCTGAAAGAGCTACTCTTGAAGCATTGAAGAAAAGCACTAGTCGACTAAATGGTGAAGCTAATCAGGATCTTAAGAAATGGTACGAAAGGAGTCAAACACCACTTCATCTTCGTGAATATTTGAGCACTGGTTCGGATTATTCTCGACAAATAAACACGGATGCAAAGGAGATGTTAAGAGGAAGAGCAGCTGTGGCTGATGCACGTCGTAAAGCAGCCGAAAGTTTAGCTCCAGCTCTTAAACGAAATAGATAACGGGAGGTGAATCTTGCCGATTTTAGATAGAGTAAAGAAGGCTTGGAATGCTTTTCGTAATACTGATGATACTCAGGAAATGGAATATGGCGGAACAACGTCGTATTCCGGCGGTAGTTCACCATCCCGTCAAAGACTCCATTTCTATACCGAACGTTCTATTGTCTCCTCTATTTATACAAGAATTAGTGTGGATGTAGCCGGGATTTTGATTAAACATGTTAAGTTGGATGACAAGGGTCGTTATTCTGGAGATATGGATAGTGCTTTGAATCAATGTCTTACTTTAGAATCTAATATTGATCAGGCACCTCGAGCGTTTAGACAAGACATTGCAATGACACTATTTGATAAAGGTGTTGCTGCAGTTGTTCCTGTAGATACAACTCGAAATCCAGCAACGAATGAGATCTTTGACATCTTTTCCATTCGAGTCGGAGAAGTTGTTACTTGGTATCCAAAACACGTTCGACTTAGCGTGTATAATGAGAATCGTGGCCAGCGTGAGGAGATTACTCTCGAAAAGCGCTATGTAGCTATTGTTGAGAATCCTCTTTATGCAGTAATGAATGAACCGAACTCAACTCTTCAGCGATTGATTCGCAAGTTGGGGCTTCTTGATGCTGTCGATGAACAATCGAGCTCAGGAAAGTTGGACATCATTATTCAGCTTCCGTATGTGATTAAGTCAGAAGCTCGTCGACAACAAGCAGAGAAGCGACGAGAGGACATTGAGTTCCAACTCAAGGGTAGCCAGTATGGGATTGCCTATACTGATGGTACCGAGAAGATCACTCAGCTTAATAGGCCAGCCGAGAACAATCTTTTGAAGCAAGTCGAGTATCTTACGACAATGCTTTATAATCAACTCGGACTTACCGAAGAAGTTATGAATGGTACGGCCGACGAAGAAGCTATGCTTAACTACTTTAATCGTACAATCGAACCCATTGTAGATGCAATTATCGAAGCAATGCAAAGAGCGTTCCTTGGGCCCCATGGTACGCAGAAGGATGAACGGATCAAGTACTTTAGAGATCCGTTTAAGCTTGTTCCTGTTAACGAAATTGCTGAGATTGCTGATAAGTTCACTCGTAATGAAATCCTAACAGCAAATGAGATCCGAGGCTTTATGGGAATTCCTCCAGCAGACGATCCAAAGGCAGACGAATTGAAGAACAGTAACATGCCTCAACCAGAAGAGTCCGGGGCCTAGTTCTCTTGAAAGGAACAGTCAAAATGGAACCAGATTTCAGCGGCTATGCAACTAAGGCTGGCCTGGTGTGTTCTGATGGTCGAACCATCATGCCAGGAGCATTCAAGCATCAAGACCAGGCAAAGGTCCCGCTTGTTTGGCAGCATGGTCATACTGATCCAGAAAATGTTCTTGGGCACGCTCTCCTCGAAAGCCGAGATGATGGCGTTTATGCCTATGGCTTCTTCAATAATTCACCTAAGGCAGTTCACGCAAGAGGCCTTTTGGATCACAAAGACATTACGATGCTTTCTATTTGGGCTAATCAGCTCGTTGAGCGAGCGGGTAAGGTTCTTCACGGTGCAATTCGAGAGGTGAGCCTGGTTCTTTCTGGAGCCAATCCTGGCGCACTTATCGAAAACGTTACAATTCGTCATTCCGATGGCGGCGAAGACACTCTTGATGATGAGGCTATTATCTATTCGGGCCTCGAGCTTGAGCATGCTAATGGCGATGAAGATGAAGAAGACGATGATAATGACGATGATGAGGAAACTGTACAAGATGTTTATGATTCGATGTCGGATAAGCAGAAGCAGGTTCTTCATTTCATGCTTGGCCAGGCTCTTACCGGTGCCGGCGAGCTAGAGCAAGACAACATCAAGGATGATTCCAACAATTCCGATCAGGAAGGTTCAACAATGACCCGTAACGTTTTCGAGAAGGGCGATAAGGAGTCTTCGCCAGTTCTCTCGCATGCGGATGTTCAGGGCATTGTCGCTGATGCGACTAAGCTTGGGTCCCTCAAGGCAGCTGTCGAAGGGTATGCTCTTGCTCACGGTATCAACCAGATTGATACACTCTTTCCTGAGGCTCAAGCGCTTACCTCGGCTCCTGAATTCTTTACTCGTCGTACGGAATGGGTGAATTCGGTTCTTTCCGGAGCTCGTAAAAGCCCTTTCAGCCGGGTGAAGACTCACTGGGCTGATCTCACGTATGATGATGCTCGTGCGAAGGGTTATATTACGGGCACGGAGAAGCAGGAAGAGTTCTACGGGACTGCTCGCCGGGAAACCAACCCGCAGACCATTTACAAGAAGCAGAAGCTGGACCGTGATGATATTCTTGATATCACGGACTTTGACGTCGTCGCCTGGATGAAGGGCGAGATGCGTCTGATGCTCGACGAGGAATTGGCTCGAGCAATTCTTCTTGGAGATGGTCGTACTGTTCCGGATCCTGATAAGATCCTGGAAGATCGCATTCGTCCAATCGCCAAGGATGATCCTCTCTTCACCATTCAGGTTCTGTGTGATCTCGCAGGTGGTGATATTTCAGACTTCGTTGACGCTATCATCATGTGGCGGGCACAGTATCGTGGTAGTGGAATGCCCACGCTGTACACTAGCGAAACGCTGATCGCACAGGTCATGCTCCTGAAGGATACACTTGGGCGTCGTATCTATACTTCTCTCGAGCAGTTTGCTCAGGAAATTCGCGTTTCATCGGTTGTTCCTGTTGACGTCTTCGATCCTGCGGCTGGACAGCCGTTGGCGATTCTCGTGAACATGAACGACTATGTCATCGGTTCAGACAAGGGTGGGGCAGTCAGCCTTTTCGATGATTTCGACATTGACTACAACCAATACAAGTATCTCATCGAGACTCGTGTGTCTGGTGCTTTGGTCAAGCTCAAGTCAGCGATCTGTGTCAAGCAGGGGACGTTCGTTCCTCCGCCTGCTGGCACCGTGCATATTATCGTGCCTGAGCCGCCGAATGAGCGTCAGAGTGATCCTCCCGTCCATGGTTCGCTTCCTGATGCTGCCGTAGTGACAAGTGAAGCCAAGACTCCTCCTAAGAGGCCCTCTTCTGATTAGCTGATAAGGAGTCATGATGGCAAGATTCCACGGAGAAGTAGGCTATGCTGATTCCGTAGAAACTCCAGAAGGTTCTGGTGTATGGGAAGATGTTATTACTGAAACAAATTATTATGGTGATGTTATTCGTAACACACGAAAGACCGAATCTGGAGAAGGTCTCAATGACGATTTAACTGTTGGTAATTCTATTAGCATCGTTGCTGATGACTATGCCATCAAACATTTCTTTAAGATCAAGTACGTGAATTGGGCGGGGACTCTTTGGACTGTCACAAACGTTGAGGTTCGGAGTCCTCGTCTGATTCTTCATCTAGGGAGCGTTTACAATGGCCCAACGCCTTGAGCTCCAAGCTCTGTTGATCGAGATTTTAGGAACAGAACACGTTTATTTTCAACCGCCACCAACATTACAAATGGAATATCCTTGTATTGTTTATCAACGAGATTATCTATTAACTAATCATGCTGATGATAAACCATACAAACGTACAAAACGATATCAGGTAACGATCATAGATCGGAATCCCGATAGCGATGTTCCAGACAAGGTGGCAGCATTACCTCTATGCGTATTTGATCGTTTTTATACAGCTGACAACCTCAATCACGATGTTTACAAACTTTTCTTCTAAGGAGAAGAACCGATGGCTGTACTTGTTTGGGATCAGATCGGCGATCGTTACTACGAAACTGGTATCGATCATGGAGTGCTTTATGTTCCAGATGCGTCTGGTGTTTATACCACGGGCGTTGCTTGGAATGGTCTTGTTAGTGTTACTGAGTCACCGACTGGAGCTGAAGCCACTGCTCAGTATGCCGACAACATTAAGTACCTGAACCTCATTTCTGCAGAAGAGTTTGGTGGGACGCTCGAGGCGTTCACTTACCCTGAGGAATGGGCTCAGTTCGATGGGCTTGGTGTTCCTGAGCCTGGCGTCTTTGTTGGTCAACAGCCTAGGAAGCTCTTCGGGCTTTCCTATCGCACTCGAGTGGGTAATGACCTCGAGGGTGACTCGTATGGCTATAAGCTGCATCTCGTTTATGGTTGTATTGCCAGTCCGTCTGAGAAGGCCTATAACACTATCAATGATTCCCCAGAGGCTATCACATTCAGCTGGGAGATTACTACTACCCCAGTGCCTGTGACTGGATTCAACCCAACTTCACTGATTGTGGTTGATTCGGGCATTGTTGATGCGGCAGATCTTCTTGCACTCGAAACTGCTCTTTATGGCGAAGCGGCTACTGAGCCAATGCTTCCTACACCAGATGAAGTTATTGCAATGTTTAGTGGTGTTGTTACAACGGCTCGTGGACAATCTTCTGGTGGTTCGTCTTCTATGGTATCACCGTCCCAGGAGTCTTAGTAATAGTAGGAGACTAGAGAATGCTCAAAATCATCCTCGAAGGTACTGAATACTACAACGAAGAGACAGAGACTTTTGAAACTGTTGGAGACGTTGAGTTACGATTAGAGCACTCTCTAGTCTCCCTGTCAAAATGGGAGTCAAAACACCAAAAGCCTTTCTTGAGTAATGTTACTAAAAGTACAGAAGAAATTCTCCATTACATAAGGTGTATGATTCTCACCGAAGATTTCCCAGAAGATGTTATAAGTAGACTTTCGCAAGGAAACATTGATCAAATTAATGCTTATATCGAGTCAAAAGAATCTGCGACTACGTTTGGTAAACTTCCTGATCAAAAAGCCAGAGGTGAAATAATTACCTCCGAACTCATCTACTATTGGATGGTAGCATTTAACATTCCATTTGAATGCGAATCGTGGCATCTTAATAGATTATTTGCTTTGGTTCGCATTTGTAACATTAAGAATGCTAAACCTAAGAAGATGGGGAAGAGCGAGATCGCGATGCGAAATCGTGAATTGAATGCACAACGTAGAGCAGAACTAAATACTCGAGGTTGATTGGAGGTTAAATGGCTACGCTTACTTGGGATGGTATTGGTGAACGTATCTTTGAAACTGGTGTTAGTAAAGGCGTCTTTTATGATTTTGTAGGTGCTGGTGTTGCTTGGAATGGTCTAATTTCCATTGATGAGAATGTGGATACTGAAGTTGAAGGCGTTATTTTTGATGGAGTAAAGATTAATGACATTGTGACATTGGGTAATTTCTCAGCTACATTGAAAGCCTTCACCTATCCTGATGAGTTTCTTCCATACGAAGGAGTTATTGAAACTGATTATGGTTTGATGGTAACTGGACAGCCATATGAACGTTTCGGATTGTGTTATCAAACGCAAGTTGGCGACGATCTTAATGGTTTGGAAGCAAATTACCAAACTCATGTGATTTATAATTTAACAGCGCTTGTTTCAACTAAATCTTATCAAACAATGGCACTTGAACCAGTGCCACATGAATTTCAATGGACTGTTTCCGCAGTTCCAGAAGAAATTGAAAACTATCGTCCCACAGCGCATCTTATATTTGATAGTCGCAAAATTGCTCCGGAGGTTATGTCCAAAATTAAAGAAGTACTTTATGGAACCGATCTTCAAGACGCATATCTTCCTCCAGCAAATCAGCTTGTCAAGATGATCAGGGATTGGGTGCTCACTCCACCGTAAGGACCAGCCATGATCCAAGTAATATCTACAGGTAATACAAACAATACTGATAAATTTCTTAAATTCATGAAGAGTGGAAAAGCATTTAAAGATCTTGATCGTTATGGACGTCAAGGAGTAGATCTTCTTTCTAGCGCTACACCAGTAGAAACTGGTAGAGCTGCTTCATCCTGGGGATATCAAGTAGGGCATACGAATGGCGTTCACTCTATCAGTTGGTTCAATACTGATAGAGAAGGTAGTGTTAATGTCGCTGTTATTCTTCAATATGGGCATGGCACTGGAACTGGTGGTTATGTTATGGGTAGAGATTATATTAATCCCGCCCTTCGTCCTCTCTTTGACCGAGCTGTAGCTGATATTTGGAGGCAGGTGACAGATGCCTAGTGTTGACGATCGAATTGTACGGATGGAATTTGATAATGCTCAATTTGAGAGGAAGCTGAACACTACCATTGCCAGCCTCGCTAAACTGGAAAAATCTCTTAAGTTTGATGGAGCTAAAACTGGATTAGCTGATGTATCTTCTGCAGCTAACAAATTCAATCTTGGTAATATGGGCGCCGTTATTGAGGGCGCTAGTGCTAAGTTTCTTGCTCTTAGTACCATTGCTATTACGGCTCTAGCTAATATTACTAATAGAGCTATTAGTACTGGTATTCAACTAGCTAAGTCTTTGAGCTTGGATCAAATTATCTCTGGTTTCAGAGAATATGAACAGAACATGACATCCATTCAGACCATTCTATCCAACACCAAGGCGGATGGCACTAATCTCGGTCAAGTTAATGATGCTCTTAGACAACTGAATGAATATGCTGATAAGACCATTTACAATTTCGGTCAGATGACGAGAAACATCGGTACGTTCACCGCCGCCGGTGTTGATCTAGAAACATCAGTTCAGTCTATCAAGGGCATTTCAAACCTTGCTGCTATCTCTGGCTCTAGTGCAGAGCAAGCTTCAAACGCAATGTATCAGCTGTCTCAGGCAGTATCGACTGGTACACTGCGGTTGATCGACTGGAACTCGGTTGTTAATGCAGGTATGGGTGGTGAAGTCTTCCAGAAGGCTTTGTTCGAAACTGGTAAGACTCTAGGCACGATTGCTGACGTTCCTATCGACCAGACATTCGAAGAGTGGACAAAGGGCGGAAAGTCATTCAGGGCGTCTCTCGAAGACAACTGGCTGACTGCTGAAGTTCTTACCACAACTCTTCAGGGCTTTACTGGAGAAATGACCGAAGCTCAGCTCCTAGCTATTGGTTATACAAAGGAGCAAGCAGCCGAGATCATTGAACTGGGTAAGACTGGTGTTGAAGCGGCAACTAAGGTTAGAACACTTACTCAGCTTATCCAGACGACAAAGGAAGCACTTGGTTCTGGATGGTCAGAGTCATTCAAGATCGTGTTCGGTAACTTTGAGGAAGCTACCGTACTATTCAGTGGTATCTCTGATGCTATTGGTGCAATGATCACTAAGTCGGCTACGGCTAGAAACGAGTTGCTACAAGGTTGGAAAGATATTGGTGGAAGAGATCTTCTCATTAAGGGTTTAACTGATGGAATCAAGAATCTAGGAAAGATCATTAAGCCTATTAAGGACGCTTTCAAAGATATTTTCCCGCCTTTGACAGCAGAGCGTTTGTACAATCTCACACGAGCTTTTAGTATTCTAATGGAGAGGCTCGAGCCTAGCTGGGCCACAGTGGATAAGCTCAAGCGTATTTTCAAGGGGTTCTTCGGAATCCTTGAGATCGGTTGGACGATTCTTAAAGAAGGTATCGATTTCATTGGTGAACTAATCGGCAGTCTTACTGGTGCTGGAAGTGGAAAGTTTCTTGCTTTTGCGGCTAAGATTGGCGATTTCTTCATCGAATTAAACGACGCGTTGGTCGAGGGTAAGGGAATCACAAGATTCTTCATGGATCTTCGTGATGGAGCAGAAGTTCTTATTGGTTTCTTGATCCAGGTCAAGGACGCGATTGTCGGTCTCTTTACTGGAGTGGATACCAATTTCCCTGACAATCTTGGTAATGCTTTCGGACGACTTGGCGACCGTTTCGATACGTTGAAGGATCGATTCCAGAAGGTTGGTGAGCTCTGGAAGCCGGTGCAAGATGTTCTAATCAAGATCAAGGACGTCCTAGATAAGATCTGGGATGCTATTGCTGATTGGTTCAGAGAGCTCGGCGGCAAAATGGCAGACGCTGCTGAAGAAGGAGACTTCGAAGCTGTTCTGGACGTTTTGAATGTCGCTCTGCTTGGTGGTATCGCAGGTATATTGGCTAAGTTCCTTAATTCTGGAATCAATTTCGATCTCGGTGGCGGATTCCTAGATAAAATCGGTCAAAGCTTTGAGCAACTTACTGGCGTACTCAAGGCGATGCAAACAGATATCAAGGCGAATGCTCTACTGAAGATCGCTGGAGCTATTGCTGTTATTACTGCTTCTGTTGTTGCATTGTCGTTGATTGATTCAGAAGCTTTGACTAAGGCATTGACTGCAATGGCCGTTGGGTTTGCTCAACTAATGGCTGCATTTGCTATTATCACTAAAATCAGTGCTGGTCCTAAGGGAGCAGGCTCATTCGTTCTTATTGCTACTGGCATGACGGTTCTAGCAACTGCCATTCTTATTCTTGCTGGAGCAGCTGCAATTCTTGGCAATCTTGATTGGGATGAGCTTGGTAAGGGCCTAGGCGCCATCATCGTTCTCATGGGTGTAATGGTTGGAGCTTCTAAGTTGCTGTCTGGTAGCGCAGGTAGTCTAATTCTTGCTGGTGCTGGAATGATTCTTCTAGCGACAGGTTTATCTATTCTTGCCGGAGCAGTAAAGATATTTGCCACAATGGATTGGGGCGAGATGGCCAAGGGCATGGTCGGCCTCGCCGGAGCTCTTCTTATTGTGGCCGGTGCAATGCAACTCATGCCTGCTACAGCTCCTTTACTTGGTGCAGGTCTACTCCTTCTAGCCATCGGCGTTAATATTCTTGCAGGAGCTCTCTTGATTTTCGCTACGATGTCTTGGGAGGAAATCGGTAAGGGTATGGCTGCACTAGCTGGTGGCCTCCTTATTATTGCTGGGGCAATGCAAATCATGTCCCCAATTATTCTTCTCGTAGGCCCCGGTCTTATTCTCATGGCCATCGGCATCACTATTCTAGCTGGTGCTCTGAAGATCATGGCCAGTATGAGCTGGGAGGAGATTGGTAGAGGGCTAACTGCACTAGCTGGATCCTTGCTTATTCTTGCAGTGGCTTGTACCGCAATGAGCGGCGCAATCGCAGGAGCCATTGCCATCGGTATTGTGTCTATATCTCTTGCTATATTGGCCAAGGTGCTCAAGGAAATGGCCGGAATCAGTTGGGGAGAACTGGTGCATGGTCTTATCGCCATCGCAGCTGTACTAGCAACTCTCGCTGTTGCGGCATTCCTTATCCAACCAGCTATTCCGGCTATGTTGGCTCTCGGTGCGGCATTGGTTATCATAGGCGCTGGCTTCGCGTTATTTGGATTTGGTGCTGCTCAAGTAGCCAAGGCATTCGAAAGTCTAGCTAAGGCTGGATCCGCAGGAGCTGAATCGCTTGAGAAATCTCTGCATGCTATTGGACGATCTCTATCGGCTCTTGGTAGAGGAATCGCTGAGGGAGTACTTGAGTTCCTTCAGACTTTGGCGGACGCAGCGCCTGTAATCGCTGAGCAACTAGTGGTGATTCTTGGGCATATCATTGAGGGCCTCCGAAAGCTAATTCCGCAGGTCATTGATGTTGTGATCGAGTTGGTTGAAGGAATCTTTGAGACCATTCGTACTTATGCCGACCAACTTATCGAGACTGGTCTATTCATTATTACAACTCTTCTGACGGGCATCCGAGATAATATCGACGATGTTGTTATTCTTGTTGGGGAGATCATTGTTGGTTTCTTGGATGCATTTGCACAAGAGGTACCTCGCATCGTTGAGTCGCTTGTCAATCTCTACATCGAAATTCTTACAAGCGTAGCTGAAGGTGTAGGTAGAGTTGCAGCCACATTGATGGTCGGTGTTGGTGTTGCGTTCTTCACCGGCTTCTTCAATGGTGTAATGGAGGCAACTGGTCCAGTCGGTGAATGGTTTATGAATCTTGGACGTACTGTTCTTGGATGGGTTGGCAATGTAGTTAGTACTCTCTGGCAAAAGGGAACTGACTTTATTTCTGGTCTATTCAATGGCGTCAAGGGCAAGATTGGTGAAGTCACAACTTTCTTCACTACTCTAGCTGGAAAGATCATTGGGTGGGTCGGTAACGTAGTTAGTACTCTTTGGAGTAAGGGTTGGGATATTATTAGAGGTCTTTATGATGGTATTAAGGATAGATGGGATTCTCTTATCACTTGGATTAAGGATATTCCTGGTAAAATTACACGTGCCATTCCAAATCCTCTTAGTATGTTGCTTAATATTGGTAGTCAAATTATTCAGGGTTTGTTGAATGGTATGAAGAATGCTTGGGGTGGTGTTTCAAGCTGGATCGGCGATAAGATGAACGATCTTAAGAATATGATCACTAATCCGTTTGGCATCTTCTCTCCGTCAAGGGTTACTAAGCAGTATGGTGAGTTCATCATGATGGGCTTGCGTATTGGTATGGAAGATGAATGGAAGACTGTTGAGCGATGGATGAACAATCTCAATCCTACTGAGGCGCTAGTCAACAGTGTCAACGATGCTGTAGCCGCTATATCTTCCAGTCTTGACACTATCAGCGAAGTGGTTCCTGTCATTACTCCAGTCCTTGACCTCACACAAATTCAAGCAGGAGCTAGTAAGATTGATAGCTATATTCAACAAGGTAATGGCCTTAACCCAGCGTTCTCATATTCTCAGGCTAACGCAATTGCAGGTACATCTACTCCCGTTACAGATCCTATGACTACTACAGAAGCGCCAAAGGGAGTTACATTCATCCAGAACGTTAATTCACCTACTCAGCTTTCTGCTACGGATATTTACAAGCAGACCCGTAACCAGATCGTCTTGGCCAAGGAGGAGTTGAGCATCGTATGAGAACCACTAACATAGCAATGTACGCGCCCAACTCTACTGAACCCGTCAACTTCAGTCTCGGAGATAAAACCATTAAGACTAAATACTTAATTCGAGCTATTATGGGTTTGGATGCCGAAGAGATCACACCAAGATTCTATGGCTTTGGTACCGTCTCAAAGAATCGGTTCTATAACTTCGGCTTGCGATCTAGAGACATTGTAATGCGTATTGTGCTTAGACCTAATCATATGCTTGGTGAATCGTTTTCTGATGTTAGAGACGAACTGTACAGAATGATTTCAGGTAATAGGACGGGTATTGTCACCCTTCATTTTAATGCTAATGCCACTCAGGTAGCTAAGATTCAAGGTTTTATCGTTAAGTTCGAAGTGGGATATTTCAACAAGGAGCCTGAGGTTCAGATCACTATTCGTTGTGATGATCCTATGTTCAGGTCTGTTATCCCAGCTACATTGCGTCCTGAGGATGTTATTGGTATTGCTGCATTAGAGTATCCCAATGTTAATATCTCCGATACTCTTTCGACATCGCCACATGGTTTCACTACGAAGATCATCTTTAAAGCTAATTCGTCATCGTTTACTATTAGAGATAGTGACGATGTTGATGAATACGATTGGCGATTTAGAGTATTAGAAAGCTTTCTTATTGGTGATATTCTACATTTCTCCAGTGAGTTTTCAAATAAATCGCTAGTCTTGGAACGTGGAGGAATTTTCCGTCCTTTGGTCGATTTGATTGAACCGGGATCTATTTGGCCAATCATATTTCCAGGAGAGAACAAGTTCTACTTTGGAGAGGCGCCAGCAATTGATTGGGAGTCTATTGATTATTACGCTAGCTACTGGGGGGTGTAATGGATATTTTCAAGTTTGGTTCAGGTGATTATCCTTTAGATCTCGAACAAGGTGAGTATGTTAATGGTATAACAAGTGTTGTGTGGACTGAGAGATATGCTGAGCCTGGTGAATTCGAAATTCAATCACCACTTAGTTCTGATATTCGATCTAAACTACCCATTGGTTCTCTTATTTCACATACTGATACTGCTGAAATTATGATGGTAGAGAATCATGAAATTAAAGAAGAAGATGATGACGACGAGACAATCGTCGTTGTTACAGGTAGAAGTCTATTTGCTTATCTTGAGCAAAGGATCATTGGGAATCAAGATGCTCGGAATTATCCCTACATTGAAGAATATATGATTACTGCTAATAACAGTATTGCGTTGCAGATTACATTGATTATCAATGATAACTTCCATGGTTGGGCGGAAACTGATGATGGTGTTGCTGGATTCAGGGCAGTAACAGAATTTACAGATATTCCAACGCCTAACTTCAGAGTCATTCCAAAGCAGGATTGTCTTAAAACAGTAATGGAACTTTTGCCGATTGATGATCTTGGTTTGAAGGTTTTACGTGTAAGATACCCAAATCGAGGGTTTTCTGAATTCCCTAATGATAACCTACTCGTTGTTCATGGTGGAGAAGACAAGACTGCTTCAGTTATTTTCTCATGGAAGTCCGGAGATCTTGATGCTGTAAATTATCTATTTAGTAACAAGAAGACTAAGAACGCAGCTATGGTTGTCGGACGTTACGTTTGGGTTGTAATTGATTCCGGTTTGTGGTACGAAACCGACTTTAATAGACGACAAATGCTCGTAGATGGCAGTGATATTGATGAAGTATTCACTGAACCTCCTGCTGGAGCTGATTATGATGCGGTTGTAACTAAGATGGTTGAGCGGGGACGTATTGCGCTTAGAAACAGAATGAACATTGTTCTTGGTCAAACAGATGTTTCAGATGTCACTCAATATCAATTCAGACGAGATTATAATGTTGGAGATTTGGTTACTTTAGATGCTAACTTTGGTCAAATTGCAGTTATGCGAGTTGTAGAGTACACAGAAATTGAAGATGAGAATGGAGAAAGTGGTCATCCGACATTGTCATTACCATATTCTGCTTATGTTGTTACGACGCACCCTAATCGTACTTTAGGAGGATTTGTTGTCCAAGAAGAACCTCAGCAATAGAACGTATACCGCATTATCAAACATTGCGGACATATTTCTACCCGCATTAGGAGTAATATGCTTTTTCTCATCCCTAATCTTTAGCATTGGGGGTATTCGTTACATCCTTGGCATCATTCTTATTTTCATCTTAATTCTCGGAATTATCCTGCTAGTAAGCTCTAATAACTACAAAGAAACCCATTCTGGTGAGATTATCATCACAGAAAACGAATTAGGCACAAAAGTATTTTCGCTCGAGCTCGACGCGGATCCGAACGAGCTTGAAGCGATGGATGTTGTGTCTTTCAAGATAATTTCTGAAACGCCTCCTAATCTCGCAGAATAAACACTGATTATAATGAAACAACAGAAAGGATATATGTTGAGGCGATTCTTTGCAGAAGCACCCTCAATCCTCGACGAGCCCATTGCGAGGCTTTTGACCGAGATGAACACATATGGTCCGGATACTGGAGAATATCGAGAGGCAGTTGACTATCTGGAAAGGTTGGTGAGATTGAAGGCGGACGAACGCCGGAATCGCATCACACCTGACACGATGGCGATTGTGCTCGGGAACCTCCTCGGCATCCTGATCATCGTGGCATACGAGCAGAAGCACGTCATGGTGTCGAAGGGGTTGGGGCTGATTCTGAGAACGAAATAGCCAACATCCACCCTGGATGTGTGAGAGCGTGGGAGCTGTGCGAAAGTTGCACAGCTTTCATGCTTTCTCTTTCTACAAGGAGGAAATTTGAAGTATCGAGTACTATCAGCAGTTTTACCCGTGCCATTTTTGCTTGCTGGGGGGTTTCTGTTTCTAACAGGACCTAGTCCGCCTGATGTAGAGATTGTGGATGGCAAGAATAAGCCCACTACGACGACTACCGTTTATATTGAGCCAACGACTATCGTTCCAACAAGTATTGATCAATGTCCTCCGGAGGATGAGCCGTGCACACCAGGCCAGCAGACGACAATTCCAGGAACGACTACAACGACTTCCTTGCCTGGTCCGACTTCCACCACTACGAGTACATCCACGACAAGCTCAACGACGACGTTGCCCGTCACAACGACGCTTCCGCCAATCGTTGACACATTCGATATTGGTGCAGCTGCCTCAGTGTGTACAAACGATGTTCCATTCATTGAGCTGACGTTTGGAAATGAGCCGCAATTCAATGGATTGGTTGGTACGATCACTTTCACAACGTTGGATGGCGACTTCGTTGAAACAGTCCCTCTCACGTATCAAGCGAATACAACCGTCAGGCTCGTCTTCCCAGGTGCAAGCTTCGATCCAGTCACCGGAGAAGCTACAGACTGGCCAGGCTGGCGATTGAACGAATTTGGGTTCTGGGTGACTGATCCAAGCGATGCTGAGTTCAGGGATGGGCTTCTAGTTACTGCAGAGTTGCCTGCACTCGGTGGATTGGGACAAAGTCTACCCGTCCTAAACCAAGTCTCAGCAACTACTACTGTGACATATCCTCCTGAAACAGAGGCCTGTGCGTCTCCTGAGGGCCCATTTCCGCCTGAGGGTGGCGAATCTCCTCCTACTTTCACTATTCCAGCAACACCTTAAGATGGTTGGGATGGCTCAGTCAGGTAATAGTGCTGGCTGAGCCTTTCTACATGGATTACTAATTTTTCTCCTTTTTCGTAAGAAAAACACCCTCTACGTTGCGTTCTAAGCGACGAAAAAGGGTCGGGTGGTATAAAGATAGCCTACGTTTTGGCCAAATTTTCCCGGGGGAGAGTTTCTGAGGATCTTTTCGCAATATAAACATGGATTATAATGAGAACTATTACGAAAGGACTGAAATGTTTAATCGCAAACTGCAAGTAGACGTTGTAAAGACGAAGAAAGTGCAGGCAAAGGACCCTGAGGTTCTTGAGATGACGTTCGAAGACAAGACCGAGATAATCGTGAAAGTCGCCGAGCGTTGCATCAAGAAGATCGGGTATGCCGTAGCCGCATACGTCGTTTTGGATACGCTACGCAAGATTGCCGTTGAAGCAGCCAAAGAGTAGGCTCGAAGAGAGGATCCGCAAGGGTTCTCTTTTTCGTTCGCAGCTTTTACAACGATTATAATGAGAACATAATGCTCTACAATGAGATGTGAAAAGAGAAAAAAATCGTATCTAACGGTACACATCCGTGATAAAGATCGTATCTAACGGTACACGTGCCTTAAGCTAAGGATAATTGTAGAACATTGGTTCTCTTTTTCTGTTTTCGTACAAATAACAGGGATTGTAATAGAAGTAACCAAAAACAACCCAAAACACAGAAAGAGAGTATAATAATGAGTAAAGAAGTAAGTAAGGAAAGTAAGTTACAGAAAGTTAAGAAACACCTCCGTGAAAACGGAAAAGTGTATATAGTATCAACTATTACAGGTCTTACCTGTATTGTTGTAACGTTGGTTTTTGCTAAGAAGAGCAAGAATCAGTTAGCCGTTATTGCTGAAACAGCAATCGGAAACGCAAATACAATTCATAACCAGACAATCAACATGATGTCTGTTAAGAAAGGACACCCTGGATTCCCAGTATGGTGTAGAGAATTGAATCGACATTGGACAACCCAAACAGCTGCTGCAAAAGAGCTTGGATTGAACCCAGTTGAATTATCAAAACATATACGAGGTCAAAGAGACCATGTAATGGGACTGCATTTCGAAAGAATGCGTCGAGAATCAATTTTAGATGAAACTATTGATATGTTACATAACGTAGCAAATTCATATAGATATGATGATGACTATTGGTCATAATCAAAAGCCTAAGCCCCGCAAGGGTTTAGGTTTTCTCGCAGCTTTTACAACGATTATAATGAGATAACAACTAAAAGGAGAATAATGGAACGGATCAAGAAATTCGTGAAGAATAACAAGAAGGAAATCATTGGCGGCACTGGTGGGCTTATGGTTGGTATGATCGTTGGTATAATGTATGTCTATAAGAAGGACATGCGTGGTATGATGATCAGTGGAGCAGAAACCTGGAAGTGCAGTGATGGAATTGAACGACTTGCTATTCAACACATGAATGGAAAGATTGTAATTCTACCAAAAATTGAGAATGTTGTCGCAGCATAATAATGCGAAGAGAGGATCCGAAAGGGTTCTCTTTTTGTCTCTCGCAATTTCCACATCGGTTATAATGAGAAGAAGCTACCAGCATTGGAGTCCTGGTTAATGCGCACCCCAGACCGAAAGGTTAAGTAAACATTACGCAGGCTTCTCTTTTTCTCGCAGCTTTTACAACGATTATAATGAGAACAACTACAAGGAGTAATCATGGAAGATATCGAGAAAGTCAGCATGTTCGCTAAGAAGCAAACTGACCTCACTGTCGGTGAGTCCCTGAAGATCATTGGTATCGTAACCGTCGTTAGCATGGTTGCGCCACTAGTGATTGGTGGGGCCATCGTTGGTGTGGCCAGCTTGTGGGAGAAGCGCAAGATGCGGAAGCTTGATAAGGAGCTTGAGAACATCGAGGAGAAGTAACTCAAAAGAGGAGATCCCGCAAGGATTTCCTTTTTCTCATTCGCAAAAGAAACATCGATTATAATGAGAACAACAAAGGAGAATGTAATGCACAAGACTTGGAAAGACAAGCTGAAGCAGGCGTGGGACGAGAACCCCGTTGCAGTCATCGCCGTTGGTGCGCTCGCAGCCACAGCGGCAGCGAAGCTCATCGATGCGATGTCGGCAGCACAGGGTCGTCGTGCGTATGCTCGGCAGATCAACTACAAGATCGCAAGCAAGCACATGAACTAGTGTTCAAGAAGAGGAAGTCCGAAAGGATTTCCTTTTTTCAGTTCGCAGGATTTACAACGGTTATAATGAGAAGAAGCGAAACCAGCTTGTAGCAATCAGCTACCTTAGGGAAACCTAAGCTTCTTATTTTCTTTCTGACTGGAGGATTAATGGATATTGAATTGGCGAGCATTTTCATGACGTCCGGAGTCGCTGAGGATGGCGAAGGATTCATTCATGTCGCTGCCCATAGCACAGAAGGAGGTATTATCCTAATCGGACAACTGACACCCGAGCAAATGCGTGAGCATGGCGTGGCGTGTTTCGAAGCAGCTGAAGCTGCTGAGCAAGATGCCGCTGTGTTGAGGACTATTCGAAAGCTCAATCTTCAGGACGAAGTTGCTGGGCTCATTATCACTGAATTGCGTAACACAAGGGAGGAATAATGGATAATTGTAGCTGTCGTCGACAGTATGGGTTTTTCAGTTTCTGTTGGGATGTCTTCATGACACTTCTCACCTGTGGGTTCTGGCTTATCTGGATTTTCGTACGGGAGATGCGTAAAGGACGATGAATAAACTAACTCAACTTAGTGGAACAGTTCTACGGAATGCAAAAGCAAACTCACCGATTATCTTGTCTGTTTCTGCTGGAGTTGGAGTTCTAACTACTGCATATTTGGTGGGGAAGGCATCATTCAGAGCAGCTGAGATAATCACATACGAAGAACGAATTTATGGTACAGCTGGCGATCGTAAAGAACGTATAAAGGGACGTGTAAAACTTGTCTGGAAACTATATATTCCGGCAGCTATCTCTACGACTTCTACGATCGTGTGCATCGTTGGTGCTAACAGAATGGGAGTCAAGAAGACTCTCGCCGCTCAGACTGCATTCGCTGTCACTGAACGAGCATATTCTGAGTATCGAGATAAGGTCATTGAGGAGTTCGGTGCACGTAAGGATCAATCCATTAGAGATCAGGTTGCAGCGGATCGAGTGAAGGAGAAGCCACCATCAGAGCAAATGGTCTTGATGAGCGGACCAGGCAATGTTCTGTGCTGTGAGCTCCACACAGGGCGATATTTCATCAGTGATATGGAGAGCCTGAGACGAGCTCAGAACGACATCAACGCCAAGATCTTAAAGCATGACTATGCGACTCTGGACGATTTGTACTATATTCTAGGGCTAAAGACGACGTCTACCAGTGGGAATCTGGGTTGGACATCAGCCAGACAGCTCGAGATGTCATATTCTACGATGCTAACAGAAGACAATCGTCCGTGTATCACATTCGAATACAACTACATCAAAACCCTATAAGGAGAAAGAACGATGATCAAGAACAAGCTTACTGCTGCGGTGGTTATTGTCGCCATCTTGGTTGCGGGCGAGGTCTATACTCGCACAAAGACTGGAACTAAGTCGTAGTCGCAGAAAAAACAACGGTTATAGTGAGAACTACAAAAGGAGAAAGTTAATGGAAGATATCGTTGTCGTCGCAAAGTCGGCCACACCAATGCCAGTCAAGCACCAGCTTGGACAACTCCTGTTCGGCACAATTGTCGGATGGGGGGCGTCGAAGCTCGCTGAGAAGGCGTACGTGGCCGGTCTGAAGGCGCTACAGAATCGGAAGACTACTGCCAAGTAGCACTCGAAGAAATGGGTCCGCAAGGATTCATTTCTTCTTTCTCTCACTGACAAAGGACGGAAATGCTAAAGCAAGACATCACTTATGAGAACTTCGATGGTGAACAAACAACTGATACGTTCTACTTCAACCTGACTAAGACGGAGATTATCGAGCTCGAGGTTGGTTACGAGGGTGGTCTTGAGGCTGCGATTAAGAGAATTATCCAGACTAACGACCACAAACAGCTGATTGCCGAATTTAAGAAGATCGTCTTGCTGGCTTACGGTCAGAAGTCCGAAGATGGTAAGCGATTCATCAAGAGCGATCAACTTCGTGAGGAATTCTCTCAGACGGCTGCGTACGACGAGCTCTTCATCAAGCTGTCTACTGACGCCGATTTCGCTGCCGCATTCATCAAGGGCATCGTCCCCAAGGGGATTGTGGCAGAGATTGAGAAGGCTGAGAAGATTGAGACTGCGGAAGTTGTGCATCTTCCTCCCACACCCCCAACTAGGAGTTAACTATGGATTACCAAAGTAATAGTAATAAGGCCAAAGAATCTGCATCCAAGCCCGGTAAGGAAATTGCGAAGGATCCAGTCGAGAAGGTTATTGTCGGTGAGGTTATCCAGAAACCTCAAGGAATCGGGCATAAGTTCCGTCATATTTTCTTTGGTGGTGACTTCAAGACGGCAGCCAGGTATGTCGCTGGAGATGTTCTCTTGCCGGCTTTGAGAAACCTTCTCGTTGATATTACTACTGGTGGTATTGAGCGAGTGGTTTACGGAGACAATCCATCTCGTAGACGTCGTATGACGAATTATGGGGCAATCTCGAATATCTCATACAACAACCCGTTGACACGAGATCCACGTCATACAAGTCGAGTACAGCTTCCGGATCAACCACCGGGTCCGTTTCGTCCTGATAGACGCACCATGGACAACATCATCCTTGGAACTCGAGGAGAAGCCGAGATTGTAGTCGAGCGTCTCGGTGATATTCTGGACAAATACGAGTTTGTGTCGTATGGAGACCTTATGGATCTGTTGGGTTTGCCCAGTACGCCAATCGATCAGAAGTGGGGTTGGACATATTTGACTAATGTTGTAGTCAGGCAAGTAAGGAATGGATATTTGATCGAGTTCCCGCAACCAGAGTACATCTGATAGGAGGATTTAATGAAACTCATCTCGAGACAAACACTTATCAAGGTCATTCCGAACCGTATTAGTCTACCGGTCGGGCGTAAGGTTCTTGTTCTTAAGAAGCAATCTCCGCATATTTTCTTCGTTGCTGGTGTTGCTGGAGCTGTGATCAGTACTGTGCTTGCCTGTCGTGCGACTCTCAAGCTTTCAGATACGCTCGATGAGATTCAGAGCGATGTTGAGGCGGCGAAGAAGCGTAACAATGCGTTGGATACGCTTCCTCTCGAGCTCGAGAGAACTGCCGATGGTTACCGTCAGGATCTAACGTACGTCTATGCTCGAGGAGCAGTCAAGCTTGGGCGTCTGTATGGTCCGTCGATTCTTATTGGTGTGGCTTCGATCACGGCTCTTACTGGCTCGCATGTGCAACTGACCAGGCGAAATGCAGCTTTGATGGCGGCATACACAGCAATTCAGACGGCGTTCGATGAATATCGTGAGCGAGTTCGTGAAGAGCTCGGTGTCGAGAAGGAAAGTGACCTCTATCAGGGCATGACGACGAAGACTGTCGTCGGGGATGATGGAGAAGAGAAGAAGGTAAAGATAGTAGACGGATCGAAGTATTCACTTTACGCCAAATTCTTCGACGAGAGTTCGGTTCATTGGAAGAAGGATCCGGAATACAATCGGCTTTATATTCAGTGTCAACAGAATTATGCTAACGATCTGCTGAAGTCCAGAGGGCATGTCTTTCTCAATGAGGTCTATGACATGCTCGGAGTGGATCGTACGCAAGCGGGTCAAGTTGTTGGGTGGGTTTGGAACGGGGAAGGAGACAACTATATTACTTTTGGCATCTTCGAGGCAGAGAATGCTCGATTTGTCAACGGTACCGAGCGTAGTATTCTCCTGGACTTCAATGTTGATGGTGTCATCTACGACAAGATTTAGGAGAAGCTAATGCAAATCAAAAAGGAGTGGGTGATCCCAGCGGCGGTTGGGGTCACTTCCTTCGCATCCGGAGTAAGCGTAGGATATTTTCTCATCTTGCGCAAATTTAGAAAGGAGACTGAGCAAGTAAACCGAGAAATCGAGGAATTGGAGTCTGAGACAGTTAAGCTCGATTTCGAACGAACAGAAATAACTCGCGAATTCAACTTCATGGTCCAACAATGCGCTCGAGTTCTTCGTGACCTAAAGGAACAGATGGCGGTTCTTGATAGTCATGATGATCAAGACGACTACTCAATTCTACTAGCAAAATCCAATCATCCATCTTTCGTTGAACCAGACACAACAGGCGAGATAGACGTTGAGGATAATGTTGTTAATATTTTCTCAGAAGAAGATAGTGATTGGGATTATGAGGTTGAATTAGCACAACGTGATCCTGATACGCCATACATCATTCACAGAGATGAATATTTCGGTGATGAGATGGATTGTACGCAAACCACAATCACATACTATGCGGGTGATAATATCCTCTGTGACGAACGTGATACACCAATCTATAATCCCGAGAAGATTGTGGGCCATCTTATATTTGGGCATGGATCGAACGATCCTAATGTGGTATATGTCCGTAACGAAAAGCTTCAAGCGGAGTATGAAGTTCTGTTGGATCATGGACATTATCAAGTAGAGATCCTTGGCCAGCAGATTGACGAAGAACTAGCGGCTCAGGATTTAAAGCATTCCCATTCAGTACTAAAGTTTAGGAAAGAGTAAGTATGACTGAGCCTCTTGAAAATCTATATTTCAACTGGCTCTGTGCGAAAGTTATGGATCACCAAAACATGACCCCCTCAAAGAGCTATTATAACATATTGAGAATTCTACAAAGTACTGAGTTCATTTGGCTTTTATCGGGTGATGATAATAGAGCTGCAGATGGGTTGGATCTCAGAAAAGAATTCTTGCTTCTAGCGGATATTCCTGATCATCCAGAATGGAGAGAATTTCCACCATGCTCTTTGCTTGAAATGCTCATAGCCTTTTCTAGACGTGCTGAGTTCATGACAGATATTCCAGCGAATGACTGGTTCTGGGAGATGTTGGAGAATCTTGATCTGAAGAGATTCAATGACGGAGCCAGAATCAAACAGAAAGAGATTGATGATATTCTAGAAGTGTTTATCTGGAGAACCTACGATGTCAATGGTACCGGAGGCCTCTTCCCCGTTGATGTTCCTAGAGAAGATCAACGTCATGTAGAAATCTGGTATCAGTTCTGTGGATATTTGCTGGATCACGAACGTCTGTCATGAAGGGGGTGCTGGTGGATTTTTATAAAATTAAGACTAAAGAATCTAAAGGCATCATTCAAGCATATCCTGATTGGATCGTTGATAGTTTCGATGATCTTATGGTTCGAGGCGGAGCATTTTATGCCGTTTGGGATGATGATCTTGGTATGTGGTCCACTAATGAATATGATGTACAGAGAATTGTAGACTCTGATTTATACGACTATGTCAATGACGCTAAGAAAAACGGTGCGATCATTGAACCTTTGGTGACAAGGAACTTTAGTACAGGTAGCTGGGAACGATTCAACAAGTTCATTCGTAATCTTCCTGACAGTGGTAACTACCATCCTTTGGATGAGAACATCACATTCGCTAACACAGATGTCAAGAAGAAGGATTATGTCAGTAAGCGTCTACCATATTCTCTCGAGGAAGGGAAGACGGACGCTTGGGATGAGTTGTTGGGTGTGCTATATTCTCCAGACGAGCGAGATAAAATCGAGTGGGCTATTGGAGCCATTGTATCTGGGGACTCGAAGTGGCTCCAGAAATTCCTTGTGTTCTATGGGCCACCAGGAACTGGTAAGTCCACAGTCATCGATGTCATTGAGAAACTGTTCGAAGGATATGTAGCTACATTTGAAGCTAAGGCTCTGACCAGCAATAATGGAACATTTGCTATGGAAGCATTCCAATCGAATCCCCTTGTAGCGATTCAACACGATGGTGATTTGTCTCGAGTCGAGGATAACACAAAGCTGAATTCGATCGTGGGTCATGACTCGATGACTATCAATGTGAAGTACAGATCAGCGTTCACCATCAGACCTAATGCTTTTGTGATTGTCGGTACGAACAAGCCAGTCAAGATCAGTGATGCAAAAGCTGGTAATACCAGACGGCTTATCGATGTGCATCCAACAGGCGTAAAGATCGAGCCTGGTCGGTATCATATTCTCGTAGAGAACATCAACTATGAGCTCGGGGCGATTGCAGCGAAATGTCTCCGGCGGTATAGAGAGATGGGGAAGTTCTATTACGAGAACTATATTCCGACGAAGATGATGATGTTGACTGATACTTTCTATAACTTCATAGAGGCTAACTTCGATATCTTCAAGGCGCAAGATGGTATTCAGCTCAGGCGTGCTTGGGAAATGTACAAGGAGTACTGCGAGGAAGCTAATATTGTAAAGCGCCTTCAATACCATGAGGTTCGAGATGAACTCAGTAGTTACTTCGAGGAATTCAAGGATCGTCACACCATTGGAGAGAAGGAGCATCGAAGTGTCTACATCGGATTCAAAGGACTCCCAACTCAAGGACCTACCCCGTTCGTTCCGGATACTTCGTACGTTATTGAACTTAATGATTATGATCCGGTTACTCATGGGTCTGCTTTCAATAATCTATATCCTGATCAGCCGGCACAAGAGGCGAAGCCAAGTGGTGCTCCAGGAAGAAAATGGGAGAACGTTGTTTCAACTCTAGCTGATATTGATCCAACTAAACTTCATTATGTGAAGGTGCCGGAAGAACATATCGTTATTGACTTCGATCTTACTGATGAGAACGGTGAGAAAGATCTAGAGAGAAATATCGAAGAAGCATCCAAAATGCCGCCCACTTACACCGAACTGAGTCAAAGTGGAAGAGGAATTCATCTTCACTATCTTTATAGCGGTGTCGTGTCTGATTTGGATAATATTCTTGATGTGGGCATTGAAGTTAAAACTCTCCTTGGGGATAGTGCAATTCGAAGGAGACTTACGAAGTGTAATAATCTTGATATCTCTACTCTTACTGGTGGCCTACCAAGGAAGCAGAAGAGAATGATCGATACAAAAAATGTGCAAACGGAAAAGGGTATCCGGGATCTCATCGATAGAAATTTGAGAAAGGAGATTCACCCCGGAACTAAGCCGTCTATCGACTTCATTCATCATATCCTTGAGGAAGCATACGAGAGTGGACTAAGTTACGACGTAAGTGACATGCGATCAACTATCTTGACCTTCGCAATGAGAAGCACTAATCAAGCCGCAACTTGTATTAAAGTTGTCCAGACCATGAAGTTCGTTGGTAAGACGAATATGACTGAACCTCATGATGTGGACGACAAGCCTATTGTCTTCTTCGATGTTGAGGTCTACTCCAATCTCTTTGTTGTGTGTTGGAAGGCTCGAGGAGATCCTAACGTAGTTCGCATGATCAATCCCACAGCAGATGAGATTGAGCCTTTGCTACAACAGCGTCTGATTGGCTTCAATAATCGTCGGTACGACAATCATATTCTTTACGCAAGGTACATGGGGTACAGTTTAGAAGAACTTTTCGAGTTGAGTCAGAGAATCATCTATGAAGGAAATGCCAATCCTAATTCATTGTTCGGGGAAGCTTACAATGTTTCCTATGCGGATATTTACGACTTTAGCTCGAAGAAGCAAGGATTGAAGAAGTTTCAGATTGAGCTTGGCATCCATCATATGGAGCTTGACCTCCCTTGGGACCAGCCGGTAGAACCAGGTATGTGGTCTAAGGTAGAGGAATACTGCGTCAATGATGTGATTGCTACTGAGGCTGTATTCGAAGATCGTTATCAAGATTTCGTTGCTCGTGAGATTCTAGCTGAGCTGTCTGGACTCTCAGTGAATCACACAACACAGCAACATACTGCGAGAATCATATTCGGACTTGAGCGAAATCCACAGAGAAATTTCATTTATACCGACCTGAGTGAGCGGTTCCCAGGTTATGTATTTGACGGAAAGGAAAGCACGTATCGTGACGAAATCACAGGTGAGGGTGGCTACGTTTATTCCGAACCAGGATACTACGAGAACGTTGTACTTCTGGACGTGGCGAGTATGCATCCGACGAGTATCGAACAACTTAATCTTTTCGGGCCGTACACCAAAAACTTTAGTGCCCTCAAACAAGCTCGTATGGCAATCAAGCATAAGAACTACAGCGAGGCCAGAAATCTCCTTGAAGGTAAGCTCGGAAAGTTTCTTGTCGATGCTGAGGCTGACGATAGCAGTGCTGAAGCGCTTTCATATGCTCTTAAGATCGTCATCAATATCGTCTACGGACTTACAAGCGCTCGTTTCGACAATCTTTTCAGAGATAAGCGAAACAGAGACAACATTGTAGCAAAGCGTGGCGCATTGTTTATGATCGATGTGAAGCATGCAGTGCAAGATCGTGGATATCAAGTTGTTCACATCAAGACCGACTCGATCAAGGTTGTTATTCCACCAGATGCGCCTAAGGGTGGACAAGAGATAATCGACTTCATCATTAACTTCGGAAAGGAGTATGGTTATGACTTCGAGTATGAAACAACCTACCAGAAGTTCGTTCTCGTCAACGATGCAGTATATATTGCTCGTAGCGATCGCGGCTGGGTGGCTGTGGGTTCGCAGTTTCAGCACCCGTACGTCTTCAAAGAACTATTCACTCACGAGCCACTCGTATTCGACGACTTGTGCGAGACGAAGCATGTCACACAGGGGACCATGTACCTAGACAAGATTGGTGCTGAAGATATCTCTGACATGCAGCATGTAGGACGTACGGGTAGTTTCATGCCAGTTCGTTACGACGGCGGAGATCTTTGGCGTATTAAGGAAGGAAAGAAATATCACGTAACTGGAACTAAAGGCTACAAGTGGATCGAGCGTGATATGGCTCATTATCGAGATGGTATCGATGAGCTATTCACAGACATGGATTATTTCGAAAGACTGAAGACAGACGCAATCAGAGCTATTGAACAATTCGTACCACTAAAGGAGTTTGTGAATGGCTGACCAAGCTAAAAACTTCATGATCGAAGATGCCCGAATTATCTTCCGTAATTTTGCGGGGAAGGAGGGCCAATATAATAGGGAAGGTGATCGTAATTTCGCAGTTATCCTCACCGAGGATGTCGCTAAGACAATGCTTCGAGATGGTTGGAACGTCCGATATTTGGAGGCTCGTGAAGAAGGAGACGAGGATACTCCGTACATCTCGGTCTCGGTCAACTTTAGCAACCGACCTCCTCGAGTTGTGCTTCTTACATCTACGACTCGTACGCAGCTTGATGAAGGCTCTGTTGAGATTTTGGATTGGGCAGATATCAAGACTGCTGACCTTATTGCGCGTGGTTACGACTGGAACGTTGGCGGCAAGTCGGGAACTAAGGCGTATCTCCAATCGCTCTTCGTCACGATTGAAGAGGACGCATTGGAACGAAAGTATTCCATTCATGAGCACCCAGCGACGACGTATGGAGACTAAAGAGTTAAAGTGGTGTAGCTGTGGTGATCATCTAATGACTCCTGGTGCATCCATGGAGTTGGATGGAATTAAGCATCAAGTTTATTATGGATGTTATCCTTGCGATGCGTACGGTAACCGAACCAATGAGAAAAGGAACCCAATGGAATTCGCAACCTTTGTCCGTAAGCCTTTCGTGGTCGATGCGGTAGAGATCACGACTGAGAATATTGCTGAGGTGGCTAAGTACGTCGGTGATCTGCGTGAGAAGGAGGACGGTACGCCGTATATCCTCGTTGATCGTCGTCTGGTCCCGAATGTTTTCAAGGTGTACCCAGGCTTCTTCATGACGAAGATGGGCGAGAACATCCGGTGCTACTCGAGGAAGATTTTCCGTGAGCAGTTCATGGAGCAGACGGAAGAGATCAAGCCCTGGATCGATTACATGACCGGCAACGAGACCACGGTAGCATAATTAGGAGAGATAATGGCACGACTAATCGATATCTATAATAATCCTAATGCCGATTTCACAGACGAAGAATGGGAGCATATTAAGACTCTTCGGGTTATGCATAAGAAATTAGGAAGCGGTGGAAACCAAGATAGAAGAAAAGCTCTCGAATGGGTCTTTGAATTGCTAATGGAGATTTCTGAAGAGTAGTTCGCAGAAAAAACATGGATTGTAATGAGAAGAGGACATAGCGTCCAGTCGAAAGACACTTCTCATTTCTTTTTCGTGATTTTCTAGGGCGCTAGGACGGTTTGGTCGCTAGTCCTACTGTCTGTAAAATGTGTTTCCGACCGCTCGGCGCATTTGTCAGGCCGCCCTGTTTCGAAGGGAGATATAATGAAGCGCAAGATGAAGTGGGCAATACAACTGTCAAACGGTGAGCTCATCATCTTGGACAAGCCCAGCGATCTAGTATCGCTTGGTAGTGGTAAGCTTGTGCGAGTGATGTACGTCGTCTGAGCGACGTTAAATAGACCTTAGGCTCAGAGCGGTGATGGGGAGTTCCGGAAAAGACCTGGGTACTCTTAAACGAAGACGAAGTGCTTTAAGGCGTCTCGCCCATCACATGGCTGTGAAGGACACACAGAGCGCATTGGGTTGATCACCCAGTGTACAGGTACATAAAAAACCGCTTTCGTACTCTTGTTCCTGGGGATACCAGGCTGGAGTGGAGCGCTTGGATAGCCTAGACTTGCCGGCTATCATGCAACTGGATCCCACGGGCAAGTCGGGATCAGCGAAAGGACAGCGGGGTAGGTTAACGAACGGGGCTCTGCGGAGTAACCCACCTACCTCGCTTTACACGGTTAAGGAAACAAAGGTTGTACCCGGTTGACCCTTGCCGGAACATCCCAGTGCGCTCGCCACTGGACGAAGAAGGGCAGCGAGCACTAAAAGGAGGACCCCTCGATGCGATTCGTAATACATGAAGAACGACAGTATACACCAACAGGAACTCACTTAATAGAATGGGGATTATTGTTAATGTTATTGATTTGGATCGTAGTTGTTTGGTTCATCTGTTACATGATCGTCGAGAGGAGACTACACAAGATGGAACTTCAATGCTACTTTTGTGGAATCGCAATGACTGACGATGAAATGAAGGTACCGCATCTTGACGGTCAGGCACATCCAGAGTGTCAAGAAGAATACATCAATGCGCAGCTATACGAGGAGAAGTAATGGAACCAGTTATTATCAGCAATGTGACAATCGACGATGAGAAATACATCGTTTTCAAACGTGAAGAGTTTGAGGAATTACTAAAGTCTCGTGGTGGAATGAACCATGCGACATTTCTTCAGCTTCTAGATGAACTGCATCGTCTTGTTTTATCTGATGCGGTTGTTATTCGTCGTCAGGATAAGTTCGCCAGTCCCTGTCTGCTGACGTATGCGGCAATGATCGGTATGGTAGCCGATAATTGTGGAAATCTCCTCTTACAGGAGGATTTAAAGGCCATTGCGGACTATTTTCAGCGTCAGGGCGAGCTGGCAGGCGAAGAAGGTTACAAACTTCCTACCATTTAGAAGGAGAAACCGATGGAACGAATCGCAATCAACACCGTTGCGAACGTTGTCACAGCAGTATGTGCAGTCATTATCGCCATTAAGATTTTCTGACAAGGAGGCACGAATGGAAGTTGACATTGTTGGGTACCATCTTGATGAGCCGTTGGCCGGAACGTGTAAGGATTGCGGTAAACCGGCTGGGTTTGTTATTGTCTCGATTACCGGTGCTCTAAACGACTTCGAGCTTTGTGCTGACTGCCTTGACTCTGGGCGTTATCAGATTCGAGAGGATCGAGTGCAAAGCGGATTCAAGCATACTGCAGAGAACGTGGTGAATATCTTCGACTGGGAGAAAGATAAGAAGAAGCCTTGAGACGGGGCTGGGGGCTGAGCCAGCAAGGACTCAACTTCATTGTTGTGATGGTCGCAGCCTTCATGTGGATCGCTGCGATCACGCACGCTATTCTCCGGGGGCTTAAGGGAATGAAAGAAATTCGAGATGTAGAGGATCAACAGGAACGAGATCTCTGGGGGGAATAACATGGCGAAGAAGGTCCGGTTGACTTGGGTCAATGGTCCTTTTGCGATTATCGAGATTTGTAACCGCCTCGAGGAAGAGGATATCAATCAGCTTTATTATGTTGTTGGTGAGATGATAGTGGCGCCTGTCGACGAGATCATCAAGGCTGGAATGGTCTTATTCGAAGACAATGAGGGCATCTTTTCTCTTTATGCGGCTCAAATCGTGTCAATAGAGGACGTATGATTCGCATGATTTACACCGATTATAATGAAAGAAACACTACTAATAAGGAGGAATCATGAAGGATTCAACCGTCGAGGAGATCGTCAACAAGACGTTGGAAGCCAAGAAGGTGAGTGACATCAATCAGGTCAAGAGTGATCTGGTCAAGATGGCAGTCATCGTCGGAGGCGTCTACGTCCTGGTGAAGGTTCGTCAATGTCGGAAGGCCCGAAAGAACCGGAAGAGCAAGTGAATTCAGAAGGAAGTCTACAGAAATGTAGGTTTCCTTTTTCACACGCATTTACTTTTTTCTGACAAGGAGGACTTGGTATGGCGATGAAGGGTATAATGATAACAAGCGAGAACCAACAAGAGCTACTATTACGTTATGGAGAGATCGATGCGGATATCTTCCCTGTCGGATACATCATGGTCACCGACTTCGGAGATAATGGAGAAGTGAGATATCAAGGTGTCTTGAACCAAGCGGGCTTCGATGCAGCATATGAGAAGGGTGTGGCTCTTCTTAACGGGTTCTTCGCAATCGTCCCAAAGTAGGGTAGTTTTTCGAATATTATACATTATAAGGGAGGTGAGATGATAGAACTAAGGGAACATCAGAAGATAGCTGTAGAGCTCTTAGCTAGCGGTAAGATCTTGTATGGGGGAGTAGGAACGGGTAAGACGATAACCGCATTAGCGTATTATTTGAAGGACCACAAGGAGAAGGATCTATATGTCATCACCACAGCTAAAAAGCGTGACAGTCTCGATTGGGATGGAACAGCTGCAAAATTTGGGATTAGCACTAAGAGAGATTTCTCGTATGCTGGAAAGATTACCGTTGACTCCTGGAACAATGTTAGTAAATATACGGATATACGGGACGCCTTCTTCATTTTCGACGAACAGCGTGTTGTTGGATCTGGAGTTTGGGTCAAGTCTTTCATTGGAATTGCCAGAGGAAACAGCTGGGTCTTGCTCAGTGCAACCCCAGGAGACACCTGGATCGACTACGCCCCCGTCTTCATAGCTAACGGCTGGTACAAGAACATCACTGACTTCAAGCGTCAACATGTCGTCTATGTTCCGTATGTAAAATTCCCTATCATCTCACGCTACTTAGGTGAGGATCGTCTCGAGAAGTTGAGGAACGATATCTTAGTAGAGATGCCATTCGAAAGCGATGTCGAGCGAGTGGTGAACTACTTAGATGTTGGGTACGACCATGATAAGTGGAATATGGCTACTAAGAAACGTTGGCATCCTTATGAGGATCGGCCTATTAAGGATGTAGGTGAGCTTTTTCGTGTGATGAGGAAGATCGTCAATACAGATCCTAGTAGGCTTCAGATGGTCATGGAGCTGATGAGGACTCACCCTAAATTGATTATCTTCTACAATTTCAATTATGAATTGGATATCTTGAGGGGCCTAGCGGATGGGATTGTGGTAGCTGAATGGAATGGACATCGTAAGCAACCGGTGCCTGATACTGACAAATGGGTGTATCTAGTGCAATACAACTCGGGATCTGAAGGGTGGAATTGCACCGAAACTGACGCCATGATCCTCTATTCCTTGACGTATTCGTACAGAAACTACATTCAATCTCAGGGGCGAATTGATAGGATGGATACCAAATTCAAGAAACTTTACTATTACGTATTGATTAGTGACTCAGCTATCGATCGAGCGGTAAAGGAGGCTTTACGTAACAAAAAGTCGTTCAATGAGGGAAAATGGCTAAAAAAGTGGCAAAAACCGGCATTTATTTAGTGCCGTGCCGTATGGTTTGACGGGAGAATGCCGGTATTCTGAGCTGGGGAAACGGCTCTGTACGGCATTTATGCATTTCTTATACTACCCTCAATATAATATAGTAGTATTATATATTATACAAAGTAATAATATATAAAACGCAAATTATGTAGAAAGTTTTCACATATATAAAAAACGCCTATTTGCCGAAAAACGCCGGAATTGTTTATATATTATCTGAAAGGATAAAATGAGAGAAATCGAGAGACCAATAGAGGATTATCCTAATTATTCCGTTACTAACTATGGTAGGATAATCAACCATCGTACCGGAAGAGATATGATCCTAACCCCCAACACACAAGGAGAGTTAAGCGTAGGGTTAGTCAGAGATGGGCACCAAACAAGATATTCAGTCAAGTGTATGGTGGCTAGAACATTCGTTCCTGGTGAATCAGATCAATTTGATACCCCTATCATCTTGGATTGCGATGTCTACAATATGAGGGCTGACAATATCGTATGGAGACCTCGTTGGTTCGCTTGGAGGTATAAGCATCAATTTAGTATCGATCCACCATGGTATACATCCTTCCCAGTTATTGATGTGGTTAGTCAAACACAGTATAATTCAGTGGTTCAAGCAGCTATTATGAATGGATTACTCTGTGTGGATATTCTAACTTCCATCTATAATGAAACCGTTGTCTTCCCTACAGGTCAATTATTTATACATGTAATGTAATAATATATAAACCTGTAAAAAAAACATCGATTGTAATGAATAGGAAGAGTATCTCTTACATTCCTACTCTCTTTTGCGAGGTCACAGCATGAATGAGGCCGAATACCAGCGAAAACTCATTGGAAAGCTTAGAAATCTTCTACCTGGTTGTGTTATTCTAAAGAATGATCCATCATATCTGCAAGGTGTTCCAGACATTCTAATTTTGTTTGGACCCACTTGGGCTATGCTCGAAGTCAAGCTTACCGGCGATTCAAGTTTTCAACCTAACCAAGAACATTACATTGGTTTGCTTGATGAAATGTCATTCGCCTCATTTATTAATCCGGAAAATGAGAGGGATGTGTTGGATGATCTTCAACGCGCATTCGGATTTGACAGGCCGTCACGCATTTCTTAGTCCAAGCGCTTATCATTGGCTTAACTATTCTGATCAGAAGCTTGAGGCTCGTTATGTTGCTGCTACTGCAGCGAGGCGAGGAACAGACCTTCATGCCTTAGCTCATGAAGCAATTCGTTTAGGGATAAAGCTAGCAAGAGGAAACAAAGCGTTATCCACATATGTCAATGATGCTATTGGGTATCGTATGGTTTGTGATCAACCGTTATATTATTCTCCAAATTGTTTTGGTTCTGCGGATACTATTTGTTTCCGTCGTAATAAGTTGAGAATTCATGATTTGAAAACTGGAATAACTCCTACCTCAGAACACCAACTCGAAATTTATGCAGCCCTGTTTTGTTTAGAGTATAGCGTTAGCCCTTTCGATATTGAGATCGAACTTCGAATTTATCAAAGAGATGAGATTCGAGTATTTGAACCATATCCTGAAACCATTTTAGGTATTATGGATAAGATCGTAGAGTTCGATCAGCAAATCGAAGTAATGAAGACTTCTGATCTATTCTAAGGGGGTGAGTTGTGGAGCTTGATGAAGAAGTATATTTGTTGCATTATGGTACACCCCGTCATTCAGGTAGATACCCTTGGGGTTCTGGTGGTAATGCAGATACTTCTTACACTGAGAATATGCGTAATCTTTCATGGGTTGATTATGTTAATGATCTAAGGTCTAAGGGCCAAAAGGATACTCAAATTGCTCAAGGCATGGGAATGTCTACAACTGATTTCAGGGCTAAGATGTCTAATGTAAAGAATGCACTTAAAGCAGCTAATATTGCAGAGGCACAACGGTTGAAGGATAAAGGATATTCAACTAATAGTATTGCAACTCGAATGGGTGCTCCTGAAGCAACAGTTAGATCATGGCTTGCTCCTGGTGCTAAGGATAAAGCTACTATTATGCAAACCACAACGTCTATGCTTAAAGAACAAGTAGCTGAAAAGACATTCATTGATATTGGTAGTGGTGTAGAGAATCATATTGGTGTTAGTTCCACAATGCTTAATAATGCTGTGGCGTCACTTAAGGATGAAGGATATACAGTTCATAATGTGAAGGTTCCGCAAGTCTTAAGTGGTCGTGATACTAACATGAAGGTTCTTTGTCCTCCAGGTACAACATGGGGAGAAGTTCAAAGGAATAGGGATAATATTCAACAAATTACAAAGTTCTCTGATGATCATGGTAGAACTAATTATGGAATTCATCCCCCCATCCAAGTGGATCCAAAGCGTATTCAAGTTGTTTATGGGCCTGAAGGTGGCGCTAAGGCTGATGGAGTTATTTATGTTCGGCCAGGCGTAGATGATCTTTCTCTTGGAGGAAAGAAGTATTCTCAAGTTCGAATCGCGGTTTCAGATACACATTATCTTAAGGGTATGGCAGTACTTAAAGATGATCTTCCTGATGGTGTAGATCTTCAATTTAATACCAGTAAGACTGATACTGGTCATAAACTTGATGCTATGAAGAAGATTGAAGATGATCCTGATAATCCATTTAAATCTTATATTCGTCGTCAAATTGTGGAGAATCCAGGTAAGTCTGATGAGCGTGTAGTATCTGCTATGAATATTGTTAATGAAGAGGGAAGATGGGCCGAATGGTCTAGAAATCTATCGTCACAGATGTTGTCTAAGCAGAGTAGAGAGCTTGCTAAAGCACAACTTGACATGACTTATGAGCGTCGTCAGAATGATTATGAAGCTATCATGAGGCTTACTAATCCGACAGTTCGTAAGAAGATGCTCTTAGCTTTTGCTGATTCTACTGACTCGGCCGCAGTTCATCTTCAAGCAGCGGCTCTCCCACGCCAAGGGATTCATGTTATTCTTCCTCTCGCTACAGTTAAGCCTGGTCAAATCTATGCCCCCAATTATAATGATGGTGAGCGAGTTGTTCTAGTTCGTCATCCACATGGTGGTACATTTGAAATCCCAGAACTTATTGTTAACAACAGAAATGCAGAAGGAAGAAAGCTTCTTGGTGATTCAAAAGATGTTGTTGGAATTCATCACAGTGTAGCGCAATGGTTGTCAGGCGCAGACTTCGATGGCGACACTGTTCTTGTAATTCCTAATAATTCAAATAGAGTTACAACATCCCCAGCTTTAGATGCGTTGAAGAACTTTGATCCTCGTGCATCGTACCCAGCATATGAGGGTATGGAGCCGATGCGTAATACGCAAACAGAGATGGGTAAAATTTCGAATCTTATTACTGACATGTCTCTTAGAGGTGCTTCTCTAGATGAGAAGGCTGCTGCTCTTAGACATTCGATGGTAGTTATTGATGCTGAGAAACATAACCTTAATCACAAACAATCTTATAATGATAATGGAATTAAGAAGCTTAAGCAAAAGTATCAGCAACAACCAGAAGGTGGGCTAGGCGCATCAACGCTTATCTCTCGACGTAAGTCTGAAGTTCGTATCCCCCATAGGGAACCAAGGAAGGCCTCTCTAGGTGGGCCAATTAATAGAGAGACTGGTGAGTTAGAGTTTACTCCTAGTGGTAAGGTAAGTTATAAGACAGGGAAACCACTTGTAACAAAGATCTCTAAGCTAGCGCTTACAAAGGATGCACATACTCTTTCATCAGGTACCCCTATGGAAGTGTTGTATGGTAATCATTCTAATAAACTTAAGGCTCTAGCTAATACCGCCCGTCTTGATGCAGTTAAAACCCCCACTACAAAAGTAAACCCCTCCTCTAAACAAACGTATGCAAAAGAAGTTGAATCCCTCAATGCTAAACTAAACCTGGCTATTAGGAACCGCCCCCTTGAAAGACAAGCCAACATCCTAGCAGGTGCTCTGGTTAAGGACAAGCGTAATGCTAATCCTAACATGGATGAGGCTACACTTAAGAAGATTAAAAGACAGGCTATTGAGGAGATGCGTAGAAGAACACAGGCCGATGCTAAAAGAATAGACATCACTCAATCAGAATGGGATGCTATTCAAGCCGGCGCCATCAGTGAATCAAAACTATCCCAGATCCTTACACATGCAGACATTGATACAATTCGTAAGTTAGCAACACCTAAGACAGACATACTTATGTCATCTAGTATGACTAAGAGAGCTACTGACATGCTTGCTCTTGGTTACACTAGAGCACAAGTAGCTCAACAACTTGGTGTGTCAGTAAGTACATTGGACAAAGCTACAGTTAGTAGTGATTGAAAGGAGAGAAGATGAGACAAGTAATGTTAACAACAATTGATAACCCCTTCTCTCCTTTTGATGACTTCCCCGCCTGGTACACTTATGATGTTACATCCGGTTATCATACAAGCGCCTTCCTTGCTAGGATCCTGAAAGATTCAGATCAATTTAGTGAAGCTGACCAGGACCAGGCAATAGAAGATGCAATTGATGAGATCGTTGAAGAGAATGTTTTAGGAATTTATCTTAAAGTTGAGAAAGAAGTTATTGAACAAACATAAATCTAAAACTAATGTTAGGTAGGGAGGGGGGGGCTTCGTAGGATACACCCCCCCTATGCAT
>Ga0209819_10000033_pt1 | contig 43313 bp, 33 predicted proteins | sample PPLLak2March2015_FD_187248 | JGI IMG/M metagenome (GOLD analysis project Ga0209819, IMG submission 187248) | Freshwater sediment microbial communities from Prairie Pothole Lake near Jamestown, North Dakota, USA - PPLs Lake P7 Core (1) Depth... | ecosystem: Environmental > Aquatic > Freshwater >... | reverse complement strand
AATACTTCGGTACCTGCAACGGGTGCAAAATGCAAAATCTTGAATATGCGCACCAGCTCGAATTCAAAAGAAAGATTGTGCATAATGCTTTTGAGCGGATTGGAGGATTTGAAAATATCAATGTACCCGCAACTATCGGCAGTGATGAAATATATTATTACCGCAATAAGCTTGAGTTTTCTTTTTCCAACAGCCGGTGGCTGACCAATGAGGATAAAGATAATGAAAAGGCTGACAGGTCTTTTGCTCTTGGCTTTCATATTCCGAAATTCATTGATAAAGTTATTGATATAAGAAGATGCTATCTCCAATCGGAGTTATCAAATAAGATATTAAATCTTACAAGAGATTTCTTTAAATCAAGAAAATTATCAATCTATTCTACCCACACTCATTCAGGTTATTTAAGATATTTAATTATCAGGCAATCTCCTGTTACAGGAGAGATAATGGTTAATCTTATTACATCCGAAGAAAAACAAAATCTTATAAATGAATTCTCAAAGGAATTACAGGAAGCAGTTCCTGAAGTAACAACATTCATTAATACAATTTCTACTTCCAAAGCACAGGTTGCATCAGGAGAGAAATCATTTGAAATCTTTGGCGAAGGCTACATAACCGAACAGGTCGGGAAATATAAATTTGTTATCTCTCCCCTCTCGTTCTTTCAAACCAATACACTACAGGCAAAGAAATTGTTTGACACAGTATTGGAGTTTGGGAAATTTACGGGCAAAGAAAATGTACTCGACTTATACTGCGGGTGCGGTGCTATTTCACTATATATATCTGAACATGTGAATAAAGTTATGGGTGTTGAGCTTAGCAATGAATCAATTCTTTCTGCTCACGAAAATGCAGAGCTTAATAATGTAACGAATTGTGACTTTGTATCTTATGATGTTAAAGATTACCTTGGAATAATCAAAAGTGAAAAATCAGTTCGGTATGATACATTTGTAATTGACCCGCCCAGAAGCGGTATTCATCCAAAAGCCGCTGAATATATACTTGAATACGAACCCGATAAAATTATTTATGTTTCATGCAATCCAACAACTCAGGCAAGAGATGTGAAACTGCTTGCAGAGAAATACGATATTACTGCAATCCAGCCTGTGGATATGTTTCCGCATACATACCATGTGGAGAATGTTGTGAAACTGGAGAAGAAAGTTCTTTAAGTTTGTTAAGTTTGTTAAGTTTGTTAAGTTTGTTAAGTATCCTATTCCCTCTTTCCCAAATTTTCCATAGATCCCTGTGGGACTATTTGGGAAAGTATATAAAAGATTTGCAATGGATGATAGACAAGTCGAAGATCCCGAATAAGTGAAACGAGCTTCGTGAGGGTTACTGATATAAATAATTATAAACTGCAATTACGATATTATCTTTATAAACTACTCCAGACATAAATTATCGAATTACCCCTTGAAAACTATCCGGTTCAAATGATTTGCAATCTATTAACCGGTTCACATCTACTCACTCTAAAACGCTCAAACGCTCAAACTTACAACCCTCGAACTCACCAACTCAAAACTCCCGAACTCACGAATTTTTCATTTTTTACTTTTTTTGTTTCTATATCTGACCCTAAAGCTAAGCCCAGAACAAATTAATTTCACGACCTGAAGATTATGATTTCGATATTGACAAAGAACGACAGTGAGTAATAAATTGCAGCAGCATTCACTACTATATAAATATAATATGGAGATTACTGCTTGTCAAACATTTCACGAAAATAGTTTGGAGTGTGTGGAGTGTTTAGAGTGTATTGTGTGTTTAGAGTGCTTTTTAAGCAATTTTAATTCAAGGATAAATAAAGAGGTAAGGATTCCCCTCTCGAGAGGGGAGGAAGCGAAGCGGAAGGGGTGTGTTAGGAATTGGTACGGATGAGCTTAAAGTATTACTTTAACTCTTAAATTATAGCGACGGTATATCGTTTATTTTGTTTATTTTTTCCCAAAAATCTGTGGGCAGGAGTACATTTTCAAAAACCTCATTTCCTGCTTATAATCGCCATATTTTGAGCCATTTTTGACACTTTGGTCAGGAGTTATCTCTTTATACTGCAATGAGTTACAGCCATTTTTCGAAAACTCCTGCCCAAAACCTGCCCGAAAACTGCCTGTAGAGTGCCCGCTGAGTGCCCACGGAGTGCCCGCTGAGTGCCCATTGGATGACCGCTGGTTCTTTTACTAATCCTATGCAGCATTTGGAGTAGAAGGAAGATTTATTACTTTGAATCGAAATTGGTAATTCAAAATCCGCAATTGTTAGAGGGGTTTGGTGTGAAATTGTAAATCTGAAACTGTATGTTTATTACTCTCGCTAACAAACTACTTAATACTTGCTTATTGTGACAGGTAAGTTCATAGCTTCTTAAATTTTACAAAAGAAAGGTTATGTGCGAATATATTAACTAATCATTTATGCTTGTGATGCATATTTGCTGTTTTATATGTCTTCTTTGTTTTTATTTCTTTTTCGTTAATAATATTTACAAATTCAGACTTGTTTCTATAGTATAATCTTGACAACTCTTCCCTTCTTTTTCTCATAAATTCAACTGCTTTGAAATTTTTTATATTCATTTTATTACCTCCTCAGGACTTCTGATATCAATAACAGGATAACCATATTTTAAGTTTACTGAGTTATACATTTTTATTTTATTTATATTAACCATGTGTTTAAAATTCCAACTAACTATAATATCAACTCTTTTTAATGTAGCTATAGCAATATGTAAAAAGCATCGGTAAAGTATTTTTGAGAAATAATTTTTTCATTTAAATATATATTTGCAATCGTTTCAGCGGCTTGAGTTAATTCTACAATTTCCAAATTCACCATCGGTATTTTATTGATTAACTCCCTGACATTTTTAGGAGCTGTTGATAATTCCTTTATTGTTACTTTGGAAATAATGATATCATGAAAACCTTTAAATATTTCATCAAATAGCAATACCGTATTTTCACTGAATTCAGGGTCAAAATAACCGCCAATTACTGATGTATCAAGATATAATTTCATTTACTTTGATTATAATAATAAATTACATTTATTTTTATAAATATTAAATCCATTCCGGTCTATTCACCATCTCTTTTTTAATTTCTTCTATTGTTCAATCATGTCTATTTTATTATATTTATGTTTGTATATAAAAAAATATATTAAATATGAGAGAATCAGAAGTACTTGCCAACACTTTTCAATCAGTCCGAAACCTGACAAAATTTTATTTCTCAATGTTTCCTGAAGAAAAGCTTCATGAAGAAGTATGCATTAACGGCAAAACATTAAACACTGCTTACTGGCTTGCCGCTCATCTTGTGTGGACAGAGCATTTCCTTGTTTTGCAGGGAGTAGGAAATACATCAATGGATATTCCCTGGCTGAAGGAGTTTGAAATCGGTTCTACACCCGAAAAAAAGGATTCATGGCCAAGCTATAGTGAGGTTATGGAAACAATGGATAAAATTCATGAAAAAGCTATGAAAGTAATTAAAGAATTACCTGATGAAGAGCTTGATAAAGAAAATTTTCTTGGCTATACGTTTGGCGGAGTGAACTCAAAGAGAGTAATGATAACACATCTTATAAGACATGAACCAATGCATGTAGGACAGCTTTCATGGCTTTTAAAATTATACGGTGTTGAAACTGTTTGAGCAAGATAATTTATATTCATAAAAAACCCGCTCGAAAAAGCGGGTTTTTTATAGCAAGAGTATTCTAAATTTTATTTTATTAACACCATCTTTTTCGATTCCGCATAATCGCCTACCTGCAGTTTGTAGAAATATACCCCGCTTGGGAAATTTGATGCATTCCACGTCACTTCATAAGTTCCTTCATTCATCCGCTCATTTACAAGTATTGCTGCTTCTTTTCCAAGCAAATCATATACTGTCAATCTAACTTCTAACTTCTGACTTCTAACTTCTTTCGGAATATCAAAACGAATCTTAGTTACAGGATTAAACGGATTAGGATAATTCTGGTATAAACTGAACTTATCAGGAACAATATTTCCCTGCTGTTCTATCTTAACCATCACGTTAGTTAAATAATAATCAATCGTATCCATACTGAATGTTGTTAGCTGTACAGGTCTAATTGCACTGTAATATCCCATGCGGTTACATATTATTTCATAATTAGACGCTGAAAGAGAGTCTATGCAATAAGCTCCTCCCGGAAGTGAAATGGAATACCCTTTGAAATTATTACCCACTCTTGCATACATTATTGCATCCTTTAAGCTTCCCCTGTCTTGTTCAGAATCGGTATAAACATGTCCTCCTATATGGTATGCTCCTGTAGTATTAATTATCCTGTAAACACCAATATCTATATTTGATAAATTACCTGTAGGATATAGCTTGACTGAATTTTCCCAATAGATAGTTGAAGGATGGTAAGTAGGCACAAATGACTGTTCTTCTTCGTCATCCTGGAATGCCATTATGTCAACTGTATCCTGGGGAACATGGGGAAGTACATAAGTACCGTTTGCCTGAATACCGGTTGAATCAACAGTAGTTATGATACCTGTGCTTCTGTCAAAATGAAATGCTTTCACATAACCTGATGATACAAGCTGCTGGTTATCCTGGAATTTTACTGTTCCTGAGATGGTGTAAGTTACTGGTACTTCATGCAACTTTACAGCAATGGCACCTAAAGCTGTTTCTGTCAAAGACATAGAACCTGCAATATAAACGTTATTTAACGTATCAACATCAATTACACTGCATGAAGAAGCTGTTTCATTAGGGGTATAGTAATCGTAGTCCCATAATATTTGTCCATCATTTGATAACCTTGATATTCTTATACATGAACCTAGTGTGGAAGCAAGATACAGATTATTATTCTTATCAAATGTAAGAGAAGATCTGGCTAGATCATGTCTCCAAAGAAAAGTACCTGAGCTGTCATATTTTACTGTTGACGTAGATCCAATTATGCAGATGTTTTCCGAATTATCAATTTCCATGGTATAAGGATAATCATTAGTAAAACCGTTGCTGTTAAAAGTTGATACCCATTTCATTTCTCCTGCAGAATCATATTTACTTAGCAAATAATCATAACCGCTGGATGAATAGTAACATCTTGAAAGAACATAAATTTGTCCATTGGGTAGTATTGACAATTTGTAATTACTAGATAGACTCATACCATCCGGTCTGTAATATGAATTCCACAACATCGTTCCTGAAGGAGTAATCTTGTACACATATAAACCGTGTGAAAAGCTGGAATCTAATGTTGACGCAATAACATAATTAGTATCATCTACTGCGAAATTATATACAGAAATGTTATTTGGAATAGTATAAGTGTTTAGGACTGCACCTGAGTTGCTATATTTGATTAAATAATCAACACCGGTATAATCGCTGCATAATCTATAGGCATATCCATTGTTATCTCCAATAATTAACTTACCCTCATATGGACTTTCAATACTCCATATACATGCACCTGTAGGAGTAAATTTTTGAACATAATATTGTTTTGGGTAATTACTTGTTACGACATCGGTATACATATTATAATTATTATCCATATAGCTGGATATAAGCGATAGATTGTAATAATAGCCATGATATCTTTGAACACCACTTGCATCATATGAAATTATAAAATAACTAAAAATTCGATCAATCCCTGTTCCAATGGAATGTCTTCCTGCAACATATGTGTTTCCGTTTGGTTCTACTTTAAGATTAGTATTTTCATATTGTTCTTGATTTTCCCCAGGAAGAATTGTTTTACACCATTGCTCTGATAATTGAGAGTAAGATGGATTTGCAACTATAGCTAATATAATGAGAGTATAAATAATTCTTTTCATTTTACTGCCTTTCTCAAAAGAGATTAAATTGTTTTATTGCTCTCACGCCTCAGTAAAATTAATATGCCGTGAACAATAAATAGTATTTGATGCGTTTATAAAAGTATTATTAATTGATGTTTATTTACGTTTTATAAATTTATTTTCTTATATCAAAAGAAAAATCAACTCTATGAAAGCAGTATCAACAGGAGGAGTATTAACAGGATTAAGAGTAATTGCTTTATAATTGATTCGTGATATTTATAGTACATATCAATCTAATTTATCGGTGTATTGTTTAATTGTCATTGCATTTTCCCAATAGTAATTGAACATATCCCTCATGTTATCAACAAAGTCAGTGTTTTTGATAATAAGGTCGGATTGTTTATTTTTTGCATTTGGAAGATTACTTGTTACATTTATTAAAACTATTTTACCGTCAAATATTCCTACATTAGGAATATTTGCATTTGTCAGCCTCACCTGTTCACCGTTTCTTTCAAACATTTCGCATAAACGGATAAGGTCTTCTTTTTGTGCATTAACAGCTTTGCCGTTTTTCATAATTTTAAAATCAAGACTTATCCTGTAAATGTATTTTACTACTCCGCCGCTTTCAAAAAATTTCTTGCCAAGGTCACTCAGTTCTTCTGTTACAATTCCTCTCAGCCGGTTCATTCCGAGAATTTCAATCTTTGCATTTTTAACAAGGTCAATATATTTTGCAACTCTGTGTTTGTTAAATCCCCTGATAAGCTCTACACTTTCTTCTATTCCCGGTCCTTTATTAAGTGTTGAACTGTATTGTTCCTGTATGGTTTTGAATGTGTCTTTTAAAGTTGATATGCGCGAACGGTTTGATTCATTAAATTCTCTTTCAATCTTATCAAGTATTACCTGTGGTTCTATTATCTGGTACTGAAGTATTGAGCTGGTTTCTATCTGGTTGCAGTAGCCGCGTTCAGCAAATGATTTTAAAATATCGTAAAGTGAATTCCGGATGATTTTAGTCTCATTTGCTATCTCGGTAGCGCTCATCGGTGTGCCTCTCAGAAGTACAAGAAAAACCTTGGCTTCATATTCCTTGAATCCAAGCGACTTAAATTTTTCTATTAATTCCTTTTGAATCAATTGTAGTACTTATTAAGTACTACAATTTATATTACGAATAAAGCCTTGTCAAGTCAATAATTTAATACAATTAAGTAAGAAAAGAAAAACCCGCTTTTTGAGCGGGTTTTGAGAAAAATATTTATATAAGACTCACTTTACAAGCACCATTTTTTTTGTATCCGTGTAGTCACCTGCCTGCAGTTTATAGAAATATACCCCGCTTGGATAGTCAGATGCATTCCATGTCACTTCGTAAGTACCTTCATTCATCCGCTCATTTACTAGTACTGCTGCTTCTTTTCCAAGTATATCATATACTGTCAATCTAACTTCTAACTTCTGACTTCTAACTTCTTTCGGAATATCAAAACGAATCTTAGTAGCAGGATTAAATGGATTAGGATAGTTCTGTTGTAATGAATATTTTTCGGGTACTTCATTAGAAATATTTTCAACGCCAATTGTTGAACCAGTACTTTTATAAACTCTCCCTCCATATGTAACAGCAAATAAATATCCTGCTGAGTTTAATGCTATTGAAGGAACAAAATGATTATACATACCACTGTTAACCTGTACCCAGTTACTGCCATTGTTAGTAGAGCAAAAAACACCTGAATAAAATCCCGAGGCATAAATATTTCCAATTTGATTTATGCATATAGCACTAAAGTGGGCAGGAATATTTAGAACATTGACCCAGTTATTCCCGTTATTTGTTGACTTGAAAATCCCATCATCATATGTACCGGCGTAAATATGTCCGGCTTGATTGATGGCAAGTGATATTACATTCTGATTTATACCTCCAACTTCACTCCAATTCACTCCATTATTTGTAGTTCTAATAACTCCTATCGTAGTTCCTGCAAAAATATGGTTAGAGGAATTAATTGCCAACGCATTTACAGAGTATGTGGAATATAAACCCGTCCAGTCATTGCCATAATTTGTTGAACGCACAACGCCAAATTCATTAGCCATTAACAACTCATTACTGGATTTAAAAATTAATGCATTAATATTTATTCCGATAACATAATAGATACAGTTCCAGTTTGCTCCATTGTTAGTAGAACGCAACAGTCCGGAATCTGCTGCAGCGAAAATATAACCGTTTGGAGTTTCTAAAATAGTGTTTACATTAGGATATTTTCCGGGGTCTAATATTTGAACCCAACCAATTCCATTATTTGTTGAGAGGAAGCCACCTGTAATTTCTGTTCCAATATAAATATTACCGGATCGACCAATTGAAACACTACCGGCATTTATAGATGTGATTCCATTATTGCTTTGCTGCCAGTTTACACCATTGTTCGTTGATTTAAACAATCCTTTCCTGTAAAACCCGGCAAAATATTCTCCCGATGTTTTTTTCACAAAAGAATATATCCGCTCATTGTTAACAATCCTTTGCCAGTTATCTCCATTGTTTGTACTTCTGAATAGCCCTGAATCAAGGCATGCAAACAGTACGTTGTTCTGGTCACAATATAAGTAATTTACACGAGAAGCAATTATACCATTATTAACATTAACCCAGTTTACACCATTATCGGTAGAACGTTTAATTCCATAAATATTGTTGTAACTGCCTCCTATAAATACTGTTCCCGAATTATTTACAACTGCTTTACAAGTATAAAATTCTGTCAGGGAAATTGGCACCCAGTCTAAACCGTAGTTTGTTGATTTGAACATAACTTTATTGGTATTACCTGTACATGCATACACTGTTCCGTTTGGAGCGGAAGCTAAATCTAAAACCGTAAAGTACTGGGGAAGTCCGTTACTAACATGTGTCCAGTTTGCACCGTTATTAGTTGAGCGGTAAATGCCTGCTCCGGTTGGTGTACCTGCATATATATAGCCGTTTGGAGTAAAGGTAAATGAGCTGACAATAGCATTGATAAACGAAGTTTGTGTCCAGGAATTTCCATTGTTAGTAGATTTGTAAACACCCTTATTATCAATAGCTGCATATAAATCATTGTTAACATTTACGCCTATATATCTTCCTCCCTCCATGTTGGGACCATCAGTACCTGTGTTTATCTCTACCCATGAATTTCCATTATCTGTTGACCTGAAATAACCTGCAGAATGAGTTGCAGCAAAAAGATGACCGGATGAATTGGTTAATATCTGAGAAATATAAGGTGCAGCATTAGGACCATTTAACGGCTGCCAGAAGTTTTGCGAATTTGAATTAATTGAGAACGATAACAATATAGTAAGAAATAAAACTGCTGATTTCATTTTATTTATTATATTTAATGTTAAGTTTGAGATAAACAATAAAGAACAAATCTATTAATACAACTTACTATGTTTTCATTCCTAAGTAAATGAAAAAACGACAATAAAAAAAGCCCGTTGAAACCAACGGGCTTTATAAGTTCCAAATAATTTCTTTACTATTTCTCCAGTGGTTCCTGCAGAGGCACCCTGTCCCCAAGCTCTTCTCTTCTCTTTTCTATGTCTTTCCAGTAGTGGCATGAAACCGTATGCATTACTTTTGCATCATCAACCTGCTCAAGAGGCGGCTCTATATTCCAGCACTTGCTTCCGGGATTCGGAATCTTGCTGTCAACATATTTACAGCGTGTTGCAAAGTGACAGCCAATAGGATAATTTGTTGCAGGAGGTACTGTTCCTTCGATTGTGTTTAATCTTGCTTTTCCTTTATTCAGCTTGGGAATTGAGTTTAATAACCCGAGTGTGTAAGGATGTTTGGGATTATAAAATAATTCATCTGCATATGAATACTCGGCAACTTTTGATGCATACATTACAGCTACCCTGTCACATACCTCTGCAATAACACCAAGGTCATGCGTAATCATAATAACAGCCATACCAAGTTCATGCTGCAATTTTCTAATAAGTTCAAGTATCTGTGCCTGTACGGTTACATCAAGGGCTGTTGTAGGCTCATCAGCAATCAAAATTTCCGGGTTGCATGATAAAGCCATGGCTATCATTACTCTTTGTCTTAAACCACCCGACAATTGGTGAGGATATTCACCATACCTTTGTTCCGGTCCTGGAATACCAACTAATCTTAGCATCTCAATGGAGCGTTTCTTTGCTTCTTCCCTTGAAACGTTCTGATGAAGTATAACGGCTTCATCGATTTGCTCTCCGCATTTAAACACAGGGTTGAGCGAAGTCATCGGTTCCTGGAAAATCATAGCAATATCATTACCCCTAACGTCCTGCATTTGCCGTTCTGAATTTTTAACCAGGTCTTCACCTTTAAAAATAATTTCACCACCGACAATTTTTCCCGGAGGGTCTGGTATCAGACGCATAATAGACAGAGCGGATACACTTTTCCCGCAGCCGGATTCCCCTACTAATCCAAGGGTTTCACCTTTATCCAGGTCAAAGGTTACATCATCAACAGCTTTTGCAATACCGTCATCCGTATAAAAATATGTTCTGAGATTTCTTACTTCTAATAATTTAGCCATAAAGTTTTGTATATATTTTGTGCAATTTAATCAAAATTCTTCAATAATTGTAATCAATAATTTTTGTAATTACTAGTCCTGAGCAGAGTCGAAGGACAAGTATTTTCAACTTTCAACTTTTCAACTTTTCTACCTTTCAACCATTCAACTTTCCAACTTTTCAACTTTTCAACCTTTCAACTTTTCAACCTGTAACCTCCAATCCCCAACCTTCACAACCACTTATTATCCACACCTTCAATAACATTACCCGTTATAAACTCATTTATTTCGTTCATGATATTCATTTGCAGTGCTTCTGCTTTATCTATGGTTTTTGCTTCGGATATTATTCTTATTATCGGCTCTGTATTGGATTTCCGGAAGTTCATCCATGAATCTTCAAAATCAACCCGTAATCCGTCTTCTTCATTAACAGGATAACCCTTAAATTTTCTTTTAATGAATTTAATAATTTTATCTGCCGGTACCTTATTAACATCAATTTTATTTTTTGATATTACATATTGGGGCAATGTATTTTTATATTCAGAAACCGTTCCGTTAAATTCAGCAAGCTCACTTAGTATTACTGCAATACCAACAAGTGAGTCCCTTCCGTAATGCACTTCCCGCAATATAACTCCCCCGCTGCCTTCACCACCTACAACTGCATTGTGCTCCTTCATTTTGCCAATCACGTTTATCTCCCCTACCGGTGATTTATACAACTGACCGCCATGTTGTGCAACAACATCATCTACCGCTCTTGTCGTTGAAAGATTTACAGCCGCAATTCTCCTTTTCCGCGGTGAATTCTTCATTATATGTTTTATAACAGTAACAATTGTATTTTCCTCACCATACGGTTTACCTTTTTCTGTAATCAAAACAAGCCTGTCAGCATCAGGGTCAACAATAATCCCTATATCTGCGCCGCTTTTTTTCACCGCTTTCATAGTACGTGCCAGGTTTTCGGGCACCGGCTCCGGTCTGCGTGTGAATATTCCGGTACAATCGCAGTCTAATTTTATTACTTTGCATCCAAGTCTTTTCAAAAGCTCAGGTACTATTATAGAGCCGGATGAATTTACACAATCAACAAGTACTTTGAATTTTCTTTTCCTGATTTTTTTTACATCAATCGTTTTGATGTTCAAAACCTTTTTAATGTGGTAATCATAAAAAGTAGGATAATACTCAATATGCTTTACATCTTCCCATCCATAAATTACACCGGATGTAACTTCCATATGGCTGAGAAAATCTTTATTCTCCTGTGCATTGAGGAATACACCGCTGCCGTTTACAAATTTCATCCCATTCCATTCCTGCGGGTTGTGCGATGCCGTAACAGCAATGCCGCCGTCTGCTTTTAACGCTTCTACAGCCAGCGTAATAGTAGGTGTTGGAGCTATGCCTAAATTTATTACCTGGCATCCGTTCATTAATAGAGTTGATTCAACAATTTTCTCTATCATATCGCCATGCAAACGTCCGTCGCGTCCTAATACAATCCTTTTCGGACCGATGTATTTTGCAAACGCAGCTGCAAACCGTATTATATTATCGGGAGTTAAAGATTCACCAAGCACTCCGCGTATTCCTGAAATTGATATTATTGGTTGTTTCATTTGTATATATCTTTAATATCTTATATGTTATTTAAAACTTCACTATTACTGATTTATGCATATTACTTCACACTACTCCTTACCAAATTTCCATTTGGTAAGGGTAAAACGAGTGATTTAAAATTCTCTTATAAACTTACCCAAATGGAAATTTGGGAAAGAGGTTTTTACACTGAAAGTACAGAGAATTAAAGAGTATAATAATTCTAATATTGCTTGTATATCCTAATAAAAAAAGGTGTAAGTTTTTGCTTACACCTTAAATATAAATTATTTATTCACATACCGGAGATTAATAATTTAACATTTCCTCCGATGCCTTTAATATCCATTCATCCTGGGGCAATGCAGTCTTTTCAAGATTAGGATGGAACGGAATATGAATATGCAATCCTGCAACTCTTTTTACAGGTGCATCAAGGTATTGAAATGCCTCCTCTGCAATTTGAGATGCTATCTCTGCACCAAAACCCATGAACTTTGTATCTTCATGGAATACTATTACTTTTCCGGTCTTCTTAACGGAATTCAGAATGGTTTCCATATCTAGCGGTACTATTGTTCTGATATCAATAACCTCAACACCCATTCCTTTTTTCTCAAGCTCTCTAGATGCTCTTAATGCTTTTTCAACCATTGCACCGTAAGTTACTATTGTCAGGTCACTGCCTTCTTTTTTAATAGCAGCTTTACCAAAAGGCAAATAATAGTTAGCATCCGGCTCAGGTGATTTAGCATATCCCTGCCTGTAAAGAAATTTGTGCTCCATAAACATTACAGGGTCTTTTAACTGACAAGCAGTTTTCAGCAGCCCTTTTGCATCTGCCGCATTGGAAGGATAAGCAATATATAATCCCGGGCATTTTGCAAATATTGCTTCAATATTCTGTGAATGGTAATGACCACCGCCGATATAACCGCCAACTGCAACACGGATAGTTACAGGTGCCGGGAATGCATTGTTAGAGCGGTACCTGTACATAACAAGCTCATCTCTTAACTGCATCATAGCTGGGAAAATATAATCAGCAAACTGGATTTCTACAACAGGCTTTAATCCTGTTAATGCCGCTCCAATTGCTGTTCCTACAATAGATGCCTCGGCAAGAGGTGAATTAAATACTCTGTGTGTTCCGTATTTTGTGGAAAGCCCCTTTGTTGCCGTGAATACTCCGCCTTTTCCATCCTGTATATCTTCACCGTATATAAGCATGTCAGGGTTCTTTTCCATTTCCTCATGCAATGCATGGTTGATCGCATCAACCATTACTATCGGCTGACCTGATGGAGTAGAAGCTTCATACTCGATTTTTGTCTGTTCTTCAGGCGGGCAGAAAAGATATTTTTCAATATCTGCCGGGTCAGGGTTTGCTTCTTTATAAATTTCATCTGCTGCATGAACCACATCATCGTTTATCTCTTTTCTTATTTCTTCAATATCAATTTCTGAAATAATTTTATTTTCAAGTAAATATTTTTCCAGCTTAACTATCGGGTCTTTTAACCTGTCCCTGTCAATCTCTTCCTTTGTTCTGTATTTTTCCTGTGCATCAGATGCTGAATGAGACCTTAACCTTACAACATCAGCATATATCAATGACGGGCCTTCACCATTTCGTGCAAGCCGTACTGCTTCTTTTGCAGTTTTATAACACTCAAGGAAATCCGTTCCATCAATATGGAACCTGTGAAGCCCTTCAAAACCTGAACTTACTTTGTAAACGGAACCGCCTGCTGTCTGCTGCTCAATTGGTACAGAGATAGCAAACCTGTTATTCTGAATACAGAACAAAACAGGTAATTTAGCTCTTGCCGCCCAGTTAATTGCTTCGAAATATTCACCTTCTGAAGTAGAGCCTTCTCCGCCGCCCACATAAGCAACCTCATCGGTTTCCCTGTAAACACAGCTTAATGCCGCACCCACTGCCTGAAGATACTGACTGCCTGTTGGTGATGATGCTGTTGGCATTCTCAGTTCTTTGCTTCCAAGATGCATCGGCATCTGTCTTCCGCCTGTGAATGTATCCGTTGCTTTTCCCATTATGTGACGGAAAATATCTTTCGCAGTTATTCCCAATGCTGTACCAATGGAGTTATCCCTGTAATAGGTAAAGAACCAGTCTTTTCCGCCCTTCATAGCCATAGCACAGGCAACCTGAACGGCTTCATGACCTGAACCCGATATTAAAAATGTTGCCTTACCCTGTTTAATTAAGGTATCTATCCTGTCATCCACAAAGCGTGAAAGCAGCATTGATTTATATGCGTGAATTAGCTGAGGTTCAGATAAACCATTATGTTGATCTTCACTTTTTCCCCGTTTTTCCTGTCCATTTTCATCTGCAGCAATTCCATTAGTTTTCCGCTGTTTATCCTTTATTATTTTCTCTGCCATTAAAATTTATTCCTTCTAGTTATGTATATATTATATTTATATTAATTAAACTCTCATATCTCTAAAACATATGTAAAATACAGTGAGTTTCGCAAAACTCACATTTCTAAACATTTATTTTTTATATATTTACAAAATGTGGAAAATTAGCTTATTTTTCACGTTTTTTGCAAAAAAAATTTAATTGGCAGGAAATATAATTAATCAAAAATTGTGATAAAAGGGGAAAGGAAGCTTAAATAAGTACAGAATTTACCGAGTTTTAAAGGAATACTTTAAGTTTGTTAAGTTTGTTAAGTTTGTTAAGTTTTTAGAGATTTGCATTTGTACGTAGACATGTCGTAGATCCCGAAGAAGCGTCAGATGACACCGGGAGGATTACTGATATTAGTTCGGATAGAAAGAAATTATAGTATACATAATATAAACAACTCCAGATTACATTTATCGGATTACCCCTTGCTTACTATCCGCCTTTCAGGATTTCTAATTGGTGGTTGAAAATGCTCTATGAGCTATTGTAAATCCTTTCAATGGCTTTTCCAAATAATCCCACAGGGATCTATGGAAAATTTGCCTGCCTACCCGTTGCAGTCGGGCCTGCTGCAGTCAGGGGAAAGAGGGAATAGGAAACTTAACAAACTTAACAAACTTAACAAACTTAACAAACTTTCAATATTCAACAGGAGAGGGATTCTTCTCATCAATTTTTCTTGCTACGAAAAGTAAAATCGGATAATCAATTAACAATACTATTCCAATTATCAATAAAATTAACGGTGTTGATTCACCTATCTTATCACCAAATCTGTCTGCCATAAAATACAAAAATGCTGTTATGATAAGAATAATAAAACCTATAAAAAGCTCTATATTAGCTATTAATCTTAATATTTTTGTTTTTGATTTCATAATTAATTTTATCTAAAAATAGTTATTAATTAATTTTAATTTTATAAGTATAACCTTCCTTCATTTTCATTTTACTTTCCACATGGCTCTTAATATATTGCCCGCAGTTACTGCCAATCTTATTTTCTTCCGGCTCTCCAATGCTGACCAATACTTCATATCCCAGTGTCCTGAATTCTTCTACAAGTAACATGCTTTCTTTGGCAGACAAAGGATTAATGAATGAAGTCAGTTTATTTTTCTTTGCATGGTACGTAGGATTTAAAGGCGTAATCTTAATCAAAAATTTTGATGGGTCAAAATAACGCGAAATTATCTCAGGTTCAATAGAGTATTCATTTGAAGCTGCAAAATTTAAAGCAATTTTTCTATCCCCTTCTTTAAAAAATAAATCGCCGTATTTCGCAATCTTCTCAAAACTCCATTTCTTTACCGGAAGCAATACATCACGCATTTTTTTATCTGTTGTGTGAATAGAAAACTGCAATTGAAAATTACCGTTATTATAGTGTTGGTTTTTTATAACAATTAATTTTTCGAAAAATTTATCTGTTGAGTTTGGCGCAATTGTTGAGATGGAAGGAATAATATAAGGAGATTTATATAAGCCGGGCAGCGCTTCCAGCACATCAAGAACATTCATATTAAATGAGGGTTCCCCCACCCTTGCAAACTGTATCTTGAATTTTTCGGTTTGTATAACCCTGTCCGGAAATCTTTTCGTAACAAGGTAATCTATCTGCGATAAAATATCTTCTTTTGTTATTCTGCCGTAATATACATTTCCCGCATCACACATTTTGCATTTTACCGGGCATCCATATAATGTAGATACTATTAAAACCCATTTTTTCTCTCTTGGTAATGGCGGCTGAACAGATTCAACAAACTCTACCATATGTCCCCAGGCAGTTTCGCCAATATAAACTATTGCAATGTCGTCCTGTCCAATCTCGGATATAATTTTCAGGTTATTCTTCATTTAATACCTGATAAATTTTCATAGCAGCTTTAATACCATCACCTGCAGCAATAGCAGTTTGCCTGTAAGCATCATTTGCCGCATCACCTATTTCAAAAAAATTGTTCCTGCAGCCGGACTTGATGAGCATTTCTTTTAAACTGTCAGTAATTAATCCGCGGTTAGGTTCCCGACCTATCGCGAATACTAAATAATCGGCACAAATGCTGTTAACTGAACCGTTATTTTTTACTTCAATAAATAGCTTTTCTTGTTGAAATGTTATTTTATTTAATTCTGTATTTCCGCAGTAAGTAAAATTAATTAAGTTCTTTACTCTTTCCTTAAGTAATGGTATGCACCTGATTTTATCAGTCCGGTTCATCATAATAATCTTATTTTTTTCCCCAAGTGTTAAAGCATAATCAAAAGCAAGGTCACCGGCACCAACTATTATAATATTTTTGCTTACAGTATTTATTATCGGCAGGATATCGTAAAAAATCTTATCTTTAGTATCAGGCGGAAAATTCAGGTCAGCCGGTTTTTTAGGGATTGTTCCCGCTGCTAAAACAAGTAATCGTGATTGAAATATGCCGTTACTTGTAGTTATCCGGAATAATTCATTTTCATATTCAATTTCAGTTACTTCATTATATAAAACCCTTATTGAAGATTCGGATACCTGTATTTTGAACAAATGAACAAGTTCAGCACCTGAAATACCGCCCGGGAATCCAATGTAATTTTCAACAAGGTTGGCATTTAGAAGCAAGCCGCCAATTTCATCTTTTTCAAATAACAGCGGATCGATTCCATACCTGCTTAGCTGCAGTGCACATGAAAGCCCCGCAGGTCCGGCACCGATAATTATTACATCTTCAGTTTTCAATTTAACTTTTCATTTCTTTTATAATATCTTCAGTTAACACAGGAATTGCGAATCCATGTGATAAATTGGTTAGTGATGCAAGATGTAAATTTTCATTATAAGTTGCAGTACCATTTACAGGGAAGAAAACTTCATAACCTCTTACAAATGCCGAACGGGCTGTTGTTTCACAGCATAAATGCGTCATAACTCCGGTTATTATTACTTGCTTTATTTTATCAGAATGCAGAATTTCATCCAGATTGGTTTTATAGAATGCATCATATTGATTTTTGATAATAACTCTTCCATTACCTGTATGTAATTTGCCTGAAATACAGCTCAACGGATTATCAGGTGTGAGTAATTCCTTCCACCATTTTGCCATCATCGATGAATTTTTCTTAGTATTAATATTCTTTGTAAAAATTACCGGAAGATTTAATGATGAATATGCATCTATCAATGAATTAATAAGAGGGATAATTGTTAATGCAGAAGGCACAAAAGCATGCGATGATTCATTGATAAAATAATCCTGCATATCAAGAACCAGCAATGCAGAATTTCCGGGTGAATACGAAAACTCTCTTTTACCATAATAAGACTTTGCTTTATCTAAGAACTCAATTGATTTGGATTGTAGGTTATCGGGTGTGAAATATTTTTCTTTTGGAATCAAATTTCCTTAATATTATACAATATTTAATGTTATATAATTAAACTATTGTTTTTTTAAATTGCATTCAATAGTATTTTTCAGCATATTCGTTACAGTTTTACTGTAACAGTTTTACTGTAACAGTTTTACTGTAACAGTTTTACTGTAACAGTTTTACTGTAACAGTTTTACTGTAACAGTTTTACTGTAAAATATTTAGTAATAAAATTTATATAATATATGAATCCGTTTATAACAACCGGTTATTTATCTCCTGAATATTTCTGCAACAGAGTAAAGGAGACTAAACGTCTTAAAACTGCAATAGAAAATAATTCTAATGTTACTCTTTTATCAATTAGAAGAATTGGAAAAACAGGGTTAATTAAACATGTTTACCATTCCCTGCAAAAAAGGAATTTGCATTTAATATACATCGACATTGCACATACAAATTCTTTGATGGATTTTATTAGTTTATTTTCTAATTCAATTTTAAAAAAATTTCAATCAAAGCCGGAAAGGTTTTTTAAAGAACTTGGTTCCTTATTAAAAAATCTCCGGCCCTTAATGAAATTTGACAGTAAAACCGGGGAACCGGAAGTATCCGTTACATTTGAACATACAAAGGATGCTCAAAATTCTCTGGAAAGTATATTCGACTATCTTAAGAATCAGTCTAAGAAAAACAAAATCTGTATTGCAATTGATGAATTTCAACAGGTTGTTAAGTATCCTGAAACAAACATGGAAGCGTTATTGAGAAGTTATGTCCAGGATTCAGCGAATATTTCTTTTGTTTTCTCGGGAAGTAAAAATAGTATGATGCAGAATATATTTTTTAATGCAAAAAGACCATTCTACCAAAGCACAGAACCAATGTTTCTGGAGAAAATCGATAATGATAGTTATTTTAAGTTTATAAAAGATAAATTTAATAAAGAAGGTTTTTCAATTACAGATGAGACAATAAAATCAATTCTAAATTGGACATGTACCCACACATATTACGTTCAATATTTTTGCTACAAACTTTTTACATCATCAAAAAGCAAAGTAGTAATAGATGACTTCTATAGAATTTGTGACAGTATTCTTGAAGAAAATGACAGCATATATTTAGGATATAAAAATATATTATCAGATTCGCAATGGAATCTACTCAGGGCGATTGCAAAACAAGGATCTGTTGAAAAGCCGACTTCCATTGATTTTATAAAAAAATATTCTTTGGTAGGTGCAAGCTCAGTCAATTATTTAATAAAAAAACTATTAGAAGACGATATGATTTATGAAGAGAAAGGTATTTATTATATTTACGATGTATTTTTCTTCCGCTGGCTGGAAAAACTTTAAAATACCCTTACTTAAACTGAACTTTTTTCCACTCTTCAAATAAATGCTTGACTTTATTCCGCTGGTATTTGCCCGTTGAAGTGACAGGAATTGTATCTGAGAATACAATTACCTTCGGGCATTTATAGAATGGGAGCTTCTCTCTGCATTTATTGATGATATCCTGTTTAATCTTGTCACCGTTCAGTCCCTCTACCGCCCCCGGGAGAAGATTCTCACGCAATATTACTAACGCACCTACTTCTTCGCCATACCAATCGTTGTCAAATCCTACGGCGATTCCTGCTTTTACTTCTGGCAGTGACATCAGTACTTCGTCAATCTCAAGCGGAGCAATATTTACTCCTCCGCGGATAATCAACTCTTTTAATCTTCCTGTAATAAAAAAATATTTTCTTCCGCGTTCGTCAAGCTTATAAAATCCTTCATCACCGCTCCTGAACCAGCCAAACTCAAATGTCTTTTCATTAGCCTCGGGGTTCTCGTCATAATATTTCATTACATTATGTCCTCTTATTACAATCTCTCCTCTTTCACCTTCATATAAGGATTCACCCTTGTCATTATGTATATCCATTTCATTTGGCTCAATCTCCACACCAATAGAGGGAAACCCATGTTCTCCGAGCCAAGATGTATGCTCATCACCTGAAATATCAACCGGAAGAAAACATGAATAACAGGTAGTTTCAGATAAACCATATCCATGCATTATCTTCATATCGAACATTTTTTCAAACTTTAAAGCAAGCTCGCAAGTTAACGGCCCGGCACCGCATATAATGTGACGGAATGCTGCTGCAATCTTTTCTTCAAATACATAATAAAAATCCTTATCTTCTCCCGTTTCGAAATCATGGCAGAGAAACTGAAGCAAAGTCGGAACAACACTTACAACCTGAACCTGTTCATTAGCCAGCCGTTGAAAGAATTTATGCGTGTGAAATTTTTGATTAAGTACAACGCTGCCTCCATAATACATTGGAGTTAAAAGAGTAACTATCGTGCCATTTACATGATGTATCGGAAGAACACACATCATCACCTGTCCTTTTTCCAGTTTATGCCATTTGGAAATTCCATCAGCATCTATCATCAAGTTATATTGAGTAAGAACCACTCCTTTTGGCAAACCGGTTGTTCCGGAGGTATAAACAATAAGTGCCTCGGTTTCAAGGGTAACATTTTCACTTACATCGAAAGATAACGGTTCTTTAGCAATTTCATCTTCGTAAATTTCTATTTCATTTTCGAGAGAATTTGACTCTGTATCCTTGTTAAAAGAAGATTCCATTACCTCACCCCCGGAAGATTCCATTACCTCACCCCCGGAAGATTCCATTACCTCACCCCCAGCCCCTCTCCTAAGAGGAGAGGGGAGTTTTGAATGTACGAAAATCTTTTTTAACTCAGGCAGTTTATTTTTGTATGATAAAATTTTTTCCAGGTAATCATTGTGAACAAAAGCAAGCTTGGTTCCGGAGCTTGATAATATATATTTTATCCTTTCAGGTTCTTCGTTTACATTAATGGGGACAACCGTTGCACCGGTACACCAGGCAGCAAAATATTGTATCACTGTATTAATATGATTGTGCGATACTGCGGCAATTCTGTCTTCAACACCAATATTATTTTTCCTCAGCAGGTTTGCAGTCTGAATAACTTTATTATAAAAATCTTTGTACGAAAGCTGTATTTTGTCACCTTCATCAGGATAAAATGTTATATAAATGTCTTTTTCATGTAAATGAGCACGGTATTGAAGTAACTCGAATATGTTATTATAGATTACCTTATAATCATTAGGAGGTATATTTTTTACGAAGTGTGCCCGGAATATTTTTTCTTTTATATCTTCATTTAAGTTCATTCTTCTCTGTATATATTTCCTTTAATATTTTATCACCTACAAGAGACCTTGCATGGTGGAAATCAACATAATTTTCTTCATTTCTTGTTATTTCATTAATGCCTGAATAATCATAAACATTCTCAGAGCCAAAAATGTTTTCCAAATAATGTAAATCTTCATTATTAAATTTTACAAGATTATAATCAGGATAGACAATTATCTTGAAAGACGTGCCAAATTTATTGAAAATATCTTTTATTTCATATAACATTTTCAACTGTTCCTGTTTAATAATGCCGGGGTACATTATTTCATTCAGGAAATCTCTTTTATAGAAGGTATTATTAGATTTTTTGTAATAAAGTTCTTTATTTTCCTGAATTATTTTCTCCTGTTCACTATAAATTACATCATTGGTGATATTATTAAAATTAAATGACCATCTCCTTACAATTGGAAAATATTCCAGGAACTCAGGCAATTTCTTGCCTGCCTTGTATGCAAAATACTGCGGAAAAAATTTATTATTTAAAAATTTCTTCATAAACTCAAATTGAAACTTTATCCTGCTTTCTCCGCTTGTTTCCGGGTCTTTCATGTAAATATATTCATCGCTGTTATTGGTTTTGGCAATTAAACCGGAATCCACAACTATAATGCAGTTCTTTATTTTCATATTATGTTCATACAGGTATTTAATCTTTATATAAACTCCGAACAGCGATTCACCGTTTGCATCGAAATGATAAGTTGGAGAAGTAACATACTTCTGCCATTCAGTACATTGAAAAGTCAGTGACCTGGAACTGCCAAAAATAAATGAATCATAATGATATACCGGATAATTATTGAGAAAAAGAGAAGTGGATGTATAATCCCTGTTCAAATCCATCAGCCTGACATCGTTTTTATAAAATGAATCATAATGATGAATGACTTTAAAAGGGTCTTCAATAACATAATATGCCAGCAGCAGCATAAGCGGCAAAGATATCAAAAATGTTTTTATTAATAGTACCTGTAACTTTTTATTCATCAAAATTTAAAATATAAAAAACTGGTATTGCCGGATTCATAAAATAAAATAATCACAATTATTAATAAATAATACGAAACCCATCTGAGCCATGGAGATTTTTTTTTGATAAAAATATGTAACTCTGTATCTTTTTGGAAATATTCTACTAACAAAAGGAGGATTATAAAGATAATAGATAAAACAGTTTGAAATTGCCCGATTCCCATACGGTAGCCGCCGGTTTGCAGCGGAAATAATTTGAACATATTAGTAAATATATATAATGCCTGCTGAAGACTATCAGACCTGAACAATATCCATGCTATGCAGACAAGGAAAAAAGTAAAAAGTACCTGTATAACAGAAATAAATCGTGTGTTGGCTAATTTTGTTTTCCTTAAGATTTTTCTTCTTATGTTCCTGGTTAACATACTGAATATAAGATAAAATCCCATGAGGCATCCCCAGAAGATGAAATTCCATCCTGCTCCGTGCCATAAACCTGTTATGAAGAATGTAATACTGACAGCAACAATATAGCTCCACTTATCTACTTTAAATCCTTTCAACTTAGTGAAATACCTCGCTGATGAATATGCAATGGGCAGAAATATATAATCCCTCAGCCAGAAAGATAACGACATATGCCATCTTCTCCAGAAATCCGATATTGAGTGAGAGAAATAAGGCCTGTTGAAATTAGGCAAAAGCTTGTAGCCAAGTATTAATCCCGAGCCCAAAGCCATATCTGTATAACCCGAAAAATCACAATATATCTGGAATGCATAAAAAACCGATGCAAATATTAATGGCAAACCCTTATAATTTGTATAATCATTGAACACAAAATTTACAAGAACTGCAATACGGTCAGCTATTACAATCTTTTTAAATAATCCCCAGGCAATTAATTTCATCCCGGCAGTGATAGAATCGTAATCAAACTCTTTCTTCTCACTAAACTGACGTAATAAATTCTGCGGCCTGTCTATAGGACCTGAAAGAATTTCCGGGAAAAATATAACATATAAGAAATATTTCGGAAAATTCCGCTCAGCTTTAAAATTCCCCCTGTATACTTCGATTATATAACTTAAGCTTTTTAATATGTAGAAAGAAAGACCTATAGGCAGAAGAAGTTCAAGAAGACCGGGAGAATAATTCCATCCCAATAAACCTGAAAGACGCGAAATGTTAACGCTGAAAAAATTAAAATATTTGAAAACTATAAGTATTCCAAGATTTATTCCAAGACTTTGCCAAAAAAATATCTTTTTCTTATCAGGATATTTCTCTATTAGTATGCCTGAGGAATAATCGGTTATCACAGTTATCAGCACATAAAGTATATAATACGGAGCAAGGTACATGTAGAAAAACAAGCTCGCAGTAAGCAATAAATACAGACGGTATCGCGATGGAAGGATGTAATATATTACAACCGTCAGTGAGAAAAATAAAAAATACTCAATTGAATTGAAGAGCATTTACAGTAGTTAGAATTTATACATTATAAAAACAAAGAATTAATCAAAACAGGAATTGTATAATTCCAATTTTAATTTAACTAAACTAAAAAATATTAGTACAGCTTAAGCAATCTCTTTATTTTAACAGGACCATTTTTTTCGTATCGGATTTGCCGCCAATCTCTATATTATAAAAATAAACTCCGCTTGTAAAGTTCTGGCCGTCAAAATCAATTTTATAAATGCCTGCTAACATATGTTTATCAACCAGTACTTTTACCAGGCTCCCCTTTGCATCAAAAACTTTTAACTTAACATTTGAATTTTTCTCCAATGAAAAACCGATTGAAGTATTCGGGTTAAAAGGATTCGGATAATTTTGTTCAAGCTTAAATGAAGACGGCACTTCAGTGCTTTGGTTATTTATCCCAATTGGATTAATTTTATAATAAATAAGCTGTCCCTGCACTTTCCAGTTTGGTTCAGTATGCCCTGTACTGTTATAATTACAGTCTGTACAGGTAACCCCTGTTGTGCAATTCGGGTTGTTTGGACGGCATTCATTGAAATACGGTTGTATCAGAAATTTTAAGTTTGCAGTTTGTCCCGGTGTTACACTATTAGTTATTTCAACATCCCACGGACTTACGCCTGACCCCGGACACCATCCTGCACGTGCATACTGCCATGTGCCTCCCTGGGGACTGCACGGATTTAAATTGCATTGTTTCCATAATATATGTGATGTTGTATCATTGCCTGCAACTATACTGTTTAAAAGTACGCAAAACTCAGAGCAATTACCGGTATTACCCTGTCCATGCCCTGTGTTAGTTATCTTTGCTTTCACTTTTACTGCCATTGGGTCTATAATAATATCCATAGGCACTAAATTGCTGTCAACCGGATGTGCAGTATCACCTGAAATAACATAATCGTTTTGCCACAGATTTATAACCTTATATGGTTTATAAAATGCTTCCCCTTCAATAAAAGCAAACCTGGCAGTAACAAGCCAGCCGCGTGTACCGCCAATCCAGCTTTCAATAAAACTGCCAAGCAAAACACTATCATGAAGCAGCGGCATATAATCGGTTACATCAAATACAAATGTGCATGTACCGGGATAATTACCCCCAACAATATTATATGGAGTTACAACCCTGGCTATTTCAAAATATTCGGTATTAACAGTATCTGTGTACAATCTTATCCATCCCACCCTGTCCCAGGGATCGCATCCGGCAGCAGGACAGCCTATTTTATAGGTAAGCAATATTTTTTCCCAATGTTTTGAAGTATCCGGAAATACAGCCGGTTTATAATGCAGGTTAGCCCAGTTATGATATTCCTGGTCAAATGTTGTTACCCATGTTGTATCACCCGGAGCTGCGTAAGTATTTAACGAAATCCAGAAATATAAAATAAAAAGTAAAAGAGACAGTAAAAACGTTTTCATGGTTAACCCCTTATAATAATATAAAAACAATGTTTTTATTTAAGATGTACTTATTTTAAAAATAGCATTTTTTTTGTAAACTCAAAACCATCTGTTATTAATCTATAAAAGTAAATTCCACTTGGGTTATCGGAAGCATCCCATTCTACCTCATATGTACCGGGAGCTAGCCCTTCCTTGCCTATTCCTAGTGCAGGAGTTAAATCAGCAACAACTCTACCCATCACATCATAAATTATAAGCTTTGTATCCATCATCCCTTTATCGCTGTGGAGTGGGAGGCTGAATCTTATCTTTGTGGTCGGGTTAAAAGGATTCGGATAATTTTGGAACAATATATATTTCTCCGGAATCGTGCTGGAAATTTTATTTATTCCAATTAATGCTTCGCTTAAAAAGATCTTTCCATTTGTTCCAACAGCCCATAACCTTGTTCCATTACGTGCTTTTGATAAATGATTAAAGGTTGTTGCTGAATAATACAGGTCTTCCGTCCAGTTATTCCCATTATTAATAGTCCTATAAATATATGATGTATGTTTTGCACACCAAATAGCATTATTTTTCCAGGCAAGTCCAATTGTATAACTTGTACCGGGAGCCGGTATCTGGAACCAACTTGTTCCGCCGGTTGTAGTCATTTTAAGCTGCTGACCGGAACCTGAAAGCCCTCCTGCGACTCCATTAACAGAATCTTTAAAGTAGATAGAATAAACTTCTAAAGAGGTAGTTTGCTGAGTATTCCAAGACCACCCTTGGTTATTTGAGAAATAAATATACCCATCAAAGCCAAACCACAAACGATTGTTGATTCGATAAATCGCATTAATATAACTGCCACCCCAAAGACTATATAACCAGTTTCCCTGATACCAGTTACTTCCTCCGTTACTTGTAAATCTAATATAAAAAGGCTCTTGTATTCCGTCCGGGTCACCAATTATAATGCCTTCATTTTCATTGTTGAAAGATATTCCATCGATAAATTTAGATGTAGCATGAACTAATGTCCAATTATTTCCTCCATTTATTGTCCGGAAAATACCTGTATAAAGTGCTTCAACAAATGCCAAATTCTGATTTACTGCAAATATAGTTATTAAAGGCTTGTTACCGTTAATTCCATTATTTGATACATTTATCCAACTTGTTCCGCCGTTTGTTGACTTAACAACTTTGGATGAGTCACCACATGCCCATACGATTTGGTTGTCAACAGCAGAAACGGAATTTAATTTTGCCGTTATACCTGACGGTTGATTAATCCATTGGGAATATAAATTTAATGTGAATATATTGATGAATAAAAGGAAGAGATAAATTTTAATAATACTATATTTCATAATACTATATCGAATTTAAATTGGGGAAAAATTTACTTTCAATATAGTTATTTTTTCAATCGTTTAACATGAATTTTAGGAACTAATACTACACTAAGATATTAATAATATTAATTTTAATAAAAAACCTTGTGTAGTAATTAACTCAATTTGAAATCCATTAAGCGATTATATCTCAGCTCATTCTATACATTCATAATTAATTACTTTTCTCTTCCCAAATCATACACAAATGCACAATTGTTTCAACCGCTTTTTGCATATCCTGAACAGAAACCCATTCAAGCTTTGAATGGTATGCATGTCCGCCTGTAAAAATATTAGGACATGGTAAACCGATATACGACAGCCGTGAGCCGTCTGTTCCGCCCCTTATTGAACCAAGTTCCGGTACAACTCCTGTGCGATTAACTGCTTCTATAGCATTATCAATTATTGCCGGGTTTTTATCCAATATAAATTTAAAATTTCTGTACTGTTCCTGTACTTCAAACTTAAAGCTTGACTTGTTATAATTTTTCATAACCTTTTGGCAAAGTGCCTGCAGGTAATCCTCTTTTTCATTTAATCCTTCTACTGTAAAATCTCTTATAATAAATTTTATCTCAGCGGTTTCATTCCCGCCGGTAATTTTTATCGGATGAATAAAACCTTCCCTGTCTTCAGTTGTTTCAGGTGAAAGTGTATCTTTAGGCAGTGCTTCAATAATATCGCAAGCAATCTTAATTGCGTTCTGCATTTTTCCCTTAGCCCAGCCGGGATGGAAATTGACACCATGAATGATTATGTTTACACCGTCAGCGCAAAATGTCTCATTTTCAATTGAACCTAAATCGGAGCCGTCCATTGTATACCCTATTTGAGCACCGAGTTTTTTCATATTTACTTTATTAACCCCCCTGCCGATTTCTTCATCAGGAGTAAACAGAATCCGTATCTTGCCGTGTTTAATTTCTGGATGGCTGACAAGATAGTTCACTGCATCCATAATTTCAGCAACACCGGCTTTATCATCAGCACCAAGCAGTGTTTTTCCGTCTGTAGTAATAATATCATTACCTGATTGTATTTTTAATGCGGGATGGTCTTCAAACCTGATTATTTGTGATGTATCACCGGGAAGGATTATATCTTTACAATCATAATTTTTATGAATTATAGGATTAACATTTTTCCCCGTAACATCAGGAGATGTGTCAACATGCGAGCAAAAACAAAGTACAGGTACATTTTCTTTATCTGAAGTTGCAGGTACCGTTGCATAAACATACCCAAATTCATCAAGCTCAGCATCATCTATGCCCATTTGGTGCAGTTCATCAACCAATATTTGCATCAGGTCTAATTGTTTTTCTGTGGACGGCTGTGTATTAGAATCGGGGTCAGATTGTGTATCTATTTTAACGTAACGAAGAAACCTATCGGTAACAGTGTGGTTTATATTGAGATTTGACATAATTCCGAAAAATTTATAAGTTTATTTAAATTAATATGCAAACTTACAAATTTATTCAGTATTTCACTATTCTATTTTATCACCTCCTGCTTTGTTTGCCCATAAATTACCTGTAACATTTTATTTGAAGCAATTATCCTCATATGATTAGGATCAATATAATATTCTTTATGTTTGCTGATTTCATTTAACCCGGAAAAATCGAAAACATTTTCTTTTCCGAAAATATCCTGCAGATTTTTATAATCTGATTCATGAAATTTCACCCCGTTAAAATCCGGGCATAAAACGATTTTATAAGAAGTGCCGCATTTATCGAAACTATTTTTCATTTCATGCAAGAGCTTCAACTGCTTATCTTTTATCAATACAGGAAAATTTCTTTCGTTAACTGTATCTTTTTCAATAAACGCTCCCATTTTTACATAATAATTTTCCGAATTTTCCGATATCAGTTTTTCCTGTTCGGTATAATCAACATCATTAGTACTATAATCTACAGTATAATACCATCCTCTTATAATTCCGATAAAATCAAAAATTCCTTTATCAATATTTGCTGCTTTCCATGCAATGTATGGTACAAAAAACCCGCCGGTAAGAAAAGAAGATAAAAACTTATATTGATATTTAATACAGCTTTCACCGCTTACCTCAGGATTTTTTATTTGGTTTAAAGTTTCTTCATTTTCCGTTTTGGCTATAAGAGTGGAATCCAATATTACCAGGCAATTCTTCATTGGCCTGTCATTCCGGCATAGATATCTTATTTTGGTATAAATCCCGAATAATGATTCACTGCCTGCATCAAAATGAAAAGGTGATGAAGGAGATGGTATATATTTCTGCCATTCTTTTGTAGTAAAGCCAAACGACCTTGAACTACCCAATATGAATGAATCATAACGGTATTTCGGGTAATTACTCAAATAAAGACGTGTTGATACATGGTCACGGTTCATAAACATTTCACGGTTTTTTTCATTATAATATGTATCGTAGCTGTAAATTACCTTGAAAGGATCTGCAATTATGTAATAGATAATCAGCAGCAGCAGGGGCATTAATATCAGGAATAATTTAAAAAATAATATGTGAGGTTTTTTATTCACTAAAAGTTTAAATAAATAAAACCGGTTGTATCTGCTTTATTAAAGATGATTATTAGTAATATTAATATGTAATATGAGACCCATCTAAACCATGTTGGCTTGCTTTTTATATAGACCTGTATTTCTAAATCCTTCTGAAGCCGCTCAATAAAAATTAGCAATAATACTAGCATAATAGGGAAAAATACTCTGAAATAAGGCAAAGGGTAATATGAACCGCCAATATGATTACCTTTCATCTGCAGCGGGAATACATGGAAGATATGTGTTATGATATAAACTGCCTGCGAAAAACTTGCAGAGTTAAAAAATATCCATGCAAAGCTCACCAATGAAAATGTAAATAAAATTCTTACGGTATGTATAAAAGGAGAATTGGTTAAATTTGTCTTCCTTAAAAATTTTCTTCTGATGTTCTTGGTTAACATACCGAATATAAGATAAAATCCCATGAGACATCCCCAGAATATGAAATTCCATCCTGCTCCATGCCATAAACCTGTTATGAAGAATGTAATACTGACAGCAACAATGTAGCTCCACTTATCTACTTTAAATCCCTTTAGTTTAGTGAAATACCTCGCTGATGAATAAGCAATGGGCAGAAAAATATAATCCCTCAGCCAGAAAGATAACGACATATGCCATCTTCTCCAGAAATCAGATATTGAGTGAGAGAAATAGGGCCTGTTGAAATTAGGCAAAAGCTTGTAGCCAAGTATTAATCCCGAACCTAAAGCCATATCTGTATAACCCGAAAAATCACAATATATCTGGAATGGAAAAAACAAAACCGAAATAATAAGAGGCACTCCGGAATAAGTTGTGTAATCGCTGAAAATGGGATTCACCACTGCTGCCAGCCTGTCTGCAATAACAACTTTTTTAAATAAACCCCAGGCAAAAAGTATTAATCCTGAAGTAATGATATTGTAATCATAAGATTTTTTTTCATTGAATTGGGGCAGTAGGTTCGAAGCCCTGTCAATCGGACCTGAAAGAACTTCAGGAAAGAATATCACAAACAAGAAATACTTTGCAAAATTATTTTCCGGTTTAAAGTTACCCCTGTAAACATCAATTGTATAGCTTAAGCTTTTAAATATAAAGAATGATAGTCCTACAGGTAAGAGTATTTCAAGCAAAACAGTTGAGTAATTCCAGCCGAGTAATGCGGATAGTTTTGAAACATTTATGCTGAAAAAATTGAAATATTTAAAAGTAAACAGAATACCAAGGTCTATAATTAAGCTTTGCCACAAATAGATTTTTTTCTTTAACGGATTCCGCTCCATTAACTTAGCGGCAGTATAATCATTAACGGCAATTACAAGGGCTAAGATAATGTATGCCGGAACCAGGTACATGTAAAAAAATATGCTTGATACAAGCAATAATATCCATCTGAACTTAGAAGGAAGGATGTAATAAGTTACGGCAATTACAGTAAAAAACAGAAAATACTCTACTGAGTTAAAGAGCATTTAGTTATATGGTATTTATTTAATTTACGAAATAGTTCTTCCAGTTATCAAATATAATTCAAAATAAAATATAAATCATTATAAATTTATTTCTAATACCGCTGCATTTTATATTTCGCTGACCTGTACTGAGCTAAACAACTGCAATTCTTTTATTTACCGAAATTTGCCTGTCTTTTTTGGTATTTAACAATGTTCCCCTAATTTATCTATCTGCTTTCAGGTTTGACCGGCTATAGATATCCTTTAATATTTTATCCCCGACAAAAGATCTGGCATGAATGTCGTCTATATAATTCTCTTTATTTGTTGTAATTTCATTTGATCCTGTATAGTTGAAAACGTTATCTTTCCCAAAAATATTTTGCAATATTCTAAAATCATCTGTATTGAAGCTTCTGGCATCCGGTTCCGGATAAATTATGATTTTATATGATGCCCCGTATTCATCCAGATATCTTTTTATTTCATTAAGCATTTCAATCTGTTTTTCTCCTATCATGCAGGGATAATCAGTTTTATTAATAGAATCATTTTCAAAGAATGTTTGAAAAAAAGCGCTATAATATAGACTCTTATTATTACTAATAAAGGAATTCTGTTCGCTGTAAATGTAGTCATTAGTTGCATAATCTATAGTGAACGAACCATTTTTTTTGAACAGGGGGATAATCAAGAAACAGCCGATTAATACTGCCTGCTTTCCATGCAAAATAAGGGACAAAAAACCCGCCTGTTAAAAATGCAGTGAAAAATTTATAATGATATTTTAATCTGCTTTCGCCGCTTATCTCAGGGTCTTTTATTAAAGCTGTTTCTTCATTATTAAACGTCTTACTAAGAAGCCCAGCATTAATGATTATCAGGCAGTTTTTCAGAGGTCTTTTGTTTAAATACAAATATTTTATTTTAGTATAAATACCGAATAACGATTCACCACTTGCATCAAAATGAAATGCCGGAGATAAAATATATTTTTGCCACTCTTTTGCCAGAAATGCATATGACCTGGAACTGCCGAATATAAAAGAATCATAATGATAGAGCGGGTAGTTCTTTATATAAAGCCGGGTTGATACGTGGTCCCTGTTTATAAACAGCTCTCTTGATTGATTGGTATAAAATTCTTCATAATCATTGATAATTTTAAAAGGGTCATCAATAACATAATATATCATCAACAGCCAAAGGGGTATTGCCGCGAGGAATAATTTGATTATTAATAAATAAGGTTTTTTATTCAAAAGAAGAAATACATTAGCTGTTCAAATATAAGCTAAAATTAACTTTTATTTAACTACAAAACAAAAAGCGGATTTAACAAATAAATCCGCTTTTTATAGTCCTCAACTAGTCATTTGTCATTCTATCTCTTCTGTATGCCCTTCTTCATTCCATGAATACGGATATTCCGGCACATCAAAATCTTTTGCATGAGTTGTAAGCTTTAACGGATGGAACGTATCAAGCATTACAGCAAGCTCTTCTGTTCCGGATTTGCCGAGTGATGCTTCCACCGTACCGGGATGCGGGCCGTGCGGTATTCCGCCCGGGTGAAGTGTGAAAGATGCAATATCTATCCCCTTGCGGGACATGAAGTTACCTCTCACATAATACAACACTTCATCACTATCTATATTACTGTGATTATATGGAACAGGAATTGATAACGGATGATAATCAAATAACCTTGGCACAAATGAACACACCACAAAATTATGCCCTTCAAAATTCTGATGAACCGGCGGCGGCTGGTGGATTCTGCCTGTAATAGGCTCGAAATCTTCTATGTTAAATATCCACGGATAAAAAAATCCGTCCCATCCAACTACATCGAACGGATGAAATCCATAAATATAACTGTGAAGATAATTTGATTTTTTTATCTTAACTTCAAAATCACCTTTTTCATTGATAGTTAAAAGCTGCTGCGGCACCCTGAAATCCCTTTCGCAGAATGGAGCATGCTCAAGCAATTGACCGTATTCATTAAAATACCTGTGAGGTATTTCTATAAGACTTGCAGATTCAATTACAAGAAATTTCGACTTATTTGATTTCAAATTAAACCTGTGAATAATGCCTCTTGGAATAATTATATAATCTCCATCGCGGTATTCCAGTATTCCGTAGTTTGTTTCCAATACACCTTTTCCTTCATGAACAAATACAAGCTCATCACCTTCCCCGTTTTTGTAAAAATAATTCATCCCCTCAGCAGGATTGCTGATTGCAAGCGAAACGTCGCTATTGAACATCAGCACTTTTCTGCCTGAGATATAATCACCTTCAGGTTCTGCTTCAAGTGTTTTGAAATGGAAATGACGCAGCTTTTTCTCGCTCCATTCTTTCAAATCAATTTTATCCATCCCTTTAACTTCTTTCACCTGTGTGGGCGGATTTATGTGATAAAGGATAGAAGAAATTCCTGAAAATCCTTTCGTACCTATAACCTGCTCTTTATATAAAGAGCCGTCCGGCTGTTTGAACTGAACATGCCTTTTTTGCGGTACCAGACCTAGTCTATGATAAAACGGCATAATTTATTTCAATTAATCAATTTAACAATTAACAATGTACAATAGTTTGTTTTGTAAAGTTTGTAAAGTTTGTAAATTCTAAATCTTCGAATCATCTAATGTTTGAGCTCCCAATTAGTTTCAACATTACAAACCTTATGAACTTTATAAACCTTATGAACCTTATGAACCTTATGAACCTTATGAACCTTATGAACCTTATGAACCTTATGAACCTTACAAACCTTATGAACTACTTTCAATTCGAAATTCACAATCCATAATTCGCCATTAAAGTGTTCCTCTCAGCTCCTGCTCTCTTTCAATTGCTTCAAACAATGCTTTGAAGTTTCCTTTTCCGAAGCTTTTAGCACCTTTACGCTGAATTATTTCGAAGAACAATGTCGGTCGGTCTTCTACAGGTTTTGAAAATATCTGGAGAAGATAGCCGTCTTCATCCCTGTCAACCAATATTCCAAGATTACCGAGCACTGAAACATCTTCATCTATTTTACCAACTCTATCCTGAAGCTCCTCATAATAAGTATTAGGCACTCTTAAGAACTGCACTCCGCGTTTCTGAAGCTCGCCAACTGTTTTAATAATATTTGTTGTACTCATTGCAATATGCTGTGCTCCGGGCCCGTGATAGAACTCGAGGTATTCTTCAATCTGCGATTTCTTTTTTCCCGGTGCCGGTTCATTCAGCGGGAATTTTATTTTGCCGTTGCCGTTTTGCATTACCTTGCTCATCAATGCAGTGTAATCCGTTGATATATCTTTATCATCAAATGAAATTAGCTGGTTGAATCCCATTGTTTGCGCATAGAACTTAACCCACTCATTCATTTTGCCAAGCTCAACATTTCCGACAATGTGGTCAACCGAACGGAGCCCAACATCTGTAATGCCTTCAATGACTTTATCTCCTGCATCAATAAAACCGGGCAGGAATATTCCTTTATAATTTTTCCTGTCTATAAAAGAATGGATAGTATCACCATAGGTTTTAATTGCTGATTTGATTACAACCCCATTATCATCTTTCAGTTCAGTAGGTTCCATAACACTAACAGCACCTCGTTTTATTGTTTCTTCATATGCCTTAACAGCATCAGGGACTTCCAGTGCAATATCCCTTACTCCGTCTCCATGTGTTTTAATATGTTCGGATATAAATTTATCCGGATGGAGCGGTGAAGTTAAAACAAATCTTATTTTACCCTGTTCAAGCAGGTAAGATGCTTTTTCCCTGTTTCCTGTTTCAAGCCCTGAATAAGCCCTCAGCTTAAATCCCAATGCATACTGGTAAAATATTGCTGATTGCTTTGCATTACCCACATAAAACTCAATGTGGTCCCATCCTTTTATAGGAAGAAAATCTTCAATATTCGTTGTTACCGATAGTTGGCTTTCTAATTCCTTCTGTGTGGTATCCATAATAATAAATTTTTAATTGCAAATATAGAATAATTATATATTAATAACCATAGTTAAGTTAATTAAGTTTATAGAGTTCTTTAAGTTTATTAAGTTTTACTGACATATGAACCTTATAAACCTTATGAACTTTATGAACCTTATGAACCTTATGAACTAATTTACTTCTTTGTATTTCTTCAAATTTATAAATAACTTTGTTGGACTTTGGAAAAAATAAGAGCTTTTTTTGCACTTAATTTCGATAATTCCACAAAAGATAAAATCTCAGTAATACAAAAAGAGTTGCAGGAGAAACTACATAATCATGCAATTAAGTGGGAGAATCCGGAAAAGTTTCATCTCACTTTAAGGTTTCTGGGTGATGTGGAAAAACCTGTTATTGATGATTTTATCAATGATTTATCGGGTTTGCAATGGAATTTCAAAGAAATCCGTTTCAAATCGCAGGGAATCGGTTTTTTCCCGAATTCGAGAAAGCCAAATGTTGTATTTATTGGATTAAATGAAACCGGGAATAACTCGGAACATCTCATTAAAGAAATTGATAATGTTACTATTCCAAGAGGATTTGCTCCGGATAAAAGGTTTATTGCACATATAACACTTGGCAGGTTCAAAAGAGAAAAAAGGGCTTCAATACATTCAGACTTCAGCCTTGAGTTTGAACCGTTTGATGTAACGCTGAACGGTTTTCAAATTATGAAAAGTGTTATGGATTCCAAAGGCTCTAAATATTATATACTGAAAGAATTCAATTTTGCTAAATAAAATATTAAACCAAGTACATTAAATGCCAATTTACGAATACCTGTGCGAGAACTGCGGACACCTGTTTGAAGAGATGCAGACCATGAAAGAAGAGTCATTAATTACATGTCCTAAGTGCGGGCATGACACTTTAAAAAGATTAATAGGTGCCGGCTCGGGATTTATTTTTAAGGGAAGCGGTTTCTACTTAACCGATTATAAAAATAAAAAAAGCAGCCATAAAGATACTCCGGCTAATAAAACTTCTGATGATTCTTCTAAAAAAGAGACTACAAAAAAAGAATCTAAGAAAGATACCAAGCCGGGGAAGAAAGAATAAAGAATGTTTACAGTCGATTTCAAAAAGCTTCCGGATTTTTCCAACTTGTTTTTAGATTATGTCTCCTTAGATGAAGGAAAATTCAAAACGGTAAAAAGATTCTTCTATGCCGATTATAAAGAGAAAGAAGAAATTTTTAAAGTAATTGACAGCAAGCTTCATAACTATAATGCCAACCGTTACTTCGATAAGAACACACTGACAGATATACTTAAGCGGACGAATATGACTTTCGGAGCTAATGAAATAACCGCTTCAAATATCGAATTGCTGTCTGATGAAAATACTTTTGCTGTAGTTACAGGGCAGCAGGTTTCACTTTATACGGGTGCTTTATACACTATATTAAAAACTGTCACTGCTGTTAAATTAGCACAGGACTTAAAGTCCAAATTCCCGCAGTTCAATTTTGTTCCTGTCTTCTGGCTTGAAAGCGAAGACCATGACCTTGAAGAAGCCAACCATATATTTGCCATCAACAATATGAATGAGCTTGTGAGAGTCGGCTTCGATGGTGAAAAACATGATGATGAGGATGAAGATGAGATTAAGAAAAACACAAAGCCGGTCGGCAGCATTAAGTTCGATGAAAAGATTAACGGGATAAATGAACAGCTTAAAAATGTGCTGATGGATACAGAATATAAAGAAAAGCTGCTTGAAAAAGTTAATTCATTTTATAAGGAAGGCAGCGATTACAAGACTGCATTTGCACAGTTCATGAACTGGATATTCAAAGACCACGGGCTTGTTTTTGTTGACCCGGGTGATGCTGAAATTAAAAAGCTTCTGACACCTGTGTTCGAGAAGGAGCTAAATACAGCTCCGAAAATGTGTGAAGCTATTATCAATATATCAGCAGAGCTTGAAAAACATTACGACCTTCAGGTAAAGCCGAAAGTTATAAACCTGTTCTACATCCATAACGGGAACCGCCTGTTGATTGAGCCCAGAGATAATAACAGGTTTGCTTTAAAGAACTCCAAGAAAAGGTTTGAACAGGAAGAGCTGCTTAATATATTGTTCGAGTGCCCCGAGAATTTCAGTCCTAATGTTGTGATGCGTCCTTTATGCCAGGATTACCTGCTTCCAACTATCGCATATGTTGGAGGACCTTCCGAAGTATCATATTTTGCACAGTTAAAACCGGCTTATGAACATTACGATATTACAATGCCTGTTATTTATCCCAGAACATCAGTTAGCATAGTTGAGAGTAAAATAAACAAGTTCATTAAGAATTTCGAAATTGAATTCCCGGATATATTCAATCATAAAGTCCTGGTTAATAAAGTTATTGCAAAGATATCAGAAATAAAAGTAGATGACGAGTTCTCTAAAGTTTACGATGAACTAAACAGGATATTCTATGACCTTAAAAACATGACTGCAAATATTGATAAGACTTTAATGGATACCGTCGATTCACAAAAGGAAAAGATTATCCAGAGCCTTGAAATGTTCAAAGGAAAACTGATGAACGCACAAATGAGGAAAAGCGATACAACTACAAGCCAGCTTGATAAAGTAACTAATAACATATTTCCCAATAACATTCTCCAGGAACGTATGCTTAATATAACTTACTTCATCAATAAATATGATGACATGTTTATCAAAAAGCTGTTTGAGGAAATAGATATTCACAAGTTTGAGCACCAGGTTATAGAGTTGTGAGTTCTTAGAGTTCAAGAGTTCGAGAGTTCGAGAGTTCGAGAGTTCGAGAGTTCGGGAGTTGAGTGTTTCAGAGTTATCCTAAGACAAGGGGTGACTCATTTCACTTATATGAGTCATCCTTACCCTGGAATTTTATTAATAACTCCGGACTTAATACTTCATATCCCCTTGTTCACTAATTATACAAGATAATTCACAATAAGCAAATTGCCAACTGACTATAAAAAAATATTAATTATCCGCTTTTCATCTCTTGGTGATGTAATTCTCACCACTCCCCTGCTAAAGGTCTTGCGTGAAAAATTCCCGAATACCCGGATAGATTTTCTCACCAGGGTATCTTACATGGAAGTGCTGGTTAACAATTCAAACATAGATAATATTATTGCTGTTAGTGATGAGCTTCCCTTTTCCGAATTAAAAGAGATTAAGAATAATTTACGCAAAGAGAAATATGATTTGGTAATCGATTTGCATAATAACCTCCGAACATTCTATCTCAGAAATTTCCTCAAATTATCAGGCAGCAGGATTTTAATATTCAGGAAATATTCAATCAGAAAAAAACTGCTTGTACGGTTTAAGCTTAACCTGATGAAAGATCTGCCCTCTATAATTGACAGGTATATATTAACATTAAAGAAGCTGTTCCCCGTTGATGAATATTTAAATAAATATTTACCCGAAATATTTACAGATGAAAAATCCAAAAATAATGTGGATAGAATTTTATCTAAAGAAGGAATCGGCAATGATAAAGAACTCATCTGCATTGTTCCTTCATCAATACATTTCACAAAGACTTATCCTCCTGAATTGTATGAAGAATTGATTGACCACTTTGATGCTGCTAAATATAACTTCGTATTGGTCGGAACGGGTGAAGCAATTTATAACATTGATGTCATTAAAACGGGAATTGAAAGAAATGTTTTCAATTTATACAATAAGTTTAATACAATAGAGCTAGCCGAGTTAATGAAACGCTGTTCATATGTAATAACAGGAGATACAGGCCCGATGCATATTGCAGAAGCAATGAATGTTCCTGTAATAATGATGGCAGGTTCATCGGTAAGGGAGTTTGGCTTTTATCCGCAAAATAAGAATGCCATAGTGCTTGAAGTAAATTATCTAAAATGCCGCCCCTGCTCACACATCGGAAGAAGTGAATGCCCCCTTGTACATTTCAAATGCATGAGAGAAATTACACCTGCACAGATTCAATTAAGAATGAAGATTGAAAAATGAAGAGTTTTTGATTTAGGGTATTTTTCAATACATATTTTTTTCATCCTTCCAAAATCTAACGAAATCCGTGAGCTGCTTTCTCATACAATATTACGACATGCTTTAATTCATCTCTATATTATCAAAGAACGGCTGCATTTGCTTATACTGATATATAAGCATCACTATATAATTTAATATAGTATTCACTAATTGTCAAGTTTTAACTAAAAATAGATTAATCGCTCTTTAAAAACTTGTCAGAACCGGGATTTATCGCCTGCCTGCCAAAGCCTTGGCGCAGGCAGGGATTAGAAGATTTAACAGGATTAGATTTCCCCCTTTCGAAGGGGGCTAGGGGGATGATTGTTAAATTGACACGGATGACCTTCAAGTATCACTTTAACTCTCCAACATCAGCGACAATAATTTGCTACCGGATTTTTCCCATAGCGATAATGGTTAATGATATAGTGAAGTTTTATTTTGCAGAAAAAATGCCGATTCCGGCTCAAAATCGCAAATTTTAAATCAAAAATCTCACATTTCTGACGGCGTTATCTGCTTATACTGCAATGACTTAACCCCTGTTTTCGAAAAACGATAACCCAACTTGATACCAACTTGAACCCAACTCCGGCACAACTTGAACCCAATTCAGCACTGTTTTGAACCCAACTCTGATTTTTTACAGCCTGAATGTGTAAAGAATATTGTGGAAATGGATTTTCATTTCAAAAGCACCATCTTCTTTGTTTGTGTAAATCCATTTGTTACAATAGAATAGAAATATATTCCGCTTGAGAAATTAGAGGCATTCCATTCAGTTTCATATGTGCCGGGCTTTAATTGTTCATTTACAAGAGTTGTTATTTCTCTACCGAGTATATCATAAATAACTAATCTAACTTCTAACTTCTGACCTCTAGCTTCTGAAGGTATATCAAACTTTATCTTTGTTGATGGATTGAATGGATTGGGATAGTTTTGATATAAGTAATAACTTTCCGGAACAACATAGTTAATATATTTGATATTGCTAATCATCATATTTCCGCCATCGGTTGTTTTCAAAATCGCTCCAATGCCACTGCATGCATAAGCTATACTATCATTCAATGCAAAAATATCTGATATGTAATCTGATTTTCTTGGATTTTGACTAATCCATGATGAACCGCCGTCTGTACTTTTTACAATAAAATTTATACCGCAAAGCCAACCGGAATTTTCGTTAATAAAATTAACCGCAGAGTATCCGTTGTATGCCTGTGGTATATTTATAGTTGTCCAGTTCACACCACCATTAACTGTTTTATAAAGACTATAAATAAAATTCGTTGAATTATGCCCAACCACATATCCTATATCGGCATTAATAAAGCACAAACTATAAAAAGTTACAAAAGTGGCATTCATGGGAATAGATGTCCAGCTTTCACCTGTATTAGTAGTTTTTAAAAGAAGATTTTTCCCCATTGCAAAACCGGTATTAGAATTTGGAAACGATATGGTAAATATGTTGGTAGTTCCGCTTGGATATTTGGACATCCAATTCAAACCTGCATTTGTTGTTTTATATATATCAGGACCAATATTACAAAAACCTGTTGAAGCATTAATAAAAAAGATACTGCGAATTGGTTTGTCATATAGGCTAAACAACAAATCCCAATTATCACCGCCATTTGATGTCCTGTATAAAGCGCCTATATTGCCTTGGTTATCTCCTGCAATAAAACCTGTCTGGTTATTTATGAAATAAACATCGTTCGGAGTTGTAATATTGTTATATTGTTTCGTTGCCCAACTTATTCCCCCATTGGTTGTTTTCATAAATAAACCCCAATACCCAACAGCAAAACCCGTATTGACATTTATAAAATATAACGATTTTATATCATTTCGTACACCGTGGGTTAAATTTAACCAATTAATTCCACCATTATTTGTATATTTGATATATCCTTTAAATCCAACCGAAATGCCTGTGTTTGAGTTTATAAAACTAAATGAATTTATATAGCTTGTATCATATAAAAACAAATTCCAATTTACTCCTGCATTTGTTGTTTTATAGATATATCCATATTGTTGATTGTAACCACCTGCTGCAAATCCTGTATTAACATCTGAGAAATAGAAAGATTCAATATTAAACATATTTAATGAGTAAGATCCTGCATGAAGCGTATCCCAATTCATTCCGCCATTAATAGTTTTTCTAACCCTACCTTCATTGCCGCCTATATAACCGGTATTTTCATTTATAAAGAGAATTGCATTAAAATAATACAAGCTATCCTGTTTAATAAAGGTCCAATTAACCCCTCCATTATTTGTTTTTATTATTCCGCTGTCAGATAAAATAAAACCCGTATTGTAATTTACGAAAGTTAATTTTTTTATTACTCCATAATTTCCTACAGAAAACTGAACCCACGAATCTCCACCATTGGTAGTTTTGATAATTTTGCCCGGCAGATTATTATAGTAATTTACTATCACATATCCTGTATTTACATTTAAAAAATATGCTGAAGTAAGTCTTCCTGTAAATCCAATATTTAATATTATCCAGTTTGTTCCGCCATTAGTAGTTTTTATTATGAAAGCCGTATCTGAATAATTGCTTGCTCTAGTGCCGCCAATTACATATCCGGTATTTTCATTTAGAAAATAAACAGTTTTAAAATTTATCAGGTAATCATTATAAAGACACATCCAATTTAAACCTGCATTTGTTGATTTTAATATTGTTCCCCAATCGCCAACCGAATAAACTACATTATTACTTGCAAATTGAACTGAAGTTAATACATTACTTTGAGGATATGGATTTTGCCAGAACCATCCGGATTGAGAATATATATTTATTGTTTGAAATATTGATAATGACAGGAAAACCAGCAGGGTAATTTTTTTCATGGTAACACCCCTTTGAAATGTTATTTCAATATATAAAACTATTTTAAAAACTAATATGACGATATTTAACACTTTTAATAATTTAATCCGGCTAATCTGATGAATCTGATAAATCTTTTAATCTTCAATTCGATTGACTATATTTGTTGATTATGGAAAAATTTTTATTAAATGGTAGTAATCTTACATCGGAGATTGCGAAGAAGATAGTTGATGAAAATATCACTATTGGTATTACCGGTGATGCGCGGAAAAATATTTTAAGGTCACGCAAGCTGGTTGAAAATTGGATTAAGAATGATGAAGTGATTTACGGTGTTACAACCGGCTTCGGTGAGTTTAAGGATATTAAAATCTCTGCTAAAGATTTGGAGAAGCTGCAGGAGAATTTAATTAAATCACATTCTGCGGGAGTCGGCGAATGTCTTCCAAAAAATATTATCCGCCTTATGTTATTGCTGAGGATAAACTCGCTTGCCAAAGGACACTCGGGCATTACAGAAGAGTTAATTGATTACCTGGTAAATATTTTCAACCTGCAGATAATACCTTATGTGCCGTCACAGGGTTCAGTGGGAAGTTCCGGCGACCTTGCCCCGCTGGCTCACATGGCTTTATTCCTTATCGGAGAAGGTTTTGCGTTTTATGAGAATGAAATTTATCCCGCTTCCGAACTGCAAAAGAAGCTTAAGCTGAAGCCGCTGACACTAAAAGCAAAGGAAGGTCTTGCTCTTATCAACGGCACACAAATGATGACAGCATATGCTGTTGAAATAATAGAACGTGCAAAAATTCTCTCAAAGCTTGCAGATATTTCCGCTGCATTAAGCATAGAAGCATTGCAGGGTTCATATAATGCTTTTAGAGATGAGCTTCAGCAGGTAAGACCTCATAAAGGGCAGATTAAAACAGCAGGTAATTTACGCCGCCTGTTTGTAAATAGTGAAATAAATAAATCACATTCAAACTGCGGAAGAGTGCAGGATGCTTATTCGATGAGATGTATTCCGCAGGTGCATGGAGCAGTTAAAGAAACTATAGAATATGTTAATAATATTATAGAGATTGAAATTAACTCGGCAACTGATAATCCGTTGATATTTCCCGGCAGTAAAGATGAGAACGCAAAACATATTGAAGGCGGTAATTTCCATGGTGAGCCAATAGCATTTGCAATGGATTTTCTTAAAATTGCACTTGCTGAGCTTGGCAGTATCAGCGAAAGAAGAACTGCACGGCTTGTTGACGGCAGCCTAAGCGGTTTACCGCGATTCCTGACTGATAACGGCGGATTAAATTCAGGATTGATGATTGCACAATATACAGCCGCTTCGCTTGTATCGGAAAATAAAATTTTATGCCACCCCGCTTCGGTTGATTCAATTGTTACAAGTGCAAACCAGGAAGACCATAACTCGATGGGTCCGATTGCATCACGTAAATGCTTTGAAGTACTCAATAATGTTGAAAAAGTTATTGCAATCGAGTTCCTCTGTTCATGCCAGGGAATTGATTTCCTTAAACCGCTGAAACCGGGAGAAGGTGCCGGGCTTGCATATAATATTATAAGAATGTATGTGCCTCACATTGAAAGTGATGTAATAATAAGTGAATTTATTCAATCAATTTCAGAAGTTATATTTTTCAAAGATTTCATTTCGGAGATAGAAAATAAGGTTGGGGAATTGGAAGGTTGATTGCAGATTGTGGATTATTATTGAAAGTTCAGAGACCTCACCCCCACCCCCTCTCCACTTGGAGAGGGGAGATTCGATTAATTAAGAATCCCGAAGGGATGATATTGTGATAGAATAAATTATCTTGCAAAGATAAAACCCCGAAGGGGTGACATAATGGTAGCAAGATCGTCCGTCAAAGAAAAGAATCCCGATGGGATGATATTATGGTAGCAAGATTGACAATTGAACGAATGAATCCCGAAGGGATGATATTATGGTAGCAAGATTGACAATGGTACAAAAGAATCCCGATGGGATGATATT
>Ga0209819_10000031_pt1 | contig 44267 bp, 41 predicted proteins | sample PPLLak2March2015_FD_187248 | JGI IMG/M metagenome (GOLD analysis project Ga0209819, IMG submission 187248) | Freshwater sediment microbial communities from Prairie Pothole Lake near Jamestown, North Dakota, USA - PPLs Lake P7 Core (1) Depth... | ecosystem: Environmental > Aquatic > Freshwater >... | reverse complement strand
TTTATGAGTGAAGAAGATATAACTAAAAATATAATTATTGATAAAATAACAAAAGGTAAGCGAGAGTTAGGCGCATACTACACTCCACAAATGTTGGTTGAATTCGTATACAACGAAGTATTACCAATGCCTAGTAAATACGATAATAATTACAACCTAAAAATTCTTGACCCTGCCTGTGGCAGTGGAATTTTTTTAGTAGAAGGTTTTAAGCGTATTATAGAAAGATGGAAATACGCCAACCAACAAACGGAACTATCAAAAGAAATCCTTACCGAGTTATTGCTTAATAATATTTACGGAATTGAAATTCATCCCGAGGCAATCAAAATCACTGCATTTAGTTTGTATCTAACTTTTCTTCATCACATGAATCCAAAGGAAATTTTGCGCATAGTAAAATTCCACCCATTAATTTATTGGACTAAAAATGAAGAAGTTGCACAGAGATCCGAAGAAGAGTTTGGTCTAAATCTCTTGCAGGCAAATACATTCGTTCGTGAAGGAAAAAAATTTATAGAAAATCCAACAGAAAAAATAGAAATGTTTTTTTCTACAAAATTTGACTTGGTAATTGGTAACCCGCCATGGAAAAGGAGCAATGTAGATGTGGAAATTCTATCATGGGCTAAGCAACATCATTGGGATTTAAAACGTGATATAATAAAAGGATTTCTTTCTTATGCTCCGTTCATTGCTCCAAAAGCAACAATAGCTTTAATTTCTTCAGCTAAAGTTCTGTTCAACACTAGTGGGACAGATGATAATTACCGGTTAAAGTTCTTTTCAGAAAACAAAGTTTCCATTGTAGTTAATTTTTCAGCAGTACGAAATATGTTATTTGAAAAAGCGAAACAAGCCGCAGCACTCATTATTTACAAGCAACGAAAATTGCGTAAAATCAAAGAGGATGAAACTATTATATATTGCGTCCCAAAAACTACAGATGCAATTCAAAACAGAAACACAATAACTGTTGATGCCTCCGAAATCAAATATTTACCGATTAAAGAAGTATTAAAACCCAATTCTAAAATTTTTAAGATTACAATGTATGGTAATCTACGTGATTTAAAGTTCATCAACAGATTAAATAAAATTAAATCTTTTGACGAGCACAACATCCGCCAAGGAATGGGCTTGATAAAAGACGACACTGCATCACGAAAAGGAAACCCACAATTAGAAGCACATCATTTTATTACAACTGATGATATTTTCCCATACTATTCTCCAAAACCAAAAATTAAACTTAGTGAATTTAGAGATTTCAAATCATTGAGGACAGATAAAAGAGATTTGTTCTCCCCTCCCCTTGTGCTTTTCAAGGAAGGAACAAAAGATGGTGAGTTATGTTGTTCTTTCATTGACTATAATTGCGCTTACCTAAGTGCTTCAAAAGGCATAAAACTTTTAGGTAAAGATGATAACTTTCACAAAGCTGTAGCAGCTTGTTTAAATTCTTCTTTAGCTACTTACTACTTCATTCAGATAAGCTCTTCTATTGGCATAGACAGAAACCGTATTCAAAGAAATGAGGCTACTTTGTTTCCGGCTATTCCTTACATTATGAGCAACGAAACTATAAATGAGATAGCTGTAAAAGTTGATTCAATAATTTCAATTTACAAAAGCAATACCTTTAATGATTTGCTGTTTAAGCAAAAAATTGTGCCAATTAAAAGAGAAATTGACAAGATCATATATCATAAATTGAAAATTACAAATTCAGAACTTGCACTCATTGAAAATGTTTTGAATTATAGTAATGTGCTGAAAGAAAATTACAGAAATAGCGGAGCAGAGAAACCGGTTAGTGTAGTTAAAGATATTAAGCAATATGCACAAACTTATTTGGACGTAGTCAATAAACAGCTTAAAGATTCAACTATCCGTCTTACATCAGAAATTTATCCGAACACTACCTCAAAAGATGAATTGGTATGTATAAAGTTTGTTTTTAAAAAAAACCGATCCATAAAATATGAAATTCAAGAATCAATAGAGAAAATATCAAATATACTCCATAAAATAAATAACAGCACATTTAAACAACATTCAACAAGTATTTATTACAGGAGAATCATAAAATATGACCTTCCCAAACAAAACATCTTCTATCTAATTAAACCTAACCAAAAACGTTTTTGGTCTAAGGCAGCAGCACAGAATGATGCTGATAGTTTAATTGTTGAAATTTTAACTCAGCGCAATAATTAATGGGATATATTTCAGAACATAACAAACCTATAAATACAAATTTTTTAGACCGCGAAACAGCTTTAAATCTTTACAGGGATTTGAGGAACCAATGTACTGAAATCATTAAGAGAAGCTATCTGAATTATTTGTCAGATTCAACCAAGGTTTTTTCAGAAGATGAAACTATAATTACCGCAGGGCTCTATGATCATATTGAAATGATTATTGATGAAGATGAGCTCCCTTTTTATATTGCTCCGGAACTACATCAATACACAAAACAAATTAGAAAAGGAAAAGTTAATCCTAATAAAGCTAAGCGTTTTGATTTGTACATTACCAATTTCAGTTATAAACCAAGAATAAATTTTGGTGTTGAAGCAAAACTTTTGGCTGATAAAAATACTTCATCCAAGCGGGCAAGTTTTCTCGTTGACGAATATATTGCGGATGCTGGAATGGGTAAATTTATAAAAGGTAAATATAAGACTGATGGCTTTATGCTTGGGTATGTCTTAAATGGAAAAGTTAACAATATTGTAAGAAATATTAATCTAAAGATTAATTCAAAGTATTCGATTAATGAAATTTTAACAAAATACAAAAAAAATTATTTATCTTTATACTCTTTTAAAGGTAATCATAAAGAATTGTTTCATATTTTTTTGGATTTTTCAAAATGCTCAAAAACACATTAAACTATATACTGTTAAATTTGCCATATACTCACAATAGACAGATATTGTAAGATATGAGTGGTGCGTCTTTAATCCAAAAAAATCTTTTAAATTTGTGTCCCCATGGGGGTATAAGGTCAGGTCATTTGTTGGAAAGCAGAGATTTTTCTTATTTATGCTGTTTTCATTTTTCGCTGCAATATTTGCACATTTTGAAGATGGACCTGACACTACTTTTATTGGGGAGTGGTTGAGATTATTCAAATCTATTATAAAGTGCTTGAGTTAAAAATTTTTCTTTAATTTGAAAGACCTCCGACCCTTTTATACTGTCCGCTTACTGTCCGCCTCCTGTATACAGTCAATCTCAGCGGAAGGTGGGCGGGCTGATTTCAGGGGGTGGAAGGCAGGCGGATTGGCACTCCCCCAAAATATATATTATTAATACGAATTTTTAACCGTTTTATTTAACAATTTAAATGTATATATTTGACATATACAATGGAACTCTTAGATAATATTACAGGGTTTGAATGGGGTGAAGGCAATATCAACAAGAATTGGGTAAAGCATAAAGTATCAAATTCAGAATGCGAAGAAATATTCTTTTATGAGCCTTCAATCGGCGAAGATACAAAACATTCAAAAGCCGAAAAAAGATATGCTGCATATGGTATGACTGCAAATGGCAGATATCTTACAATAATTTTTACTGTCAGAAATGATAAAATAAGAGTAATCTCAGCAAGGGACCAACAAAAGAAAGAGAAAGCAGAATATGAAAAAAATCAAAAAAATACCAAAATTTAAAAACGAGGAAAAGGAAAGAAATTTTTGGGCTAAAGCTGACACAACTGAATATTTTGATACCGGTAAGTTAAAAAAAACAAGCTTTCCTAATTTAAAGCCAAGTATAACTACAATATCTATACGTTTGCCGAAGGCATTGCTGGATGATTTGAAATCTATAGCAAATAGAAAAGATGTACCTTATCAGTCACTAATGAAGTTATATCTGGCTGAAAAGGTAAGAATTGAAAAGTATAAATAATTATTATCGTTAAGATTAAATTTTCATTGTGGGAACAGTTTCAAATCATCATCTGTAAGTAAAAACCTGGCTAAAACAAAATCTTTCATTTGTTTAGCCTTATATAAAGCAACTCTGGCTTCTTCGGTCGATGGAATATAAAAATCTTCAGCATATCTAATATCAACTGCATAGTCTGTAATATTATCAACATTTAAACCGCTAAACGATTCATCTATTTCAATACATTTCTTGAGAAGAAAATCCAGGTTATGAGTACGTGGAAAATTTACTTCATTATTAATAAGTGTAGCTTTTAAAAATTTTTCTATAGATTGCTGTGAATGAAAACAGATAGATTCAGTATGTTCTTCATTAGTTTTCAGATTATAGAGAATTTCTGCAGTTTTTAAATCACGGGATGCTTTAATCAGCAAATTCTTTATATAATCATTCATAAAATTTTGCCTTCTTCGAAAGCATATCTGAAAATACTGCCAATCTGATTTTTTTCATTATTAATATATGAATCCGATCCAATTAATATATCAGCCGCAATATTTACATCAGCTAATCTTTTTCTTATTAAAGATTTTATTTCAACAATTCTTTTTCTCTCTAAATCATCCGCTAAAATTACCAAAATATCATAATCACTATTGTCATTAAAATCTCCCCTGGCACGGGAACCGAATAAAATGATATTCCTGATTTCTAAACCTTTTAAGCTGTTTATAATTATATTTTTTATTTGTTCATCCATATCCGGAAAATAATTAAAAAATAACAATTATTAAGTTCATAACATTATTCACACATTATACTCAATAATCTCTGCAGTCTTCCTTGCAGCTTCTTCTCCTGCTAATTTCTTTACAATATGAAGCGACATGTTTATTCCGGAAGATACTCCGGCAGCAGTAATTATTTTACCGCTGTCAACAAATTTATCACCTTTAATAAGTGCAGTATTTGGGAAAGCCGCTTCAAATTCGGAATATGAATCATGGTGTGTGGTGGCGTTTAATCCGTCAAGCAGTCCTGCATTACCTAAAATAAATGAACCTGTACAAACTGAAATCATCAACTCAACCCTGTTAAAATTATCTTTTATCCAGTGCAGAATAATATCATTATTCATTTGCACTTTCCTGCCGTCACCTCCCGGTATAATAATTATATCAGGAGGCGGACAACTGGCTATAGAATAGTCAGGCAGTACTTTCAAGCCATTTTTTGTTTCAAGCATATCTTTATGCTCAGCTACCGTATAAACATTAAAGAACTTCCCGCCGCATGCTGAGTTTGCCACATTAAAAACTTCAAATGGTCCTGCAAAATCAAGTACCTCTACATCTTTAAAAAGTAAAATTGCTGTGTTTCTTATTTTCATTTAACTATTGTTACTCGTTCAAGAATCCAACCCGTCATTGAATCTAAAAACCCGGGAACAAATTCTTTCGGCAGTGACCCATATTCTTCAGGACTCCCTGTGGTTGCAGATTGAAACAGATGGTTAGCTGTAGGAATAACAATTATCTTATAATCTTTCGTTCCACTTTTTCCTAATGCTTCTTCCATTGGTTCTTTATTCTGAGCCGGCAATACCTGCAGGTCAAATTCACCAAATAAAGCCAGAACCGGGCATTTTACTTTTGTTAATGCAGGATATGGGTCATAATCAGCAAAAAACTTAAACCAGGGTGCTCTCATACCCTGAATCTGCATTTCTGCAATTTGCGCTGACATTTCTTCATTTTTCGCTTTTGCAGAATCTGTTTCACCTTTCATGTCTTTTAATATTGCTTTCCTTATTTCCTCTTTCAATTCATCCCAGCCGGTATCGGTTTTTATTGCATTGTATAGCTTATCATACAGGTTTAACTGCATATCTATATCTTCCTGTGAAGCATTATTTGCTTTCATTATCATTATTGTCTGTTCTCTAATAATATCCATTCCCTTGACGGATGTACCGGCAATTAGAACAATAAAAGCAATATCATTATTCATTGTAGCAGCAAGAGGCGCAATTATTCCGCCTTCACTATGTCCGCATAAGCCAATCTGGTCAGAATTAATATCTTCCCTTGTTTGTAAATATTTAACAGCCTGCACAACATCTTCTGCAAATTCCTGAGTGGTTGATTCATTAACGGATTTACCTTTCGAACCGCCAATTCCCCTGTCATCATATCTTAAAACCGCAATCCCATTTCTTGTAAAATTATCAGCGATTAACCTGAAAATCTTAAATCCGAAAATTTCTTCATCCCTGTTCTGTGCTCCGCTTCCTGTTATCATAATAACTGCGGGATGTTTACCTTTTATCAGCGGAGTTGTTAATGTACCTGCAAATGTGTTTTCACCGTTAGTGAATGTAACTTCTTCCTGGTTATAAGGTAAAAGCTCAACATGCGGGTTTTCATTTTCGGATTTTAGTTCACCGCGTGATAGAAAAAATGTTCCTTCCATTCCTGATTGCTTCATTGTACCTTTTACGGTATCACCGGCGAAATTTCCATCAAACACTGCTGTTCGTAAACCACCGGGCATTTCAAAATGAAGGTTAGGATGATTATAGCTCACATTACTTAATGTTATATCCTTTGCACCCTGCATTGGTATATCCATTATACCGCTGATACTGTCGGTACCGGTTGTAAATCTCACTGCAACTTCAAGTGACATTCCCATAATTTCAATTTTTCCAGCCCAGGAACCGTCGATTTGCTGCTGTGAGTAGGAGAAATTAGAGATTGAAAATATTATTAATAGTAAGAGAAATAGCTTTTTCATTTTTTATTTATTATTAATTTTAAGACTATCATTTAATTTGTTATATCTATCTATATTTTCTTTTAATCTATTAAAATTTTTATTAAGGCTTGTATTAATTGTCTTTTGGTGAATAAACAAATCGAAAAAAGTACCCTGGGAAAATGTTTCAACTTTTTTCATAGCTTCTTCAAAGCTTGGAGTATTGTTTGATACTTTGATAAAATACGAATTGGCAAATCCGATATTAAGGCAATAGTAAGAATCAGGAAATTTAGTAATAAAATCTTTAAATGTAGAATTTACTAAATTAACATCAGTTTCCCGCGTTACTATAGGATAGAGTTCATCAGTAGAATATATTGCATAGGCATGTTCTGTGAATGAATTCAAAGGATAATCACTAAATATTTTTTTGTAATCTTTCAGCTTGATAAAACTCAAAACCTGATGATCTTCATCATTTAGAGCCACTATTTTAAACGAAACTTCATTTGATCTCAAAATATAGTTTCCAATTTTATCTTCTGCGTAAAGTTTATACTCGTCTGCCGGATAGTATCCAAAATTACCGAAGTAAATATTCTCAAACGAAGCTAAATCTCCGTTATTGCGGTTTAAAACCATACTAAGTATAAAAGTATCTTTTGGCTCTATAAAGTATTGAGGAGATTCGCCAACTAAACCATTAAAAGAATGTATTTTTTTATTGTATAACTTGGTATTACTACTTGAAGTGACATAAAAATTTACCGCGTTGCTATAGTTATCAATGAAATTAAAAAAAATAGTATCAACCGTTTCACGCTCATTAATATAATCAAATCTTACTAAAATTGGCTCATATAATTTATATTCATTTTTCGGCAAAGAAATTCTAAAATTTTTATCTGCCTTTATAACAGCTTTGTGAGAACTGTCTGTTTTCTGTGAACAGGAACAATAGAAAAATGAAAATACAAATATTATAAATAAGAAAAATATTTTTTTCATTTTTTTATATATTTTGTTTTTTGATAAATCACAATTCGTTTTTTGCTGTTTCTTTTGTATAATAAATATATGAATAAGCAGAGGGCACTAATAAAAGCAATATTAATAAAGCTATTGCAAAGTATTGTGCAGTTTGCTTATCAAGGAATAAAATAATTATACCTCCAAGCAATCCTGAATAAAACCAGAGCTTACCTGCAAGATAATGTGTTTTTCTCCAGACTTCCTCATTGTTTAAAGTCCATGGTGTTCTAATTCCAATAAAGTAATTTGACCTGATAGTTGACATAAAATTGCCAAGTATCGCGATAAGAAACATAAACCCTGCCGGAAATATTTTTCCGAAATCAATATTTGAATAGAGCAAGCTGTATATGACAAGCAATAACAGCATACTGAAAAATACAGTCAGTATTAACCTTAACTTATAATATGTTGAAGAAAAAATAGTATAGTTCTTTTTTCTTGGGTCAATTTTGGGAAGTATTATGAATAACAAATAAAGTCCGATATTCAATAATGGGAATAAATACTTCGGACCGTAATCATCAACCTCACCTGCAAAATTCCAATGGATGGGAAGCTGTTCGGGAAGCGAATTCCATACAAACAGCATATATACAACCGGTGCTGCAAGTATTATAAGTATAATAAGCTCTTTTATTATATTCTCTTTTTTCATTTTATTTTTTCCTTTCTCCGAGTTTTATAAACCACTTTATTAATTCGTCAAACTCGGTTGTATTGAGCGAATAATAAATGAACTGCCCTTTTTTTATGCTTGCTACCAAATTTGCCTGCCTTAGTATATCAAGATGATGCGAAATGCTTGGTTTTGCAATATTAAATTTATCTGCAATTTCACCCGCAGACATGTCCTTCTTCTTCAGCAGTTCAAGAATCTCTCTGCGTGTTTGGTCATTTAATGCTCTGAATAAAGAATTCATTTAATTAGATAGTTATATATTTAGACAAATATCTAAATATAATGTGTAATTGTCAATACCTTTTTTTATCTCTGTTACTTATTATGGTTTTAAAATGTATTTTTAATGGCTAAATATGTATTTTTTATAATAGGAAGGCAGCAAGCCGGAACCTGCTGCCTTATTTCAGAAGAGAAAGAAAGGACAATACTTTATTTTATTAGAATCATTTTTTTAGTTTCTGTAACCCTACCTGCTGATAAAGTATAAAAATATATCCCACTGGGCAGATTTGAAGCATTAAATTCCACACTATAGTTTCCTTTATTTTTGAAACCATCTTCCAAATTTGCAATTACCTTACCGGTTATATCATGAACCTTTAATGATATTTTTCCATCCTCCGGAAGCGAGAACTTAATTGTTGTAGAAGGATTAAACGGGTTAGGATAATTTTGTTCAAGTTTATAAGTCTCCGGTATGCTATTGTTATTCTCATTCACACCCGTTAACCCGCACAAATTTCTTACCGTAACGGCTTGGCTTATAACTGTTGGGTTAATTTGTATATCCTGAACCTGCGTATAATTGAGCTGCAGTGTATCTGAAACTGATTGTAATGGTCTTTGAATTAATCCTAATGCATCGACACAACCAGGTGTAATTATCCCCAAAAGATCTGTTCTCATTAAGAATTGGTCTTGAGAAACACTGGCCGGAGTATATAAATGTCCTGAAACCCCATAACCATCCGGGCTGGAGGCTGTCTCAATATCATAGCCCCTGTCATTACCTGACGGGTTTGAATATTTTTTAAACCAGTTAACTGCTCCGGTTGCAGCATTTATATTTCCGGTTAATATTTCTTCATTTGAAGCAGAAGTTAAATATCCTGTGAGTGTAAGAGTATTGTTTGATGCATTGTACACGATAGAATGCCCAATTTCATTTACACCCGGGTAACCATATGTATAGCTCCACATAACAGTACCTGCCGTATTAATTCTTAATACCCAAATATCATTTGTAGTTGTATCATACATGTTAGTCCATCCGCAAATTACATATCCCCCGTCAGTCATAGGAATAATTTTGTATGCATTTGAATTCACCGATGCCGGTAATTTATATATTTTTTTCCATGATGGAATTCCGGCAGATGTAAGCTTCATTACCAAAACATCATATTTTGTACCGTATCCTTTTAATGCATTTGTTCTGCCTGCAACACAGTAAGCTGTACCAACAGGCTGGTAACAAATCGAATAAGCTTCATCGTTGGATGGGGTATATGAGAAATATTTATAGCCCCAGGACATTGAACCCGAAAAACTATAGTTTGTTACGAGCATTTTATTCTTATATGCTCCGTTTGAATACATTTGAATAAATCCTGAATTTGCAAATCCATATGGTGTCATGCTTGTTTGCCTGTACTGACTTTTTGCAGTATCTAAAATTTGCTTTGATAATAAATGGACACATGAAGAATCAAGTATGCTCCATGATGCTTTTTCAATACCGCTCGTATTACGATAAAATCCCGAAAGAACGGCTCTTCTGAATGGAGGATTGTTAGAATTAATTTCAATATGAGAAAAACACGAATCTGCCAGCGAAAAACCCAGGGTAGCAGTACATACAGGAATACCGGCCGCGTTTAATTTTGTATATGTCCAGTCATATCCTCCGGTTGTGGTATTAGTGTATCCTGCAATTGACCAGCCGTTAGACGGTGTTCTTTTTTCTATAGACCTGCCAATATCATTCCGCGTCCCAAATGGAGAAAAGTCGTATGACTTAAAATAATATTGTGTAAAAGCGGATTGTGATGCGAGCATGAATAAAACTGCAATGATAAAGTAATTTTTTAATGTTTTCATGTTTGAATTTCCTTTCTGGTTAGTTAAGTTTTATGGTACAAATATATTTTTACAGCTTATGGAAATTCTTACAGAAAACTTACATTTGAAAAAATGCTTTTTTGGGTTAAAAATGAAGATTTGTAAATCTTAAGATGGCTGTGGGAATACCTGAATCGTGCTGATTTAGGTTATATTACTGTTATAACTTCAATGTAATTAATTGGGAGAAAAAGAAATGAGTAATAAATTTTCTTAATACAAACTTTTTTTGCTCAGACCGGTTTTTTTACCAGAATCATAAAAATCTCTCTACCGGCTCTTGGCTTTATTGAATTGTATGCAGTTTCATATGTTTTAAAATCAAAATAAGGCCCAAAGTATTTTACATATTCTTCTCTGCTTCCTCCAAATGGAGGAACATCATCGTTTAAGCTGGTATCGAACAATAATCCAACAAGCTTGCCGTTATCATTTAATAACTCATGCATCTTCTTTGCATAGTTTGCTCTTTCTGAAGGATCTAATGAGCAAAAAAAAGTTTGTTCAAGAATCATGTCATATTTCTCTATATGCTTAAAGAAATCCCCGCAAAATAAATGGCTGTCGGGAATTTCATGTGCTCTCTTTTTAAAATTGTCCAGTGCAATCTCCGACCAGTCAATAAGGTAAACATTTTTGAATCCTTTGCTTACAAGATATTCCGCTTCATATGCATTGCCGCAGCCGGGAATTAATATTTTCAGTTCCTTATTTTCAAGCTGGTCAATATATTCCTTCAGCGGAGTGGATACATAACCGATATCCCATCCCGTTTTTTCGTTTATATATTTTTGATTCCAGTATTCTTTATCGAAATTCATTAATGATTTTTTTAATACGTTTCGTCACTATATGATTAATTCATTCTATCTTTATCATTTCTATAATAATGTCATCCCTTCAGGATTCTATCCGTGGGGGGATGAATCTTTTTACCATAATGTCATCCCTTCGGGATTCTATCCTTTATAAATCATACAAGCTCTATAAACTTTATAAACTCATTTGTCTCTTTGTTCCAACTTCACAAGCTCATCAAACATTTTCAAATAAGTTCTGGCATTCTCAACAATTTTTACTGCTGTTACCGAGTTCTGCTGCAGAACCAACGCATTTTCTTCATTACAATCAGATAGCTTAAGAACAACTTCCCTTATTAATTTATTTTTTTCAAAATATTTATTTATACTATTGCAGCCATACTCTCCCTTAGATAAATACTTATAAAGAATTAATTTACCTTTTTTATTAAAGTAATATTCAATAATATTTTTCTGGCTTGCTGCAATATTATATTCAACAGTTATTTTCACCGGAGACTTATATATATAAATAAATTCGGTTCCTTTATCAGTTTCCACAATTGAATCAACAGGCATTGGGTAGTAAAACTTTACCGTTGTGTATTGTTTACCAATTGCCCTTTTGTTTGTTTCGAAACTTATTGAATGAACCATATATGCAGTGTGAATATCTTTATCAAATTCAATAAGAGAATCTAGATTACTGCAGTAACCATCAATTTTTTCCTGCTTGCTATTCTGTGAAAAAACCTGAAATGAAAACAAACAGCATAACAATAATGCTAAAGTTATTTTCTTCATTTTAGTTTTAATAAAATTATTAACCCCTCTGCTCACTTATATGAATAGAGGGGTTGTTATAAATCATCAACTTAAAGAACTTAATAAACTTAACTGATCCCTGCTTTCGCAGGGACATGCTTAACAAACTCAAAACACCGGTTCTTTATGTTTTGCCAGTTCTTCTTTAGAGCTTTTCTCCACATCTGCATGCAGGCTGTTTCCGTGTGCATCCATTGTAACGATTGCCGGGAAGCCTTCAACTCTTATATGCCACATTGCTTCCGGTATTCCGAATTCAAGGAAATCAACTCCTTCAACTTCTTTTATACACTTGGAATAAAATTGTGCTGCGCCGCCAATTGCATTGAGATAAACTGCTCCCTGCTCTTTTAATGCAGCAAGAGTTTTTGCACCCATTCCGCCTTTGCCGATTATTCCCCTGATACCGAACTTCTTTATTACATCTGCCTGGAATGGCTCTTCTCTTATACTTGTTGTCGGTCCTGCAGCCCCCATAAACCATTTATCACCTTCCTTCAGACATACAGGTCCGCAGTGGTAAATTACAGCACCGTTCAAATCTACAGGTGAATCGTTATGCAGCAAATAATGATGCAATGCATCTCGTCCTGTATGCATTTTACCGTTTATCAATACTACGTCGCCAACTTTTAATGCTCTGACCTGTTCTTCTGTGAACGGAGTTGTTAATACTACCTCATTGCCCGTAAGCTTTATTTCGCTTTCTTCTGACATGTGTTTAGAAGGTTCCTTATCTCTGTATATCCAATTCTTTATATCACCTGTCTTGCTGTCAATTATCACGCCCTGTCTTCTGAAAGCCCAGCAGTTATATGCAACTGATACAAAGAAGCTGGCAGGCAAACGGTTTAATACACCTATCTTGCATCCGATAAGTGTTGCTTTCCCGCCAAAGCCCATTGCTCCGATACCCAGCATATTTGCATGTTCCATCACATATTCTTCAAGTTTTTGCAATTCCGGAATTGGATTTACATCATCCAGCTTACGGAAAAGCTGTGCTTTAGCATGCAGGTAACTTGAAGCCCTGTCACCTCCAATGCAAACCCCAATAGCACCCGCACTGCATCCCTGCCCCTGCGCCTGGTAAACTGCGTGCATAATACATTTTCTTATACCCTCAAGATTTCTATCTGCCCTGCCTAAATCACCAAGGTCCGCCGGCACTGAATATTGAATATTCTTATTTTCGCATCCGCCGCCTTTGAGGATTAATCTGATTTCTACGTCGTTGCTTTCCCATTGGTCAAAATGAATAACAGGAGTTCCGGGTCCCAAATTATTCCCGCTGTTTTTGCCGGTGAGTGAATCTACCGAATTAGGTCTCAGCTTTCCTAGTTTTGTAGCTTCAGCAATTGCTTCTTTAATCTGCTCCTTCATCAACAATTGATTAGCACCTGCCGGTGTCTTTATTTCAAAAGTCGGCATGCCCGTATCCTGGCAAATTGCACCTGATTCATCTGCTGCCATATCAACATTAATTGCTATAGTTTGCAATGCCAGTGCTGCCTGTGTACCTTTATCCTCCATCTCTTGTGCCTTAGCAATAGCTTTCCTTACATCAGGCGGAAGATTGGTTGAGGTTTCAATTATTAGCTCAAGTATGCTTTTCTTAAAGTTTTCCATTGTAGTTGTTGTTGGTTTATTAGTGAGTAAAAATAAGGTTTTTTTAAGGAAAGAAAAAGGAAAAGCATTGAGGAATGACGAATGAAATGTATGAACCGCAGATTAACTCAGATTCACCTGATTTATACGATTATGTATTGTATTATTTTGGAAAAAGTTTCGATATAAAGTTCACAACGAATTAACAATAACTTATACAGTTCTGTAAAATCATAATCACTGCTGATATTGACATTATGAGTTAACACGGTTAACGCACTCCATAGACTCTAAACACTTAACACACTCTATATTCTATTTCACAATATCAAAAATCCTCACAAAATCTCTTCCGGGTCTGTGGCATTTTACACACACTTTGCCTTCCTTCTCAACCGAATACTCCGTTTCTCCTTTTGGAGTATATTCCGCCCAGAGCCAGTCATTGCCATTATTCTTTGCACCTTTTAGCTTAACCATAACTGCTAACAGGTCGGGAGAACTGCTTGTCTTATCCGAATAAATTTCCTTAACTATAATTGATGAATCAGGAAAGAATGAACCTTCCGGAACCGTTCCATCAGCACCAAGTACCGATGCAGCTTTTTTATTTATACGCACACGCATAAAATCATCATGCGCTCTTTCGGTTTCACTTGATGTAGGAAGAATTTCAGGATTATTTTTGTAAAAAACATAATCAGTTTCAGATGTAACCCATTTATAAAGAGCATCGTCTCCAACTGCTGTATTACCGGGTTTCAGAAAAATATAGCCGGTTATAACAAGTGCAATAAGCACACCGGTTATAATTAACAATGATTTATTCCTGGAAAGAATATTCATAAGATTTTTTAACGTGCAATATAATGAAAAAATATTAAAAGCCTGAACCCCAGATTAACCCAGATTTGAATGATTAAGTATGATTAAAAATGTCATTAGGGCAAGGGGTGAAGATGATTCGAGGACAAGGGGTGATGACTGCATGCTCATTGCATTACGCAAGCAGGCGTTAATAAATGAAATATTTTGAATAATTGAAATATTGTAATACATCGGAGGATTTTAAAACCTGGAAAATCACCCCTTGATTTCAACCCCTGCAGGAATTATAAAGCAAGGGGTGATTTTACAATATTAAAGTCTTTCAATATTAATTTTATTTTTCAGTTATGTGAAAATTATAACTACCTGCTACGCCTGCTTGCGTAATGCAATGAGCATGCAGTCATCACCCCTTGTCCTCATCAATTATAAATTTGCAATCCGGGTAAATCTGGGGTTCAGGAATCAAAAATTTTTCTTATTAAATAATCTCAATGCACCAAGTGCAGGTAATGTAATCCACATCAATAAAAATCCAATGGAAAATATTGTTCCCATCATACTGCCGAAGAACTGCTCGAATGTTGCACCTGTGTAACCCATCAAAGCCGATATATCAAGTTTAAGCAATATCATTACACGTGCAAGGTCAATTGGATTTAATGCTGTCAGAACTAAAATAACATTTTCAAGCGGATAATCATTGAAGAATAGGGATATCATAAGAACCAGTCCATCAAACAATATGGAAAGGTAAAACCATATCATTAAAGATAAGCCGATACCTTTTGCTTTATCCTTATTAATAACTGCAGAAAGAAATGCAAATCCCGAAAAGATAAATGAGAGGAAAATTCCTGTTAAGAGTAAATATACACCTGTAACCGAAGCTCCATAGGCCAACAACGGTATCCCTGTCCCGATAACAAAACCGATAGATAGAGACACCGCCAGACCTAAATACTCTGCCCAAAAAATATTGCTTCGCTTTATTGGAAGGGCAAGAAGCATTTCAATGAACTTTTGAGAATTGTAAAAATGTATTGTTCCAAATATAATACTGACCAATGGAACAATCAAAAGCACAATATTCAGCAAGCTGACCGTTGCCTTAGTGATATCTCTTCCAAGATAGATAATTCCAAAGCTTAATACAAGCAGAAGAAGCGTATAGGTTATTATTAACCTGCTCCGCATTATATCAAATATTACATATTTTAAAATTTTTTTAGCTGCCATGATTCACCATTATTTTTGCTATAGCCTTATTTAAATTTGATTCATCAGTTCTGTCTTTTAATTCATCTACAGTGCTGTTTACATGTACATTACCCTCGAGCAGAAATACAATCCTGTCAGCGAGTGCTTCAACTTCACTTACTATATGCGAAGTAATAATGATTAGCTTCCCGTTTTCTTTTTCTTTAATTATCTTTTCCTTCATAATTTCACATGATACCGGGTCAAGCCCTGCAGTAGGTTCATCAAGAATGATTATCTCACGGTTAAAAAGAAATGAAAGTGAACCGCTCACTCTTTGCTTTGTTCCCGCTGAAAGCGTACCGATAGGTTTATTATATATTGCCTGAAGATTAAGCTTTATTAAAAGCTCTTCGTCATAATCGCATTCGTTCCCGTTCACATCCTTCAGCATATCTATAAGCTCTTTCACTTTCAGGTTTTCCGGGAAACGCGGAGTTTGCGGCATGTAACCAATAAATTTCCGGTATTCACAATTATTCTTAATGTTAATATTGTTAACCGTTATTTCACCGGCTTCCGGTCTTACAAGCCCCAGTACGCATTTAAGAAGTGTGGTCTTCCCTGAACCGTTGGGTCCCATCACTGCGGCTATTGTTCCTTTGCTGAATGAAACATTTATACCTTTAAGAATGAGATTCTTATCAAATGATTTCTTTAATCCTTTAATTGATATTATTTCATTCTGCGGCTCTGCCTGTTCAACTGTATCATATAAGCTTATTATATTAGATTCTTCACCTGAATTTTTGTTTATTATTTTAACTTTTTCCGGTACTGTATTATTTTTCATATTCATTCAGATTTGTAAACTGCAATTTATTATTTATTACCTGTTATCTGCTGCGAAGCAGTCCCTGTGGGATTATTTGTTATCTGCTCCCTGTTACTTATTTCATATATGCTGGGATTATTATCAACAAGAGTTTCGGGAATAAATACAGGTGCTACTTTCTCGGCTATATCCAGTATATCAACAATTATGCTTCTCAGAAGAAAAATTGTTTCCGGTGTTTTTTCAACTATCATAGAAAACATGCTCACAGGTCTGTAGCTTACATCACCAATACCGTCTTTGTTAAGATCGTACCCTTTGTATTTATCCCAGTAATTTCCATTAAACAGGTTCACACTGATAGAGCTGTTTGTAGATACATCAAATGTATTTCCAATAAAATTATTATATTTTATTGAATCATCCGTGCAGTCACCCAGAACCTTTAACGCCCATCCATTTTCAATAAAGCTGTTATGATTTACATTCAGACTTGTGCCCCCTTCCATGTATATTCCCACAGTATTTTTTTTGAATGTGTTTCTTTCTATTGTACTAAAGCTAATATCCTTAAGCAATAGGCCATAAGCATTCGGACCCCAGTTGTCTTCAAAGCGGTTATCAATCATTGATACATCTTTTGTGTACATGACCGCAACACCGGCACCGTTATTGCTGAAATAATTTTTCTCATATGTATCACCGTTTGAAAACATGAAGTGCAGCCCATATCGTAAGTTCCACCTGCTTATATTGGAAATAATTTTACTGTCTGTTACAAACTCAAAATATATACCGTCCCTGTGACCGGATATTTCATTATTTTCGATTGTAATATTCTCACATTTCCATAAATGAATACCATTTCCCGAGGAGGTTTCATTCTGTGCATTACTTTTAATAATATTGTATTTTACAGTACAAAATGATGAACCGGCTAAATAAACAGCAAAGAAATTATCATAAAACCGGCTGTCTTCGATTGTGCAGTATTTCACATTATCAAACCGCACACCCGCAATATCCTTCATGCTGCTGCTTCCGGAGTTCTTTACAACTATGCCTTTTATATAAACATTATTTGATTTTATTATTATAATATCATCAATCTTTTCACCATCTAATTCAGGATAATCTTCTCCAATTAATTGTATAGATTTATCTATTATTATATTATGCTCTTTGTAATAACCTTTTTTAATTATTATCCTGTCACCGTTTTGTGAAAGTTCAATTGCTTGTTTGATTGAGCTGATGTTTGTGTTTGGAGAAACTATAATATCTTTTGAAAACGTATATGAAGTAAATATTATAAAAAATGTAGCTAGCCCGATGAAACCTTTCCCAAATAGAAATTTGGGAAAGAGGATCCATGCACGCCTCTTTCCCAAATTTCTATTTGGGAAAGCAATCTTACTCAGTTTCACATTTGACATCTGACATTTCATTATAGTAATTACTTCATTTTAAATTTAACAAGTATATCATCCCAGCTTTTTATCTCTCCCTGGTGATTTTTCTGAAAGGCATCGGCATCGCTCCTGTTTGCATAAGCCGAAAGGTTTGCGCCCATGGGACTGGGAAAATTTTCGCTAATCAAATATGTTGCTTTTTTTGCATCTGTAAGCTGTGTTGGCTTTGAAGCATCTATCACTAAATATTCTTTAACATCTGCATCATTTATTCTGCCGGTTTTCACATACCTCACCATGCATTCAGCGGCATCAAACTTGAATATTTTTCCTTTATTTGTGATTATCTCAGCACCAAACTTGTTATCAACAATGGTCATTCTGCAATGCTCACACTGGTCTGTTCCGAAATTTATCGGTTCAGGGTTTGTGGTGCACGAGCCCGTGATGAATAAAACTGCTAATAAAGCTATGCTTAACATCCTTCTTTTCATATTCCTTTTTTGTTTTTGTTTTATTGAATGTTGCTTCATACCCGAGAGCAAGCAATGATATTATTCCTGCTGCTATTAAGATTATTCCGCCTTCAGCAGGATAAGAATGAGCAACAAAATTCAGAAGCTGCTCAGAACCTATCAACGGCGGCTGGTATGACATTCCGGGAATTATTATAGCAGCAGTCGGGTCAAGGTCATGTCCATAATCATATTCCCACATATAGAAATCAACCCCACCGGCAATTCCCAGCAATACAAACAGAATGACCCATAAAGTAAGGAGCTTCTTTTTCCCCAGTGCCCCAACAATAATACCTGCTAAAATTAAAAATCCTAATATGAAAGGCATTATTGTTAATTCTTTTATAGAGTCAGGTTCAATTTTTTTCATTCCTATATAATGGTTCAATCCATTAATGGTACCTAAATCACCTGTTATCTTGTTTAACCAAATCTGCATTCCCAATCCTTCGGGATACTGCGGTGCTTCTAATGAAATATCCCATGTCGGTAAAAAGAATGCTGCTATCATCAGCACTGAGATTGAAATTATTATTATTTTAGTTATTTTTTTCATGATAAAATATCAAAGGGAGCATTTAGCTCCCTTTGATTTTAATTTTCTAATTGGGTTTGCTTCCCGTACTAAATGTTAATTGAACATTTGCATCTTTAGGATGTACTCTTATATATCCCTGCATTTCCTGGTGCAAAGCAGAACAGAAATCTGTGCAGTAGAACGGTATAACTCCAACGTTCTTGGGTATCCACTTAATTGTTTGTGTTTCACCCGGCATAATAAGCAATTCCGAATTTTCATTTCCAAATACTGCAAAGCCATGCGGTATATCCCAATCCTGCTCAAGGTTTGTAAGATGGAAATAAACTTCATCACCCAGCTTAATACCTTCAATATTATCCGGTGTAAAATGCGAACGTATCATTGTTCCATAAACATGTACTTCATTACCTTTGCGTTCTACACGTGCTTCCTTTTCATTCCTGGTTACATAAGCGTTCTTATTATCATCCAGCTTAAATGTTTTCTGGGAATTTTTCATTATCAGATCTGCCGGTATTGCCTGTGCATAATGCGGCTCACCGATAGTCGGGAAATCCAATAACAATTGCATCTTATCGCCCGATATATCATAAAGCTGGCAAGATTGCGGAAGCTCAGGACCTGTCGGTAAAAATCTGTCTTTTGTAATTTTGTTCAGAACAAATAAATATTTTCCCCAAGGAGTTTTACTGTCTCCACCGGGTATCATTATATGTCCGACCGAGTAATATGACGGAGCCCTGTCAACAACTTCCCATGTGCCAAGCTTCCATTTTACTACCTCTGACGATACAAACATTGATGTATAAGCATAACCTTTGCCGTCAAATTCTGTATGTAAAGGACCTAATCCCGGTTTCTGAACTTCCCCGCCAATAACTGCTTCATATTTTAAAACCGGTATTCCATCCATTTCCCCGTCAATTTGTTTTTCTTCAATTGCCTTCAGCATTTTCGAAAATGAAAATACCGGAATAACAGTTGAAAGCTTACCACCGCCTACTATATACTCACCGCTTGGGTCAACATCAACACCATGAGGCGATTTCGGACATGGCATATAATATATCATTCCCGGACAATCTTTTGGGTCAAGTATCTTTGTGCTTGTCAATATTTCCGATGTTGCTGTATGAGTACCTTCATCATAAGTATTATGATAATATGTAGAAGCCATATCCTTTGCTTTTCCCTGTGCAAGGAATTCTTCAGCTTTCTTCCAGTTAACAGCCATAATAAAATCTTTATCCTTCTGGCTTGCGTTTACTTCCATTAAGCTGTTTGACTGCTCGGAGTTATAACAAGAAAAGAAAAACCAATCATGTGATGGACCTTTTCCTGCATGGCTTAGGTCGTAATCATACGGAGGAGTCATAAGCTGGAATGCTATATTCATCTTTCCGCTTGAAGGATCAACCTTGATAAAAGATACAACACCTTTAAAATTTTCTTTATAAGAATCTATGGATACATCTTTATTTCCAACCGGTACACTAAACCTTGTTCCCGCAACAACATACTCGGAATTTTCAGATGTAAATGGTGATGAGTGGTTGCCTGCTGAATTAGGGATTTCTATTATTTCAGCAGTTCTGAAAGTTTTCAAATCTATTCTTGCAACACGCGGTGTATTATTTCCATTTATAAATATCCATCTTCCATCGGGCGTTCCATTAGTCATAGAAAGTTCCGGGTGGTGAGCATCATCCCATGGAATAAAACCCTGTGAAGTCATTAACATAGGTTTCGATTCTTCACTATAACCATACCCTTTTTCCGGATCCTGAGAAAAAACAGGAATTACTCTAAATAATCTTCCGGTTGGCAAACCATATACAGCTAACTGTCCGCTGAAACCTCCTGAAAAGAAACCATAAAATTCATCATATTTTCCCGGCGGCACATATACCTTTGAGGGTGCATCATCTCCGACTATCGGTCCTGTGCTGCCTTTTTTTGTGCTGCATCCGTAATATGTAAATGCAGACATTACCAGTATAACCGTTAATGCTGAGATGATTAATTTTTTTAAAGATTTCATTTTTGTAATAATTTAGTTTTTTATTATTTAGAAGTCTGGCTTAGACCTTCATCATTCGCTCTAAAGTATTCAAGCAACGCTCTTGCATCATCATGAGATACATCCTGGAAAGTCATCTGTATGAGGTATGTTGCAAAGAGTTCTTTTGCAATAGCATTTTCCTGCGTCATTTGCTGCGGGTTTAAAATCATGTTCATTATCCATTCGGGTTTTCTTCTTTTTGTAATATCTTTAAGAGGAGGTCCTACTAATCTTTCGTTCATTTTGTGGCATGCAGAGCACTTTGATGTGAATATTTGCTCACCTTTTGTTACAAGGTTTTTATCTATTGATGCTAACTTTATCTCTGTTACAGGACCAACACCCAATTCTTCATCTTTTGAAGAACATCCCGTAATATAAACCGTTAATAAAACAGCTAATAAGAAAACTTTTCCAATGTTTTTGGAGTTCCGCAATAAGGTTTTAAAAGTGTTTAATTTCATTTTTTTATTCCTTTTGTTGATTATTATTTATATAGATAAATTTTTATTTAAAATATTTTCAAGTTCAATAGCTTTTGGATGAAGTATATTATTCTCTAAATGAATATGAACATGTAGGTCATCCTCGAATTCTTTTAATTCCTGGTATAAAACCCTGAAAGTAGTGCAGGCATCTTCAGGAGGATTGTAGCCGCGGCTAAGGGTATTTATCTCGCTCATTAATGTTCCTGCATTTTCATGCTCTGCTTCCATTACCCTGATAGGTTCTTTTACAGAACCAAACGGCGGATACTGGACATCGAGATTCTTTTTCTTTATCTCTGCAAGCTTTTTGATGTATGGAAACAACATCTTTTCTTCCTTCATCAGGTGTGCTTCAAGCTCATCTTTTATCATTGAAAAATATTCTGCTATTTTTATTACTTCCGGATGGTTCTCGCCATGTGCACCGGCAACCTTCCTGCTGTGAGCATAAATTACAGGTAAAGTTTTTACGACATATGAATGGTGATTATTAATAATGTAATCTACCAGGAAATCCGGTTCCCATGAAGCATAATCATTACTTTTGCCGTTTCCGTTATTGTTCAGCTTAAGCAGCTCATTTATCAGCTTATCGGTGTCTACACCATTTTTTGCACATGCATCAGAAATGGTTTTTTTCCCGCCGCAGCAGAAATCCAGCCCGTATTTTTCGAAGACCTGAGCTGTTTTGAAATTACTTGCTACTACTTCCCCGATTGTGTTTTCTTTTTGTACCTGCATTTTATTTTATTCTCCTGTTATTTTGTATTTTCTAATTAATACAAAATTAGAGTACAGGTACCTCAATCCCTTTGACTTAAGTCAAACAAAGAAAAATATATGTAAGTGCCTGTAAAACGAGAAACTTAAATGAAGGTGTGGTTTTAATTAAAAAAACAGGGTTTAACAGATACTTAAACAAAAAAAGCTCGAAAATATGAATGTTCTAAAGCTTGAATGTACTATTGAGAAGCATATAAATTGAGGAGTACGGATTGGAAGGACTGAAAGAGAGATCTTCAAATCGTAAATTTTTTATAACTACATACTTAGCCCTTTCAGTTTCCTCAGATCTTTTATTACTATGTTCTTTCCTTCCACTTCAATTATTCCATCGTCATGAAGTTTCCTGAAAGTGCGTGACAGGGTTTCAAGGATTGTTCCAAGATATGAAGCAAGGTCGTTCTTGCTTATTTTTAATGAAATGATATTTTGTTTTTCTTCAGGAATATTGGATTTTCTCTGGTTGCTTTTATATTCATTAAGGATATAACCTGCAACTCTTTTGGTGACATCTTTTAACGTAATTACTTCAATATGATTGTTCAAATGCCTGAGCCGTTTTGCAAATCCGGAAATCATCTTTATACTAAGCTTGGGAGTGGTCTCTATTAACTGAATAAACGGACGTGCAGGTAAAAGCATAACTTCAGTATTGTCTTCTATTGCCATTGCATTAGCAGGGTATTTGAACTCCTTCTCAAGTATCTCACCGGCATTTTCAAACAACGGGACTTCAGCAAAAGTGTTGAGCATATCCACAAGATGAACAATATGCTCACGACCGTCTTTTGATATTTTATATATCTTAACCATTCCTTTCAGAACAACATAAAAACCAAGGTATGGTTCAGTATCAAAAAATATGATGTCACCTTTATTATATTTTTTAACGCGTGAAATTTTACCCACTACTTCCAGGTGGTCCTGGTTAAGCTCTGAAAAAAGAAATATTTTCTTAAGCACTGAAGTATCCATTATGCAATTTAAGAAATATTATTATGAGAAAAAGTGGAAAATTATTTCAATTTTTTTAATTTTTTGCAAATAGGTTTGTAACCAAACATCAAATATTTTATCAAATTATTAATAATTTATTATTTTCTAAACTCATGATTATAAGTTGAGATTATAAAGTAATTTCATATGTTACAACAGCCAAACCAGTAATTTTTTCGAACCCTTATGTTAACAGGAATTTATTCAATCCGGATATGGTTACATATATACAACTCAAAGTACTGTTTTATTACATATTTCAACACTTTTTTATGAATTCAGAGTTAATTAAAAACAACGTATTAAAGACTCTTTTATACTATGATATTTTCAGCCATCCGTTGAAGGATGAAGAGGTCTTTACATTGCTTCCGCAGAACTCAGTTCCAAGGGAAAAAATATTTGAAGCTATTGAAAAGTTTTCCTGTGAGAACGATAGCCCAATATCTTATCATGAAGGTTATGTTTATGTAAAACCAAACAAGCACTTTATCGAGCTAAGGAAAGAAAAAGAAGAAATATCAAGGAAAATGTGGAAGGCAGCAAGAATAGTTACACTTCTTATCAAACGTTTTCCTTATGTGAGAGCAGTACTTGTAACCGGCAGCTTGTCAAAAAACAGCTCGAATAAAAAAAGCGACCTTGATTTTATGATTATTACCAAAAAAGAACGGCTCTGGGTATCCAGAATGCTGCTGATGGCTTTCAAAAAGCTTTTCCTTTTTAACAGCTATAAATATTTCTGCATAAATTATTTTATCACAGAGGATAACCTTGAGATAGAAGATAAAAATATATTTACTGCAACAGAGATTGTTTATATTAAGCCAACCTTCAATTCGGAACTTATGACCGATTTCATTAAAGCAAACTTATGGATTAAAGATTATTTCCCAAATTATAAAATAGGTGATAAACATTTTAATTCACCCGGATTTGAAGTTAATAACAGGAAAAGCTACTTACAAAGATTTATTGAATTATTTTTTAACGGAAAGCTCGGCGATAAATTAAATGAACACTTTATGAAAATCACCGGCAACCACTGGATTAAAAAATATAAAGAGCTTGATGAGAATGAAAGGAAACAGATGTTTAAAACATCTCCAAAGACATCAACAACCCACCCGCGTAATATGCAAAAGGAAATTTTGAGCATGTATAATGAAAGATTGAAAAAATTTAACCTGGCGGAATATAATGGCTGATATTTTACTGGCTAATTCCTACTTCCTCAAACATGACCGCAAGGAATATGACAGCATGAACCTTTATGCTCCGCTCGGAACACTGTTTGCCGCTTCTTACCTGAAATCCTTAGGATATGAAACTGCTTTATTTGATACAATGCTTGCTGATTCCGAGGAAGATCTAAAGAAAGAGCTTGCAAAACATAAGCCCGGAATATTTGTAATATATGATGATGTTTTTAACTATTTAACAAAAATGTGCCTCACAAGAATGCGTGAAGCCGCATTCAGAATGAGTGAAATTGCAAAAGAATTTGGATGTAAGGTAATCGTTTCGGGTTCTGATTCAGTTGACCACCTTGAGAAATATTTTCAGCATAAGGTTGATTATGCGATTTGCGGCGAAGGCGAAACTACTCTTGGAGAAATTGTAAACCATATTGCATTTGGAGAAAAACAGCTTCCTCATAATATTGATGGATTAGCATTTATTGCAAACGGAGATATCAAAAAAACCTCACCGCGTAAAGTTCATAAAGAACTTGATACTCTTCCCTTCCCGGCATGGGAGCTTGTAGATTTGGACAGATATAGAGACCTTTGGCTGAAACATCACGGTTATTTTTCACTTAATATGGTAACAACACGCGGCTGCCCTTATCATTGCAACTGGTGTGCAAAGCCAATTTACGGACAGGTTTACAATTCCCGCAGTCCTGAAAATGTTGCAGCAGAAATGAAAATGCTGAAAGAAAAATATTCACCTGACCATATATGGTTCTGTGATGATATATTCGGTTTAAAACCCGGATGGATAACAAAGTTTGATGAAATTGTAAATAAAGAAAAAGTTAAGACTCCATTTAAGTGCCTGTCGCGAGTAGACCTGTTACTGAAGGAAGATAACATTAGCCATATTGCATCAGCAGGATGTGAATCAATTTGGGTAGGTGCTGAATCCGGCTCACAGAAAATACTTGATGCAATGGATAAAGGCACAAACATCGAAGAAATTTATTCTGCCACTAAGCTTTTGAAGAAACATGATATAAAAACCTGCTTCTTCCTGCAGTTTGGATATTTGGGTGAAACAAAAGAAGAGATAAATATGACACTTCAAATGGTAAGAGACCTAATGCCGGATGATATTGGTATTTCAGTTTCTTATCCGCTTCCGGGTACAAAGTTTTATGATAAAGTTGTATCTCAAATGGGTGAGAAAAAGAACTGGGTTGATTCAGGTGATTTTGAAATGATGTTTCCGGGTGAATACACAAGCAATTTTTACCGGGTATTGCATAAAAGAATCCATAAGGAATTCCGTGCAAGGCAGATATTAAAAGAACCGCTTAAGCATTTGAAAAAAATGTGGAAGCTGCCTGTTTATATTGCAGGATGGCTGTGGAATGTAATGAAGCTTAATAAGCTTGAAAAGACGGAGAGAAGAGAGAATCTGGGATTTGAGGGTTAGAATTTATGAAACCCAGTAAGAACCCTGGTCATAAACAATCCATCTGTCTCTATCTTTTTTGAGCCATAGAATTGCACCACGTGATGATTTTTTATTCTTATAGAATTCAATATATATTATTGCTCGTACACGTTTATTATCATAAGCCGGTCTTGTAATACGGAGTATCCCAACAGAATAAGGATATTTTTTATAAAGTTTATCGTAATCTAATAACGAAATGTCATCATAAAGTTCTTTAAATTCATTATTTGAAATTGAGCGGGTTGGGACTGTGAAAATTCTTGAATTATCTATTTTATATTTCTTAACATTTTCCGGAATAATTTTTTTTGACCATTGACTGTCAATAGTATCGATTTGTCCCTGCTGCCTGAGCATTTGTTCGTGAGTATTAATTACGTTTGGAGATAGTTCATCAGGATTGAAGTTAATAGTCGAATCAGGTATAAAAGTTACAGGTAGATTTTCGTTTTCAAAGTTAAGATTTTCTAAATAAGGTGAAACACCCATATTTTGCTGGATAGCATAGGATATAACAGCATAATCGGTGGAGTCAAGTCCGTATTCAGCTTTGCCTGAATCTGTGCTGCTGCATGAAGCAAATATTGCAGCAATGAATATATAGATAATCGAAGCTTTCACTTTAGATGAAGTTAACACTGGTAATATAAACTGATTTCATTGCAATTAAAACGTTAATAATTTATTTTGGAATTATGAAATTAGCCATAATCCAACAAATAAATTAAATTGTTCTTTACAATATGAAACCAAAAAAATCATGGAAGGAAAAGCTGCACGACAGCAAAGACCTTCCAAAGGTTGAAGAAATTACCGGCAAAATGATTAAAATGTGGGGAGAAGGTACTTTTGTAATACCTGCTCCGCTTGAAGTAGATGAAATTATGAAGAAGGTACCGAAAGGAAAAATAATTACAATTAATGAGATACGCTCAAAGTTGGCAAACAAGCATGGAGCAACAATTGCATGCCCAATAACGACAGGAATATTTGCTTGGATAGCAGCACATGCCGCAGATGAAGAAGAAAAAGAGGGGAAGAAAAGAATAACCCCGTATTGGCGAACATTAAAAACAGGCGGTGAGCTGAATGAAAAATATCCCGGAGGCATTGACAGGCAAAAGAAAATGCTTGAACAGGAAGGGCACAGCATTATTCCTAAAGGGAAAAAGGTAATTGTTGAGAATTATGGAAAGATGCTTTTTAAGTCATGAAACAAAACTGCTTTTTATTCTCTATAAAAAGCAAACGGCAATATTAATAATTATTTTTCCAACATTATGAAAAAGCTATTATTTGCTTTTACGGTATTTACATTATATTTCATTATTTCCTCAAGTACTTCTTACAGCCAGTCTGAAACCAGTATGCAGGATATACTTGAAGCGGTGAAAACTAAAATTACACAGCTCGAAAATGATAAAAAGCAGGAAATTGTCAATATCACAATAGACCTTCTTGTGAACCAGGGTAAAAAAACCATCACACGTGCTCTTGACCCGAATTTTGAATATACTGTACTTGTGATAGGTGATAGAAGGATATCAAAGCTCAAAGTCTCTGCTTATATTATTGGGAAAAGCGGGAAAGAGTTTACTGATGATGCAGGCGGTGTAAATCCTTCTCTAAAAATTGTACCTGATGATTTTGATATTTATGAAATTACAGTAGGTGCCCAGGATTTCAATGGAACTGAAAACGCAGGACACTTTGCTATACTAATATATCATGGAGAGCCGCTAAAATAGCGGCATTTATATTTCGCAAACTGATGTTAAGTTAAAGGGTATCTGTCAGGATGCCCTTATTATTTATTAATGAAAATATTTTTAACTCACGCATATTATTTGAATAACGATCCCGCTGAACTGAGGATATTAAAGCCTTATGTTCCGCTGGGAATATTATATATTTCAGCTTACCTTAAACAGGAAGGTTTTGATGTTGAGATATATGATTCCACATTCAAATCATTTGAAGAACAGAAGCAAAGAATACTTGAATTAAAGCCGGGTGTCATTGCAATTTACTGCAACCTGATGACAAAGCTGAATGTAATTCCCCTGATGAAATTTATAAAATCTTCCGGTGAGTTGGCAAAATCGAAAATAATTCTTGGCGGACCAGAACCGCCATTTTATGCCGAAGAATTTTTAAATGCCGGTGCTGATATAATAGTTGAAGGTGAAGGCGAGCAGACGATGAAAGAGCTTTGTCTTGAGCTGGATAAAAACACACCGGAGCTAAAAACTATTCCCGGAATTATTTTCAAAGATACCGATGGCAAATTAACAAAAAATTCACCGCGTGAGAAAATAAAAGATATTGACTCACTTCCTTTTCCTGATAGAGAGAGTGTTGACCTGAGCTTATATCTTAACACATGGAAAAACGCACATGGCTACAGCTCCGTTTCAATTAATACAATGCGGGGATGTCCATATACATGCAAGTGGTGCTCACATTCGGTCTATGGAATGACATACAGAAGAAGAAGCCCTGTAAAAACCGCAGATGAAATAGAGCTAATTGTGCAAAAATATAATCCTGATATGCTCTGGTTTGTTGATGATGTTTTTACAATTTCGCACAAATGGCTTTTTGAGCTTGAGAAAATATTGAAGGAAAGAAATATAAAAATAAAATTTGAATGTATATCACGAAGTGATAGAATGAGCGAAGATGTTATTAAATCACTGAAGGAACTTGGTTGTTTCAGGTTATGGATAGGTGCTGAATCCGGCTCACAGAAAGTACTGAACTTGATGGATAGAAGAGTGAATGCAGATAATGTACGCGATATGATTAAGCTTACAAAGAAATACGGTATTGAAGCAGGCACATTTATAATGCTTGGCTATCCCGGTGAAACAAAAGATGATATAGTTGATACGATAGAACATTTAAAAGATTCCAATCCCGATATATTTCTTACTACAGTTGCATATCCTATTAAAGGCACGCCGTTCTATAAAGAAATTGAAGAAAGAATTATCACAAACCTGCCCTGGGATAAAAGAACAGACAGGGATTTAAATTTCGAAGGAAGATACTCAAATAAATTTTACAAGTACGCAAACAGGTACATGGTAAACGAAGTTAATTACCATAAGATGAAATTGAATGGAAATAATCTAATCACAAAAGGCAGAACATTCTTAAAAGCAAAAGTTTCACAGTTCATGTTTAAGGTGCTTGAGTGATGACTGAAGATTTTTTATTAAATACAAAATCATCATTTGATAAGATTGCAGAAAAGTATGATGAAAGAGATAATGCAAATGAGATACTGCAATGGATGAGAGGAATAGTGCACAATGTTTACATACAAAATTTCTATGAAAGTGAAAACATCCTTGAGCTAAACTGCGGGACAGGTGAAGATGCTTTATTTTTTGCAAGTCAGGGAATGAAAGTTTTCGCCACTGATTTATCTCCGGAAATGGTGAAAATTGCTCAAAATAAAGCAATTAATGCGGGTTTCGACGACGTAATTGAAACTAAGGCATTATCTTTCAATGAGATAAATTTAGTTGATAGAAAAGATTTTAACGGTATAGTTTCAAACTTTGGCGGATTGAATTGCATCAATGATTTTAACAATCTGGAAAAAGACCTGGCGGAAAAATTAATCCCCGGAGGAAAGTTTATTGCAGTAGTTATGAACAAATTTTGCCCGTGGGAAATATTCTATTACACATTACGCCTGGATTTTAAAAATGCATTCAGGAGATTTACTAAAAAAGGTATTGAAGCAAATCTCAGCGGTGAGAATGTTATAACATTTTATTATTTCCCGAAGGAATTTGGAAAAAGATTCAGTAATCAATTTGAAGTAGAAAAAATTTATTCACTTGGAGTTTTCACGCCACCTCCATATTTAATTGGAATTTACAGAAGATTTAAGCCCATAGTAAAAATTTTTATGACTATTGATAAGGCAATCAAAAATATTTTCCCTTTTAACAGGATTGGAGACCATTTCATAATAGTTATGAGAAAGATTTCATGATTAGTAAAAATAAACTAATTTCTGCAGTTCTGTTTTATTTGATAGCTGCGCTTTTTATTGCATTTGTTTTTGTACCGTCAGTAAAAAATATTTATACCGATTACCCAAACTATTACGTTTCATCCAATATGCTTCTTGACGGCAAGGATTTGAAAACAGCATATGATAACGTTGAGTTCAACAGGCAATTGCTGTTTTATGGTATTGAAGGACAGATAGTTTCATTCATGCCATACCCGCCTGTGAATGCAATCTTATTTCTGCCAATTGCAAAGTATGAGCCGCTTACTGCCAAGCTTATCTGGAATATCTTTAATGCAATCTTTCTCTTAATATGCATTTATGTTTTATGGCGGCTAACGGATTTTGATTTTTACACCATTGGAATAATATTTTTTCTCTCCGGTTATGCTTTGATAAATAATTTCCTTTTCGGGCAGGCGTACCTGCTTGTTCTTTTATGCCTGTGCTTATCAATTTATTTTATGATACAGGGAAAAGATACTCTTTCCGCATTATTCATGGCGTTAAGCATTGTTTTGAAGTTCTATACCGTATTTTTCATTTTCCTGTTCATCTTTAAAAAAAGATTTAAGCTGTTAATTTATACCATTGCAATCGGTTTAATACTTTATATTCCGGTAGTATTAATTACGGGAGTTGATGTAAACTTATTTTATTACACTAAGCTGATATTCCGTTTAAGTGACGGGTGGGTTGGAACGGTATATGCAGTTGAATACCAATCGTTCATTACATTGCTTCATAAATTATTTAATTATGAACCGGCATTAAATCCATACCCTCTTGTAAACAGTGTAATATTGTTTTACATATTTAAATATTTATTCGTTTGCGGAGTGTTATGCGTTTCTATTTCTTATCTGAAAAAAACAAATGAAAACATAAAGCTTGAGATTTCGCTGTTCTGTATAATCTCAATGCTTCTCCTTCCTCTTAATGCATCATATCAATTTGTTGTTCTTATCCCTGCAATAATATTTCTGTGTGAGCATTACCTGCATGACAAGGATTATATAATGATAGGTTCATTATTGTTTATATTATTATTTATAAACAGCCCTGCTGAAGTATGGGTTGTTAATAAAGTAAAAGATACCGTTTTCTTTATACTGGGATACGTAAAATTGTTTGCTCTTTTTTATCTCTGGATATTAAACATGAGAATTCTTGGTGAAAGAACCGGTCTAAAACCGTTCAATCCCTACATGAAAAAATTAATGCTGATTGGCGGTATACATGTTGTGGGATTAACAATTATGTCATCACTTGTTAATCTGCCAACCGATGACGGAGCCCGAAACGTACTTTCAAACAGCAATTATATGATATCGATGCCTTCAGTTTTAAACACAGAGCCCGAGAAGTTTATATATACTGAATGTACAAACGGGAAGTTCACTTTAAATTCCAATTTCGGATTTAAATATGATAAAGAAAATGTTTTTTATCCTTTGCTGGTAGATAGTGAAATTGTTGTTTTTGAGACTGTAATTAATAAAAAACCCGTAAATAAAATACTGAATATAAGAAGCGGTGAATCTGCTGTAAATGACAAGATATATCCTGCGAATCCTTCAATATCCAGAAACGGAAATCTGAAGTGCAGCATAATAGACGGACAATTATACCTGGAAGATGTTAAAAATAAAACAATAACCAGGCTTACATCAGGCAGGCAAATTAACTCGTATCCTGTGTTTGCAGATAATGATTCAAAGATTATTTTCTGCTCTGACAGGTTTCGCGGAGTGGGCTTTACAACACTTTATGAAATTGATTTAAATAATATACAGGCGGTTAAATGAATATACCGGTAATGAAATACTTAGATGAGAATATCGGGAAAGCTGCCTGCTTTGCTTTAAATCTTTTCAGTAAAAATAAAATCACATCCATTGCATATAAAGCAGATGTTAAGAATATACTCCTCGTTAAATTCTGGGGTATGGGAAGTATTATTCTTACAACCCCTGCATTAAAAAACATCAGGAAAGAATATCCCAACGCAAAAATATATTATTTAACACTTGCAGGAAATAAAGAAATTTGCAGCCTGATAGATGATATTGATGAAGTGGTAGGTATTAATCTTGATAACCCTTTTTCGTTTACAATTGATACACTACGAAAAATTTACAGGCTCCGCAAGAAAAAATTTGATCTCGTTTTCGATTTTGAATTTTTCACTTACTACTCAGCTATTATTGTTAAGCTGATAAATAAAAAATACAGTGTTGGTTTTAATAACCTGAAGAATAACAGGAACAAATTATTTTCCGAAACCATAATTTTTGAAAACAACCTGCATACAAGAGAGAATTTTCTGAACTTAGTTTCATCATACTGCAATATTGTATCCGGTGATTTCAGCAGGATAGAATATAAAAATGAAATACACACTAAGTTTAATTTAGGCGGAGAACCTGTAATTGTAGTAAATCCCAATGCAAGCTTGCTTGCATACGAGAGACGCCTGCCTGCAAAAGATTATATAAGGATAATAGACCATCTTACAACAAATAACAAATTCAAAATAGCACTTATAGGGTTGGAGGAAGAATCCGTTTACGTTAACGGTATTTTTGAATCGTTGATAAATAAAGAAAAGGTTATAAATCTTTGCGGAAAACTTAACATTGAAAATTTAGCAGGGTTATTAAGCTCTTCGCTTTGTTTAATAACAAATGACAGCGGACCGCTTCACATGGCTTCGGCACTTAATGTACCGTCAATATCATTCTTCGGACCTGAATCACCGGGAAAATACGGACCGCTAAGTCGTGATAAGCTTGTTTTTTACAATAATCTTGATTGCTCACCCTGTATGAGTGTAAGCAACAGCAAAACTGTGAACTGCATTTATAATAAGCCGCTCTGTATGACGGCTTTTGATATGGACAGCGTTATTAATAGAATAGACAGTTTTGTGTCCGCATTACTAGCTGAAAAGGAAATAGTTATAGAAGAAAATAACAGCAATAAAATTGGTTAAAGAAATCTCACAAAAAATATATAAAGATACTTTCTTAGTTGTTATATCTAATGTAATAAACTATGCAAGCACATTTGTTCTAGCTGTATTTATCAGCAGGATGCTTGGCGTTGATGTGCTGGGGCAGTTTACTTATATATTTGCTTTTACTGCAATTCTATCTGTAATAACTGATTTCGGCTTTTCAACTTTGCTTGTGAGAAAAGTTAATGAAGACAGAAGCAACGCAAACAATTATATTAAGAAAATAAACCTGTTCAAGTTTATTGTTGGGGTTGTATCAGTATTAATATTATTGATAATTATTTATTTCACTTCAAACTCAAACTTCAATTTAACATTTTCGGCAGGTATTGCGGCAGTTATACCTAAGGCAATTCAATTAACATATGAATCATCGATAAGAGCATTATTGAACCAGTTAGTCCCTGCAATGATAAAAAGCATAAACTCATTGATACAGCTTGTTATTGCTTATTATCTTATATTCAGCAAGTTTCACCTGTTTGAAATATTGCTTATGATATTATTAATGGAAATTTTAACTGCAATTGTATTCAGATATGTAAACCATGCCTTATGGAAAAAGCAAATTGGAAATATATCACATGCCGGGAAAATAAGCTTAAACGGTATGAGGTCATTATTAAAAGAATCTTCCGCGTTTTTCGGAAATAGCTTTCTTGCCCTTTCTATACCAAGAATAACAATAATAATTTTGGGATATATTTCATCTGCATTTGCAGTTGGTGTTTTCTCGGCGGGTTTTAGATTTGCCAATGGGATCGGATTAATTTCAGGAGCATTATTCAATTCGTATTACCCGGTTATGTCACATTCAGAAACGACGAATGAAACAAAATATGAGCTGTCTAAAAAATTTATTTTGTATGCATTTGGAGCAGGTTTTATAGCAGCAATAGCACTATTCTTTTTATCGAATTTCTTGATTGACTTTACATTTAAAATAGAAGAGGCAAAGCCGGTATTGAAGATACTTGCATTTTCAGTAATACCAATACTTGTCTATACAATATTAATATCATATTTATTTTCTGTTCACAAAGAAAGATTTATGCTGGTCCTATATTCCATTATATGGGCAGTAAACATCATTTTGAGCACTATTTTGATATCAGCACATAATTACATAGGAGCTGCAATTGCAACAATAATAGTAGAATATACGTTAATGATTACACTACTTGTAAAATTTTATTCACTTAATTACAAAAAAATTACAAATAACTTAACAGTAACAACTAAAGCAACATGATCATATTATTAAATCCGCAAAGTGCTAAACATGGCTATAGAGTGCCTAATTCCATTCTTACACTTGGTGCATTCCTTGAGGGAAAATATGATTATGAAATACTCGACGAAAACATAAATGTCAATATCATTGAGACTTTATCAAGAGTTATCAGGAAAAAAGATATTAAGTATCTTGGTATAACTGTAATGCCTGCTCTTCAGCTTCACAGATCTGCAGCAATTTCAAAGAAGATAAAAAATTTATTCCCATCTGTTACTATTATATGGGGCGGCTATTTCCCGACACTGCATCCAAATACGGTTTTGAAATCGCATTATGTTGATTATGTGATAAAAGGCCATGCTGAATTTTCTTTTGTTGAACTCATAGATAACCTTGAAGGAAAGCCAAATTCAAAAAGCTTTAATGAAATAAAAGGTTTATCATATAAAAAAAATGAAGATATTGTTCACAATCCGAAAAGTGAGATTGTAAATCCTGATGTCATTCCGCTTTTACCGTATCATAAGCTCCCGATGGAAAAGTACCTGAGAATAAGCAAAACATATCTTGGACCGAGAACAGTTGGATATCATTCAAGTGTAGGATGTCCATTCCTGTGCGGTTTCTGTGCTGTAGCAGGTGTGTATAAAGGCAGGTGGATTGGTAGAAGTGCCGAACTTGTTGCTAATGATATCAGGTTTCTGAAACAAAATTATAATATCGGGGCAGTTGAGTTTCATGATAATAATTTTTTTGTTTCAGAAAAAAGAACCTATGATATTTCAGAAAAAATAATGGACCTCAATCTTGGCTGGTGGGGCGAGGCAAGACCTGATACAACTATGAAATTTTCCGATGATACATGGAGGATGATGAGGGATTCGGGATGTAAGATGATATTTTTCGGTGCAGAATCTTCAAACGATGAAATATTAAAGCTAATGGATAAAGGCGGAACACAAACATCAGAAACAGTCTTATTGCTGGCTGAACGCAGCCGGAAATTCGGCATAGTTCCGGAGTTTTCGTTCGTTCTTGGCAGTCCGACAAACAATGTTGATACCGATATTGAAAATGATATTAAATACATCAAGAAAGTTAAGAAAATAAATCCTGATGCGGAAATAATAATTTATACATATAGTCCTGTAAATTTTGAAGATTCCGAAATGTCTCTTGCTTCAAAGATGAGAGGATTTGATTATCCTAAAACGCTTGAAGAATGGATATCACCTGAGTGGGCAAATTTTGACATGAGGAAAAATCCTCTGACACCATGGCTGAAACCGGAGCATTTTAAAAGGATAAGAAATTTCGAAAAAACACTAAATGCTTTTTACCCTACTAACAGCGACCTGAAAATTAAGGGATGGAAACGGCAACTGCTGAGAGCTCTCGGCGGATGGAGATACTTAAGCTCTATATATGCTGCACCCTATGAGTTAAGGGCTGTTATGAAATTGCTGCGTTACCGTCAGCCTGAAGTAGAAGGATTTGCTTTCGAAAAATGATATGAATATAAAAGCTTTCTTAAATACTTTTTCCAATACAGTAAGAACTCTTCCCATAGTTATCATATATGTTACTGAGGGATGCAACTTAAAATGCCTCACATGTTCATACAGGGATGCAATGCCGGGTGAATTAACTCTTAATGAAATTAAGAAACTTGCCGGTGAGCTTGCGGGCTTCGGACTGAAACATATTGTTTATTCAGGAGGTGAACCCCTGCTCAGACGTGATTTCAAAGAAATCTGCGGGGTATTTAAATCGTATGGCGTAAAACAAACCTTACTGACTAATGGGTTATTGCTGGAGAAAAAATATGAAACATTGAGTGAATATTTTCATGAAATTGTTATTTCTCTTGACGGAGCAAAAGCTGAAACACATAACAGGATAAGAGGACTTAATTCATTCGACTTGATCTTGAAGGGAATGGAAAAAGTTGTAAAGCAAAAAGATAAAAGCCAGGTAATTTCTATCAGGTCGGTACTGCAAAAGCAGAATTTCCGTGAGCTTCCGGATTTTATTGAAATGGCTAAATCAGTAAACGTGAACAGGATTTCCTTTCTTGCAGCTGATGTTACTTCAGATGCATTCGGCAGAGAACATGGAGTTGGTACCGCAGTTCAAGATTCAAACATTGTACCGGATAAAAATGAAACAGCTGAGTTCAGGCAAATAATAAAGGAACTTACCGGAGATTATAAAGAAGAATTTGAAAACAGATTTATATCCGAATCTCCTCAGAAATTGATGAAGATAGTTGAATATTATGAAGCTTTGAACGGGTCAAATAAATTCCCGGTAAATTATTGCAACGCTCCAATGATGTCAGCTGTTATAACATCTACAGGTAATGTACATCCCTGTTATTTCCTGCCTTCTATTGGAAATATAAGGAGGAATCCTATTACTGAATTGATTAACTTTCCATCAATTAAAGAAACCAGGAAGAAAGTTAAGAGCTTTGAAATGGAAAGATGTAAGACTTGTGTATGCACATTAAATGTAAATGCAAGAGCCGCTTTAGCAGGCAGGTTTTAAATTAAAGATGAAATGATGATTAAATCTGCATTTAAAAAAATAAATGTTAAATTTTATCCCCGGAAATTATTTTATGGTCCCGAGTGGATAGTGCTTGGTGTAAATAATTTATGCAATCTGCACTGCAAAATGTGCGATGTTGGAACAGGTTATGAATCAAGCAATTTTTATCATCATTTAATGGGCAGCCACCCGGTTAATATGCCTCTTGAATTGATAAGAAAAATTATAAATGAAACCGCACTTTATTTCCCAAAAGCAAAATTGGGGTATGCATTTACGGAACCTTCAATATATCCCCATCTTATTGAATCACTTGAATATGCAAAAAAGAAAGGACTTTTTACTGCTTTAACAACTAACGGACTTAACCTATCTAAACTGGCAGGCAAACTTGTCAATGCCGGACTGAATGAGCTTAATGTATCCTTGGACGGTATTCCGGAAATTCATAATAAAATAAGAGGGCATGTACGCTCATTTGAAAGTGCATTTGAAGGTTTAAAGCAAATTTCTGCACAAGCGAAAGGAAATTTGAAAATTGCAGTTTATTGCACAATAACTGAATGGAATTATGATTCACTGGCAGAATTTGTGATGCTCTTTAAAGATATACCGCTTAAGGAAATTGGCTTTATGCACACTAATTATACTACCGGCGAAATAATGAAAAAGCATAATGAGAAATTTGGCAATTCTTACCCGGCTTCAGAATCAAGCATGGATGGAATAAACATCAGCAATATGGATATTAATGTATTACAAAGGGAAATTGAGAAAATAAAGCAGCTGCGTCCAGGATTCAAAATAACTTTTGCACCTGAAATTTACACTGTTGATGAACTAAATTCTTTTTATTTTGAACCCGGAAAGTCAATTGGAAAAATATGCAATGATTCTTTCAGGAATATTATGGTAAAATCCGATGGTACAGTAATACCGTCTCATGGAAGATGTTACAAGGTTACAGCGGGAAACATTTACAATAACAATATAAAAGAGATCTGGAATTCAGCAGCTATATCAACGTTTAGAAAAACTTTGATAAAAGAAGGCGGGCTTCTGCCTGCCTGTTCAAGATGCTGCAGCGCATTTTAATTAATTGAAAAAATTTCTTAGAAAAATATGTTATCTTCTCATTTTTCACCTCTTTATTAAAAGAAAGCTAAGCAAAACAATAACAGAGAAAGTTAAAGGTTTTACATTCAAAGTATATCCAACGGTTTTTAATCCTACAGATTTTATCAGCAGTGAAATATTTGCAGATTTTATAATAAGGTCAGGAAATCTTAAAGGCAGGAAAATACTTGATATGGGCTGCGGCTCGGGAATTGTAAGTGTGTTTTGTGCATCGTCCGGTGCAAAATGTTTGGCTGCTGATATTAATCCTGAAGCTGTAAAAGCTGCCGGGGAAAATGCAGCATTAAATGGGTTCGAAAAAGATGTTATCGTAATTGAAAGCAATCTTTTTGAAAATATTAAAGACAGATTTGATATAATATTTTTTAACCCGCCATACTATCCTAAAGAGCCGGTTGGTAATTTTGAAAGAGCTTTTTTTGCAGGTGAAGATTACAGAGTATTAAAAGAGTTTGCTGCATGTTCCAAAAGTCATCTTAATAACGGGGGAATTGTATATATGATTATTTCTTCCGATATGGATTTAAACGTTGTAAAAAGTATATTTTCAGCTAATGGACTCGTTTTTGAGGTAATTGAGGAGCATAAAAAGCTTTTCGAAACATTTTATATCACAAAAACGTTAGTATGAAATACATGTTAGTGGCTGTAAAAAAAGAGTTTACAGTCTTTTAAAAAAAATTATAGTTTAAATAGAAAGCAATTAACGTAAACATGGGATTTTTCTTAACCGTGATATTAGTAGTTTTGTTATTACAGGCATTCGTTTATTACAGGTTTATCAGATTTCTAAAAACGACGAAATATTATAAACCTTCATTCAAATATATAGTATTGATTCCATTTGTAGTATTCAACGTATCGTTTTTTATTATCTCATTTGTTTTTGGCAGGGATTTCAATCCCCCTGAGTGGTTCAGAATTGTTGGACTTTACCCGTTTTATGTATGGGAAGCGGCTACAATGTTCATTGGTTTAATCCTTGTTGCCGGATGGATAATAAAATTCCCCTTCATCTTAGTTTCATGGATATTAAAGCTTATCAGGCCGGTTCGTGCTAAAATGGAGGTAATCAAACAAAAGCCGGTTGTACAAAGAATTAATACTTCAAGAAGAAAATTCTTACGCACAGCAACCTTTGCAGTTTCTGCTTATGCTTTCAGCGGCGCAACATACGGCATGATAAGGCATAATTCTTACAGCATTGAGACACAGGAAATAAAGATTAATAATCTTCCGCAGGAGTTAAAAGGGCTTACAATTACGCTGATAAGTGATATACATGCCGGGCAATATATGACCGAAGATGATATGCGTGAATATGCAGATGCCTTGAATGAATTAAATTCCGATATAATCTGCATACCGGGTGATTTTGTAAACTACCAGCCGCAGGATATAAATAATTTCACAAAAGCATTCCGCGATGTAAAAGCAAAACATGGTATATATGGAACTCTCGGCAATCATGATTATTTTGTTGACCCGGAATATGTTGCTAAAGCCATTCAGAACGACAGCCCCGTAAAGCTTTTAAGAAATGAGTTCAACAAAATAAATATCAACGGTAAAGAACTTATAATTCTTGGTGTTGAAGATACAAGAGATGCCGGTGTGCAAATGAATAAGAGGGTTATGGGTTATATTGATAACACACTCAACTCCGCAAAAGCAGGTTCACAGGATTTTTCTTCAATACCGAAAATCCTCTTATGCCACAAACCATATGCATTTGACGATATTGCACAAAGAGAGATTGACCTTACAGTTGCAGGTCATACTCACGGCGGGCAGGTTGTACCTGTGAAGATAGGTAATTTTAATATGTCTTTTGCCGCATTGGTCAGCAAATATATTGACGGCTTATATACAACCGGAAATAAACATCTGTATGTATCACGCGGTATCGGCTCGGTTGGGCTTCCAATCCGTTTAAATTGTCCTCCGGAAATTACAAAGATAACACTGGTTTAGAGTTCTTTAAGTTTATTAAGTTCTTTAAGTTTGTTAAGTTCTGGAATTAAAAGTTTGAGAGTTCAAAGCAGAGTCAGGTGTTAGTTTTTTCCATAGACATCCTTCCGGGACGATTATCGGATTACCTCTGTATATTGAAAATAAAGCGAATAATTTTCCAATAAACTATTAACGATTTATATACTGCCGGCGTTATTCAATCATTACTTTCCGGAATGCTCTCAGCCAAAAAATTGTTGGTAAATGTTACAACATACTTCATTATTTTATATACCATTGTATAAACTTGACTTACATAAATTTTTCATTTTAATTATTGCTTCCCTGTTTTTTATTTGTTTAACCGGATGCACAAAAAATCTCAGGGTAAGCAAAGATGAAACGGAACGCGGACGTATACATGAGACAGTTATCAGCTATATGTCACAGCCGGGCTTTGCCAATAAAGATTTTACACAGCAGATCACAGGCACCAATGCAAATTTGCAGGTTTATAATGTAGACGAAGGAGACCTGTATTTTTCTATTAAGAAAAGTGATTTTGACAGCACATCTACAATAAACAGCTTAACTGTTAACCCCGCAAATGTTCAATACGGATTTAAAGGTGAAGACAGAATTATCATAGGGAAATATTCTTTTAAAGGCAGCGATATGCTTTTTTTCAGGTTTCCAAAAAATGATCTCAGAATTGATACTACAAAAATCATTTCAATTGATTACGGAAAATATAAATACACACTTTCACTTAATGAGCTGGCAGATTTTTCCGATGATAAAACTGTTTACGGAGGGAAATTAGATGCCGCAGCGGGTAAAAATGTTTACATGGCTAATCACGGTTCATTAGTAGGTATAAAAGATGAACCAAGTCTCAAACGCTTTGCACAGCAAATTACCGGCAGTGAAACAAACCGCGAAAAAATTGCACAAATGCTCCTGGACTTTGTGATTAACAACATTCAATACAATGTTCATGAGGGAATGGGAGTATACGAGGTATTGAAACGGCCAAATGAAGTTTTAATGTCCGGTAATTCCGATTGCAGCGGCTTAACTATATTATATGCCTCACTTCTTGAACAATACGGCATTGAATACCGGCTGGTTTATATGCAGCACCATATATGTTTGGGTATTGAAGGCAGCTTCCTAAAAACAAACAACCTCGATTTTGAATACGAAGGTAAAACCTTTTCGGTTGCGGAAACTACAGCCAAAGGATTCAGGATAGGAACCACACGGCTTGTTAATGGCTTCAGTACTGACGAGATAATATTTATCCAGAAACCCGGAAAGGATGGCGAAATGATCAGGTTTAAAGAAAGAACAAATTTAACGGAAGAAAATTAAACTAATTTCGAATTGCAGATTGCAAATTGTGAATTGATAAACCTGCATGCTCATATGATAATTAAATATTAGAAGCCCAATTAATTATAGACCTTCCTAATTCCGTCAGTGCTCTCTGCTAAGAATCATTTTTAAAATTCTATTTTACATTCCGGAATTTTTAAGTTATTTTCGTACAAAACAAAAACTTAATTTATTAAAATGAAAAAACTTCTTACGTTATTAATTGTAATTTTATCGTTCCAAAATTTATACAGCCAAAAATTTACAGAGAAAAAAATTGCAGAGTTCCCGGGATTAAAATCATTGGATATTTACAGCTTAAAAGCAGATCCTCTCACCGGTGCCTATATTTACGGTGATTATGATACAACAACAACAAAATATACGGTATATACAAATAAGGGAAAGACCGAGCCGTTCAATTACTTTATGACCTGGCAAACATTATTTGATAAAGATGGCAACAGCTATTACATTGCATACAATAACTTAACCGATACCACGTTCACATATTTTCTCATGAAAAATAATGAAAAGCTGGCAAATTTTGATTATATCAATGAAATGTGGGTTGAGCGTGACGGTATAATCTATTTTGCTTGCAAGGAAAATAATAAGCATTTAATTGTATCCTATAATATAAAAGACGGCAAACTGACACGCGGCAAGCCGTATGATGAAATAATCCCGTGTTATGTAAAACCATCCGTCGGAGGAGAGGGCGAGCCATACGGAGAACTGGCTTTTACTTCTGATGGGAAGATATATTTTATTGCTGCAGCCGGAAATGAAAAATTTCTTGTCATTGGAGATGTTGAACAGAAACATTATTCTGATATCGACTTATATACATTTACACAGGATAAGTACGGAGCGTTTGCTTACGTTGCACGTGATGCTGGTAAATTTTATAATGACTCGGGAAATACATTTGTAGTTCATGGTGAAAATGAATATAAGAAGTACAACTATATATACGGACCAATAATTTTTAATTCCGATAATATGCCGGTTTACACTGCAACACCATCTAATGAATCTTCATATAACCAGAAATTAGTTATAGGAAACATTGAAGGAAAAACTTATGACGGCGGTGTTTATGATTATAAGTTTACCCCATCCGGAAAGCTTGCTTATATTGCTTCCACAATTAAGAATATTGATAAAGGGACTTATGAATCCTTTGTTGTGGTAGATGGAAAAGAAGGAAAAAAATATTCAAATATTTATTCATTGTCGTTCCCTTCCGGTGATGAACCGTTATATGCTGCATTTAAAAAAAATAATGAATGTTTCATTGTAAATGGAAATAAAACAAATGAATACAGTTACGAAGGAGTAATTGAATTAAGCCCGGCAGCTTCAGGTAAAATAATATGCTTAGGTGTTAATTACGGTAATTATGAAAAGAAGATACCAGATAAATATTGGGTCAACATTGGAGATGAAGAGCTTGGACCTTATAATGGCTTAAGTATGTCGGATTATACTACAGGAGAATATATTCTTACGGATAATTCAGGTAATTACGCATTTATTGCACAAAAAGTGAAAAATATTAATAAGTATATTTACCGGTACATAGTTGTCACAAACAAAGATACATACGATGAACATGAGTATATTGAAAGCCTGTATCTTTACAAAGGCAAGCCGGTTTATGTTGCCACTGATAATTATAACGAAAAGACGGGTAAATCAGAATACACAGTTTATTATGGTGATAAACCTGCCGGAGTCGTTTATGACGGAATTTATGAATTTAAATTTGACGCAAACACAGGCACAGCAACTTTTACAACTTCAAAAATAAACAGCTTTTATGTTGTTGAAATGAAGTTCTAAATTTTTTATAAAGCCGCTAAAGCAGAATTTTGCTTTAGCGGCTTCATTGTTTTCCAGCAAGCAACATGTAACCTTTAACCTTCAACTTATAACCACAATTCTTAATTGCCCTTCATCCCTATCACACTGAACATTCTTCCTGAGCTTTCCCTGTCCCTTCTGTATGAGTGCAGGTAATCCTCTTCGCAATAAGTACAAAGCCCGGAAAATTCAATGTTCGATATGCTTACGCCGAGTGAAGCAAGCTGGTCAAGTATATTTGACTTAAGGTCAATGTAATATTTGCCCAATGAAGGGTATACATATTTATCTTCAAACATTTCAGCAACTTCTTTGCCAACTTCAAATTTATCTTTACTTATACCGGGTCCAATAAATACAACTAAGTTTTCTGCCCTGGAACCAAGTTCATTAGTCATTATTGCAATAGCATTGGTTAATATCTTCTTTTGTGTGCCGCGCCATCCCGAGTGAATTGCCGACACAATTTTGTTTACCTTATCGTACACAAGCACAGGATAGCAATCTGCCGTACTTATAATCAGGTAAACATCTTTTTTACTTGTTATCAGTGCATCAAAATCCTTATAGTAACCCGGTACATCAACTATTCTCACATTTGCTGAATGCACCTGCTGGGGAATTGCAAGCCGGCTGTTTTCAATTCCCAGTGAATTAAAAAACTTATCTCTGTTTTGTTTTACAGTACCTTCATCATCACCAACTCTGTAGCTCAGGTTATTAAAGAATGGCGGGTTTTCACATCCTCCCAGCATAGTGCTCATAGCATGAACAATCTCCGGGAAAGACGACAGCAGCTTTGAACGTATTATTGTTTCTTTTTCTTCCATATCCTTCAAAAATACAAATAGCAGAGAACAAATAACAGAGAGGATGAGGTTTGTAAGGTTCAAAGGTTCATAAGGTTCATAAGGTTCATAAGGTTCATAAGGTTCATAAGGTTCATAAGGTTCATAAGGTTCATAAGGTTCATAAGGTTCATAAGGTTCATAAGGTTC
>Ga0209819_10000030_pt1 | contig 44953 bp, 41 predicted proteins | sample PPLLak2March2015_FD_187248 | JGI IMG/M metagenome (GOLD analysis project Ga0209819, IMG submission 187248) | Freshwater sediment microbial communities from Prairie Pothole Lake near Jamestown, North Dakota, USA - PPLs Lake P7 Core (1) Depth... | ecosystem: Environmental > Aquatic > Freshwater >... | reverse complement strand
TGACATACGCGGCTCCTTGCTTCAAGGCAGATGCGCCGGGCAGACGCCATTGTGAAGGTTGTTGGTTCATATTATCATTTGTATCCACTGAGAAACGCTATGGTGGTGGATTTCCACGTTCATTGCTTTCCCGATTCGCTGGCAGCGAAAGCTCTTGCCGTGCTTTCAGAGGGCAGCGGAATTCCTCCGTCTAGCGACGGAACGATTGCCGGACTCAAGCAGTCTATGGAGCGCGCGGAAATCGCCTTCTCCATAATTCAGCCCATCGCGACGAAACCCTCGCAGACCCAAAGCGCCAACAACTGGGCGGCCGGCGTTCAGGACGATCGAATCCTGGCCTTTGGGACCCTGCATCCCAAGCTGGAAGACTGGGAAGGAGAAGCCGAACGGATCAAGTCGCTGGGTTTGCAAGGAGTCAAGTTTCACCCCGACTACCAGGATTTCTTCGTCGACGACGAGTCAATGATGCCGATCTACGAGCGGCTGGCCGGACTTGGTCTGATCATTCTCTTCCACGCCGGAATAGACATTGGGCTTCCACCCCCCTGCCACTGCCCGCCCGACCGTCTCGCGAAGGTCGTGAAAAGACTCGGAGGAGCGCGCCTGGTTGCTGCCCATATGGGAGGCTTCAGGTGCTGGGACGAGGTGGAGAAGCATCTCGTCGGTCTGGATCTTTTCTTTGACACCTCCTACGGTCTTGGTCACATGCAGCCCGGCCAGTTTCTTCGGATTCTCAGGAACCATGGTATAGAGCGGTGCCTTTTCGGGAGTGATTCCCCGTGGGCGGACCAGCAGACTGAGATTGCCAAGATAGATCTGCTTAAGCTCACCCCCGGAGACCGGCAAGCTGTAATGGAAGGAAACGCCAAACGTATCTTAAAGCTGTAACAGTGTGGGGGCCCACTATGTCGATGAAGATCAAGGGTGCGGTACTGACGGCACGCAGAGCCTTTGTTGAAAAACACTTCGGTCCGGACGCGTGGAGCACACTTCTTAGCTCTCTTTCGCCTGAGGACAAGAGATTCCACGGCGGCTTGCTGCTCGCGGCCGGCTGGTACCCGTTCGAGTACGGTGAACGACTTGACAAGGCGATAGTCGAAGTCCTGGGGAAGGGGAATCCTTCTGTCTTTGAGGCTATTGGAGCCCAATCAGCCAAGGAGAATCTGACCAAGCTGCACCATAATTTCCTGGCTCCCGGGGACCCTCAGGCCTTCCTCTCCAAAACGAGCGTCATCTACAGCTTCTACTACAACTCGGGGCGGCGCGAGTATCAGCCGACAGGCCCTTGTTCGGGAGTCATTACGACCTACGAGGCCGATACCTTCTCAGAGGCCGACTGCTACACGATCATCGGTTGGCATAAAGAGGCCCTATCCATGTGCGGCGCGCATGACGTCTCGATTCGTCATGATGTCTGCAGGGCCAAGGCCGGCCCCTACTGCCGCTACCTCCTGAGCTGGAAGATCTAGCTGGGCCAAGCCTACGTAACGCGACAGGGCCCGGCAGTCTGACTGCCGGGCCCTGGAAGCCCTTTTCATCACCCCCGACCTCCTCTAATTGCCCGCAAATTGGAAGTCCGCCAAGGAGTATGAAAGACTGTTAAGCGACTCTTCGACACATTCCTGTCGAGAACAACACAAGTGCTCAACACGACTGAATGAGCCCGCGGGGGGACTGAGGTATGAGGCCGTTCAAGCGCAGTAAGTACCCGAAGGCCATGCTCATCTACATTTCGGCCATTCTGGTACTGACAGTGGTGCTCTTATCGATGGGCATTGGGTCGATTGCCCGTGAGCGGAAACGCTTGGAGTCGCTGTCAAACATCGAGCTTCTCGGTCAGGCCTTATCGACGGAACTGACCGGCCGGGCGTGGGAGTCGGCGAAAACCTGCCTCACCGACCCGGTGGTCCGTCTCGCGGTCAGCGAGTACGGGACAGAGGGGATATCCGCCGATGAAGTGACTCCGCTGCGTTGGGTCGACTATCTGCGCGAGAAGCATCCGATCGCACGCCACTTCTTTATCGCTCGAAACGGACGTCTTGTTTTTCCTGCGCCGGATCAGGCCGGGGATCAGGCGAGCATCGAGTCGCTCATAGTTGAATCGATCGCCGGGCCCCGTGTTGTCCGGTTTCCGGTTAACAATATCGCTGCTGATACTCTTCGCATAGCGGACGATTTTCACCAGGTCTTCTATACCGGTCTTAACACCGGAGGAGACAACACCATCTACGGTTTTTCCGCGGACGCAAGCTGGGTCCGCGAGACCCTCTTGCCCGAATCGACGAAAGCCACCCTCCAGGACTTGGTCTTACCCAATCTGCGAATACAGGGCCGGGAATCCCAGTGGCGCTCCGACGAGTTGGAGATCCCTCTTCAGAAGCTTTTCCCCTTCCTGCAGCTGACGATCTCTCCGACACACGTGGCGGCCAAGATCCAACAGGCGAAGCGGGACATCCTGTACCTGACGTTCGCTAATCTCCTCTTCCTCGCCGTCATCGCGGTTGGAACGATATTGGTCGGCCGGGTCGCGCGCGAATTGCACCTGCGTGAGATGAAGAGCGAGTTTTTCAGCGCTTTCTCGCATGACTTGAAAACGCCGTTGACGATCATTCAGCTCTACAGCGAGACGCTGCTGAGGAATGAGAACTTGTCCAAACGCAGCCGTGCCACCTACTACCGGATTATCAACAGAGAGAGCGATAACCTCGGCCAGATGCTGGAGCGGGTCCTGACCATGAACCGCTATGAGCGTGGCCGCGCTCATTACCGGCTGACCGAAGGGGACCTGCTGAAGGACGTCGGGAAACGGATCCGGGGCTATCTGCAGCACCTCCGCCTCCGGGGTTTTCGCGTCGTCGTTTCCTTGCCGGAACAGTTGCCGCCTGTCCGCTTCGATGTGGAAGCAGCCAGCCAGGCAGTTCTAAACCTCATGGACAACGCTCGCAAATATTCGGGCGACGCGAAGTACATCCGTGTCGCCGTGTTCCAGAGGGACAAGGAAGTCGTGATTGAGGTGCAGGACCGCGGCCCTGGTATTCCGAAGGAAGAGCACTCTCAGCTGTTTGATGGATTCTATCGCGGGAAGGACGCGGCTTCGAGGAAGGGCTTCGGCATGGGGCTTTACCTCGTAAAACAAGTCATGCTTGCCCATCGCGGACGAGTTGAGCTGGAGAGCAAGGAGGGTAAGGGAAGCACCTTCCGCCTGGTCTTCCCGCTGGCAACTCATCGCGCCCGCTCCCTGGCCGGAGCTTGGTCTGCCCTGTTGAGACTCAGCAAGCCCCGCCGAGCGAATATCCTGGGCGCAATTCCCCGGCCGTTTCGGCCGACGCATCCGAGTCAAAAGGCGACATAGCCCCTCGAGTCAAAGTAACCGAGCCTTGAGCGCAGCGTTTTTTGCGGACCGTCAGCGGCCGGGGAGCGACCCGGCCGCTGACGGTCCGCAAAAAACGCTGCGCTCAAGGCTCGGTTACTTTGCTTGAACCACCTAAGCAGCGAGTACCCTGCCGGCTATCGCCAGGATTGCAGCGGCTATCGAGAGCACCGCCCCCGCTCCGCCGGCCAGGAGCAAACCCAAGAGCAGACCGAGAGCCAAGAACCCGGTGAGCAGCACATCTACCAGAGAGGGCACATAGAACGGGCTCGGCTGATCGGAGTGCGGGGAGGTCGACCAGTCAAACGACGTTCGTGCCGGCGCAACCGGATTGAGGAGTGGTTCTTGCCATCGGAGTGCAGCAACGCTTAGGTTTGCCCCTGACCGGCTCGGAGCGGGAGCGACCGGCATGGAGTGCCGGCTGGGAGCCTGGCGAGGAAAGGCTTCGACAACGAGGTGCTCGGCAATGGAACGCAGCCGAGGCGAGGTGGGTTGATAGTAGAAACGATTCTCTGACACGGCCCGGGATGTTAAAGGCGGATCTCCAGCTGGCGCCTCGATAAGGTACGGCCCCTTTCCGAGAAGTATCTCGGCGGTTTCCGCGAGCTCTTGAATCTGGGCTTTCGCCGGTTCCGGCCGAGCAACAGAGAGAGCAGGAGTAATCGAAATGCTGACGCGGACAGGCGAAGGCGTTGGCTGATCCTCTCGCGCCACGTCCGTGGCCTGCCGCTCGGCAGGCTGCATCGCAGTTCCGTCAATGCTAACCCGGGCCGGAGGAGGAGCGAGTGCCTCTGCAGCCCGCAGATGCAAAAGCGCCTGTTCATAGCCGGGCTTCAAGGACAGAGCTTCACGGAGGAATTTTCGGGCTTCCTCCCACTGTCCCTGCTCCACACAGACCACGCCCAAGTTGTTGAACGCTACAGCCGGCTCGCTGGTTTGCATGAAATGAGAGAGCGCCGAATCGTACTGGCCGCGGCGGGCGAGAACGATTCCCAGGTGATTGTGGGCTTCAACGATAGAGCCATCGAGAGCGAGCGCCTTCTCGAGGCAGCCCTGAGCCTGGTCCAATCGGCCCGCTCTGAGGTAAGCATAACCGGCATTAGCAAAGAGAACAGGGTCCGACTGCTGCAGACTTAACGCTTTCTCAAAGCTGACGGCCGCGGCCTGGTGGTCGCCGCGGTGCAGATGGATCCGGCCGAGGAGGTTCCAGGCTGCGAGTGACTGAGCATCGATTTCCAGGGCGTATTCAGCATGGGTCCTGGCCAGCGGGTAGTCTTCCCACTTGTCCCAGATACGGGCCAGCCCGAGCTCAATATCCGCTCGCGGTTCGGCTGCCGCACGGAGGCGTTGATAGACCTCATAGGCGGGAAGGTAAAGGCCGGCTTTCACATAGGATGCCGCCAGACGCAGGCCGGCATCGACGTCGGCGGGTTGGGCCGAGGACTCCTCCGCCTGACGCGCGAGATCCGGGTCTTGTTCCTGGGCTTGTCTGAGTTGCTGTTCGACTTGCGGGCCTTTCTCCGCTGAGATTCTCAGGACCGTGCGAATGTACGAAGACAGGCTTCCGGGGGAAGCGGGCCGGTAAGCGTTGCGGGAGCTCGGGTTTTCCGAGCGGACTAAACGCGTCTGCCGGCAGTTCGGAGCACAAAGAAGGAAAACGCCGCTAACCGTGAGAATCTTGATAAGAGTTGACCGTCTGACAGTGATTTTAAGCATCGTTGGTTGCCGCCTGTCGGCACTCAGACAGCTGCCGAGATTCCACACTCAACTGCGCCATTTGAAGAGCAGCGGAAGCAATATGAGCAGGAGAAGGAAAAGCCCGATTGCTAGTAGTATTTGTGCTTCCATAAATCACACGTGCTCCCCTACTGCATGTTCAGGAAGGGGATCAGCACTCTTACAAAGCCGATGATTGCGGGCCCGATTATCACGATGAAAATCGAGGGAAAAACGAACAGGACCATCGGCGGGATCATCTTGACTCCCATCTTGGCTGCCCGCTCCTCCGCCCGCTGCCGACGTTTGCTCCGCATGGTGTCGGAGAAGACTCTCAGAGACTGAGCCACGCTGGTGCCGAATCGGTCAGTCTGGATCAGCACCGCGGCCAGCGCTCGCAAATCATCCACGCCGGATCGCTCTCCCAGATTCCGCAACGCCGCGGCTCTCGAGCGGCCGGCATTCACCTCCAGTGCGTAAACCTGAAGCTCGTCGCTCAAATCCGGGTGCGCTTTTCGCATTTCCTGGCTGATCCGCATGAGCGACTGATCCAAACCGAGCCCCGCCTCCACGCAGACCACCAGGAGATCCAGACTGTCGGGCAAGCCAAATTCAATCTTGTCCCGCCGTCGATGCCCTTTCCATTTCAACCAGATGTCAGGCAACAGCGCGCCGAAGAAGACCGAAAGGATCAGATAGAGCACTGGGGATGAGCCAAGGTGGCCAGTGAAGGCGAACATGACCGATAGGGCGACTGCCAGGCTGACCTGTGCGCCGTAGAAGAGGTAGATCCCGTCCTTTCGGCGGATTCCGGCCTCGACCAACCGCTTTTCCAGCTTCGACATGTCGGAAGGCGGGCGGGGGATCATCTCTCCCAGCGGCCGAATCACTTGCTCGGTCTTCCGAAGGTAGTGCCACAGTCCTTTGGGCTGCCCCTCGGCGTTGTCTGCGCCTACCCGACCGGCCAGTTTAAGAGACCGAATTGAAAGGGCGTAGATGCCCGCAAAACTTGCCACAAAAACGAGCACGCCTATGATGGTTGCCAGCACGATCAAATTCATGATTGCCTCTCAGACTTTCATCCGGGTGATATGACGAATGACCAGGTACCCGATAATCTGAAGAATGACACCGACGGCGATCATTCTCTGGCCAAGGGGATCGTCGATCAGGGGCCTGATGTACTCAGGGTTTCCGAGCGCGAAAAGCACAGCCACAACCGGCGGCGCGACAGTCAGAATATAGAGCGAAAACCGACTTTCGGCCGTGTAGACTCGGATCTGGCGCTGCAGCTTGAAACGCTCGCGAATTACGTAAGCCAGGTTGTCCAGGATCTCGGCCAGGTTTCCGCCTGATTCTCGCTGTATCTGAAGGGCTGTCACAAAAATGCGGACGTCTTGAAGCGGCACTCGGACGGTCATGTTCGCCAAGGCATCGCGCAGGGGCAGGCCGAGGTTCTGCTGATCATATGTGATGCGGAATTCTCCGGCTACCGGCTGCGGCATTTCGGTGGCAATCAGCTCCAAGCCCGTGGTAAAGGCGTGGCCGGCCCGAACCGCTCTTCCCAGAAGGTCCAGGGCGTCCGGAAGCTGTTCCATGAACTTGTGAAACCGGCGTGTCCGCTTGATCGATACGACGAAGGCCGGAGAGGCGGCCGCGAGCAATGCAAAGAGCAGTGCAAGGTAGATGGGTGCATTGAACAGGATGGCGGGCACAAATACCAAAAGACCGAGCGCGACCGTCAGGAGGAAGAAGGTGCCCAGTGCCATTCTTACATCCGCCTGCTCGAGAAATTCGGAAATCCGACGCGTCGGGGTGAAATCGATCAGGAAACGGTTCAGCATCGGGATGCCGCTAAGAACCTCGCGGCGCATCAGATCCATTTCCACATCAGGAGCGTTATGCGAAGCTTGCTGTATTCCGGCGAGCCGGATATGCAACCGCCGGCGGGCGGCGGGCGCCTCGATGAAGAAGTAGATCCCGCTGACCGTCAGCCCTAGGACGACCAGGAAGATCAGCAAGGTTAGAATTACCAGCATTTGGTTCTCCTCCTGTTACGACTCCAGCCACCTACCTGGCTCGTAACCCAACTCGAAACTCGCAACTCGCAGCTAACTTGCTAACGCCCCCTCTGCTCATCCGACAGGAACAGGTCGGAGGGCAGGACGATGCCGGAGCCGAACAGCCGCTCGGTGAATTTCGGCCGGATTCCGGTGGCTCGGTAATGTCCGCGCACTTTCATGTTCTCGTCATATCCCTGCCGGTGGAAAACAAAGAGATCCTGCAGCGTGACGGTGGGGCCTTCCATGCCCGTTATTTCAGAAATGCTCGTGATCCGGCGCGAACCGTCGCTCATACGGCTAACCTGAACGATGACGTTGATGGCCGAGGCGATCTGGCTGCGGGCAGCCTTATCCGGGAGGTTCAGGTTGGCCATCGACACCATCGTTTCCAGCCGGCTTAGCGCGTCGCGGGGAGTGTTGGCATGGATGGTGGTCATGGAACCCTCATGGCCGGTGTTCATGGCCTGGAGCATGTCAATCGCCTCTTCGCCACGGACCTCGCCGACGATGATCCGGTCCGGTCTCATACGCAGCGCGTTGATCACAAGCTGCCTTTGCCGAACGGCCCCCTTGCCCTCGATATTGGGTGGCCTCGTCTCCAATCGCACCACGTGCTCCTGCTTCAACTGCAACTCGGCCGCGTCTTCGATCGTGATGACCCGCTCCTGAGACGGGATGAAGGCCGAAAGAACATTCAAGAGGGTCGTCTTGCCGGCGCCGGTTCCGCCAGAAATCAACACGTTCAACTTTCCCTCGACCGTGCCCTTCAACAGCGTCAGCATGGCCGGTGTCAGCGTCCCGTTTCGCAGAAGGTCGTCAGCCGTCAAAGGGTTTCGTCCGAACCGGCGGATGGAGAGAATCGGCCCGTCCAGCGCCAGCGGCGGAATGATGGCATTCACACGGGAGCCGTCGATGAGACGCGCGTCAACCATGGGGGAGGACTCGTCCACGCGCCGCCCGACGCGGGAGACGATTCTCTCGATAATCCTCATCAGGTGCTCGTCGTCTGCAAAACGGACATCGGTTTTTGCTAGCAAGCCGGCTCGCTCAATGTAGACGTCGTGAGCGCCGTTGACGAGGATGTCCGAGATGGTCGGGTCGTCCAGGAATGGCTCGAGTGGACCCAGTCCGAACAGCTCATCCAGAACTTCGCGCACGAGCTGCTCGCGTTCCGCCATAGTCAGGGGAGTCTTCTCGCGCTCGAGCATCGTGCGCACAAGCTGACTGACCCTTTCACGTTTGATGCGGTCCTCGAGACGCTCCATGCTCTCGAGGTCTATCTCCTCCAGCAATTTGCTGTGAATTTTGCTTCTCAGTTGCCAGTAATCGGACAGGGTGACCGCGTTCATTCCGACAGTAGCCATAAATTCTCCCAACTAGCGAAATAAAAAGCCCAACAGACCCTGATTCTTATTGGCGCCCGGAACACCGGTCAGCTCGCGGGCCAGCTCCCGGTAGCTGCGGGAAAGGTCCGAGTGATTGATAACGACAACCGGCTTCCCGCTGTTAATCGACTGAATAGAAGAGGCGTAATTGTTCGGAAGGCGCCAGTAAACTGGTGTTTCCAGGACCTTGGTAATCTCCTTCTCGGTAATGTCATCGCGCTTGTTCGATCGATTGACAATCACGCGCAACTTCTCGCGCGTGCCGTTTTTGCCGAAGAACTGAAGAAGCCGCTCGGTCCGCCAGAGCGCGGGAAGCTCGGGTGTCAAGATGAGCAAAACAACTTTCGCCATCTCCGTTACGGTATGCAGTGTCCTCTCATCAAGGAGCGACGGTAAGTCAATGACCACATCCTGGTACGAACGTGAAGCCACTTCGAGCACCTTCGCCAAGGCCTGGTGATCCAGTGAGGCGCCGGGGATGTAGTCTTTGAAACCGGCGAGCACCGAAAAGCCTTCGGTGTGGCTCATGTAGCTTTCCAAGAGAACCGTATCCAGCCGAGGGGCAGCCGCCAGGGCCTCCGAAAGTGTGAAGTGCGGTCGCAGATTCAGGTAGGCGGCCGCGTCTCCAACCGGATAATTAAGGTCGATAAAAGCAACGCGTCGGGATCTGATTTCCGACAAGCACGAAGCGAGGTTGATCGCAACTGTTGTGGCGCCACTGCCACCCTTCGCTGTTGTAACGCAGTAAATGCTCCCGGTCTCCCGCTGATCCTCTCGCTGCCGTTCACCTACGAAGCGTGTCAGCGCCTGGGAGAGAGCCCGCGGCCCCACCGGCTTGGTGATGACATCGCGAGCGCCGGCCCGCATGCATTCGATCAGAATCTGAGGATCCGTCTGTTCGGCCAGAACAAAGAGCCAGGCATCAGGCAGGGTGGCCTGCAAAACTCGAAGGCTCTGGAGCCCCGCTTCTGGGTCGTCCATGTCCACGAGAATAAGGTCGACACCAGCCGAAGCCAGGCGCCGGGTGGAAGAGTCGTTCCTGCTCAGGCAATAGTGGGCCGACTCATGGACCTGAGCCGCAATGCCGGAATCCGAAACCTGCGACCGCAGGGCGGCGCGAATCTCATCTGACGGAGCCACAATCCCCACACTCAACTCATTCAACGACATGAGAACCTCGCTAATATGAAGGCAGAGCCATCGCCGCCTTTTCTACGGCGCCCGGACCAGCCGCACCGGGACTGAGAAGGGCCCGGTCACCTGGTCATTCGCGGGCGGCAACGAACCGCAATCGAAGATGTCGAGCAGAAGTGCCACTACGTCGTTGCCTTGAACGCCCTGAATGAACATCAGTGCAAAGCCGACGACAGGAATCTGCAGTGTGGCGCCGGTATCGGGAAGCCGAAAATTGCCGTGAGAATCACAATACGCGCCCATCGAACAGATATCCCAGATGGGGGCGACAACCACCGACCGGCTGCTCACGGTCGCGGGACCTCCGCTGCCTGGGTTAAATGTGGGAACACCGTTGACGAAGCCGTTCCAGGTGTCGGGCGGATTGCCGATCAGGTCTAACACGCCCTGCATGGTCGGTCCAATCATGTTGCCCGGTTCGACCCCGTAGGTGTTCTGGCAGGTGACGATCTGCGAGGCGCAGGTGGCGATGTTCGTCCGGTAATCACTGCCGCCCGTGGAGTCGCCCAGCCGGATAGCATAGAACTGACCAGGCGCCAGGGAGGCCTGCGGATTCCCGGGCTTGATCGTCCACGGTTGCCCCAGGTATTGATCGACGAATGCATGGTTTACCCCCCCACCATTCGGCAGGATCATGACTTGGTTTGTAGCGCACGCGCTTCCTGTCCCGCACAAGCCCGCACTGCTGAGCATCGTGTTCGGGATGAACCAGGGTTTCGCACAACCGGTCCCGACTGCATTCAGCGCAGCTTCGGCGACAGCCTGGACTCTGATACTCCCCGAACTTATGCCAAGGACACTGAATAAATACGCTCTCTCGGTGTGGGCGATGTCGACCGTTACCCGCTGATTAGGGACATCGACTTGAATGGTTACATCCCCTGCGAGGATGGAACTCGCCATTATCTTGCTGTTCAGTGCGGCGTTCAGGGCATGGCTCTGTGCAGTGCTCGGCTGCGGCGCCATGCCGGCGAAAACGAAGGTGTAGGCGCCTGCCAAAGCAGCGGAATCCGCCGCATGCTGAGCAGCGGTTCGAGCGGCGTAGAACATGCCGACATCAATCGCCAGTGCCCCAAAAGCCAACAAGATCACTAGCAGCAGGGCTACCGTGATGATTACGAATCCCTTCTTCTCGGCTTTCGCGCGCATATGAGGTAAACCTTTCTGGGTTGCATGGTTCAAAGGTTCGGAGGTTCAAGGGTTCGCGGCTGGAACCCTGAACGCTTTAACCTTTGAACCTTGAACCTTTGTCTACTTCCCGCCTCCAGTTCGAGCCGCAGCTTCGCCTACCTTGCCGTCAAATTTCGTGCCGAACTCCTTCTCATCCATGAAGGGTTTCGGGAACTGTGGAAGCGGCGGCTCTTGGCCGGGTTGGAACGGAGTTACTATTTTCGGGCTCACTAGAACCATGAGCTCCGAGTTGTTTCTTTCCTGGGAACGACTCCGAAACAACTTTCCGATACCGGGAATATCACCGAGGAACGGCACCTTGGAAGCGATCTCTACCAAACGCTTGTCGATCAGTCCCGCGATCGCGAAGGTTTGGCCGTCGCGAAGTGCCACCACGGTTTCGGCTTTTCGGGTCGAGAGGGCGGGAATCAGGAATCCGGAAATCGTCAAGGCATTGGAAAAGTCCAGCGAGCTGACCTCCGGGTTCACCTTCAGCATGATCGTCCCATCCGGTTGAATCGTCGGTGTGAATTTGAGCCGGACTCCAAATTCGCGGAACTGAATGGTAACCGCAGTGAAACTGCCACCGCCCTGGACAACGGGGAATGGGAACTCGCCACCGGCCAGGAAGCTCGCCTCATGCCCATCCAGAGCGAGAACATTGGGCTCCGCGAGGATCTCAAGGACGTTTCGCTGCTGCAGGGCCCTTATGGTGAGACCCAGGTTCACATCACTTCGGAACAGAAAGACGTTCAACAGGTCACCAAGGCCGAAGATGCCGGGCTGGTGAAAAAGCCGGTTGCCGATGGCGCCGGAAACGGTGCTTGAGCCGGGAGGTGCGCTCCCCGGCGAAACGTCCGAAGGAAGCGCTCCGGCGCTCGCTTGCGGGCTGTCAAACTGTTGCGTGGAGATTGCTCCGAAGGTATTGCCCGCACCCGTACTGAAGAGATTCACCCCGAGTTCCTGGATGGCAGTCCGATCGACTTCGGCAAAGCGGACCTGAAGGAGCACCGCGCGGTTGGGTTCCGCGGCCGGCAACTGGAGCAGGTTGACGACATTGGCGCTGTACGTCTTCGCCAATAGAACGAGTCGATCTCCCTGCTCGGCGGACGCGACTGTGCCGTTCAGCACGATGGCGGCGCCCGATTGTGAGACTCTGATATCCAAGCCTGGAAACGCTTGCGCAATCGATTCCCGCAGGGCGCCGAGATCGAGCTCCACGCGGAGGTCAAAAGACCGGGAATTCCCCTGTTCATCCCACAGGACAAGGCTCACACTCCCCGGCTCAAGCCCGTGCACCAGAACCTGCCGCGGGGAGACGATGACGGCCGATGCGACAGCCGGGTTTGAGACTGCGACCCGCTGCAGGGACTGCTGTGAATCGACGATCAATGATTTGCCGGTATAAACACGCAGTACATCTGGACCAACCTGACCCTGGGCCTGAAAAGCAGCAGCTGGGGCACTTGTGGATGCCCCAGTCGTCAGAACCAGCGCGATCAGCAACACGAATTGCAGTTTCTTGCTCATATCCTTTTTCCACTTGCACTTGATGATGGCCGAAGGCAGCTTCAACTGGCCTGATCTCGCTGCAGCCAGCTGTCAGCCTTGGCTGGGTCTTCACTGCTTCTTGTCCTGCTGCCACTTTTCTTTATCAGCGCTGTCGAATACCACCTTCTTCCTCTCGCTGCCGTGGATCAGTTCCACCTCGAGCTTTGGCGGCTCTTCTTTCACGACCGGCGCTGGAACCGGTGCGGGGGGCGTCGGCCGGGGTAAAGCCGGCCGCAGCGCGACTTTCTTAACGACCGGGGCCTCGGGCATCGTAGAGGCCCGGGTGTAAAGGGCATTTCGCGTCACCGGCCGTGGATCGGCTTTATCCAAGTCCATCGGATTGCGCAGGGCGAGCTGAATTCGACCGTCAGCAGAAGCGAGAGCCACCTTCTGGGCGTCCTCCGGAGTGACGAGAAGTGTAATCACCTGGACGTTTTGAGGGTTCCCGTTTTCGTCCTGCTGGATGTTCTGTCCGGCCGCGAGCACCAGCACGTTTTCGAGGATCACCTTGGAAGTATCGTTACCCTGGGTGTGGTCCGGCGAGCCGGTCAAAATGAGATCGACCCTCGTGCTCGGCAATACGAAACCCGCGACTCCTATGACATCGTTGACCTTGACAGAGACTGCTCTCATTCCTTCCGGAATAGTCGCTGTCAATCCCGCCCCGCCCTCTTTGGGGGCCAATCTCGACTCCAGGATGGGCTCGTTCGGAGACACGGGGACCGTGACGCCGCGGCCGATGACCTGTTCGACTTTCTGAAAACTCCCTTCGGGCTTCAGCGCCTGCGGCCACGCCACCACGCGGACGTTCTCGGGCGCGATCCTGGCACCCAGCGCCACCTTCTGAACAGCCACGACAACGTCAGTGGTCGCGGCCAACGAAGGACGGATCCTCTGACTGAGCAGTCGGTAAGCAAGAAAAGTCACTAGAAGGCTCAGCACAAGCGCTGAAAAAGCGATTACTAGCATTCGAAAGCGGCTCATTGAGTTCACCCCACTGAGTAAATGGGCAGAGCTAATAGAGATTGCGAATGACGGCCCGCCCAACGAGTGTCATTTGGCTCGACGGCAGCAGCCCCGTGCCGGGGAGCAGGAACTGGCGCTGATAAGTGATAGTGACTTCGGACGCGGGGAAGTTGTATCCCCCGACGTTTATTTGAAAATTCTGATTGACCGTGATATTGCTCGCCGCTACGGTCAGGTTCTCCTGGTTGCAGTAGTTGATCACGAACTGTTGGACGCGCGCGATCGACGCATTCGGTTGCGTGGTGTCCACCTTGTTAGCGGGCTGAGCCGAAAACCGCGCCCCTTCCCGGGCCGCGTTCTCGAGGATCTGGGTCTCGCGCAGAACCCAGCCGAGGTCAACGATGACCAGAATTATGAGGGCAAGCAAAGGGAGCATGAGCGCGAATTCAACCATCGCCGCTCCGCGGCTGCCCTTCTTGTCGGAACTTCTCGAATATCGGCTAAGGGCTAGTCTCATTGCGCATCAAAGCCTCGCCTTTGAGGTTTACGGTATTCACAAAAAACAGCGTGCCAAGAACAGGTCGATACTGGAGATCAACCCGCACCCTCGTGTACTCAGTCTGAAGACCGTTTGGCCCTGTCACGATAACGACCGGCCGCGTGATCGTCGTGTTCGCTCCGGTAATGCCTGAAGCCTGTAAGAAGCCGTCAACCGTGTTCGTGATCTGGGCGTTGGTCGGGAGATTGTTCGTCATTGCAACGGGTGTAGAGGCGAAGCGGGCCGCCTCTCGGGCGGCGTTCGTCAGCGTCTCTTGCGCATTCATGATCCGTCCGAGCTCGAAGATCGCGAACAAGATGATCAGGAACAGCAGCAGTATGATTGCCGACTCGATAATGGCCGCGCCTCTTTGACCGGCCCTTCGTGCTGCCCTGTTTTGCCCGGCGTTTTTCATTTGCGTCTGAGTCCCCTATCCCGTGGCAGTGCCAGACAGGCGGGCGGGCACAAGACCCGCCCACCTGTCGGACTGCTTTCGCTCAAGAAAGCGAACTGGCAATAGCGCTGTTGACCATGCTGAACACGTTCAGGATGGCGGTGCGGACGTTGGGAGTTGCGAAGGCGACGGCGATGGCCACGAGGGCTACCATGATCACGTACTCGACGATGGTGACACCTTTTTCGCTCTTCTGCAGTTCGTTCAGATGCGTCTTGAGCCAAACATAGAAAGCAGTCATGTGATCCTCCTTGATGATCGGTTGTTGCTTCCTTATACCTATTAGGGGTGGATAGGTCCCCAAACTTGAGGTGAGTCTAAGTCTTCTGCGGACCGCAGTTGTCAAATGAGCTTCATCGAATGTAAAAGAACTTCACCGATTGTCGGCCCTGCCCGGGGCCGTCCTACGGGGTTTGTAGGAGTGGAGGGAAAAGCGCGATTGCTGGACGTCGAGATGGACCACCGAGTGTCCTGGAGTCAGAAATACTTCGTCAGTAGGAGACAGCTGTCAGGGCCAAAGGCCCGATTCAGTTTAGCCTAGGGCTTCGTCCGGGGCTTCGTCCTAGGCTAAACTGAATCGGGCCTTTGGCCCTGACAGCTGTCTCCTACTGCGGAGTATTTCTGACTCAGGACACTAGGCCCCCCGTCTCACACGCAGCTGGAGTACACGCGCACGCAGCGAGGGTGTTGAAAAAGTCGTTCGGCTCCGTAGGAGCCGGATGTTTATAGACTCCCGGCCTTACCTCCTCAGGCGCCCTGTAGGGGCGCGATGTTATTGAGAGTTCAGCACATCGCGCCCCTACAGGGCACACTACGCGGCCTTGTCGATTCTATAAACATCCGGCTCCTACGGAGCCGAATACACAGATGAGTGAACATTTTCAACACCCTCGCAGCGGAGGGCTGCGAAGCGTCTTTTTGCGAGCAGCCAGGAGCGGAGTAAGCGGGGCCACCCAACTCAGCGGCGGTTGAGTTGGGTGGCCCCGCTTCGTGTTCAGTAATCGTCTCTACTAATTAGGAAGTGCTCCCGACGCTGAAGGATTTGCCCCAAAAGCTCAGTCGACAAACTTATATCCCTCTCCGTAGATCGAGAGAATATGGGCGGGATCGGCGGGATCGTCCTCGAGCTTCTTGCGGAGCTTCATGATGAAATTGTCGACCGTTCGTGTCGTCGGGAAGTTCTCGAAGCCCCAGACCTCGTCAAGGAGTCGGTCGCGTGTTACCACTTCACCCCGGCACTGGATCAGGAGGCGCAGAATGTCGAACTCCCGGGGCGTGAGCTCAACCGGTCGACCGGCACGTTTCGCCTGGAGCTTTTCAAAATCCAGTTCTATCTTCCCGAAAGAATAACGGGCGAGCGCGGCCTCGTCGGTCTTTGCCAGACGCCGGAGCCTTGCCCTGATCCTCGCCACAAGCTCGCGCACGCTGAAGGGTTTGGTGACGTAGTCGTCCGCTCCCACTTCCAGGCCCACCACGCGGTCGATCTCGTCTGATCGGGCCGTCAACATAATGATCGGGGTTTCAATACCCTTACGACGTATTTCACGGCAAACATCGATGCCATTCATGCCAGGCATCATTACGTCGAGAAGGATCAGGTCGGGATTATGCTTGATGACGAGACTGATTCCAGACTCACCGTTGTTTGCCTGGAAGACCTTGAACCCTTCCCGGGCCAGATTGACTTCCAAGCCTTTCCGCAGATCCGGTTCGTCTTCGATGATCAGTATTCTTTGCATCGGGGCCGTGTGAGAAAGACCGTGACATACGCTATCAAGCCTCTCCTGAATTCTCAAGCGGGACTTTAAGGCAGTTAATGGAATCGCGTCACTTAACGCGAGTCAATTGACGATAAGGACGTGGTGTCGGCGGCCATTTGTCAGCGTCCAGGATCCAGATTTGCCGGTCGTTGAAGTAATTGAGGAGGGCGCGATCCTTCTCCGGGTTAAACTCTCGAGCCCAGACCACGTCGGCTCGGTCAATGTTCGCCCTGTTATAGACCCATTCGTGACGGAAATCGTGATCAGGCGCGTATCGGACTAGGACCAGATGCTTCCCGCCTTTCCTCTGCAATTGCTCGGAAACCGACCACGGATCGCCGTGCGGCCGCCAGAAATCGGGCTCGAGCCGGAACAGGAAAGAGACTTTGGCAAGAGTTGTTATCGCCAGGGAGAGGATGGTCGCGAGGGCCAGGGTGCGCGCGAACGTTTGGGGCGATTCCCACAGGGCTTTAAGTCCAAAAACCAAAAGCGCAAAGATCAGCGGCGTATACCCCGCCACATAGTGCGCATTGAGAAAAGGGTAGAAATTGGTGACAAGCAGCCCTACGCCAAGAAACCCGAGTAAAGGAAAGCCGAACTTGGGCCGGAAGACGAAGGCGGCGATGAGAGGTATGGAAAGCGATGGAGCGATGTAGATGAACCACAAAAGCTGGATCCTCTCGCTGTACTCCTTCCGGAAGACGCGCGAGTCGCTCAGGAATCGTCGCTTTCCCTTTTGCGCCTCATACATCTGCTCCAAGTCCTTGAAGGCGAACTCTGGCTTCCTCACCTCCGGTTGCCAAATCAAGCCTACTGGAACCCCGTACTGTTGTTGGCACAGCTGGTACGGGAGAGTGAAGGGATCACCAGTCACCCTATAGTTGTGGTAGGCCGAGACGGACAGGCTGAGCACGAGCCAAACGCCAACCGGCATAAGGAACGAGAACAGTACGGAGATGAAGCGCTGTCGGCGGCGGAGAAGGAGCGTCCAGAGGACGTATGCGAGGCAGGCGGCACTCATCCAGACGGTTTCAAATGGACGTATGTGCCATAAAAGGCCCAGCCCGATCCCGATAAGGGCGGCCCAATACCAGCGGACGGAGTGGAGAAACCGGATCATTCCTCCGAAAACCAGGCAGCCCCCGATTGCCGCGAGCGAGCCGCCCCAGTAGCTGTTCATCCAGTAGCTCATGATGCCGAGCTGAAGAGAGGCAGCGAAGCAACCGACGGCGGCCCAGCGAGGGCCAACCCAGGCAAGCAAGGCCCAATAGACGGCGGCATTCATCGCCGCCGCTGCTGCAACAACTGCAAACCAGGGATGCCCCAGCAGACCCTGCCCCAGTGCCAGGAGTGCACCCTGCGCCAACGGATAGATGGAGCTGTAGGTCGGCTGCTGCAGAACGTACATGGTCTCAAGGTGCTGCCAGAACGGATGGGGCGCATTAGCGATGCGGCCGGACAGCAGAGTGTCGGCTATCAATAGGTGGCCGAATTCATCGTGGATGAAGGGGTGGGGCATCGGGAACCATGGCAACAAAGCGACCCGCAAAACGGGGGGGAACAAAGCAATGACCGCGCAAAGGAGGGCAGGGCTGCGGGACCAGTTCCTGAAGCGCTCCACAATTCCTGCGAAATTAGTGGCTCGGCGCAAAAGCCAGAAAGAGATCACAATCGCCACGATGAGGGATGAAGCATCGGCCAGCCAGGCGGATAGGAACATGCTCCGGGATAAGCTATCAAGTGCCGGCTGAATCCTCAACCTTAATACCTTCGAAGTCGGGGGATAAGGAGACCGCAGCTTGACCTGCGGTTCGGGAATTTGCCAAGATTTTTTTAAACCATGCGAGGTTACCTTGAAAAGGGTTGCTCTTTTCTCATAGCCGCTCAGAACGAGGATGGAGGATGGGGATACTCCGCCAGGTCGGGACAGAGCGCCCCGGAACCTTCCTGTCACTCACTTTTGGCCCTTCGGGATTTCTCGGCCGACTCCGCGGCAAAGGGCTTGTCCTGGCTTGAGTCAAGGATCGGGCCCGACGGGGGGCTGCGATACGAAGGCGATGAGGATATTCATTGGAGCACTTCGCTGGCCGCTTACTGCCTTGTCCGTCTCAGGCACAAGGAAGCCAAGGACGCGGGGAAGCTCCGCGCTTGCCTCGCGTGTCTTTCCGCGCTGAGAGGGAGCAGCGACAAGGGTGTCGGCTGGGCCTGGACCAATCAGACATTCAGCTGGGTGGAACCGACTAGTTACGGGCTCCTGGCCCTGAAAGCGGCCGGACAGGCCAATAACCCAAGAGTTCGAGAAGCCGAGGTGATGCTCCAGAGTCGAACGTGCGCGGACGGAGGTTGGAACCAGGGCCTTTTAAGGGCCTTCTATGAACAGGCGGAGCCCCTCGCCACGCAGACCGCGCTTGGGATTCTGGCGCTCCAGGACGTGCCCGCCGCGCGGACTCCGATTCTGAAGGCCGTCGCATATCTGCGATCGGCAGCCGGGACGCATCCGACCGTACTCTCCCTCGTGTGGTCAACCTTGGCGATGAACGCAATCGGTGAAGATCCGGGCAGTCTTCCGGCGGAGCTGGAGAAAAGGCAAGAACCCGAAGGCAGCTGGCGGAGCTCGGTTCTCCTCACCGCCTTGGCCGTGCTTGCATTGCAGGCGGTGACAGGGGGGCGGAATGCGTTCAAGCTCTAAGCGCCGAATCACGCGCCGCGATATTCTCGGGCTCGCCATCACCCTGGGCGCCGGCTCGGGGCTGGGATTGCTCGGCTCCAACATCGTCCGCCGCCTGCGGCAGCCCGAAGCTACAGTCACCATCCTTGAGGCTGCCTCTTACGAGGTGAATCTTGAGCGCCTGCTCCGCGATGCACTCCGACTCTATCCCGGGTTCTCCTCGTCCATCAGAGGGCGGCGTGTGGTTCTAAAACCGAACCTCGTCGAGTACCACAGCGACCGTCCGGTTAATACTCATCCCAAGCTGGTTGCAGCAGCTGTCGAAGCGTTTCGCTCCCTTGACGCCGCCGAAGTCACCGTTGCTGAAGGGCCTGGCCACAGGCGCGACACGGAACTCTTGCTCGAGGAATCCGGACTGGGCGCCGAGTTACGTTCCATCGGGGCAAAGTTCGTGGATCTGAACCTCGACCCGATATATCCGGTGAAGCTCGATGCAAGTCTCACCCGACTTAAGCGCCTTTGGTTGCCTCGCACGATTCTTGACGCGAATATCGTGGTCTCAATGCCTAAGATGAAAACCCATCATTGGGCGGGCGTCACGTTATCAATGAAGAACATGTTCGGGGTGGTCCCCGGGGCCAAATATGGCTGGCCTAAAAACCTCCTTCATTGGCGCGGCATTGAGAACAGCATCCTCGACATTGTCGACGCCGCTCGCCCTGCTTTCGCGATTGTGGACGGAGTGGAGGGGATGGAAGGAGACGGACCGATCCACGGGCGGCCGGTCAAGTGCGGAGCTATCGTTATGGGCAACAGTCTTTCGGCTGTCGATGCCACCGGTGCGAGAATCATGGGAATTCGCCCCGGAAATCTCCGATACTTGTGGATGGCGCTCGATCACGGCGGTACGATTCACAGCAGCAGGATCAGGCAGATGGGTGAACCGATCAGGCGGTTGCAGCATGATTTTGCCCTCAACAAAGAGTACCAGTATCTGCGAAAGCCTCTCAGCATCCTGGATTTCGCAGCAGGGGTGTGAGCCACGACACACTGAATAATCAGCTCAAATGCGCACCTCAGGGGGAGAGCCCTAGTGGCTCGGCTCTGAGGACTAAAACGCAAGTGTGAGCCGACCGGGGGGAGAGTGAGCAAAGCAGCAGAATCCGATATTAGTGCCTGCGCACTTGCCGGAATCAAACAGGTCTCGCTCGCAACTCGTCCGATTCTGGTCGGGCGGTGGCTCGCGTTGGTCATCTGCCTCGGATTTGCCGGCGTTGGTATCCTCACCCTGCAGAGCGGCCCGCCGCTTTGGTTTGACGAGGGATGGGTATTGACGGTCGCCAGGGACTGGACGGAGACCGGCTACTACGGGGAGCACCTCCTGGGCAGAGTTAACTCTGCCTCCATGATGAACGTCGGTTTTCCCGCTGTTTTGCCGATCGGCTTCAGCTTTTCGATTTTTGGAATCGGCATCTGGCAAGGGCGGCTTCCCAGTCTCCTCTTTACTCTGGCTTCCCTGTACCTGGTCTTTTATCTCACTTCCCGCCTCGCGAATCGCACCGCAGGCTATCTGGCTCTGGTCGGGCTCATCGTCACCTCGACCGCGTTCCACCCCCTTATATGGGGCAAGCAAGCACTCGGTGAAAATGCCGCGATTTTCCTCTTCCTCGCTGGTTTCGCACTGTTCCTCGTTCAAGGTCGCGGATCTTCGGCTGCAAGCGTTTTGGCTGCCGCTTCATGGGGTGCCGCATGCATCACGAAGATGCAGTTCTTGCCTTTCCTGACAGCGGCCTTTGTTGCCCCGTTGCTTCTCGCCCTTTACCAACGCCGCACAGCAACCGCCAAACTGATGGGAATCTGCCTGGGCGGCACCTGGCTCGCCTACCTGGTATTTCTCCAAATTCAGGAAACCCTTGTCGGACAGGAAATGCTGAAACAACAGGGGCTCTATTCCTCGAGTGCCTTCGCGCCTCTCCTTTCCCTGAGAGGTCCGGCGTTCATAATCGCCCTGACCTACGGTTTGCCATCGATCTTGTCGCTTTACGCGGCGGTCCGGGCTTTTGGCAAGAAGCTTGTCGTTGATCTCTCGCGACGAGAGTCGCTTACGCGCTTGGCGATACTTGTTTTTGCCGTCTCCTGGCTGCTTTGGTACTTACTGCTGTCCGTGGCCTGGGCCCGTTACCTCTACCCGCTGGTTTTTGTCTCAAGCATATTTCTCGGGCAGTTCCTGTCGGATCTCATTTTCGGATCGGTTGAGGGTAACAGTACCTTCAGCCGGATTCCCCGTTTGCCCCGGGTCTTGCTGGCCGCAGGCCTGATTCTCGGCCTGGGTGTTCAGACTGGTCGGGGACTGGCCGCTAGCTTGTCCTACGGTAACAGCTCTCTGATTCAGGTCGTGGAATTCCTGAATTCCAAGCCGCAAGCCAAGGTTATCGAGTCGTACGACATGGAGGTGTTCTTTTTCCTCCCAAACGAGAAGCGGCACCATCCGCCGGATGCCGTCCAACTCCAGGTAAACCGACGCGCATTTCTTAAAGAACAGGTTGAGATTGATTATGATCCCCTGGCCGTTGACCCCGACCTCTTGGTAGTCGGTCATCAGAGCAGGCTGTGGGGGCTGTACAAAGGGGCGGTCAAGAGTGGGAACTTCGTTCCGGTTAAGAGGATAGGGGTCTACGAAATCTACGAGAGAGTTCGGGAAGGGGAACAGCGGGGAGCTCCGGTCGCAGCTCAGATGAAGGTGCAGAGATGAACGGGAACACAACTGCCCCCGTAATATCGGAGCCTTCCAGTACAGACGCTCCCCTGAACAGGCGGGGGGGTCCTGTAGTACGAGTCGAACTTTTCTGTCGCCTCGCCCCCTTCCTGATCGTGCTCTGGATGACGTCGTTGTCGACCCTTCCCGCGCTCGATTTCTGGTGGCACATTAAGGCAGGGCAGGTGATCCTCGAGACCGGAGCCATTCCGGTCAAGGACATCTTCTCCTTCACGGCCGCCGGGCACCCTTACTTTCTCCAGAACTGGCTGGCGGAGGTTTTGCTCTACTTGGTTTACAGGGCGGGCGGACCGCCACTCGTGATCTTTTTCCACACCCTGCTGCTCATCGGTACAGCCCTGCCGGTCTACCTCCTGGCGGTGCGTCGCGCTTCCGCGATTCAAAACGCCGCGCTCGCGGCCTGCCTGGCGGTGATTCCCCTGGCGCTTCACAGCCATATCCGGCCTCAGGCTTTTTCCTTTCTCCTGTTTGCCTGGTTCTGGTTCGTCCTTGCTGAGTTCCGTTCGCGCCGCACCCGTATGCTTTGGCTCCTGCCAGTGCTGATGGTGGCTTGGGTGAATCTGCACGGCGCTTTCGTTCTCGGCATTGTTTTGATTCTCCTGTTTATTGTTCTGGATGTGGCGGCACGGCTGTTCCATGAATCGGAGTGCTTCACCAGCTTGGAGATCCGAAAGGTCGTGAGCGCATTGGTGCTCACCTGCGCGGCCACGCTCGTGAATCCTCAGTTCTTAGGGATTTACGATTATGTCGTAACGACCGTCTGGCATCCCGTCGCTTTGGCGCGCGTAACCGAATGGCAATCGCCCGATATACGCAGCTTCGGTGATGTCGTCCGGTTCTTTGCCCCGTTCTTCCTGACGACTTTTATATTGATCCGATCCAAGGCGAAGCCACGGGTCGAGGATGTCGGGATTCTCCTGGCTTTTGCCGTGTTTGCTCTGACAGCGAGAAGGAACGGCGCCTGGTTCGCGATGATCGCGGGTCCGGTGATCGCCGCTTACCTGGATCTTCGCATCGGCTCCCGGGCAGACCGGGTCGAGAAGCGTAAGCTGAATCTGGTCATCGCCGCTGTCCTCGTGGTCTGTACCCTCCTGAGCCTTCCGTGGATCCAGCAGCAACTGACCGATCAGAGTCCGGAGCGCTTGTTCCTCGATCCGAGTCTCCCGCTCGGAGCGGCGAATTTCATCGAGGCCAGACAACTCAAGGGGCACATCTTCCATCCTCAGAGCTACGGCGACTACCTGATCTGGCGACTCTGGCCGGCTCAACGCACGTTCATCGACGGCCGTGTCCCGATTTTCTCTCGCGAGCTCGCGCGCGATTACTTCGACATCCTGGATGCACGCCCTGATTGGGAGCTACGCACGCAAAGGTACGGAATTCAGTACCTGCTGCTCGATAGAAATGCGGCCGACCAGGAGAAATTGGTGGAAGCGGCCAAGAAGACGGGATGGCACGTTCTCTTTGAGGATGAACGATCCGTTCTGTTTACAAAGTCCCGGACAGAGGCTGGATCATAGGCCCGGATCCGAGAGGAAGGGTTTTGGAAACGTGATCGCAGATCGGACCAAGATGGTCGAAAAGCGAGGCCCGGAAGACGGCAGGGCAATGCTGCGTCGATCCTTCAGCCTGGAGCTTGATCATCTCTGGCTCGCCGTCCCCTTCCTGCTCGTCGTGTGGATAAGCTCGGCGGTCCCTCTGCCTGCGTTGGATTTCTGGTGGCACTTGAAGGCCGCGCAGATCATTCTTGAAACCGGCTCGATTCCGGCTACGGACATTTTTTCGTACACGTCAGCCGGGAAGACGTACATCCTGCAAAACTGGCTTGGCGAAATTGCCTTCTACCTGGTCTATCGGGCTGGTGGTCCCGCCCTTGTCATCTTCTTCAATACCCTGTTGCTCCTCGCTGCGCTCGTCCCCGTTTACCTCCTTTGCCTGCAATCCGCTGAAAGCCGACGGACCGGCGTTCTGACTTCATGTCTGGCTGCGATCCCTTTGGCGTTCCAGGGCAACATACGGCCACAAGTCTTCTCGTTTGTGGTGTTTGCCTGGTTCTACTTCATCCTGGTGCGCCACCGGAAAGGCGCCAGCCATGCGCTGTGGCTCCTGCCCCTGCTCATGGCTTTCTGGGTCAATCTTCACGGCGGCTTCGTTCTTGGGCTCGCACTGCTCCTGTTTTTCCTCGGCCTTGACTTGTTGGATGCCCTGCTCAAGCGGGGAAGGCATCCGCACTTATCCAGGCTGATTGTCGTCACTCTTTTGACTGCTGCAGCCACTCTGCTTAATCCACAACTGGCGGGCGTTTACCGGTACGTCGCCGGTGTGGCAGCGGACCCGGTTTCGCTCCGCTACGTGGTGGAGTGGCAAGCTCCACAAATTGGCAACGTCGCCGACATTCTGCGGTTCTTCGGACCCTTTTTCCTCGGCCTTTTCATTCTGATTCGTTCCGACAAGAGGGCCTCTTGGGAGGAACTCGCTCTCTTCATGGCGTTGGCCTTCTTCGGCTTTACGGCTCGAAGGAACGCCGCTTGGTTTGCCTTGGTAGGGGCTCCGATCCTCGCGCGCCATATTTCTTTACCAAGTCATGTCCGGCTGCGCTCTCTCGAAGGTGGTCTGACTCGTCGTCTGAACCTGTTGATCGCAGTTCTGCTGTTGGCGGCGACGGTCCTCGGCCTCCCCTGGCTCGAGCGCCTCCGGAGCAGCCAGGATGCGGATCTCTTACTCCTTGAACCTCGACTTCCGGTCCGGGCTGCGGACTTCCTCCTGACGAAACGGTTGGAGGGACGCATTTTTCATCCTCAGCACTACGGGGATTACTTGATCTGGCGGTTGTGGCCCCACCAGTTGACCTTCTTTGATGGGCGGGTCCACCTGTTTCCGATGCAAGTGGCCGAGGACTATTTCACGATTCAGCGGGGTGGGGCAGGCTGGGAAGAGACAGCCGGTAAGTACGGCATCCAGTATTTGCTCCTTGACCGTAACGACGAGGACCAGAGTGGGCTGCTGAAATTCGCTAGGGACAGTGACAATTGGCGGGTGCTCTACGAGGATGGCAGATCGGTCCTTTTCACGCGACAGATTGATGGTAAAACCGAATGTGTGACAAATTGAACCGAGCTAAGCGTCGCTCGGATCGTGCGCATGTTTAGAAAGAGGAACATGACCTCTCGCTCAGATCGCCGGGCAGTGCAACAGATAATAGTCAACCTGGTTCGGAGTCGGGATCCGGTCCTGGTCATTTCCCGCTATATCCTGGTAGGAGTCCTGGTCGTTTCGGGCTTGCGCTGGCTCAATGCCGCTGCCATCTCGCTGGAACCGGAGATGACGACCAAGAAAGACTTCCTGCAGGATTTTGTCATGGGGAAGGCGGTTGCCAACGGGGTTAACCCGTATCTCCCGACCAGTGAGCTCGTTGACCGCTTTGTGGGCAGACTGCCTCACCTGGTTTTCGCCCACCCTTGCCCTCACCCCCCGCCGGTGGCTCTGTTGCTTGCCCCTCTCGCTCCGTTTGACTATCAGACCGGTGCCACTATCTGGTTTCTGCTTGAGGCTCTGGCGATCGTAGCGATCGTAGTTCTTCTCTCGCACCATGTGAAGGAGAAGCAGACCCTGATCGAATGGCCGCTGATAGTCCTTGCCGGCTTTGCGTGGCACCCGTTCGGCCAGGAACTGGTTCTCGGCCAACTTGGCGCCCCTCTGCTCCTGCTTCTGGTGTTGGCCTGGCGATCGCTGCGTGCAGGCCGTGATGTAAAGGGAGGCGTGTTTCTCGGGCTTTCCTTATCCATCAAACTCTTCACCTGGCCGATCCTGTTGTTCTACCTGCTGCGAAGACGGTGGCGAGCGAGTTTCGCGACCGTTGCGAGCGCGGTTCTCGTCAACCTGCTTTCGGTGCTCGTAATCGGAGTGGAACCGGTTCGCTACTACTTCTTCGAGGTATCTGGTCAGGTCTTTGATTCGTACAAATCCGCCGAATACAACCTCTCGCTCTGGACGGTCGGATGGCGACTGTTCCAGGGAACCGGCTCTCCTGTCTTGAAGGACATGCACGCGCACCCGTTGGTCAACGCCCCTGCGATTGCGCCGATCGTCAGCATTCTCGTCGTCGGCACGGTTCTCATGGCAGGTCTTGTGTTGGCTTGGCGGATGCGTGACTCGGATTCTTCTTTCGGTATTCTTACTTGTGTTTCAATCCTGATTAGCCCTGTGGCTTGGCCGCATTACCTGATGCAGGCGGCTTTGCCGGCTGTGATTGCGATCCGACTATGCCTGAAACGTGAGCTCCCGGGGAAAGCGAGTTTCCTTCTGCTGGTGGCCTGCATCCTTTTGTTTGTTCCCTACCACGGGATTCGCGACCGACTATTGTCCGGCAACCCGGAGATGGGCCCAGGTCATTTCGTTCCATTTGTCCTCACTCTCCCGATTCTCCTGCCCGCCCTCGCCGTCCTCCTCCTCATCCCCCTCTTGGGGACGCTGGATAAAATGAACGGCCAGTCGGCGGGCACTAGCGTCGACCGTAAGAGTTTGGAAACAGAGCCGTTGAGGGCGCGATGCATCCGGTGATTTCTGCGGAAGAAACGTCAATCAGACACTCATCCGGAAACGGATGGCGAAGGGCAGAGCCGGTCATCCGGCGACTGCTCATACTGGCGATCCTTTTTGGGCAGATCGCCTACCATTTCAGCCGGGCTAACGCCTACCTGGAGACGGATCTCTGGTGGCACCTGGCCACCGGCCGCTGGATCGTGCAGAACGAAAGCGTTCCTTCGGTGGACCCTTTTTCGGAGTACGGCCTAAACCGGGCGTGGACTGCGTACACTTGGCTCTTTGACGTGCTCTTTTTCGAGGTCCACGAGAGGTTTGGCCTGCTTGGTATCGAATACCTGAAAACACTCCTCGCGTTGCTGTTCAGCGTGGCTCTGTACTGCCTCCTCCAGAAGCTTGTAGGGTCTTTCGGCTTCGGGGCCCTCTTGACAGCCCTTGTCGTAGCTGCCTGCCTCCCTCTTGCGACTCCGCGCCCGTGGCTATTCACGATCCTGTTCTTCACCATTGAGCTTGGAGTACTTACCCGCCTCCGGAATAGGGGCAGGACCAGGGCCATCTGGATACTGCCGCTGCTCTTTGCGCTGTGGGCAAATCTCCATGTCCAGTTCGTTTACGGCCTCATTCTCATTGGCATTTTCCTTTTGGAGGGCCTAGGTGACCGGTTCTGGCGCGGAGGTGAAGGCTATACCGGTACCTGGAGCTCAGCACGACTCTTTGCTCTGATCCTTGTGATCTGCGCCAGTGCCGTCTGCTTGAATCCTTACGGGCTTTCAATCTATCGGACGGTATGGGGCTATGCGAACCAAGCCGGAATCTATCTGCTGATCCAAGACCTGTCGCCCCCCAACTTCCGGTCCCCGACGCACTGGGTCTTTATCATGCTCGTGCTTGGTGGGGCACTAGTGACCGGGCAGAGGCGGAGCCGCTCGATGCTTCCTTACCTGCTTCTGCTTTTCGGCGTCTTCGTGGGGCTACGGATGCAGCGGGACGTGTGGTTGGGAGCGGTGGCTGGCGCGGTCATCCTCGCCGGTTGGCCCGCTGGGCGCAGAATTATCGCCCGGGATAACGAGTGGGTCCCCAACTTCAAGGTCCTGCTTGCCGTCGTTGCAGTCTCGGTTTTCGTTGTTCCTTTGGTTTGGCCTCAGAAAGAAGCAGAGCTGCAAAGACAGGTAGGTAACTACTTTCCCGTCGACGCCGTGCGCTTCATTTCGTCTCGTGGTGGAGAGGAGCGATTGTTTAACGATTTCGGCTGGGGCGGGTATCTCATTTGGTCCTTACCGTCGACACGAGTCTCAATCGATGGCAGGACGAATGTCCACACCGCTTCCCGGGTCGTCAGGAGCTACCTCACGTGGAGCGGAAATCCGGACTGGGCATCGGACCCCGATTTGCAGAAGGCACGCCTGATCCTCGCTCCCAAGAGACAGGCTCTGGTATCCATTCTCCATCTGCATCCTGGCTACCGGGTGATTTACGAGGATCGACTCGCGGTAGTCTTTAGAAAAATCGCGGCGCAAACCGGCCGGTGAGGGCACATGCCGGATAAGAAAACAAGGTTAGCTGACCGGCCCGGGCTGAAACTTCTGATCCCGCCGTTTCTCGCCATTTGTGGGGTTCTCGCGCTCGTCATATACCAGTGGGGGCCGGAAACGGTGACTCGGGATTTCACCGCGTTCTATGCTGCTGGGAAAATGGTCATCGAGTGCCCTCATCTGCTCTACGATGCACCTACACAGCTCAAATACCAGACGAATCTTGGCCTCGGTCCTGACTTTCTGCCTTTTCCCTACCCCGCGATCGTGCCCCTAATCTTTGTCCCTTTTACGTTTTTTCACCTGAGCACCGCGTACTGGCTGATGTTGGCCGTCAATGTCGGCCTGCTTTTCCTCGGCCTCTTCCTCATGATCAGAGAGTACGCACTGAAGCGAGAGGAAACTAAGACGCTTTTGTTGGTCGCTTCAACTGCCTTTCCGATTTTTACCACGCTGGTGGCTGGCCAGTTCGCCTTTGTTATTTTGCTCTTCTTTGTCATGTTCTTCGCCGGGGTGAAGAAGAACCGCACAACGGCCGGAATCTGGGCCGGAGCACTGGTGCTGAAACCGTCGCTGCTGGCTGTCCCCCTGCTGGTTTTGATCCTGATTCGGAACTTCCGAGCCCTGCTCGCGGCAGGAGTGACTGCTGCCGCGATAATCGTATTGTCCGGGCTGGTGGTCGGGTGGAGGGGCATGGCGGACGAGGCCGCCTTGTTGCTGGCTATGGGGCGTGACCCGGCCGCTTTGGCTAACCTTCAGTTCATGCATAATCTCCGCTCGCTCTCTCATTGGCTCAACCTGGGTGACGTCGGCGCATTGATTCTGTCAGGACTCGTCATCCTCTCGCTTTTTGCCCTTCCCCGGGCGGCACAATCCACATCTTCGTTCCTGGTTGCCTCCTTAACCGCCACGGCTCTCGTTTCTCCTCACCTTCATACTTATGATTTGCCGATTCTGCTTCCTCTGGCAGCCTTCGGAGTCCCGGCCGGGATCTGGTGGCAGCGGGCCTGCTTCCTGGGACCCTTAGCGATCCTGTTGTTGACGTACAAAACAGGGGCAGTTCCGATCATTCCGGTTGTCTTGTTCACCCTATTCGTCGTCTGCGTTGTGCAAGTTCACAGAAGAAGGCTTCCTCCGCATGGTGCGGCAACCAGCCAACTGCCGGCAGAAGGCTCAGCAGAGCCTGTTCATCCTTCCAAAACCTAGCGGATCGGAACCTGGGTCTTGATCGGGGGCGATGAAGATGCGGACTATGCAGCAAGGCGGGAACGCAGCGAGGACAAGCCGGGCAAGGGAAGCGGGGCACGGGGGGCAAGGGCCAAGGGGACGCTGGCTAAAGTTGAAAACGCCGGGGTTATTGCCCGTCTCGTCTTTATCGACGAGAGACGGATTGTCAGGGAGGTTCGGTTGGCAAGGACGTCTTCGTCGAGAGCGTCCAGAGACCATGGAGTGGGGTATTGATTACGTGAAGGGAGATAACGTAAGGGGTGCTGGCCCCGAGAAGAGGCTGACAGAGGATGCCATCACAAGTAACCACAACCAAAGCCAACAGACCAAGCCGCCGCCCAGACGAAAGAGGACGGAAACAGTAGAGCGCCTTTGTTCCCGGTTTCGATATTCGCATGCCTAGACGGCCATGCTTGTGCCTCTTAGTGCTAAAGCAATCTAGCTGGCCATCCCCCCAACCAGGATACGAGTCCCTAACGAGTCAAACCAGCGCGAAGATCCGATTCGAACCAAGTCAGTCAGGCGGCCTGGACACTGCATACGAATGGGCTGCGTTGTCCACGCAGCAAGGCGAGTGAGCCAACAGGAGCGCGGACCGGGCAGCGGGCTTGCCGGTAGATCTTCCTGTCTACCAGTTCCTGACGCAGGGCTCTTATCTGCTCCTCATCTCCCATCGCCTGGGCATCGTTCATGTACCGCGCATGTGAAAGATAGACCGCTGGCGCATAGCCCTCGGCCTCGTCTTGCCGGATGATGTCCCGCAAGAATTCGTCCTCGTTTTCGATTCTCAGGCCACCCCGGTGTTGAAGGCAGCCGAAGTGCAACTGGGTGGCACGGTCGGGAGCAACTCCCCATAGTCGAGTCAGGGGCATCAGCCAAGACGGGTGCTTTATACCGGCGAGCCGGAGTCGAGCTGACGAGAACCGGTACTCTTCGGGCCGCCTGACTAGGCGGGCACGGAGGGGGTTTAACTCGATGTAGAGAGCAACCGCCTGAAGAGCACGTGGACTCTCAAGCAGGTTCGATTTGAAGCGATCGGCCCAGAGCTGCCCCTTCCGCCCGAACCTTCGGTTATACCACCGCGCGTAGTCCGACTCGACATTGCGCATCAGCTCAGAAACGTCGAAGAGTCGCCGGTTAAAACGCCTCCATTGGGCCTTGCGCCAAAACAGGTATGGCTTGATCAGGCGATCTTTGTAAAGCGCCTGAGCGATCCGACGCAGTTCCACCTGGGTCAGGATTCGGAAAGCTTGGAACTGCACGAGCGCGTGATAGTGGTTTCCCATGATGGCAAAGGCGGCAAGCACGCAGAAGTAGATGTCGGCGTAGAACAGCAATATCTCAAGGAACTTTTCGCGAGCACCGTGCTGCTGAAGCGGATAAAAGCTCGGGTCCCCGGCCAAACGATTATACAGATGATAGCTTTGATCCCGGCCTTCGGGTTTCAGACGTGCTAAGCGGGGCATGTTATTTCCTCCGAGTTCGCTTTCAAATATTCCCTCGTTACCTATAACGCCCGAGCTGCAAAAACTACGAAACTATTTTTGATGTGATCCCGGCTGTATCCCGATGAAGGCTCATTGACCAGTCAGCTTCCGGCCGCGTCTGAAGAACGAGCGTCCCCGGTTTCAAGAAGGCCAGGTCAGTCCGGGCGGCTAGAATGCCGGGCATGCCGACCGCTCGTTCTAAGACTTTGTATGCGTGCCAAGCGTGCGGGTCGAACAGCCCGAAGTGGGTGGGGCGGTGCCCGGCCTGCGGCGAATGGAACACCATGGTCGAGGAGGAAGAAACCTCCTCTTCGGTTTCTCTGCCGGTCGCCGGGCCCGCCGTGCCTTACGGCCAGATCGAACAACAGGATGCGATTCGAATCCAAACCGGGAACCAGGAGTTCGACCGGGTGCTGGGCGGGGGTATCGTCGCCGGATCGCTGGTCCTGCTTGGCGGTGAACCTGGAATCGGTAAGTCCACCCTCTTGCTCCAAATCGCTGAAGCGCTCTCGAGCCAGCAACGGAGGGTACTTTATGTGGCCGGGGAAGAGTCAGTCCAACAGATCAAACTCCGCGGGGAACGGATCGGCATTCGGGGGGCGAACCTCCTTCTTTCCTCCGAAACCTGCCTTGAGCACGCCTTCCACGAGGCTTCACAAATCAAGCCCGATGTCCTGATTGTCGATTCAATACAAACGGTCTTTACCGAGAAGCTCGGGTCGGTCCAGGGCAGCATCGGCCAGATCCGCGAATGTACAGGGCAGCTTCTGAACTTTGCCAAACGCGAGCAAATCTCCACTTTCCTCATCGGGCACATCACAAAGGACGGCTCGCTCGCAGGGCCAAAGGCGCTCGAGCACTTGGTCGATACGGTCCTCTATTTCGAGGGCGATCGCCATCAGAACCAGAAAATCATCCGCGCGGTCAAGAACCGCTTCGGGCCGGCCAACGAGCTCGGCATTTTTCAGATGACGGGGAAAGGCCTGATTTGCGTGGAAAACGCCTCTCGCCTGTTCCTGTCCGAGCGACCCGCCCAGGTGCCCGGGTCGGTCGTCCTGTGCGCGATTGAAGGCACCCGACCCGTGCTGGTCGAGCTCCAAGCCTTGGTTAGCCAAACAAGCTACAGCACCGCTCGGCGCACCGCGAACGGCGTCGATCCCAGCCGGGTCGCTCTGCTTCTCGCCATGCTCGAGAAGCGGGTCGGTCTGCACCTGTTGGGAAGTGACGTTTACGTGAACGTTGCCGGTGGCCTGGCTCTTACCGAACCCGCGATCGACCTCGCCCTCGTGATGGCGATCATTTCGAGCTTCCGAGACCGGCCAATCAGTCAATCGACCGTCGTCTTCGGTGAGGTAGGACTCGCCGGCGAAGTGCGAGCCGTAAATCTGGCCGATTGCCGTGTGAAGGAAGCCGCGCTGCTAGGCTTCGAGCGCGTAGTTCTGCCCAAGAGCAACCTCCCCCTCCCCGATCCCCAAAATGGCCTAAAAATCACCGGATGCACAGCAGTGCAGGAGTGCCTCGACTGGCTGGACAGCCGGAAATGATGGGGCTAGAATAAAATTGTCAATAACTTAAGAGCAAAAGTAGGAAGGATACCGCTTCGGGAAGCGGTGCGTCTCAGCGCAGCTTGCCATGGCTCGGCAAGTAACTCGAGACCGCGGTAGCGGTTCCTTCTTCGAACGATGCTTATTCCTGAAAAGAGGGATCATTATGGGCTTGTGGCTGATACGGGCTCTTTTCGCGCTTATCTTCACAGCAGCCACTTTTTACCTGAAACCGTTCCAGCTTTCTCAGTGGGCGGCTCTGGTGGTCGGGTTTCTTGCCGCTATCAGTATCATCCTGTTTGAAATCAACGTCCGCCACAGTTCACTGAAAACGCTCATCGGGGCTGCTTTAGGCTCGACTCTAGGAATCGTGGGCGCGGTACTGATCAGTTCCATTGTTGACAACATGGAGTTCCTCCCGCCAAATACTGCCACCTTCCTGCAGGTCCTCATACTCGCGGTCATGGGTTACGTCGGCTTGGTCATGGGAATCACGAAGGGGGACATGCTGAACCTAAGTTTCGGCGGCCTTTTCGCGGAGCGTCCCACCAAGAAATCCGCAAAACTCCTGGATACGAGTGTAATCATTGACGGCCGGGTCGCCGACATCGTTGAAACGGGGTTTCTAGAAGGCCAGCTATTGGTTCCCGAGTTCGTCCTGAGAGAACTTCAAATGGTCGCTGATTCGGCCGACTCTATTAAGCGCAATCGAGGGCGTCGCGGATTGGACATTCTCCAGAGAGTTCAGAAGGAACCGAGCATCAAGGTACAAATCATCGAGGACGATTATCCCGATATCAAGGGCGTGGACCTGAAGTTGATCGAATTGGCCAAAGATACCGGGGCGAAGATCGTCACGAACGACTTCAATCTGAATAAGGTTGCGCAACTGCGGGGCGTTGACGTCCTGAACATCAATGAGTTGGCCAATTGCCTGAAGCCGGTGGTCCTGCCCGGAGAGACCATGCGCGTTTTCATTCTGAAGGAAGGCAAGGAGTATAACCAAGGCGTTGCCTATTTGGATGACGGGACGATGGTCGTGGCCGACAATGCGCGCAAGATGATCGGGAAGACTATCGACATTCAAGTGACGAGCGTGCTCCAAACAACGGCCGGCAAGATGATCTTCGGCAAGTTCCAAGCAAACGGCGAAGGACAGCCGAAGAGTGACTACGAACGCGAGCAACGGGTAACACGAGCTTGATCGGACTGATTCTGGCAGCCGCCGGCGCCGGCTCTCGTTTTGGTTCTGCCGTCCCTAAACAGTTCCTCCCCCTCGACGGTGTCCCAGTGTATCTCCGTTCACTCGAAACCTTTTCACCCCTGGTGGATCGCGCCGTCGTTGTGGTTCCCTCTGCCTGGAAGGACCGGGTGATCTGCGAGACTCGCGATCGATGGCAAGGCCGGATAGATGTTGAAACCGGCGGGGAACAGCGCCAGGAGTCGGTCAGGCGCGGCCTGCTCTTCTTGCCGCCGGTTGAGCTCGTGCTTATCCATGATGCTGCCAGGCCATTCGTAACCACGGATCTTATCAGGCGCGTTCTCGATGAATCACGGCGCTCGGGCGCATGCATTCCGGGCCTGCCGGTCAGCCAGACCGTGAAGGAAGTAGCCGGATCCATCATCGTTCGAACTCTTGATCGAACCCGCCTGGTGCTGGCGCAGACCCCACAGGGTTTTCGACGTGAGATCCTGATTGAGGCTTTCAGGAAAGCCGAAGAGGACGGTTTCTGCGGAACCGACGAGTCGATACTCGTCGAGAGAATCGGAATTCCAGTCTCGGTGGTGGAGGGTGAGCCGGGTAACCTCAAAATCACTTTCAGACATGACGTGCCGGGCCAGTTATGACAAAGACCAAATTTCGGATCGGCAGCGGCTACGATTTTCACGCTTTCACGGCTGGCAGGCGCCTGATACTGGGTGGCGTCGATATACCTCATGATCGAGGGCTTGAAGGACATTCGGATGCCGACGCTTTGCTGCACGCGGTCGCTGACGCTTTGCTGGGCGCCGCAGGCCTCGCCGATATCGGCAATTACTTCCCGAACACCGATCCTCGCTACAAGGACGTGTCTAGCCTGCTATTGCTCGAAAAGGCGTACCGACTGGTACGCGCCAAAGGTTTCGCCGTTGGAAATATTGATGTAATTGTACTCGCCGAGGAGCCGCAAATACGCCTCCATGTCCAGGCAATGAAGGCCAACTTGGGCCGCGTACTTTTCCTGGCCCCGGACCAGATAGGCATCAAGGCTACGACGATGGAGGGCTGTGGAACGATCGGGAGGCGGGAGGGCATTGCGGTCCACGCGGTCGCGTTGCTGGAAGTGGTCGAGTAATACTTTCAGAGGGCGGAGGGCACGCAGCGCTCTGACGACTTGGGTGGACTGCGCTCGTCTGTTAGAGTAAGTCCCTTATGACTGAATCCAAGTTTTTCACGGTCGCCAAAGAAGCAGCTCTGGAAGCCGGCGCAATCCTCAAAGAGCACCTCGATACCGATTTCAAGGTCTATAAGAAGGGGATTGTGAACCTCGTCACTGAGGTTGACCTGAAGGCCGAAAAGGCGATCCTCGAGCGCATCCACCGCAGTTTCCCCGATCACCAAATTCTTTCTGAGGAAAAGGGATCAGTTGCAGGAATTGCAGGGGACGCTGGTTTTTGCTGGGTGATCGATCCTCTTGACGGGACAACCAATTACGCGCATCGCTACCCGATTTTTTGCGTCTCAATTGCCCTCGAGCACCAAGACAAAACGATGCTCGGTATCGTCTATAACCCTGTAAGCGGTGAAATGTTCACCGCGGAGAGAGGCAAGGGGGCCTTTTTGAATGGGGAAAGGATCCAGGTTTCCGCCGCAAGCAGCCTGATCGAGAGCTTGTTGTGCACCGGCTTTTCATACGAACGGGACAAGGTGCGTGCCAACCTGGACCTCTTCAACAAGGCGTGCATGACCGCCCAGGCTGTTCGTAGGGATGGCAGCGCTGCGCTCGACCTATGCTATATCGCGTGCGGGCGATTCGACGGCTTCTGGGAATTAACGCTTCATCCCTGGGACGTGGCCGCCGGAAAGCTGATTATTGAAGAGGCCGGCGGCTGCGTGACTGATCTCCGCGGCGGCCCCTGCACACATTACGAGCCGGCCATTGTCGCCAGCAACGGCCGCATCCACTCAGCGATAGTCGACCTCGTCGCCTGACGACCTCCCGACCTGCCTGTCCGGCCGCCGAACCAAAAGAGACCCAACTCCGTAAGAAGAGGAGAGGTCCAAGAAGAGTGGTGGGTGGTTGGCAGAACTTACTCCAAGTTATCCGGCCTTGAGTCTATAATCTGGGCGGGTCTCCAACCTTTTGTCCGTATTTGGGTAACTAGCTGTGAACTGCTCCAAGTTCGAATCAAGGCTAACTGACTACATGGATCAAACCCTCGATCCACGTCTCAAGGAAGCCATGACCGAGCACCTCCGGGAATGCGGCACTTGCTCGAAACTGATTCAAGAGGTGGAGCTTCTGCGTCGTCAGCTGAACGAGATCCCCCAGGTCGCCGTTCCACCCGGCCTGGTTCAACGAATTCTTGAGCGCACTTCCGGCTCCGCCCCGAAACGATCACTTTGGGTCGACCTGGTCGTCCCTACAATTCGGCCGTTCCTGACCCAACGGTACGCGTTCGGCACCGGCATCATGCTCGTCTTCGTCTCCCTGGTCGTCAGCATGATCGGCCCCACTTTCTCAGCAATGGGGTACTCCGATCTTTCACCTTCGAATGTCGCAGAAAATGCCGATCGGTTCTCTGATCAGATCAGGAAGAAATGGGCACAGGTGAAGACTTACGAGGCAAAGGTGGCGGGAGAAGTAAAACTCATGAAAGAGGATGTCTACGGACGCCTCGATTACTACCTGATCAACCTCCTTTTCAGGTCCTACAGCCAGTCGGTTCAGAAAGAGGACCAGAAGAAACAGCAGGACACCAAGGGGCAGGCCGGCGGGAAATAGCCGAAACTACCGCCGTTGGGGTGCCACCCCACCATCGAACGCTAACGCGTGAATCAGTCATTTCGCAAAGCCGCTTTTCTTGCCGTCGTCCGCTCTTGTTCCTCTCTTTTTGGCACCCTCGTAGCCGCTCAGACGGTATTTAAACGCATCCTTATCAAGATCTTACTCCTTCTTTTATTAGCCAGCGTCCCCTTTTCGGAGAAGGCAGGGATCGGTGGATTTTCAGGAGTGAATGGGGCGACAACGGGATTAGCCCTCCGCTCTTGGCCGGGATTGTTTTAGGCGTGCTACTGCCTTCAAAAGGTCATCCTGTTCGACCATTTCCTTGCCCGACCGTGCCACCCGCAAGGCAGCGTCGATGACTGCATTCTTGATGTCCCGGCCGCACACGTCATCCAGGCTCGCCAGCAGGTCGAGGTCGACGGCGCGGGAGCCGGGGAGTTCGGGAGGCAGATGCAACTCCCAGATTCTCCGGCGAGCACATTCGTCGGGCATCGGGAAATGGACATGGCGCATCCGGGTCTCAAAGGCGCGATCGTAGTTCTCGATGAGGTTCGTCGAGAAAATAACGACCCCGTGAAAATGCTCGAGGCTCACGAGCAGCTGACTTCGCATCGAGTTCACCGCCAGTTCCGATCCCTGGGTCACATTGGTCAGCCGCTTAGACAGCAGGGAATCAGCCTCATCGATGAACAGAACGGCATTGTCCCGTTCGGCTGCGTAAAAGATCGCCTCAATGTTCTTGGGACCGTCACCCAGGAACTTGCTTTCAACCTGCGCGTAACTGGCAGCGAGAAGGGGCCGGTGGATGTAGCTGGCCAGCGCGTGAGCGGCGAGAGTTTTGCCCGTGCCCGGCGGACCGTAAAAGTTGAGTGCGGTGCGGGGAAAAGGCTCGATCTTGCGAAGGTTCCACTCCTCGAAGACCTTTTGCTCGACCCTCACCAAATCGATTGCTGAAAGCAAAGTCTCCCGGACGTCGTCTGGCAGAACCAGGAAGTCGAAGTCAAATAAAGGCTTGCGAGAGACGTACTGCACCGCTCTTTCCTGCAGGCTCAACTCGTCATCGGACCGACCTTGCACAACGCTTCCCGTCTTACTTCTGCCGGTCTTCGGCGTCCTATGGTGCGTAGGGGTGCCGACAATGACATTCAGATCATCAAGGCCGGTGAAATCGAGCAGGTCATTCACGGCCTCTTTCAACTTCGCAACGCAGGCCTCCGAGGCCTTGTCAGGAACGAAGTCCGGGATCCCTTCAACGCGGATGTCACGGTTCATGGAGAAGCCATTATATGAAACTGACGAGCAATGAGAGAATGGAACGGACTGCCAGATCTATATGAAGCCTCAAATCGTGCTCGCTTCAGCTTCGCCACGGCGGCGTGAGCTTCTCGGCTCCCTCGGCCTGGACTTCGTCGTCGAAAACAGCGGAGTACCGGAAGAAACGAATCCCGCTGAATCACCTGCCCAATCTGCGGTGAGGTTGGCCCGGGAGAAAGCAGCAGCCGTTTCCTCCCGGTTCCAGGACGCCTTGGTTATCGGCGCCGACACAGTGGTGGTCGTCGGGCAGGAGATACTTGGCAAGCCCGTGGATACCGAAGACGCGCGCCGGATGTTGCGATTACTCCGAAACCGTTGGCATTTCGTGATAACCGGACTCGCCCTAATAGATCCAAGCGACGGGAGACCGGGAGTTCGATACGTCGAAACCGGGGTCCGGATGGCCGATTACTCAAATAACGACATTGCGGACTACGTGAAGTCAGGGGAGCCGCTGGATAAGGCAGGGAGTTACGCCATTCAAGGACTGGGAGGTCGACTGGTGGCGCGCATTGAAGGCTGCTACACGAACGTTGTCGGGTTGCCTGTCTGCGAGGTGGCGGAGATGCTGCGGGGCGTCGGAGTCAAAGTCCCGGCTGCCCCGGCTCCCTGCAGCGACAACCAAGGCAGACCCTGTCCGAGATTGGTGTAGGGAGCACTTGTGACAGAACCGCAAGCCCCGCGTCTTTCACCTACGCGTTCGCGGTTCTGTCGAATTACCTTTCACGCCGGCTTAATCGTCTGGACAAACTGGTCGAAGCTGCCCTTCCACTTCCCGACGGTCTGTTTCGGACCGGTGAGCTTGAAGAACCACGGACCTCCAGGCGTTTCGACAATCGCCGCCAACATCCGGTAATTGGGCTTAGGCCCGGATGCGCCAGCCATAGGCCCCATCGACTGATTGGTATATACACCTTCAACGTCGACAGTCGTGACGTTCAGTCCGTTTACCGTCTTCTTGTCGGTCTTGGCGTCTCCAGCCGCCGAGCTTCCGTCTGCCTTGGCGAACATACCGACCCATCGGTCGATGTTGCTCTGTACAGAACCTCCCTGCCCAGGGAAGTAAAAGACGACCATCTCGGCGTCTTCAGGGTCACCCTCGGCACGCGGAAGCCGGTACTGCGCGCGGCGCATCCGCGACGTCGGAGTCTCGGCAGCCCAGCCGGCAGGCGCCTGAAAAGTCAGGTCGGCGGCACTCCCTGGATTGAAGCCTCCTCCGCTTGCGGGTTGGGGAGCCGCCTCATCTTTCTGACGCGAGCAGGCGGGGACGAGCAACACGACCGCTATGACAAAACCCAGCAGGTTTCGAGACTTAATCATTTAGAGATTCTCCCATCAGGAGGCATCATGGTCCAGGGGAGTCCGCCCAGCAAATCCAGCGTCGACTTCGTGCCAGTAGCCAATGTCCGGCTCTCCGTTCTTCCAACAGAGATAAACCTCGCGGCCTTCTCGCAGATGTGGGAAGTCGACCAGACCCTCATCGATGCTCTTGACGATACAGCCCGTTTCCTGAATGGTGGCCACGCACTCGCTTATTTGCGCGAGTCCTTCGATATATCGGGTCCCGACTGAACTGCCTGTATTCATCTCGCCCTTTTGCGCGAGATCTTTGACATGCAGCTTAGCTTCTTCCAGGGTACCGATCAGGGCTACCATTTGCTGCATCAGTTCCCGGATACGGGGGAGGATTTGCCGGGCCTCCTCGACCGTGAAAAAGCGCTTGCCCATTAGCTTAAATTATAGCGTCCCACTGAGGGAGGGTGAATTGAGGCAGCCCGAGTTGTGTGCATTCCAATGGAAATAGTAAGATTCTCGGGAAATGAAGTGCGTTGTTTGTGGAAAGGTGAAGGGAAAGAGATTTTGCCCCGCCAAGAACGGACAGATCTGTCCAACCTGCTGCGGAGAAAAAAGAGTCCTAGAGATTGCGTGTCCGGAGGATTGCCAGTACCTGAGCTCCGGTTTGTCGTACCAACTCCTGAAGAAGCGCGTCGGGGCACTTCAGCACGAGGACGACCCCTTGCTGCGGCGCAAGTACTACGAGGTCCACTCGAACTACCCGGAAATTATGACGGGGCTTGAGGAATCGATCATCCGCTTTGCCCAAGGCATCCGTTCTTTGCGAGATCGACAAGTGCACGATTCGGTGGCGCAACTGCTTAGGACGTACAAGACCGAACAGAGCGGCCTGATTTACGAACACACCGGTTCCGATCCGATTGTTAACAGCTTGGGAAGGGACCTCAAGACCTTCCTTGAAGGACACCGGAGCCTGAACCAGGACCAGAGATTCCTGAAGACCGGAGAGATCGTGGACTGTCTCGAGGTGCTCCTCGCGGACATCGAATATCACATCGCCGAGACGGACCAGGAGAGCTACTTGCGTTTCATTGCGCGCAGTCGTCCGGACCTCGCCAAGTCAGCATCGCCAAACCTGATCGTCTAGGATCTCGAGATACCCTGACGAGCGTCGCTGTAAACCTCATCGATCTTCGCTGCGAGAATGAAATCGCTCTCGGTCAGGCCATCGATTTTGTGAGTCCAGATTGTGACGCCCACCTTTCCCCAGGTCAGCTCTATGTCCGGATGATGGTCCTCGCGTTCGGCAATCTCGCCAACATCGTTGACAAAGTTGAGCGCTGAGCGAAAGTCGGGGAATCGGAAACGCTTCTGAAGATGGTGATTGTTGACGACGTCCCAGTGCTCGATTTGAGCCACCAGCGGCCGAATCTGTTCGGGAGTCAGGCGTGGGACTCCTCCGCGGCAGGGGAGGCACTGCTTTTCTGCCAGTCGGGTCATGAGTGGTACTCCTTACCACCAAGCTAACACAACACGAGACCGACTGGGATGGGGGATGCGGCGGTTCGGCCTCTGCAACAAGAGTAGTTGCGTCCAGCCCTATCGTGGCCGGACTCTCCAGAGTCCGGTGCCGGGCTCGCCGAGAGCCCGGCATAGTTTTAAAGTCTAGGGGGCAGCGACTAGCGTGGGCCTCGCCGTCCGGCCGCTTCTCCCCTTCGTCCTCCTCAGCCCCGTCGTCTGCATGGCCGGGCTCTCGGCGAGCCCGGCACCGGACTCTGAAGAGTCCGGCCACGATGTGCCCGCCCTATCCCAACTGAACCAGTTTGCTCTTCTTCTGAGGCGAGACGGCCTCCTCGTAATGCTCCCTGACCTGTTCCGCTTCTCGGGCGGCTCTCTTGCGAAGCAGTTTCTCGTCTCGGGCTGTTTGCGGCAGGTCAGTTCGCAGCCGTGTCCGATTCGCGTCCTCGGGACGGATCTTCAGCGAGTGGTTGTAGCTGTCGAGCATCAGAGTCCTTTCGCCCGCATGGATCTCATGTCGACCGTGCTGCTGATACCAATCGGCGACGGTGGCATTGCGATGCATATGCTCGACGATATTTCTCCAGCCGTGACCGGTATTGTAAGCGCAGAAGGAAATCTCTCCTTCCTGGGTGCCGTACGGAATAGCACAAAGCTGGGTCCTGCTGAAGTCGTAATTGAAGAGATCCTGGAACCACATCCCGGCGATAAAGAGGAAATTCCACGGATCGTCGCGCCGAACCTTGCCGACGCCGTAGAACTTGCCGGTCAGGCCAAAGCTCTTGTCAAACTTCTTGAGAATATCCCACAGCGTCAGGCGTGAAGGCCCGCGGAAGGGGTGGTAACACTTCATTAAAGCCAGGCCCATCATCATATTCGAGAACCATTTTCCACGGCCCGCATCTGTCACCTTTTTCACGTCTTCAATCAGACCGGGGATGTCGAGGAACCGGGGTACGGGCACCGCTTCCCTCGTCTCCTTGTCGATCATCAGCGCCGTACCGACGCCGCAGTTCGGATGGCAGCTGCAAGTGACCTGGCCCCAGTCGGCGTTCGGCCCGTGCACGAGATCCGCGAAATCCGAAAAAGTGCTGAAGAGCGACAGCGGGAACCAGTCACGGCAGGGTTCCGTAATCCCCACCTGGTTCTTCACGTCATTAGCCAGATGGGACAGGGTATACCGCTGCCGGAAACGCCTCTCGGGAGTGACCAACTCGTCGCGTCCAGTGAAAGACACAGGCTGGAAGGACAGGAACGCGATCTTCTTGGGGTTGTCCATCGCGAAGCGGATGATGGGGCCTATCTGATCGTTGTTCACTCCGTTGACCAGCGTGATGACGAGGACGATCTCGATGCCCGCCTCGTGCATGTTTTCAATAGAGCGTAGTTTTACGTCAAAAAGGTTCTTGATGTGACGGTGGCTGTTCGCATCGTTTCCAACACCGTCGAACTGCAGGTAGGCGTAGCGCAGTCCCGCCTCAGCGGCCTTGCGGGCAAAGTTGATGTCCTGAGCAAATCGGATCCCGTTGGTGGCGCACTGAACGCTGTTGAACCCCAGCTTTCGGGCGTATTTGACGGCGCGGATAAAGTTCGGGGAGAGAGTGGGTTCACCCCCGGAGAATTGAACCGACATTTGCCGGCGCGGCTTGATGCTCATCGCATCGTCCAGCACCTTCTTGGTGTCGTCCCAGCACGGTTCGTGGACAAAGCCGACCTGGTTGGCGTCCGTAAAGCAGGGGTCGCACATCATATTGCAGCGGTTAGTGAGGTCAACTGTCAGGACGCCTCCACGGCCATGGGTGATCGCCGCGGTCCCGTGCCAATGGAGTCTCGAATCGTTGTGGGCGCGCAGGTCGCAACCGGGGAAATTCGATTCGACCCAACGTGTGAAATTCGAATCCATGGACATGATGTCCTCGAATTTCCCGTGTTTCGGGCACTCCTTCACCATCCAAATCTGACCATCACGCTCGATGATCGTCGCCGGGATTTCACCCGCTTTCTTTTCGCTAAAGAGGCGGTAGTCGGCTTCATCCTTCAGGATTTTTTCCCGAGCTTCGAGCGTGCATTGCGGGCAGAGCGAGGTGGTCTTGCGAGGCCAACCGAGGTTGATCTTGCTCTTTTCCCACGATTTCAGAAGCGGCCGGTCGGACCATTTCGGAGTGAAAGCAGGAGCGGGACGGTATCTGTTGAAGAATTGGATAACATCAAAAGCCACTCCGGCGATCAGGCAAAAGACGCTATCAACTAACTTCCAAAAGGTTCTTCGTGTGTTACGAGGCATAAGAGCTGTCCTTTCGAGGCCAACAAATCATACGGCAATACGAGTCCTGCGGTATCCGTATGGTGTTTGGCCCCCCCAAAAACCGTTGTTTTGATCAACGGTCGGCACAGTATCGTTTCACCGAGGCAAAGCGTCAAGCGGGAACCGGGGTGTTTCGCTGGCGAAGTTGCCCCTTTTTGCCGGAACTGATCCGTTCTCTGAAATTTACACCGCTGTGCGGAAGCTGCTACAATTCGTGACAGCTTTTTTTAGTATTTCCGTAAATTTGGAGGTTGAATGCTGACGTTTACCGAGGAAGCCAAAGGCCAGATTCTGGCTGCGATTCAGGAGCAGCAGGATCAACGGGTGATGCTGCGGCTCGAGGCGCGCAATACCGGCGGAATGGATTTCAGCTACGGCATGAGATTGATCGGTTTGGAGGAAAAAACCGGTGACGACCAAGTCGTTGACGCCGGGGGGTTTGAGGTGGTTCTGGATCCCGAGAGTGCCAAGAACCTGACAGGCGCTTCCGTCGATTATGAGAACGGGGCCTTGCAGAGCGGCTTCCGTATTGATAACCCGAACCGCCCGCCGGCGCCCGGCTTTGGAGAGGGCGCCAGGAGTGATCTGAGCGGCCCCCTTGTTGAACGAGTCCAGACCCTGCTCGACACCGAGCTCAACCCGGCTGTCGCCGCTCACGGAGGCATGATCCGGCTGGTCGACGTGCGGGACAACAAGGTGTATCTCGCCTTTGGCGGCGGCTGTCATGGGTGCGGGATGGTGGACATTACTCTGAAGCACGGAGTGGAAGCCCGAATTAAGGAGGCGATTCCCGAGATCGAAGAGGTGGTCGACACGACCGACCACGGCACGGGGCACAACCCTTATTACCGTTAAGCGGCCGCTCACACCCGGTCGTTGACGTTTCCAGCAGGACTGAGCAATATCGAGCCGAGGCCTTCGCAGTGCGAGGGCAAACCTGGCTCATCCATACACGGCTCTGAGGTTCTCGTCGGAGTCGGTTGTTGCCAGGGGAGGCTTCTGGTATATTCCTCGTCCTTTAGAGGTGTCAAAAAATGTTCAGAAAGCTCACGCCGTTATTTGCACTCTTGCTGTTGTTATCGTCGGTTGGCTTCGAGTCATGCAAAAAGACTTCCGCCACGGCCGCCCGGATCAAACGAGAGAAGATGGCCAAGATTGGTGTCTTTCCTTTCCAGGCTCCCCGCTTCTACCCGAAAGGCGAGGATCGGTTGGGACCTGACGCAGAGCTCGCCAAGCGTATCGTGGAGAAGATGAACGCCGAATGGCTCGAGCCTGGGGAGAGCACACGGAAAATTCAGCCGACGTGGGTCACCCGTCAAGATCAGAACCTCCTGCCCGCTCTCAAGAACGAGGAAGTCGACCTGCTCCTCGCCGCTGGCGTTGCCAAGCAGCAGGAAGAGATTGACTACTCGACCCCCTATTACACGTCGGACGTGGTTCTCGTTATCACCCCGAACGTCAAGAAGCTTACGGTTACGGGAATCAACGGTTCAAAGATTGGAATTCGGGGCGGCTCCGCCTATGAGGATTTCGTCAAGGAAAAGTACCCGCGAGCGCAGCTGACTCCCTTCGACTCATTTGACGAAGCGAGCATGGCATTGAAGCGCGGAGAGGTTTTCGGAGTTGTTGACGACAAGTATGTTGCCGCTTACTACTTGTCCGAAACACCCGGACTCACCGCGCTGGAGATCGTTCCTGGCTCCCTGGGAACGATTGACATCGCTATCGGGATGCGTAAAGGCGATGAACAACTCGCGGAACTGGTCAATGGCGTGATCCGCGACATGAAGGGCCAGTACGCTTCGATGCTGGACGAGCATGAAGGCGATCGTCTGCAGAAGACCCTTGATCGCTACCCGAACCGGATTAAAATCGAGGAACGGGCCAACGCCAACCGGCAAGTCACGATCCGAATCTCTAAGGACGCCGGGTCGAGAGTCGATATTTACCGGTTTGCGAATCTGACTTTTACCCTCACCAATACTGAATCGGGCAAGTCCTATTCGACTTCTCCGGTCGGTTTCCAGCAACGAACCGGATTTGCCTCCGCGTCGGTGCCTCCGGGGAGTTACGTCGTGTCACTGGCAAAGTTCGGCCTCCGAGGCAGCCTTAACATCGGGACCCAATCACCCACTTCCGTCAGTGTCAACATCCGCTTCGACACAGCCGGCCGCATGGCCATAAGCTAGGTATTACCACGGCTCACTGGCTCACTGCCCGCTGACCCAACTGCCGCGCCTTTGGCGGCTGGCGGTCAGTGGGCAGTGAGCCAGTGACCTGACAGGCCGTCCACCGGTTCACCCCACCACCACCTGGTAAAAATTCCAAGAACCCTCTACTACTGCCAACCGCATTCAACGCGGCAAAACCACCGTCGCCCAAAACCGCCGAGTCGACTCCAAACCAGTTTTCCGCAAAAGGTTGCAGCATTGATTAATAACCAGCGTCCCCTTCGCGTCCCCCTTTCTTTCGCCCTTAACGCAACGAGGCGGAGGTGGAATCGCGTTACAGAGCCGCGCACGGAGCGAACGGGCTTCAGCCCGGAGCGCAGTTATTCGGTTACCCGGTTATCCGGTCATTGGAGTTCG
>Ga0209819_10000028_pt1 | contig 46163 bp, 41 predicted proteins | sample PPLLak2March2015_FD_187248 | JGI IMG/M metagenome (GOLD analysis project Ga0209819, IMG submission 187248) | Freshwater sediment microbial communities from Prairie Pothole Lake near Jamestown, North Dakota, USA - PPLs Lake P7 Core (1) Depth... | ecosystem: Environmental > Aquatic > Freshwater >... | reverse complement strand
AATACTGGAATCCATACTTATCGGGTATAGGATTAGGTCTGGTACTCCTTCTGGCATATGTAATTATGGGCAGAGGGCTGGGTGCTTCGGGTGCTTTTTCATCTGTTATTGCAACAGGTATTAATTCGATTGCACCTGAACATGCAAGTTCAAATCATTTTTATTCAGAGTATATTGGTGACGGAACAAAAAGCCCGTTAAAAGACTGGCTCGTATTTGAAGTTCTTGGAGTTTTGGCAGGCGGATTTATATCAGGTGCTCTAGCCGGAAGAATAAAAAGGACTACCGAAAAAGGTCCTCGTATCAGTGTAAGAGGAAGATTAACTTATGCTTTGATTGGCGGAATTATTATGGGATTCGGAGCAAAGCTTGCACGCGGATGCACCAGTGGTCAGGCATTAACAGGAGGTGCAGTACTTAACTTAGGAAGCTGGGCATTCATGATGGCTGTATTTGCCGGTGGATATGCGATGGCTTATTTTATGAGGAGGCAATGGCAATGAACGCACCATTTTTTAAATACGGAATGTTCAATGATGAAGTAAGTTTAATTATGGCTTTCATCATTGGTATTGGGTTTGGCTTTTTCCTGGAAAGAGCAGGATTTGGCAGCTCGAAAAAATTAGCTGCACAGTTTTATTTTAATGATATGAGCGTACTGAAGGTTATGTTCAGCGCAATTGTAACTGCAATGATAGGGATATTTTATCTTTCATGGATTGGATTTATGGACCTTTCTCTTGTATATCTTACACCAACATATATTCTACCGCAGATATTAGGCGGTTTAATTCTCGGAGTAGGATTTGTTATTGGAGGTTACTGTCCGGGTACATCCGCAGTTGGTGTTTCAACCGGAAGAATTGATGCTATGGTTTATTTCATCGGAATATTTGGAGGTGTTTTTATCTTTGGTGAAATGTATCCATGGCTGCAGGGCTTTGCAGATTCAACCCCAATGGGTACGGTTACTCTGCCTCAATTCCTTAATTTACCTTATGGTTTAGTTGTATTCTTAGTTGTATTGATGGCAGTTGGTGCTTTTGCACTGGCTGAATGGGGAGAAAAGAAAATTCAAAGCAAGAAGGCGGTGAGTTAAAATGAAATGTATGTTATCAAACCTGAATCTAAATAAACGGCTTGCATTAATTGCAGTTGTTATTGGTTTTATTGGATTGTTCGCAGGTAGTCCTTATAAAGGAAATACTGTAAAAATGGATACAAAGGAACTGTCATTAATAGTTCAGAATGAAGTTGATCATGTTTCAGTCGATGAGCTTGCTGATTGGATAATAAAAGAAAAATCAGATTACAGATTAATTGACCTGAGAAACGAAAAAGATTTTGGAGAATACCACATTCCTAATGCAGAAAATGTGACATTGCCGCAGCTTGAAAATTACAATATAACAAGAAGCGAGAAGATAATCCTTTATTCTGATGGCGGCATTCATTCTGCGCAGGGTTGGATGTTATTAAAAGCAAAAGATTTCAAAGGTGTGTATATGTTAACAGGCGGACTAGATGAATGGAAAACAAAAGTACTTTTCCCTATATTTCCTGAAAACGGAACAGCAGAAGAGAAAACAGCTTTTGAAAAGAAGAAAGAAATTAGCAAATTCTTCGGTGGTTCCCCTATTACTGGTCAGCAGGAAACAGGAACCAACGTAACGCCTAAGATGGAAATGCCAAAGATTGAAAGTCCTGGTGGAGTAAATCCTGCCCCAACAACCGGTAAGAAGAAAAAAGAAGGATGCTAAACAATTACGAATTGCGAATTTTCAATTTCGAATTATATCGAAAAATTGCCCTGAAGGGGTCCCTTTGGGAAAAGATTACAAAGTTTTTGGAGTGCACTAAACGCGTTAGTGATAGTCACAAAGTTTCGAAACATTTTACGATATTCTGATTAATTAAAATATATCTCCGAGTTTATTTTCCTAAATCAATTGACATGGAGAATAAACCGATAGGGTAAATTTAGAAATGATTTTGCCTGCCATATTTGCAAAGGAGAAAAGTAAGCAGGTTTTTTAAAAAACCCTTTTCTTCAATTGTAAGGAAAAGGGTTTTTTCTTTAACTAAATATTCAATAAAATGGCAGTACCAAAAAGATATAAAAAATTCATGGATGAAAATCCGGATATTGGAAAAGCATATGAAGACCTGGGAACAGCAGTACATAAAGCCGGACCTCTGGATGATAAAACCAGAGCATTAATAAAAATAGCAATATCCACCGGTGCAAGGATGGAAGGGGCAGTTCATTCCCATACAAGAAAAGCATTAAAAGCAGGTGTAACACCTGAAGAGATACACCATGCTGTAAAACTATCACTCCCGACTATCGGTCTCCCTTCTATGATGGCAGCGCTTAGCTGGGTTGATGATATAATAGATAACCAAAATGGCAAATGATTTATTAAATCTTTATTTATCTTTTTTAAAGATAGGTTCTTTTTCATTCGGAGGTGCTTATTCATTTATTCCAATTATAGAAAGAGAAATTGTTACGGCACATTCATGGCTTTCGAACGATGAATTTATGAGAGTGCTTGGAATGGTTGAAGTAATTCCCGGGGCAATATCAATAAAATTCGCAACATATACAGGATATAAAGTTGCAGGTATACCCGGAGCAATTGTTGCAAATCTTGGAAACCTTACTGTTCCTGTTTTGCTTATTGTAATAGCAGCTAAGTTTTATGCCAAATTTGAAAATAATATGGCTTTCAAGACTGCTTTTGACGGGATAAAATTTGCAGTAATCGGAATGATACTTGCAATTATATATCAGTATATTATAAAAAACTTTGCTGACTGGAAAAGCTTTTTGTTTTTAGGGCTTGGATTTTCACTCACAATTTTCTTTAAGCTTCATCCTGCTTTTATTGTAATTACAGCAGGAGCAGCAGCATTATTAATTGCACTAATATGAAGAAAGAATTAAAAGATAAATTCGGAAGAGTTCATAATTACCTGAGAATTTCTCTGACAGATGCATGCAATCTTAATTGTATTTACTGCAATCCGGTAAGCAATACCGCAAAAACAAATAATAATAAATTTCTCAGCTTTGAAGAAATTTACAGGCTGATAAATATTTTTGCATCACATCTTGGTACAAGGAAAATCAGGTTTACCGGCGGTGAGCCGCTTGCAAGAAAAAATGTGCTGCAATTATTTGAAAGAATTAAACCGCTAAAACAGAAATTTGATTTAGAATACTGTTTAACAACAAACGGTACATTATTACAGAATAGATTAGAAGAATTAACCAATGCAGGAATAGACAGGTTTAATATAAGTCTTGATACACTTAAAAATAATTCTTTTAAAGATATTACAGGCAAGGATAAACTGCCTGATGTAATAGAGTCGATATATGAAGCTGAAGAAGAAGGTTCTTCTTATGTAAAAATAAACTGCGTGGTCATTAAAGGTATCAACGATAATGAAATACCGGATTTCGTAGAATTTTTTGAAGATAGAAATGTAACAATAAGGTTTATAGAATACATGCCATTTACACAGAACGGCTGGGATAAATCACTATTTATCAGCTGTGAGCAGATGAAAAAGAAAATCGAAAATGAATTTAAGCTAACACCGGTATCGAAAATCAATGCTTCAGTATCCGATGAATACATAATTGCAGGATATAAATGCAAAGTTGGATTTATCAGCTCAATCTCAAATCATTTTTGCAGTTCCTGTAACAGGTTAAGAATTACAGCAGATGGCAAGCTGAGATTATGCCTCTTTACAGGAAAAGAAAGTGAGCTTAACTTAAAGTATTTACTGGAAGATAATTTATATGCAGACGAATTTATCGCAGAAAAAATTGCAGATTTTCTCCAATTAAAAAATGAAGTTCATCCCCCACCGGAAATACTTGCAAAAATGGATTATAACTATATGCTAAAGGCAGGAGGATAGAAATGAAAATGTTATCGCACGTTGATTCAAAAGGAAAAGCAAAAATGGTAGATGTAAGTGAGAAAGCACTTACTTACCGTGAAGCAGAAGCATACGGTGAAGTTTATTTATCAAAAAAAACATTCGGACTTGTAAAGAAAAATAATATTGCTAAAGGTGATGTAATAGCAATTGCAAGAATTGCAGGCATACAGGCAGCTAAGAAAACATCTAACTTAATACCACTTTGTCACAACATATTTTTATCAAATATAGAAATTGATTTTGAGTTTGACAGCAAAAATTATTGTATACAAATTAAATCTACTGTTAGTACAACAGCAGAAACAGGTGTTGAAATGGAAGCTTTAACGGCAATTTCGGTTTCAGCTTTAACTATTTATGATATGTGCAAAGCAGTGGATAAATCAATTACAATATCTAATGTGTGCCTTTTATCAAAGACTGGCGGAAAAAGCGGGGAATATAGAAGAAAATGAATAAAGCGAAAGTTACAGCTATTTCGATAAGCAAAAAGAAGGGAATTCCCAAAAGTAATATCGCTTCTGCAAAAATGATAGCTGACTATGGAATTGAAAACGATGCACATGCAGGTAAATGGCACAGGCAGGTAAGCTTTCTTGCAATTGAGAGTATAAACAAGATGAGGACAAAACTTCCCGGGCTAAGACCGGGAGCATTTGCAGAGAATATTACAACGGAGTTTATCGATGTTCCTAACTTAACTATTGGTTCCAGATTAAAAATAGGAAATGACGCTGAAGTTGAAATAACACAGATTGGCAAAGAGTGCCATGATAAATGTGCAATTTATTACCGGGTGGGAAATTGTGTAATGCCTACAGAAGGAATTTTTGGCAAAGTAATAAAATCAGGTGAAATATTTATAAACGATAAAATTGAAATATTATGATTAGTTATAACGAAGCACTGGAAATTATTATAAGTGAATTTAAGCAATTTCCATTTCAGCAGGAAGAGATTCATATACTTGATTCTCTCAATAGAATTTTAGCTGAAGACATTTATACAGATGTGCCGCTCCCCTCTTTTGACTATTCAGCTATGGATGGAATAGGAATTAAGTTTGATGATAAAATCAAGAAATGGAATTTAATAGGGGAAATTTCAGCGGGTAATTTTAAAGATATTATTGTAGATGAGAATTCTGCTGTTTATATAACAACCGGCGGTAAAATTCCGCCTGGAGTGGATACGGTTATTCAGGTAGAGGATATTATTATGGATGAGAATTCTGCAGAGTTAATAAGGGATACAAAATTCAAACAAGGACAAAATATAAGAAGAAGAGCTGAAGATATTTCAATACATGAACGGGTTTTGACACGCGGCACATTGCTCGGTATTCAGCATATACCAATGGCAGCATCATGCGGAAAAGAGTACGTGAAAGTTTTTAAGCAATTAAAAATCGGCGTATTGGCAACAGGTGATGAATTGATTCCTGTAAATGAAAAACCATATGATGACAAGATAAGATGTTCTAATCTATACAGTATTATTGCAGCAGTAAGAAAATTGAATATGATTGCTGTTGACCTGGGAATTGTAATTGATAATAAACTTAATATTGAAAAAACTATTCAAACAGCATTGGCAGAAGATATAGATATTTTAATTTCAACAGGCGGGGTTTCTGCCGGTAAATATGATTATTTGGGCAAAATATATGAAAAATCAGGCGTGAAATCTAAAATCTCAAAAGTTAATATTAAGCCAGGCAAACCTTTTATGTTTGGTGTTTACGGAAAAGATGAAAATAAAAAACTTGTATTAGGACTTCCCGGCAATCCAATATCCTGCCTGGTTAGTTTTATATTATTTTTCAGAGATCCATACCTCAGAAATTTTAATTCATATAATGAAAATCACATAAACGCAAAGATTGCGAATGATGTTAAGAAAAAAGACCCCAAAAGACATTTCTTAAGAGGACATTATTATACCGAAAATGGAGAAAACTATGTTAACGTAATAGGTTCTCAATCATCAGGTGATATGTATTCGATGGCACAATCTAATTGTTTAATTGAAGTTGAAGAAGAAAAGAAAAGTATACCTGTAGGAGAAAGTGTAAGATGTATAATAATATAACAGGAATTATTCTTGCCGGCGGAAAAAGCTTAAGAATGGGCACAAATAAAGCTCTTCTTCCTTTCAGGGATACTACTATTATTGAATATATTGCCGGAATTATGAAATCTTTATTTAAGAATGTGATAATTATTACAAATTCACCTGAAGAATATGAGTTTATTGATTTAAAAAAATTCGAAGATATCATTTCTCAAAAAGGACCGCTTTCCGGAATACATTCAGGTTTGACTTATTCCAATACTGACAAAAATTTCATTATATCATGTGATATACCACTTATAACACCGGAATTAATTTCTTATATAATAGAATACCCAACAAAAAAGCCAATTACAGTGGTGAAAGCTGATGGTTTTGTTCAGCAGTTATGCGGAGTATATGATAAATCATGTTTAACAAATGCAAATGAGTTATTACTTAAGCTTGATGAAAATTCGACAGGGAAAAGTAAATGTAAAGTATTAGCCTTAATTGAAAATATTGGAGCAGAAATAATTAATTCTGAAGCTATTCCATGTTACAAAGATGGAATGTTTTTAAATATTAACAGGATAGAAGATTACAAAAAAGCATTTAATGTACCCAATAATTATTATTGACAAGAAAAAACTTCGGATTTATTTTCAATAACTGCACATTTCACAATCTCATAAATTAGGTTAAATAAAGGTAATTATTATTTAATCTCTGTAGTTATTTTCAAAGTCTTCATAGGATTTTTAGGGTCATTTGTGCTCACATGAATATCTTTATCTTGCTTTCCGTTTCTGCTCTGGGTGAAAAATGTTACTTTAATATTACCATTCTCATTTGTAAGATATTCTTTTTTATCCGGTGCAGCAGTAGTACATCCGCATCTTGTAGTTACATTATATATCTTCAATGTATCACCACCTTTATTAGTGAACTGAAATGAGTATTCAAGCTGAGGTCCTTCTTTTACTTTGCCAAAATCATGCATCTCCTCATTAAATACAATTGAAGGAGGAGTAAATTCCTGTTCTTTTGAAGAATTCTTACATGAGAACAATACAAAAACTATAAAAACGCTGAACATAAAGACTGAAATTTGTTTAATACTAATATATTTCATAAATATTTTTTGTTTTATTGATTTTGTCATTCTGGATATTTAGCATAGATTCTTAGTGTATTTTAATTTTTTCAGAAGTGACTATTTTATTTGAATCAAATTCTTGAATGAAAACAACGATTACAGAGTTCTGAATTACAATTCCATGAATTACCGAGTAATTTTTTGTGATTGTTGTTTGTCCCGTTTGAATTTGAACTTGTTCTCCACCCGGGTGATTTATCATTTGCCGTGCAACATTATTGTAATAATTCTTGCCATTTGGTGCATTTACAAATAAATCATCTTCAGTTACAATAATAAATAATCTTAAATCACCAATTCCATAATTATCTACATTATTCAAATGTGTTATTTGTATTACAAGAGACCCTGTTCTATTTATAGTATCAACAGAATTTTGTAAAGATATTTTGATATCTTTAGTTTTTGACAGCTCTGAATTAATTTGATTTGTCCATTCGGATGACGAAAAAGGAGAAGGCAAATTAGAGCCATCTACAAATCCTGATGGAATAAAAAATATACCATAAATATTCTGTCTTTCGATATTTAATTGTTTATTAAACTGATAAAGCGGGTCAGATGAAAAGAAGGACGGATGATAATTTATTATTACAACATTACTATCGTTTGCAGTAATGCCTTTTAAGAAACTAATATTATCACAGTATATACTTGCTTGTACGCATTTTACACATGAGATACTTGAGAATAATTCTACCATTACTTTACTGTTAGCTTTAATATCAGGATTAACTGCTGGTGAGTTAAGATTATCTTCACACGATGAAAAAGGTAACAAAATCAAAAATGTTAAAAGTAGTATTAAATATTTCATTATTTACTTTTCATCAATAAAATATATATTTAAAATATATTCTGAATTGTTAATCTGAATCCGTTAAATGGATTAATATATCTGCAAATTCCGCTAGTACACCTGAGTCCGCCTCTTTCTGAGCCAAAAGCTATTGTGATTATATTAGACGAGTTAATATTCCAGCTAGCTTCTGCTTCGAGCCATGCATTCTTACCAGACAGTTCAAGCTTATCTGTAGTGTATTCACCGCTGATTGAAAATGCCAGATCAGGAGACCTTGTTATGAAAAATGATGTGAAATAATTCGAAAAATTCTGATACTTTGCTTCCCTTAATGAATTATAAGCCCACTGGCTTTCTACATGCAGCTTAAGCGAAATTTTATTATTAAGATTATATCTTGCTTCAATTGGCATAGTTATGTAGTGCTTCTTATCCGGTGAATCTTTGAAAAAGTCATTGTAGGTAATGCTATGTTGATAATAAAAACCAAGCTTTCCTGATAATTTATCTGAATAATAATACTCTGATTCAATGCTGATTTCAGAATAAGGTGAAAAATCATTTTTAAGAGAAGGTAAAAAGTTTAAATTACGTTTATTAGTAGAAAACCTTACAATTGAAGACGTGTCTGCGTCATAAAAACTATAGTGCCTTGAAGCAATGCTACCATTTAGTGAAATAGATAAATCTTCACCCGGCATATAAAACACATCAAGCTGGAAGCCAACCTCATCATTGAAATCAGTCGGATGCGGTACTCTTGAAGTTAAAACCGTGGTCTGCTGTTTAACCGCAGCAGGGGGATTTTGAAACGGTAATGCTTTTGTAGGGCGCTCAGTACTTTGATTATCAGGCGTAGTAAGATCAAACCTGTAGTTTTTATATTCTAATGAAATACCTATATTTTTTATAGAATAGTTAACACTTGAATACAAACCGTCACCCATAGAAGTAAATGAAACCGGAAACAGGTCATTAGCTGAAATTTCTGTTCTCTTATGTGCATATGAAGAAAATAACTGGAATTTTGAAGTATTAAATGAAAAATATATTTCCGGCAGATGGGCATTAATATCAGTTTCATAAATTCCGGATGGTATCTTTCCTTTAGCATAAACATAGTTAAAGCCAAAATCTAATAATGAAAAAAATGTAAGTTCAAGATTTGCATCTTTTAAATCATATTTTTCAATTCTCTCAGGTTTTAAATAATCAGAGTACTCCAAATAACCGCCAATTATTTCTGATTTAAAACGAATACTTTTATTTTTATTTAAAGCACTTTTAAATATTATGCGAATACCGTCAAGCCCTGTATCAAAAGCAAGCTGTCTTTGTTCAAAGCTGTTAAGGGTTAAGCCTCTTCCGATGATCTCCCAAAAGCTGCCGGCACGTATATCAAAGTTATCATGGTTAGTAAACTCTACATATCTTTTACTGATACCTTTGAAATCACGCCCAAGCTCAGAAGGTTTATTCATTTCAAACCTAAAACCTGCAGATAAATCTTTGGTTGATATTTTCACATCTGTTAAATCTTCAAAATATTCCTTATTATAAGACAAACCCGAAGAAGTTTCTTTTCCATTACCATATCTTAATAAATTATTTACACCGGCTTTAAGCTTATTTTCATTTTGTGAATAGATATTAAGATTTACCAAACTTATTAAGGTAAGCAATAAAAGCAGCCGGACTTTGTACAGGATAACCAACTTAAAAAAAGTTAATTCAGGTTCAGAATTTTTTTTATTTCATTTTCAATTTCATTTTCATCGCCGCTTTTAAAACCAATACGGGTATGTATTATATCTCCGGTTTTACTTAAAATCAACGAATATGGCATAATATCATCTGTCCCGCCGCTCATTTCAAATATTTTTTTGTCTGTATCTAATATTACTGTAAAAGTAAAATTATGTGCAGAAACATATGCTCTTACTTTCGAGACGGATTTCTGATTATCCACATTTATTCCAAGGTATTGAAATCCGCTCGGCTTATATTTACTATATAGCTCATTCATTGCCTTTTGTTCTTCATTACATGAAGGACACCATGTACGCCAGAATGCAATCATGACAGGTCCATTTTTAAGCAATGAACTTAATATTATTTCATTACCTTCTAAATCGTTTGCAGTAAAATCAATGTAAGTCTGTGAAATAGACTTTGAATTAGAAATTAATGAAAAGCTGGAAATAATAATTATAATATTTAATAAATATTTCATATTTGTTTAAAAAGTTGTATATATCATATATATTCCGCCAAAAATAACTAAGACTCCGCAAATTCTTTTTACATAAACCGCAGCTTTTGATTTTTCTGTCCAGTTTAAATATAGCTGTAATTTTTTCGTTAATGTCCCGGCTGTTGCAATAACCGAACAATGCCCTAAACCGAACATTAACAAAAGCAATAAAGCAAAAGATAAGCTTGTTACAGCAGTACTAAAAACAACTCCAAGAACCGGAGCCATAAAAGCAAATGTGCACGGACCAAGCCCAATACCAAATAACAAACCAAGTGCTAAGGCGGCAAGCAATCCTTTACTCTTTGTAGACCTGATACCACTACTATCCCAGGGCAGATTTATTATATCTAATAAATATAATCCCATAATAAAAAAAACTGACGCCACCAGGTAATTACCATACTCACCGACATCTCCCATTAATCTTCCAAGCAAAGCGGTAATTAAACCGATAACAGCAATTGTAGTCAGGATACCGGAAGCAAATACTAATGAAAGTGTGAATGTTCGCTTAAGAGTTATTTGCCCTCTTGAGTTAATAAACCCGATAATAAGTGGAATACCAGAAAGATGGCAAGGACTAAGCAAAACGCTTAATATACCCCATGAGAAAGAACCAATTATAGCTATCCAAATATTGCCTGTAAGCAAAGTGTTTAGCCATGTAAATATTTCATTTATCATTAGTAATATATTTTTTTAAAAATTTAAATCTAATGTAACAGTTATATTAGGTTTTAATAATACCTTCGGAAATACTTTTGGAAATAAATTCGGAAATTTCTTCAACTTTTTCATTGGTTACAGGGGTCTTACTCTTTACTATTCCGAAATCTGTTGTATTAATATGAGTAAACGTATCTATCCCGGCTTTCTTCATTATAACTTCGGCACAATTAATAGGACAACCATCAAGTACAATATATTCATCAATTTCTTTTTTCATCTGTTCAGAAAATTTTTCATCTATACTGAATCTTGCAAGACAAAGCATTTTAGCTTTTCCTGATTTCATTAATTTTCTTGCAACTATATCTGAATACGCACCGGTATTTGAAGCACCTGAACATCCGATAATCCCTATTGTTTTACTCATGTTTAGCTCATCCGGATATTTTTAGCTTAGGTTTGTTTAACAAATCAAATATAAACTTATAAATTGTTATCAAAATAAATAATGTTAAAAAGACCTGAGAAATATCAAATAAAGTGTAAGCATATTTTACAACAGGGTAAATAAAGTTAAATTGAATAAGCATTAGAAAACCTGTTATAGCTGCAGTAAAAAGAAATAAGAAAATAAAATTTTGAATCAATTTATAAGATTTTGTTTTTCCCTTAAATCTACTAAAAATATAAATACACAATAACGATATTATAAAATTAATTACAGATATCAAAAAATGATTTGAATCAAGAATAAACTTTGATGGTAAAACAAATTCAATCAAGCCAGGTTTCAAATAAATCAGTATTCCGGACATTAACATTATGGTAAAAATAATAAATAAAATAAAATTGACTTGCCCGGCTGAATATTTCAATAAATAATTGTCACCCAGAAGCCGGATAATAAGATAAATGAAAAAAGTAATAGCAAGTAAAATCATAAGTGAGTAAAATACTTTTTTCAAATATTCCTCTCTGAAAATTCCAAGATAAACATCAATTGCAGAAAGTCCCATTCTATTGTATTGAGGTTCAGTAATGGGTTTTCCATCATTACCGAAAGGATATTTTACAACTGAAGAAGTGAAAAATCCGGAATTATCAGAGTGGCAATCTGTACACCCATTTATTCCTAGTGCAGTTTTAGCAGGAAAAACATTGTGACTGTATTTATAAACAGAGGCATAAGGCGATGATTCAAATTCATTTTTTTCAATAGTAAAGAAATTTTTACCATCAGTATATACTCTGTCATTATTGACCCATACAGCTTTCTTGCCTGTCATGTCATATTTCAGATCAATTAATCTCTGATTAACGGACTTTATAAACGCATCAATTTCTTCTTCTTTATTTACTTCAGGTATTTTATCACCGTTATCATCTGTAATTATATCAAGTAACGGGAATTTAGATTTGTCAGATAAGTGAGCTGTCCACATAGTATAAATATCTTTCATCTTTGGCTGGTCTAATCCTTCTTTTCCTTCGGTAGAAATACCCGGCCATGCGCTGTGAACAGAATTTACAGGATAAATTTTATCTTTATAGCTTACATATTCGGGTTTAAATTCATCGGTTGGCATATCTCTAGCCGTAAACATATTGAGTTCGCCATAATGATTCCAGTAATTCATATTCTGGTCATAGAAAGTCCAAATATGTTTTGCAGGTGGAGAAATCTTTGGTCCGTTGTTATATACATCACTTACCTGAACTAAAGCTGATTTTACTGATTTCTCTGGAATATGGCACGTTTGGCATGCAATTTTTTCTAAATGTAATGGCGGCAGCCATGAATGTTTTGCTTGAGGGGCATTCAAATAACCATCAATATGGCAGTTCTCGCAGGTCCTTACTGTATTATCCAGGTCATTTCTAACAAACCCTCCGGGGTCATCTCCTTTTCCAAAGTTATGTTCTTCTTTACCTCTAATTAGTTCGTTGGAAGTGCTGCTGCCTGCCGGGTGGCAATCAACACATTTAAGCCCTACTGCAATATGTACGTCTCTTCTTGAAGAGAAATCAGTGCCTTTCTTTTTCCAATCGGGTTTTGCGTGGCAGTTAAGACATGTTTCATTTCTGGGCTCTCTTACAAAATGCATGGAGAGCTTTCCGTCTAAATCAAATTTAAATATGTCATATGTTACTTTAACTGTCTCACCTGATTTTACACTTCCTTCAACCTTGCCTAGTCCTGAGCCTTCAGTTGCAGTCCATTTAAAATTTAAGCTGTCAATCATCGCATTTCGTTTTTTATAATCATATTCAGGCAGATGACAAAGCATACAATCAGCTTCAATTACCCCGGTTTCACTCCACCTAGCTTTGTAAAAATCTCCGTCCAATCCGTTATCTCCGCCTGCCGTCAATTTATTTGTGCTGTCCTGCATTTTCTTATCATATCTTATATTGTCTCTATCATATTCAAGCGAACCACCGCCCGGATGACAATAACCGCAAGTTGCAGTTATATATTCAAACGAAGTCATGTCGATATCACCTGCAGATTTATTTTGTTTGAAAGCGAGCTTTCTATATAAAGGAGCAGGTGAACACCAGTTACCTCCGTAAACTCCCGGGGAAGTAACCCATTGGTATCTTTTTGACATTTCCTCAGTTGGCTTTTCTCCCCTTCCCTGCTGGAAATGAAATCCTTTTGTTATTTTCTCGTAATCATGACACTTGCCGCAGGTTTGCTTTGGAGAATAGGGAACATTTGCATTAATGTTATTTACCGGGTCTATTATATTACCATTTTCATCATATAAGTTAAAAGGCGGGCAAACACTCATTGTTGAAAAATTTTCCTTTTTAGTATCTTGTTTATTTACAGTATTTTTATCTGAATTTATTAATAATATACTGAACATAAAAACGAGCGATACTATTATTAAGAATATAAATAAGCTTTTTTTATTCATTTTAAATCCTGAATAATTCTAAAATATGTAATTATACAGTCAGTATTAATTAACTGTCTGCTTTTAACCCCTGTGCCTGTAAAAGCTTATCTATATCTTCTTCGGGAAAAAAGCCCTCATGCCTGAAAAACTCTTTTCCATTCTCATCCAGGAAAACCTGAGTTGGTATTAATTGAATACCGTATTTTTGTGCCGGTGCTTTATCTTTCCACACATCATGAAAAACAACTTTAACCTGACCTTTATATTTTTCCTCAATAGATTTCATAACCGGCTGCATTTGCTTGCAGGGTATGCAATTAACTGAACCAAGCTCTACAAATGTAATTTTTGCCTTGGTGACTTCCTGAGTAGTATCTGTTTTTGTTGAATCATCCTGTTTACTTTTACACGAAGTAATCGAAAGCAATAATGTGACTAATAAAATTAATATTGATTTCATTACATTTCCTCATGAATCCATTTAAGAATATCTTCATCCTTTGCAATTACTCCGCTTGATTTTAGCTTTTCATTTACTACAAGCCCTGGAGTCATCATTATTCCATACTTCATCATTTCCTGCACATCAGTTACTTTTTCAAACTCAGCAGCAATGTTGTTTTGTTTTACAACATCTTTTACTTTTTCTTCAAGCCGCCTGCATTTGGGACAGCCAACACCTAAGATTTTTATATTCATGTTTCTATTTCTTTTAATTTTTTTAAGAAATGTTTTAATTCATCTTCTATATAATTTGAGAATTGTTCTTTGTCATGCTCAAGGTCCCAGACATCTTCCAGGTTCTTCCAGGTTATTCTTTTTTTCCCTTCATACATGGCTAGAATTACTGAGCTTGAGGTTAGATTAAATTTTTCTATAATATGTTCATCCGGAGAAGTTTCAAAATTCACGGATTTGAAATAAACCTTTTTGTTTTTCATCTCTTTCCTGAATTTGGTGTTAACAACCTCCTGAGTATAATTTTCAATATTTATACAAGTAACACATCTTGTTGTGGCATGAAAATAATAAACAATTATTCTTCTGTTTACCTGTTTTATAGCAGTATCTTTAATAGTTTGCTTTTCCGCAGAATTTGTAACCGGGATGTTAACAGTATCGGAAGCATTATCAGGCTGGACAATCAATGAATCAACAAACTCTTCTTGTTTTAAAGAATCGGGTTTTTGCATCTCTGATGCTGTATCTTGTTTTTTGCAGCCGGAGGAATTGATACTAACAATTAATAGAAATAAAAAGATAAAACTATAAAAAGAAATGTTTTTCATTTGTTAATAAATAATATTAAAAAGAAAACCTATTATAATTATTCCAACACCAACCACACCAATGAAAATAAATATTAATTGCAGCTTTAATACTTTTCTTAATATTATCATTTCAGGAAGTGACAAGCCTATTACAGACATCATAAATGCAAGAGCAGTTCCGAGTGATGCACCTTTTTCAATTAATGCCATCATAACCGGAATTATCCCTGCTGCATTAGAATACAAGGGAATCCCGATGAGAACAGATAAAGGAACTGACCACCATTCCGTTTTACCCATTATACCTGCCATGAAGTTTTCCGGAATATATCCATGAATACCCGCTCCTACTGCAATACCTAATAATATATATATCCAGACCTTTGAAACTATTTCTTTTAATGTTGTATAGCCATAATCAATCCGTTCAGCAAAAGAAATCTTTTCATCAACAGAATTTTGCTTAATTGATTTTACTTCATAAACCCATTCTTCCACAAACCTGTTCAATTTCAGTTTACCGATAATATATCCGGCAGATATTGCTATAATTAATCCTGAACCGGTATATATTAAAGCAGTTTGCCATCCGAATAATCCAAACAACAGTACGACTGCAACTTCATTTATCATTGGTGCTGCTATCAGAAACGAGAAAGTTATACCAAGCGGGATTCCTGCTTCAACAAAACCGACAAATAAAGGAACTGCTGAGCAAGAACAAAACGGAGTTACGATACCAAGCATTGAAGCCAGCACGTTACCGGCAAATAAAGGTTTACCCTCAAGAAACTTTCTTGTTTTTTCTGGTGAGAAATATGAACGTATTATTGAGATAAAAAATATAACTATAACCAGAAGCAGTAATACTTTTATAGATTCGAAAATGAAGAAAAATACTGCATCGGAGAATTTGTTCTCAAGTGGCAGGTTAATTATAGAATAAACAAAATATTTTATCGAACTATCAAGGTTAAAGTATATTAATATCCAAACAGGAAGAAGCAGAAGAGGGATAATAACTTTTTTCCGGTCTTTAGGAATAGAAAGTGCAAGAGTTTTCATTGCAAATTACAGCTTTCAATTAAGTTTAACCGGAACCACCTGAACAGGTCTTTTTCCGTTGGCAGCTTTCCGCTGCAATAAACTTTATTATTAATTACTAATGCTGGTGTATGCATAATACCGTATTCAGCAATTTTCTTTATATCTGTTATCTTTTGCACATCAGCATCCATTGAGTTATATGCAAGAACATTAAAACACATTTTTTCAAGTTGATTGCAGTTAGGACAATCTCCTCCAAATACTCTTATTGTTAACATTATTAATTACTTTTTAAAACTGACAAATAATTTTTCAATTAGCTGTTGAACGAATCAAAATATTATCAGGTTTTTGAACACAATACTTCCCTATTAACGGTTTTAATCATTTCCTTGTCTTTCTTAACCAATTCATCGTCTTCAAGAAGCAGATGCAATGAAACAAGTACAGATGAAACAGCCGGGTCATCCGGATGAGGATTTAATTGATAATTAATCCATTTTTTGTCTTTTTTATCAATAATCAGACCTGTATCTTTGAGAATACTGAGATGATTAGAGACTGTTGAAGTGGCTAATTGAAGGACTTCTGTAATTTCACAAACGCATAAAGATTTTTTTGACAACATCTTTAATATACGGAGACGGCTCTTATCCGATAATGCTTTGAAAATCTCTGTTTGTTTTTCCAGATTATTCATTTCGTTGTTTAACGAAATATACTGGATAAAAATATTAAAATAAATACCATTTATTTTAATATTTCCTAATACTTGTTAAATGAGTTAATAATTGTTAATTTCAAAATAAGAACTGCTTTTATGAAAAGTAAAAATAAATTCACTACTTTTCTTACTTTTATTCGTCCATGGTATATTATATCTATTGCTGTTGTGATTGCTGCTGTAATGGTTAGTTCTGCTTTTCTTGAGTTAAGCCAAAGTAAAGAAGAACTGCAAATTCTAATGAAACAGGAAGCTGAATCTCTTATTGAGACAATCAATTGGAGCAGTGTTAATGCAGTAATATCAAATGAAGAAATTGAAGATCTTATAGGGCAAAGATTATTAAGCTCTGCAAGAATGATATCAAGATTGGATAGTCTATCAATTTTAACTCCGACAGTACTTGAGGGGATAGCATTAGAAAACAATCTTTATAGAATTAATATTTTTAATAATGATGGAGAAAAAGTTGTCAGTAATCCTCATCCCGATACTGCCCGGGAAACAGGTTTACAAAAACATTCTCCGGGCGAATTTATTAAACCTATTCTTAAAGGTGAAAAAGACGAGATAATAATAGGCTTTAAAGAAGCACGCCATGAAAAAGGTGACAGGTTTGCAGTTGCTGTTAAAAGAAAAAATAACAGGGATGGTGTTATAGTTGTAAATGTTGATGCAGAATACATATTGGATTTTCAAAGAAAGACAGGATTTGACAAAATGATAAACGATATTGGGAACCATGAAGGAATTGAATATATAGTTCTTCAGGATTTTAATGGAATAATATCTTCAAACCGGGATGTAAGCGGGATGAATAATATCGATAACGATACTTTTCTGAAACATACAACTGAAAGTGACTCAATTAATACAAGATATTTTGAATTTCAAAATAAAGAAATATTTGAAACAGCTAAAGTATTTTTTGTAAACGGTAAGAAGCTGGGAATATTCCGGGTAGGAATTTCAACAAAACAGATGCAGGCACTTGAATCAAGAATGTTAAGGCGTATTATAATATTATCAATAATACTCTTTCTTATATCATTCATTTCGATAAGTATAATATTTATCAGTCAGAATTATAAGTCTCTATCAACAAAGTATGAAAAAATCCGGACTTACACAGGAAATATATTGGCTAATATGGCAGACGCAGTTATTTCAACTGATAAAACAGGCACTATTACAATATTTAATAAAAATGCTGAGCTCTTGTTTGGCTTAAAACAGGATACTATTTCAGGAAAAAAGATAAATGAAGTTCTTCCCGAAAAATTTCATGAACTTGAAAAGCATATTAAATTTAAAAAAACTATCAATAATGAAGAAATATCTTTTTACAGAAACAGCAAAAATATAATAACAAGTGTAAGCTCGGCGTTTACATTTGATAAAGGCGGTAATGTAGACGCATTTACAATAGTAATAAAGGATATAACTGAAATAAAAAATGCTGAAGAACAATCAAAGCAGCGGGAAAAATTTGCTGCAATGGGAGAGCTTGCTTCCGGCGTTGCGCATGAGATTAGGAATCCACTAAACACTATTAGCATGATTGCTCAAAGATATGATAATGAATTTATTCCGGGTGAGAATAAAGACGAATATAAAAATATTACCGGCGTATTGCTTTCGGAAACTAAAAGAGTAAATAATATAATACAGCAATTCCTCCGCTATGCAAGACCTCCCAAAATAAATTTAATAAATATTAATTCAATTGATTTTGTGAAAGATATTAAGAAAGTTGCGGAAGCATCGACAGGTTCAAAACAAATAAAATTAATATTTGTTAATAACGATAATTTTGATTTAAGGATTGATATAGACCTTATGAAACAGGCATTGATAAATTTGCTAAATAATTCGATGGATGCTGTTAAAGAAGGCGGAGAAATTAACTTTAATATGCAAAAATATGAGAATAATGCAGAAATTGTTATAAGCGATAACGGATACGGAATACCCGGGGAGAATTTGAGTAAAATATTTAATTTGTATTTCACAACAAAACCTAACGGTACAGGTTTAGGGCTGAGTTTAGTTCAACAAATAGTTTCTCAGCATAACGGATTAATAAAAGTTGAAAGCATACCCGGAACAGGAACAAAATTTTTAATAACAATTCCACTGAACTGAAATGAATATTTTAATAATAGATGATGAGCAAGCCCAGAGGATGATACTTTCAGGAAACCTGAAAAAGAAAGGTCATTATATTATTGAGGCGTCCTCAGGTGATGAAGGTATCGAAAAAGCTGTAAAAAATGATATTGATATAGTTATTACAGATTTTAAAATGCCCGGTAAAAATGGTATAGAGGTTTTGAAAGCTATAATAACTTTAAAACCTGAAATAGCTGTAGTAATTGTTACTGCATTCGGAACAATAGAAGACGCAGTCTGTGCAATGAAAGAGGGAGCTTACGATTATATAACAAAACCCATTGACCTTAATGAACTTGATAATCTCATTAAAAGAATATCAGAACGCCAGCAATTGATTTCGGAAAATAAACTGTTGAAGGAAAAGCTGGGCGAGAAATATTCTATCGGCAGCATCATTACACGTTCAAAAAAAATGGGAGAAATGTTAAGTGTTGCTTCAAGAATAGCGGAGAGTAAAGCTTCAGTATTGATTACAGGCGAAAGCGGAACAGGCAAAGAACTTCTTGCAAATGCCATTCATTTTGCCAGTGAACGCAAAAATAAACCGTTTATTGTTGTAAATTGTGCAGCATTAAATGATAACCTGCTTGAAAGTGAATTATTTGGTCATGAAAAAGGTGCTTTTACGGGTGCGGACAGAAAACGAATTGGCAGGTTTGAAGCTGCAAACGGCGGAACAATGTTCCTTGACGAAATTGGAGATCTGCCTTTATCTACTCAGATTAAATTGCTTAGAGTACTTCAGGAAGAAAAGTTTGAACGAGTAGGTTCTTCTGAGCAAATTAAAGTTGATATAAGGATTATAACAGCTACAAATAAGGACCTTGAAGATCTCATTAAAGAAGAAAAATTCAGAGAAGACCTGTATTTCAGGTTAAATGTCGTATCAATACATATACCCGCATTAAGAGAGAGGAAAGAAGATATTATTCCATTGGCTGAATTTTTCATTAATAAGTATAATAAAGAATCGAAAGTTAATATAAATTCTCTATCAAAAGAAGCAGCAGAAAAATTATATAAATATAATTACCCGGGAAATGTCAGAGAACTGGAGAATATAATTTACAGGGCTGTTGTTCTTTCAAGAAATGAAATTATTACATCAGAAGACATATTTATTAATATTGGTGCTGAGGGTGATGATGAGATAAATATAAACTCATTTGACCTATCCGGGCAGGTTGAAAAGCTTGAGAAAAAACTTGTAATACAGGCACTGGAACAATCTAATAATAACCAATCAGCCGCTGCAAGAATGCTTGGAATATCGGAAAGAAATTTAAGATACAGGTTGAATAAGTGGGGAATGAAGTAACTCTTCAAAGAAGCAAAAAATATTTTTATAATACACTATGCACCTAAGAAAGTTCATTTACAAAAAAACTAAGGCACTCATTACCGGAGTGCCTTAGCATCTTTAATTTTACTTCCAGCATTTTCCTTTACCGTTGCCATTGAATCCTTTACCATTTTTCCATCCTTTGCCGTTGCCATTTGACCATTTTGGAACACCGTTTTCATCCGCAAAATACATTTTGTTTCCGTCCTGTTCAATTTCCCATGGATAAATATCATTTCCTTTTACTTCAGCTTTGATGACTGCTTTAGTATCCTTCTTCAGTTCATACTTATTATCTTCCCAATACCAGAACGGTCCCATATGAATTTGATACACAGTTCCGTCATCTGCTGAAAAGGTTGATAAAGGACGGTTCACGTCTGTTATAGTTCCTGTGAGTGTCAGAACATTATCTGTATCCCATCTTTCCCCTTTATCTCCTGATCTCTGGGCATAAATAAATGATAAAGAAAACACCAGCATTATTAATGTGATTGCTTTTATTGAGTTCATTTAACTTTCTCCTAAATTTTAAATTGTTTTAAACAAACATATAATAAGCAATCTTCATGCCATAAATATTTGCGGATAATGTTAAAAAATTCGATAATCTAAATATTAATATCGGCATTATCCCCTATTGTTCGTCATTTTTGCCGAGTTGATGTGTTAAAAGAACATAATAATTTACCTTATGCTGTCTCAATCTTCAGACGGGCTAATATTCCTTTGTTTTGTGATTTATCATATTCATCATTATATTTAATTGAAGGAATAATGAATTTTTTTCTAGAATGATCAGCCAATATATTTCCTATAAATTCATCCCGTTCGTAAGGTAGTCTGTCACTATAATACAGCTCTTTTAAAAAATCGCTCAAATGCTGCTTTATCAGGCTGTCATTCATTCCTCCGCAAAAAATTATATATTTCTCTTTCCAGTAATAGCTTCTGAAAAAAGTTTCTAAAGCATTGAATCTGCTCTCTTTTATTTCATTGAATATCTCGTCACTTGAGACATCACATTTTATATTAAATAATGATGATTCAATTATTCTTTGCTCATTTGAATGAATTCCATACGGTTTTATGCTTGTAAGAAAATATCTTTTTTGATATTCATATTTAGGAAAGACTTCTTCTAATATTTCTCTGTATCCAAAGTAATCTTTGCTGTATTTGCCCAATTCCAGCAGAATGTTATCAAATGTATAAGATATATCTTTATAAGCATTAATTTTTTTATCATCCCACTCTATAATTGGGTCATAAGCAACTATCCAGATTGGAGAATCCGGGTCTCCGTAACCCATAAATTGGGATGCGATTTTCCTGTTTTGTCCGGATGTCATAAAATTTACCATATTATTAATTATTAAAAAACTTTTAATATTAATTTGGATTAAGTACAACTTCATTACATGAAAAGCCGGAAATTAATGCATCGTAATTTGCACTCCACCTGTTTTCCGCTATCCTGCTTAATTCTTCAAGCAGTATATCAATCTCTTCTTTTGTGTTAAAAATACCAATCGTTACTCTTACTGCTCCCGGAAGATCAATATCCTCACCCAGAACAAGCTTTGCCCTGAGTTCGGTTGTATCGGTAAGTCCAAGCAGAAAATGCAGATAAGGATGTGCACAGAAACAACCGTTTCTAGTTGCAATAGCCGATTCATAGTTTAAAACACTTGAGACAAGATTATTGCTTAAATCTTTAACGTTGAATGAAATAACACCAAGCCTGTCCTTCAGCTTGAAATCACCCAATAAATTAATTCCTTCAATACGTTTCAATCCTTTTAAAGCATATCCGGTTAATTCCATTTCATGCTGCCTGATATTATCCAATCCAACTTCATCAAGGAATTTAAGGGATTCCGCCAGAGCAATTGCCCCTGCAATATTAGGTGTTCCTCCCTGATGCCTGTCAGGTGATTTTGCAAAATAAACATCATCAGTTGTTACATAAACAACTGTTCCGCCTCCGGGAATATATGGTTCAGCTTCATCAAGAATTTTTCTTGGACCAATCAGAAACGCTGAGCCGAACGGAGCATATGCTTTATGTCCTGCCCCTGCAAGGAAATCAATATGTTCAATGTCATCATTTGGCTTTACATCAATTGCTTTATGAGCCAGCAACTGTGCCGCATCAACCAGGATTTTTGCACCGTTCTGATGCGCAAGACGTGCAATACCATGTATATCAGGCATATAACCGGTGACATTTGAAGCTCCTGTAACTGCGACAAGTTTCACTTTATATTTGTGCAGCTTGTATTCCAGGTCAGCCATATTAATTGTGCCGTCCGGGTTCAAGCCAAAATGCTGAACTTCCGACCTTTTTCTATGCGGAAGGTCATTAGAGTGATGTTCCATCATGGAAACCAGAGTAATGCCTTCTATTCCGGACATTACACTTGCAGCTATATCAAGAGCATATGTTGTATTGGATGTTAATATAACTGCGTTATCCTCACTATCTGCTTTTACATAACGGTAAATCGTGTCGTAAACATGGTCAAAAAGCTCACTTGATATCATTGAAAGGAAATGATGCCCTCTATGCACATTAGCATAATAATTCTTAAGAAAATCGATGTATTTATTAAGAACCCTTAGCGGAGGATGAGTTGATGCACCATGGTCAAAATAAATGAGCTTTTTAAACTCATCACTGCCATACACCTTAAATTCTTTTTGTGTAATCGGGAATTGACTTCTTATTTCTTCAATATTAAACATATTCAGTAATATACAGTTAATGGATACCTTTTTAGTTAGTATTTATAAATATCAGCAATATTGGTATCGATGTTTGTATCTAAAAATACCTATATATTTAGTATATATAAATACGTAAGTATTATATTTATAAGAAGTTAATACATTTTTATTAAGAAAAACAGTCTCTATTTTTTACACGTTGTATTTATGTTGGATTAAATGCATTAATAAACACATTGAAAAAAATTCTGCAAAAAAATTTTATAAATGTATGTATGAAGAAGATCGGTCAAAAAAGATGATAAATAAATTTTAAATATTATTTTGAATTTTCATTTAGAAGAAACTACGTTTAGAAAATCTTAAGTAATAAAATCCGCAAAATCAATTTTCCGGAATTGTTCAGTATTAATTTTCCTTCCTTACAAAAATATATAGTATATCATAACTGTATCTTTTGCGTACCATACACATTAATTTTCGATATTAAATTATTTAAACATTGACATCATAGTAACATCTTTAAAAGTGTATAATATGTAGATTATATGTGTTTAATTATAACACACTCAATTTATGAATAAATACGCTTTATTTGATGTATACATGAATTACAGAAAATGCTAATTTTATTCTGTATTATATCTATACACATTTGTTTTCCATTAATTTTTTCCAAAAATTCTATGTGATATAAGTTATCTGTAAATATATAAGTTAGATAATTTTTTATTTTAAAAATTTTTGGAATGGAAATTGCTTTCATTATTACCAAGAACCTGACTCATGAAAGGAGAATTAAATTGGTTATCTTATTTGTAATACTAACATTAATTATTGCGTTATCAATAGAACACATCATAGCAAAACAAAGGAAATCTGCAACTGTATCATTAGTATCAGACATTCCTGTATTCGATAAATCCAGCGTTTATGCACCGTCCGGGTATTTAGTGTCTAACTATCATACATGGGCTCATCCTGAAGACAAAGCTGTAAAAGTCGGAATAGATAATTTTGCAGTAAAAGCATTGGGTAATATTTTTATTAAATATATAGCAAATCCGGGAGAGTCCGTAAAAAAGGGTGATACTATAATAAAAGCTGAAGTTCACGGTCAGCAAATTAATTTCAAATCTCCATTAAGCGGGACTATAAAAACTATAAACAACCTTCTTTTCAATAACACCGTAAAAGATGCATATGGTAAAGACTGGGGTTTAATTATTGAGAATGAGGATAACAAAGAAGGCTTAATGTCCGGAAACCAGGCACAACACTGGTTAAAAAAAGAGATGAGGAGATTAAAAGATTTTCTCGCAGAGAGTTCTTTTGCACCTGAAGCTGTCGGAGTTACAATGTACGACGGCGGTAATATTGTTGAAGGTGTTCTTTCATCATTGAACGAGAGAGTAATTCCGGATTTTGAAGAACAATTCTTGAACGGTAACAATGAATGAATCAGATAAATATAGAAGCTTCGATGATGTAAAGTGCCTCTGGATGAAATGCGGGGCTATTGACTACAAAATATGTGATAAAAATTTTGCATGTGAAAACTGTGATTTTGATAAACAAATGCTTTCAGGGTTGAAGATAAAGGGTGATGTACAGGAAAAAATTGAGAGTATGTTTGGTATTGGCCAGCATACTGTTTCATTTACTCACCCTTGTTATCACTTTTGCAGCGGGCTGATGGTAAGAAACTTCATAGCAAACAACTATTATCTCGGAATTGAGCCCTATATTGCAAAATTTATTGATAAATACAGTTTATTAAAGTACAGTAATTCAAATGACAATGTTAAAAAGGGTGAACCTGTACTGAATATTAGTAATGGCTGGGGTGAAGTTAATGTGCTTTCACCCTTCAGCTTTAACTTTGTTGAAAAGCTTGAAATGAACAATGTTTTTTCCCGTGACTTACACTGGTTCGCGATAATAGAAGCCGAAAGATTCGAAATACTGGGTAATTCCATCAACAAAAGAGTCTATTTTGATAAATTGTACGAAACAAAGCTAAGCCTGCTAAATCTGATGAAAACATCGGAAGAAGCTGGAGTTACAATGTATGATGGAGGGGCAATTATTGAAAACTGGTCTGATATTTTAGGAAAAAGCACATACAAAAATTTACTGGAAAAGTTATTTTCCGGAGATTCTATTTGAATATACTCCACTACCGTTAAGGAGCCCTAGCCGGAATTAAAGCATATGATATTAAAGGCAGGTTGACTTCAAACAGATACCTTTTGATATTTATAAATACATTAAAGAAGGTATATGTTACGCGGGAAGGGAATTTAGCTAAAACCGAGAACAAAAGATGGTGACTGTTTAATATCTAAACACATTTTAAAAACTTCTTCCAAAATATTGTCAAATTTTTATACATTGAAATTTCAAGTATTGTTGGATATTATTGAATAATTGAAAGGTCGGCTTCCAGTGTGAAAGCTAGAATATACAATAAACTCAGTATCAAGCTCGTCATAATTACCTCTCTGGTTTTAATTACAGCGTTATCTATACATACTTATCTGACAATCCGTTTTTTTGAAGAAAATCTGATAAACATTTCAAAGGAAGGAGCATATGCTACCAGCGACATAATAAAACGCTCGACTAGGTACAGCATGCTTTTAAACAGACGCGAAGATTTAACTCAAACAACAAAAACAATTGGCAATGAACCCGGGATTAAGAAAGTCCGTATATATAATAAAACGGGTGTTATTGCATATTCAAGTGATTCCACCGAAATAGGAAAGATAATAGATAAAAGCTCCGATGCCTGCATCGGGTGTCATAACACACCTAATTCTAAACCAAGAGTAAATGCACCTGATACAAGATTGTTCATGATGGAAAATGAAAGGGTTCTTGGGTTGATAAATCCGATAAAAAATGAATCCGACTGTTACACTGCAAGCTGCCATGCTCATAAGAGCACTGAAGAATTAGTTGGAGTGTTAGATGTATTAGTTTCAATGAAAAGCGCTGATGAAACAATTGCAACTGCAACAAAAAACATTATTTTTAATTCTGTAATTATCACTGCTCTGATTTCCGCTTTAAGCGGAATATTTATTTTCCTCCTGGTTAACAAGCCGTTAAATAAGTTTAAAAAAGCAATTGAAGAGCTGGGTAAAGGAAATCTAAATTACAGGGTACATATAAAAAACAAGAATGAATTCGGTATAATAGCATATCAGTTCAATGATATGTCAAAAAAGCTTTCGCTGGCTTACCGGGAAATAAAAGACTGGTCTGAAACTCTGAATGAAAAAGTAGAAGTAAAGACACAGGAATTAAAAAATATTTACGATCAGATCGTTCAGATTGAAAAGCTTACATCACTCGGGAAACTCTCAGCTACAGTAGCTCATGAACTTAATAATCCCCTGGAAGGAATTCTTACATTCAGCAGATTAATTACAAAGAAACTGGCAAGAGAAAATAATGATGAACACATAAAGTTAATTCAATACGCAAAGATGATATCGGATGAAGCATCTAGGTGCGGGAAAATTGTGAAAGACCTGCTTTTATTTTCACATTCCGACACCGAGGAATTTATTACTTCGGACCTGATATGCCTGCTTGATAAAAGCATTTCATTAATAAATCATCATTTTGAAATTAATAATATAAAGCTTGAAAAGATATTTGATACAAATGAATTAATCATAAAATGTAATCCTCAGAAAATTCAGCAAATGATGATTTCAATATTGATAAATGCTATTGAATCCATGAGCGGAAGAAATGAGGGAAAAATAACTATTAAGCTGACAAAAGAAGATAAGAAAGCAATAATACGGATATCAGATACCGGATTTGGAATTTCGGAAAAAGACCTGCCTTATATATTCGAACCTTTTTACACTACAAAAGAAATGGCAAAAGGTACAGGCTTAGGTTTATCAATTGTATATGGTATTGTTAATCAACATAAAGGAAAAATTGAAGTAGAAGAGACCTCAATTTTAGGAACGACTTTTAAAATAAGTCTTCCGATAAATTAAAAAAATAATTCAGAGAATGAAACAAGCACATAAAATACTCGTTGTAGATGATGAAAAAATAGTAAGAGAATCGTTATTCCACTGGTTTGAAGATGAAGGGTATTGTGTAGATACTGCAGTGGATGCACTTGATGCACTAAAGCAATTTGACAAAGGGAAATATGACCTGATTCTTCTTGATATGAAGATGCCCGGAATGAGCGGACTGGAACTGTTAACAAAAATAAAAGAAATTGATAAAGACAGTATTGTAATTCTTATAACTGCATTTGCTTCAGTCCCTACAGCTATACAGGCATTAAAAGAAGGAGCATATGATTATGTTACCAAACCTGTTGACCCTGATGAACTTAACAATCTTGTGAAAAATGCAATTGAGCAAAAATCTTTGAAAGATGAAAATTACCTGTTAAAAGATAAGATTGAACAAATGATTATCCCTGAAAACCTGATAGGTGAAAGTGATGAGATGCGTAAAATTTTTGAACTTATCAATACAGTTGCTCCGACCGATACAACTGTAATGATAAGAGGAGAAAGCGGTACCGGGAAGGAACTTGTTGCCAAAGCAATTCACTTAAACTCAAAACGAAAATATTTTCCGATTGTAACTGTAAACTGCGGTGCAATTGCCGAGTCACTTCTTGAAAGCGAATTTTTCGGGCATGAAAGAGGAGCTTTCACAGGAGCAAATTACAGGAGGAAGGGTAAGTTTGAGATGGCAAATGAGGGAACGATTTTTCTTGATGAAATCGGCACTATATCCCCAAAAATTCAAGTTGAATTACTGAGGATAATAGAGTCAAAAACTTTCACCCGGGTCGGAGGTAATGAGACAATAAAAAGCAATTTCAGAGTAATAGCTGCTACTAATGAAGCCCTGGAAGAACTTGTTAAGCAAGGAAAATTCCGGGAAGATTTATATTACAGACTGAATGTTTTTTCCATATTTATTCCGCCGCTCAGGGAAAGACGAAAAGACATTAAGCCGCTTGCATATCATTTTTTGAGTAAATTCAATTCAGCAATGAACAAAAATGTTACTAAGATTTCAGATGTTGCCATGAATTTTTTATTTGATTATGAATGGAAAGGTAATGTCAGAGAGCTGGAAAATGCAATTGAGCGTGCAGTAGTAGTTGGGAAGGGTGATACAATTGAGCTGGAAGACCTTCCGTTTTATTCAAAGAATACAAATGAGCCGGAGCCTGAGATATCAACTTTATCAGATTTAGAAAAAAGATATATTGAAAAAACATTAAATCAAAATAACTGGAATATAAACAAATGCGCGGGCATACTCGGCATCGAACGGGCGACGCTTTACAATAAAATCAGTAAATACGGATTGAAAAAAAGTATTTAGATCAAATGAATTTATACTTAGCTCCTGTTGTTATTTCAAACACACAATTAATTGACAGAATAATGGAAACACTTCAGCATACATTTAAAACTTATGTCAATAAGATTTCCCTGTCAATTGATACCGATTCGCTGTATTCATACGAAAGGAAGCAATATTTTTCCACCGGTTTTATAGAACAATCAGCAGCACAAACCACACATTTCAACGGTAAAATCATTATGATTACGGAGCTGGATATTTATGTTCCGGTTTTGACATTTCTTTTCGGAGAAGCCCAATTAAAAGGAAAACATTCAATTATATCTGTTTGCAGACTGCACGAGGAATTTTACTCAGGCGTAACAAACAATGAGCTTTTGTACGAGCGGGCTATTAAAGAAGTGTATCATGAGCTGGGGCATAACTTTGGCTTAATCCATTGCAATGACTGGGATTGTGTAATGCATTCATCCAACAGCATAGAAGAAGTTGATTTAAAAGGAAACACCTATTGCAGGAATTGCTTTGGTTTATTAAGTAAAAGCCTGCTGTAAAGAAAATATTCTTAAGGAAATGTGACGCAATAATATATAGCGTTAACCTGATCCGGAATATTGTTAATTTGGAAGTATCAAAACTATATATATCATGTATTGTAATCTATTAAGTTTTGTTGTAAAAAGTCTACGACATTTACCTTGCCTTAAACAATTTATACTCTCACTAAATTTATTAATTAATTTAAAAGCTTTGAAAAAAATATACCAATATTATTTATTCGGGTAGTAAAAGATGAAGTTTTACAATCCCTTTAATCAAGCAAACAACTTTCATCAAAAAGAAAGAAATATATGAAAAACCTGAATAGAAGAAATTTTTTAAAAACAGCTGCTGCTGCAGGGCTTGCAATCAGTGCACTGGATTCAAAAACCGTCAAAGGGGCAGATAAAACTCTTTCGGAAGACAGAATCGGAATGCTGATTGATACTGCCAATTGTGTAGGATGCCGTCATTGTGAATGGGCATGCCGTGTTGCACATAATCTTCCAACTAATGATCTTGATACTTATTCTAATACTGAGGTTTTTAAAGAATACAGACGGCCTGACAGTCATTCTTTAACTGTGATAAATGAATTTGAAAATGAAAAAAATCCTCTTTTGCCAATCCATGTAAAAACTCAATGTATGCATTGCGAACGCCCTGCCTGCGTATCAGCATGTATTGTAGGTGCATTTACAAAACATCCGGATGGTACAGTAACCTGGGATACTGATAAGTGTATTGGCTGCCGTTATTGTATGGTTGCATGCCAATTCCAAATCCCGACTTTTGATTATGATAAAGCAATAGACCCGCAAATCAGAAAGTGTGATCTTTGTTTTGACAGGCGAAAGAGCGGAAAGGTACCGGCATGTGTTGACATTTGTCCTAATGAAGCAATAATATACGGTAAAAGAAGTGACCTTTTAAAGATTGCAAAGGACAGAATAAAAAGAAAACCCGATGTTTATATAAAACATATATACGGAGAATATGAGGTTGGCGGTACTTCTGTATTGTATATCGCCGGTAAAAACTTCACCGAGCTTAAAATGCCGCCGTTGGGTACAAATCCTGCACCCGGTATATCTGAATCAATTCAGCATGGCGTATTTGCTTATTTCGTACCACCTGTCACATTATATGCCCTGCTGGGACTTATAATGTGGATAACAAAGAGGGGCAAGGTAGATGAGTTAAAAGAAAATAATGACATCCAAGAGGACGAGAAAGGAGAGAATTCATGAACCCGGCACCTATAAAACATAAATTTATTACACCCGGTGTTATTATATTAATTGTTATAGCTTTAAATGGATTAGTATTTTTAGGTTTAAGATTTATATATGGACTTGGAGCGGTTACAAATCTTGATAATTATACTCCATGGGGTTTATGGATTGGAGTTGATGTTGCGGCAGGTGTTGCTTTAGCGGCAGGAGGTTTTACTTCAGCTGCACTGGGACATGTTATCCACCGTGAGCATTATAAAGCTATCGTCAGACCTGCTTTGCTAACTGCAATGTTGGGATACACTTTTGTAGCATTTGCCGTTTTTGTTGATATTGGACGGTTCTATTATATATGGCATCCTCTTATTATGTGGAATGGTAATTCTGCACTGTTTGAAGTGGGTATCTGCGTCATGATTTACGTGTCTGTGCTTTATATTGAATTTCTTCCTATTGTAACCGAAAGATTTATTGGCAAAGTTAAATTCCCAAATTTATTTAAGTTTATAAATAAACCTGTTGACCGTTTATTGAGATTTCTTGATAAGAGCTTATCTAAAACAATGTTCATATTTATAATAGCGGGAGTGGTTCTTTCAACACTTCACCAATCTTCATTAGGAACTCTAATGGTTATTGCCGGTCACAAAATGCATCCGCTGTGGCAGACACCTATTCTGCCGCTGTTATTTTTGCTTTCGGCAGTTGCAGTTGGATTTCCAATGATAATCTTTGAATCATTGTTAGCTTCATTCAGCTTCAAAATGAAGCCGGAAATTAAAATATTATCAGGTCTTGGAAAAATGGCAGCTCCTCTTATCGGCGTATATCTTGCAGCTAAAATTGGTGATCTCTTCATCCGTGAATCTTTTAAATATATTGTGATTTTTGATGTACCTTCATGGATGTTTATTACTGAAATTGCGATAATGACCAGGGCTTTCTTTATGTTCCTGTCTAAAAAGACGGTAAATTCACCTTCCAGACTTTTTATTGCTTCATCACTTGTAATAGCAGGAGTGCTTCTTAACCGAATTAATAATTTTATTATTGCTTATAATCCATTTAATAATCCTGCTATGTATTATCCGTCTATAGGAGAAATATCGGTTACGTTTGGATGTATTGCTCTGCTTGTAATTGCATACAGGGCAATTGTTATGATATTTCCTGTTATAAGCCATGAACAAACATAGTAGTAAATAAAAAAGTATTAGTATAAAATTGTAAATAAGAAAAATTACAGATGAAAAAAGGATTATTTATACTTATTCCATTACTCCTGATGGGTTATCTGATAGTAATAACTTTGATACCCCGGCCAAAACCGCAAATGGTGGATGCCGGAAATAAAATTTTATATAATCAGAATTTGGAAAGTAATAACCGGGATCAGGAAAGTAAAAATCAGAATGTATCCTCAGACCATATAAAACAATCACTCAATTGTAAATCCTGCCACGCTTGTGAATATCCAACAAAAGAAGACCCATGCTTAATTGAATGTCCGCGGCAGGACTTGGCATTGGTTTTTAATACAACTAAGGAAGGTCCGGAAGTGGTTGTTATTGATGAAATGTCTGAAAATTATTCCGGTGTTGTGTTTTCACACAAATTGCATACACATATGTCGGAAATGTCTGCAGGCTGTACAGACTGCCACCATTACAATACAACAGGACCGGTTTTAAAATGCAGTAAATGCCATGAAAATACACGTTCGCGCGAAGATGTTTCCGTTCCCGACCTGAAAGCTGCATATCATCGCCAATGTATGAAATGTCATGTTCAATGGAGCCGTGAAAACGGATGCAATACGCAATGTCATTCCCGTAAGAGTCCTGACAGTGATGTGAAGCTTCAACAATTAATAAAAGAAGTGACAAATAAGACACATCCGTTAAGACCTGAACCGACCAAGATGAGGTGGGAAACAAATTATGAAAAAGGAAAAATTGTAACTTTCTTTCATGATGAACATGTTCAATTATTCAAACTAAAATGTGCAGATTGTCATAGCAACGATAACTGTACAAAATGCCACGAATCGAAAACTTCGAAGGACTTTGGCAAAACCATTCAAATTAAAAAATCGGAAGAGGAACATCATAAATCATGCAGCAGCTGTCATAACATAAATTCATGCCAGAAATGCCATAAAGAAAGTGAAATGATGCCCTTCAATCATGGCAGGAGTACAGGCTGGAATTTAAAAGCGTATCACAGTAAACTTGCATGCACAAAATGTCATGGTAATACTGTGCCAATAAAAAAATTGGATAATAATTGCACGTCATGTCATAAGAACTTCACATTGGGTCAATTCGATCATAAAATAACCGGCTTGGTTCTCTCGGAAGGACATGCTGAAGCAGAATGTAACAGCTGTCATGTAAATAATAACTTTGCAAAAAATCCCGAGTGTTCATCATGTCATGATAAGGATAAATCATATCCGGCAGATTTACCCGGGAAAAGAGGTAAGTAAAAAAAGATAATATATTAAAAAAACCTGAATTTGCATTCAGGTTTTTTTGTTGGAGTAGATGCTTTAGATTTTATAGAATCAATAATTACCAGTTTGTTGACAAAGTGGATTTAAAAACAAATTCATCAAAGTTATTTGACCCGTTAATCCAATCTGTATTAATATTTTTCTCCATCCTGATATTAATACTGATATTTTTCCCTAATTCAAATAAATTATCAAAAGCAAAACCTATCCGTTTACTCTGTTCTTTTGAAACATCGAAGTTAACAGACATAAACCCGGTCCAGTATTCCTTTGCAGCAAATGAAGCTGAAAATTCACTGAGAATTATTCTGTTATATCCAAGTAGTTTATCAAGAGTTTGTGTAATGCCGAATCTTCCCGTTAGGGTTAGAGGAATCTTGAATAAAAAAGTTTCCGTTAAAGAAATATTTCTCGAAAATCCATCGTTGATTGATTTATATGTAGTATTATCTGTTAATCCTGCATTTAATTGATTTATGATTGTTACATTTGAAACCTTAAATTGATATGAACTTATCAATGTTAGATTTTGGATTTTATTATCCGTTTTATCAGCGTCGTTTGATGAATTATTAGATACAAAACTAGGATTATAAATTATTGAAACTCTGGGCATTTGGGGAATAGCAACTGAAAAGTTAATAATTCCACTGGAATTCACAGTACGGTATGGTTTCAATAAATCAATCAGATTATCTCTATCATTAAATAACTGAATAGAAGCAGAGATTTTATTGTTCATAAATTTTTGGTCAAGCTTGAATTCAAACCTCAGCATATCATTCAATGTTGATGAACTGCCCAGCGAGCGGTAACCCGGACCAATCATCATCACTTTTAAATATGTTTTGGAATTGGATACGGGATTATCAAAGCTGATTTTCCCGGTATAAAATCCATCAAAACTGCTTGAGTTCTTTGGCTTAAATATATTTTTTATCCATGAGGGAATTGCACTTGAAACAATATCAGGTGCTGTAATATCTGAAGTAAGTAATGATACGGCTACTTCACCTTCGATACTAAGTTTATTTTTCAACAAGTTCAGCTTTGCTTCAGTGCTTAACACATAATTAGCAGCAGGCTTTAATACAGAATTTGTATCTGCAACTTTTATTGAGTTCTCATTATCTTTTGCATATAATAAGCTAAAATACAGATGCGATTTATCTTTTTTTCCTACACCAAGCTTACCTGCATATAAATTACGTTTGAATGTTTTATTTTCTATAGGTTTTTTATTATTAAATCCCGTTACAGAAATATAAAAGATTCCTGGATTAAACTCAAAGTTGAGTCCTGTAACCGGTACACCGCTAAGAGTATATTTAGAATAAGAAGGATATGTAACACCCAATCCCAATGTATTTATTGCATTAAATATCTTATAAGGCAATGCCAGAGATTTCATGTAATTGTCTTTTGTTTCGCTTTCAATCTTATCTCTGTACTGTTCTCCTTTTTCTTTTATTTTCTGCTCTACTTCATCCTTCCTGCTTTCAAGATAATCCTTAACTTTTTCTTCTACAATATCTTTTAGTTTTGACGGATCAAATCCAAATGAAAGACTGTTAATATTTTGTTTGTCTTTTGACACATTCTCTTTAGTAGAAAAAAGCAAATTTAAACCAAAAGGAATTCCTTTAATATTCAGAGTCGGGTCAATATTCCAGTCAGCAAATCTTTGCGGTTCTTTTGAAAATTTTCCAAAGCGGTTAGCAGCCTCACCGTAAAGCTCTGATGTACCTGAAAATAAAAATAGCTGTGTGGGCTTTTTCTGAATTAAGGAATTACGGGATGCCGATTCAATATTGTTTTCAATTTCTGTTTTATTAATGTTTAATCGTAATCTGCGTATTGATTCAATACTTAACGAATAGTTAGGTCTTGATGGTAAATGATAAATTGGACTATGTTTACCAACATTTTCACCCGTCCGGCTGTTATCACTATACACAAATTCCCAAACATCGCTCTTGCATAAGATAAAACCATCAAGGTATGATGTAATTTGCCATGCATATTTTCTGCCCGGTTGGAAAAACTTAGATGAGGGTGGATACTGATATACTGTACCAATTAAATTATCAATTTGATGAAATTCCGGATTCGATTCCATTGCATCATAAGCCGATTGTATTCCCAGTATTTCTACAACAGATAACCTATATCTTACATTTTGTGTTGAGCGTACCGGACTTGGCGGCTGCCATGAAAATACCGGCAGACGTTCGGAAATAGTTGCTTCATCAATCGGACTGACAAGTGCTGTTTGAGTTACTGTCTGGACTGAAAAATTAAGACACTCCTCACCAATCACCGTATTATTATCCGCATCATAAACGGTCAGGCAAATTTCATAATCGCCATTTGGGACTGTTCCTGTACGTTTTAAAACATTTTCATAATCCTTGTTTGGTTCCTTTACATTTATAGGGCTTATATCATTAGGCTGAACAATTTTAGTACCCGGCGGTAATTGAAATTTACTTGTTGTCCCCTGAACAATCTCCCCTGCTCCTGTACGGCTTACAGTACCATATAAATATACATTATAAATTGATTTCGATGAATTGTTAAGTGTAACCTTCCACATATCTTCAAGAGCAAATTTATAAGCCGGCGGCTGGCGGAGTTGAACAATAACATTTCCGGATTGTGAATAAACCTGGATTGTTATTAGAATTATTAGAAATATTTTATAAAAAGTTTTCATATTTTTTGTAAAAAAAAATTTGTGAAATCAATACTTTTAAATGTGCCGGACAGTTAAGCCGGCATGAATTAAATTTAATGCCCGCAATTGCAGCCAATTATTGCCTTAGTTAAAAGAATTTTATTGTATTCCATCTTTCCATCATATTCCGATTTGTAAAAATAGACACCATCCGGCAAATCGAAGTTATTTAAGTCAAATGCATATTGACCTGTTTTCATATAATTATCATATAATTTCATTAACTCTTTTCCATCTGAATTGTAGATCGTAACTTTGATATTAGTAGTTTTTGGAATGTCTACACTTAAAATACCTGAAGATTGACCGATCAAAGGAGTATTAATAACCGGTGTTTCAGTAATGTTACTTTCTTCATCCATATTATTTATCATCCCTATCCCTGGAGGTCTTGTTATCTTGTAACAAACCACAGTATCACATGTTATACAGTTATTATCTGTAAATTTATATCTTACACATAATTTTATTGTATCTGCACAGCATGAAGATGTGCTTTTGGTAGGTAAGCCAAGATGAATAGAAATTATTGGTGAAGTAGTGTTCATATTTACTCCTGAACCATTCAAGCTTCCCCAAACAATTTCACGGCTAAATTGTGAATTTGAGTTATTGGGTACAGTTAGCTTTCCTGGAAATCCAAATACTGAAATAGATGATGGTTCCTGAACATTGAAATTACCCCAGCTATCACTATTATTACTGCATGTAAAACAATTTGAAGTACTATTTTTTGAATATTGATCATTATAGGAAGTTGAAAAATCAATAATTTCTGCTATGATACGTTTAATATTGATAGGACCAGCAGAAAAAGAAACATTTAATGTATTGTTTGAAGTGATATTTGTTGTAACTTTCTTCTTAAAATCTTTGCAGCAATCTCTTGGTGGTAAAGGAGCTGCGGTGAAGTTAGAAACGAAATCAGGCAAGCCCATATGACTTGGCCAACCGCCTAAAGAAATAGCATCTGTGCCGGATTTAAAATGACAACCATTAGTAAGTGTATTCACTGCAGGTAAATTAGGATCATTAATATATGCAAGGCTTGAATATCCATCTCTAGCAACATATATCCTCCCATCCGGACCCAGTTGAAGCGCACAAAAACCAAAATTACCTAAAGCTGACGGTTGATAGCTATCTAATGTTACTTGAGAATTCACAACATCTGTTGGGGATGGTTCATTAAAGAGTGTGTATTGCGATAAATAAGACTTTGTTCCGTCCGTTCCCAGGCCTGTTGCAGCTACATACAAATATTTGCAATTGGGGGAAAATTCAACGCCATATGCATAATTAAGAAGAACATCATCCTTTATTGTTAGTGCTAAATGATTTGATCCAAATAAAGGATCAGTAATGGCACCTGTAACTTGATTAAAGTCAAATACTTCGACTGTGTTTTCAAAAAAAGATGCCATTGCAAGTTTGTTCCCATCAGGCGAAAATTTTAAATACCCTATATAACCATTAATAGTATTTACTATCCCAATTGGAATGGTTGCAAAAAGTGACACCGCAGAATTTGTTACATTATATTCTAAGAAATTATTAGATGTTGCATCATGTGCAATTATCCAATAATTACCATTTGTTTGTCTAAAAGCAGCTACTTTTTCCCATACCTGTGGACCACCTAAAATACCGCCATACAACAGTGTGTTTTCGGAAATGATATCACCATTTCCACCATTAAGTGTCATGTCAACAATTGAATATCTAAGCCCATAATTAGATCCTGCTACAGCATCCACAGTAAATATATAATACTTACTTGCACTGCCTGGCATAGGGACTATTGTTGCTGATTGTGTCGAAGTTGAATTTCCTAGCAATCCATTGAGACTTGGCATTATTGAATTATTTTTATCCCATACTGTAGTCCCATCGGTATAGAAAAGTAAATGTCCACTACCGTCAGAAATGGAAGCACATCCTTCGTTTGTAATCATCGAACTTATTTCTGTACCACTTAGTGAAGTAGGCAAAGCTGTTGTATATGGAAACTTTATTCCAGCTCTATTACCAAATTGCCAATACTTGCTTTCCTGTTGAGAGAATAAACAAGCGCTGAATAGCATAAAAAGGAAAAATAATATATATTTGTTTTTTTTCATTATGATACTCAATTATTTTATTAATTTTTTTTAATTTGTTTTTATAAAATATTGGTGTCTGTTATAATAAGAAGCAAAATCTGAATACTTGAACAAATTATTATCTATTCCTTTAATAAATATATGTTTAATTAAAGATGAGCTACCTTGTCCTTCTCCATCCTTTTTCTCCTTTTCTTGTTCTTTAATATTAGGTTCTTCATTTTGCTTTTTTATTTGCTCATCAATTTTTCTGTAATTTTGAAATACAGAATCATCTAATGTCTTTGGTTGTACTCCTCCAATAGATGTTTTCGAGCAAATTACAGTATCGCAGGTTACACAACTAATATCCGTGAAACTATATCGGATACAAAATTCAACATCAGTTTTACAGCACTTCATTAAAACATTAGAAACTGCACCAGAGACAACAGGATCTAATAAAATTCCAAAAGAACCAGACCTCGGTGTATTATACATGTCCACACCTGTATTATTAGACCAAGTTAATTCTCTTGAATGCCCATCTGTATGAACTGGTCCACCAAAGCCCCCTAACTGACAAGCTGTTCCAAAAATATCCATGCAAATAAAACTACCCCATAATGTATGTGCAGCCTTACACTCAGGACAATTTGGATCTGTTACAGATTTCAGATAAACAAGGCACATTGTAACTTTTCTTATTGGCATTGTGTTTGAACCGGCTTTTAATGAAACATTTAATCCACCACCATCTAAGTATGTTTGAGTTATTTCTTTTACAAACTTTGCACAGCAATTTCCGGAAATGGTTGTTAAAAGTATAATATGTGAAATATTAAATGCCCATACTTCACTAATACCTGTCCCGCTGCTAACCATCCATGCATATTTCTTCCCCTCTACAAATTTTGGAGCTGTAACCGGATATTGGAATGAGTTTCCTTTAATCCCTTTTTGCTCAAAAAATGGACGGTTTATTTTCATTGCCTCATCACGAGACTCAGAACCTTTTATTTCGATAATTCTTATATCAAATGGACCACTGCCTCCCGAATTCCACATAAATGCGGGTGAGGTATCAGGATCTAATTCTTCTCCATCATTTGGTGAGATAAGCATGACTTGCTGCTCACTTGATATTTCTATATTCTGTTCAATACAATTTTCCTGCCCGGCTATTTCACCACTCTCAAGCTTTGCTGTTACACAAATAGTGTAAATACCTGTAGGTGCATTGCCTGTCCTTACAATTGCTTCCTGGTATTTTTTATTTTTCCAGTTAACCGAACCGTTCTTGAAATCGTTATAACCGTATGATGTTTTGCCGGGTTTGACTACAAATACTTTTGATTGTCCTTCAACTATAATACCAGCTTTATCTTCAGTAACTGTACCCTCTAAGTATATAGTAAGATTTTCATTTGTGATGTTTTCCAGATCAAGCTTCCACAGATCCGATACGTTAAGTTTGTTTACCGGAGGTCTGGTAAGGCTTATCCTTATAGTTTGATCTTGAGCTAATGTGGAGTTAAACTGCAATCCTAAAAAAAACAACATTGCAAGTATGAGTATTAGATAATTTTTTTTCATTTTGTTAAATAAAATTTTGTCGATAATAATCTGACAGATTTTAAATTTATTATTAACTTTAAATCGAATCAATATTGCCGGGCTTTTAAACCCGGCAATAATTTTTTTTATAATTTTCTGTTAAATAAGCAGTTTTCAAGTATATCCTAAAAAAATAAACATTAAACCGTTACTATTTATCGCTATTTGGTGATATCAGTTTTATTTTATTTACATCATTCTTTTTGCCAAGCTTAACATTTACTGTTATACTATTAAGTTCTTTGATAGTGTAATCTCCCGGAAGGATTGTTATAGAATCATATCCGAGTTCTTTACATAAATCAGAGCCAAGTTTGACTTCTTCTTTTTGTTTAATATTGTTCGATTTCAATTCCATATTCAACCTATCTGTGAACTTTATATGCAATGTGTTACCTGAGATAACTGTTGATGAAATTACAACGTGAATTTGACCTAAAGGAAGATTTATTGCACTTGCATATGCATATTCGACGTACATACCTATGCCGCAAACACAATCGTAAAGTGTTGCTCCGCATTGGCAACTTGAAGGAGGACGTTCCACTTGAGTGTTACCCTGTTGAAGAATCAATGTCCTCAATTGATGTGTTGGGTTAAGCCTTACATTTAATGTGATATTTGTACCATCTTTGATAGTGTAATTGCCGGGTATGATTGTTATAGAATCATATCCGAGTTCTTTACATAAATCAGATCCTATACTAACTTCCTGTTCTTGTCTAAAATCGTTCGATTTCAATTCCATATTCAATCTGTCTTTGAATTTTATTTCTAACGTATTCCCGGAAATAACCGCAGATGAAATGACAACGGAAATTTGTCCTTTGGGAAGATGTATTTCACTAACGGAATTGTAGTTGTTAAACCTAACAATATGACAGATACAATCCAAATGTTGCATACAATCACATTTTGTTTTACCTTCGTCCCAAGCACCTGTCTGAATTGACAATGTTCTCAATTGATGTATTTGAGCTATCATACCAAACGTCTTTAATTCACTCTGCACTTCTCCACTTTTTACCATCCACACATATTTCTTCCCTTCAACAAACTTTGGTGCTGTAACCGGGTACTGGAATGTATTACCCATAATACCTTTTTGCTCAAAAAATGGACGGTTATTTTTCATTGCCTCATCATAAGACAGTTCTCCTTTTATTTCTACAATAATCAGTTCATATGGTCCATTGGCACCTGAATTCCACATAAATGTTAAGCCCGGTAATGTATCAGGGTCCAGTTCTTCGCCATCATTTGGTGAAATAAGCATAACTTGCTGCTCACTGGTTATTTCAATTTGTTGTTCAATGCAGTTTTCCTGTCCCGCTATATTTCCGTTTTCATACTTTGCTGTAACACAAATTGTATAATTGCCGGTTGGTGCACCACCTGTTCTCACAATTGCTTCCTGATATTTTTTATTTTTCCAGTTGACTGTACCACTTTTAAAATCATTATAGCCATATGATGTTTTGCCCGGTTTTATTACAAACGGTTTCGACTGCCCTTCAACTATAAGCCCATCTTTACCCTGGGTTACAAAACCTTCAAGATAAATTGTAAGATTTTCTTTAGTTGTGTTTTCAAGCTCAAGATTCCACAAGTCACCAACTCCAAGCTTATTGGGTGACGGCTGAATTAGGTGAATTTTAATCTCATCACCTGCCACCACAGAATTTAATTGCAATCCCATTATGAACAGGATTACAAATATGTATAATAGATAGTTTTTTTTCATTTTGTTTTATTAATTAGTTATTGTAAGATTATTATAATTTTAAAATTTCTCATTTTCATGAGAGGGTACTTTTATTGTAATTATTTTATTAATATCATTTTCTTAGTTGCTTTGTAATTTCCGGCAATAAGTTTGTAAAAATAAACACCGCTTGGGAGATGTGAAGCATTTAGTTCTACACTGTAAATACCTGCCGATAAATTTTCATTAACTAATATTCCAACCTCTTTCCCAAGCATGTCATAAACTGTAAGATTGACAAAAGAAGACTTTGGAATATCAAATTTAATTTTAGTATTTGGATTAAAGGGATTTGGAAAATTCTGCATCAGATTATATCCAACCGGAATCCCTGAATTTTCCTGTGAAATTGAAACAGGGATAAAGACTGGATGTATATTTAATGGAGTAGTGCTGCTTGTTATATTTTTTGTATCAACACCCGGCGGCCAAATACCATTTGGAGCATAAGCTGCATTAATTACTTCCCCAACTGATGAGCTGTTATCTGTAAATCCGCCAGATAGACTTCGTTGTTCAATCCTTACTATGCCGCCATTAATACTGGGTATTATAGCCCCGTAAGTATTATTAACCTCATCAATAAAGGTTCTATATGGTGAGAAGTATTCAACGTTCAAATTCAATCCATCGGCTTCGATCAGTGTACCTGTAACAGGCCTGGACCCTATTCCCACTATACTGCTATCGCCATACATCATAATAAAGTTTTTTGGTGTTAAAGAAGGATCTGCGTTTGGTGAAAATATCGGAGCTCCTCCAAGTGGAAAAGGATTACCGTAATTAATAGTGGTTACAGTATTTGATGTAGGAAATCTGGAAGTATTTATACCATCATTAACTATAATGTTCATTTTAACCTGGTTACCGGTAGTAAACCTGTTATCATCAGTAGGTTCAGTTATAAACCATCCCCTGAATTTCCCGATACCGTTAGTCATAAACATTCCATAATTACCAGCCGTAATAAAATCCGGTGTTATTGTACGAGAAAAAGCATTTCCAAGATAATCAACAAAAATTACATTGCCCGCTCCATTAATACCAACCTCACCCGGGAGTATAACCTGATTAAAATACTTATATTGGTGATTTGGCAGAAGATTAGATAATTCCACAAGGAAAGCATAAGGCATTCTATTATTGTTTACACCATTTACACCCTGCATGTATTTCGGAAGCAAAATTTCAGTGAGAGTAGGAGTTCCATTAACAATATTAACAAATGTGCTGGTTATAGTAGTAAATCCATTACAGACTGCCTGTATTTGGTACAAACCCGGTGCATCAAAATAGATATCATTAAATGTTGCTCCTCCTCCCGTTGAGGTTCTTGTAAGTGTTCCATGCATATTATTTCCTGCCGGACTTACTTGACTTATAATAACTGTTCCCGCGAAGCATGAATCATATTGATTTCCACCATATGATCCCAGTACACTAAATGTTGGAATAACATTATTTGTTGTTCCATTAGCCGGGAAATTATAGAATACTATTTGTGAAGCATTTGTACCAAATGTTAATGAAGCTGTATTTGCAGCAGTTAAACCTGATCCTGAAGCTTGTATAATGACACCGCTTTCAGCTATATCATACAATATCCCTGTAATTGTTATTGTATTTGAACCTGTATTTATAGAGCCTGTAGTTATTCCACCAAGCGTCCCGGTACCAAAGAGTTTTGTCAGTGTTATTGTAGTAGGTGCTGTAACATTTGAAGGATTACCATTAATATCCTGAGACTGGATAGTCATACTGAACGGTTGATTAACTCTGAATTCATTACAAATTGAAGGCAAAGTATAAAGTACAGCTAGTTTAACCGGTGGTCCGATTACAATGGTACCTTGAAGAGAAAAATCATCGATTCTATAACCTATTGGGTTATTAAGTTTCCATCTGAATTTTATAGTCCCGGGACCGGAGACTGCGTTAAGAAGAAATCTTGTCCCATTATTTACCAGATACCAATTCCCGTCCGGTGCTACATCGGGAATAGCAACAGGGTTCCATGTAGAGCCGTTATTCAGACTGTATTCAAACAAGATTACACCCTCATTTATATCTTTCCGGGCTCCCCAGATAACAGTTAGATTGTTATAAGTTCCTAATGAAATGTTATTGGTAACAAGATATGCACTACCGGAACCACTGCCTGAGTAAACATATCCTCCACCTGATGCCCCTGTGTAATTACTTACAGGAGGGGTTATGCTTGTTATCCAGTTTAGAGTCCCCGTATTAGTCCAACCTGAAGGAAGACCACCTAAAGAATCACCAAAGGGTTGACTATAAATTGTTGTTTGTGCTTCAGATGTTCCGATTGAAGCAATCAGAATCATGAACATAGAAATTATGAAATATTTTAATTTTGTCATTTTGTTTATTTTTTTGATTTATTTTTGTGATTATTTTATTTAATATCTTTTTTTAAATCTTCGATAGATCCATATTCTGTTATTTCTCCATTTTCACTTATTCTTATAGCACCTGCAACGGATTTTATTTGATTACCAAAGCTAATTTTTGCTTCAATTAGTTTTTCAATCTTATTTCTATTTATAACCGGATTTGCTTTAAGTGCTTTTATTGCTTCATCAAAGTTTTTATATATATTAATACTCTCGTCCGGATTCATAATTGCAACCTGACCAAGTACGATATCACTTTCTTTAGTGAATATATTTCTGAGCTTTCTGAATAATCCCATATCTTTTATGCAAAGCTAAGGGCAACAGGGTCTTAGAACAATAATTAATTATTAAACGGTATGTTTGATTGAGCGAACGGTTGTGTTTATTGAGGTAACGGTAATTGGTATTAGTCGGATTGAACAGAATATATGTTAGGAGAAAGGATTATTTCTACCCGGGTACCTGAAGTTTTTTCACCTAAAGCTTGTTTATCGGAAATTGTAACAAGCTCATCTTTGCCCGAATAGTGATGGAGAATACTAATACGTTCACGAATTATCTGAAGCCCACGGGAAACATGTTTAGAGTATTTTTGTTTTTGTGCTTCATTAATACCAATTCCATTATCTTCCACAACTATTTTAATGCAATAATCGGGATTGTCTTCTATGTTTCCAGCGGATTTATGCAGTGATTGATTGTAAATCGCTACAAAATTTTCTTTTAGCTTTTTTGGCATTGGAGCATGAAAAATATTTATGTTTATCAGGCCATTCTGACCGGTGGGAATTATTCCATGAATAATTGAATTTTCAACAAAAGGCTGAATAATCATATTAGGTATCAGGGTTTTAGAAGGATCAATATCGGGTGCAATAAATATCTCGTAATCTAATCTTTCTCCAAAACGCAGTTTTTCCAATTCAAGATATAACTTTAGTCTTTCAATTTCATCAATTAACAGTATAAATGTTTTGTCAGCTTCATTAAGATTTAACCTGATAAGACGTGCAAATTTTGCCAGGTATTCATTTGCAGAATCTTTTTCATATTTATTTATAAAGCTCTGGATGGAATTAAGCGAGTTAAAAATAAAATGAGGGTTCATCATGGATGCCAGCGATTGCTGTTTTAGCTCTGAAATTACTGCCCTATATCCTGCCCGTTCACCCTCCCTTTTATAATGAATCTTTACACGCCGGTAAATAACTAACGAAACGAGCAATGCGCCTGTTAATACTGCAACTATATAAAAAAATAAGGTCTGGTAAAAATTTGGTTTGACATTAAACTCCACAACAGCAGGTGCGGTAATTGAACCATTCCCAAAATTCCCTCTAATCAGCAACTTGTAATCACCTGACTCAAGTGAAGAAAAATATAACCGGGGTTCTTTTGTTTTTTCCCAATCTCCGGGTGTTCCATCAAACCTGTATTCATATTCAACTGCTTCTGAGTTTGAATAATTAAGCGCAGAAAAAGCTATATTAGCATGACTGTTTTGGTCTAAAGAAAAACTATGTGAAGGATTTACCGCTGTATCATTTACCAAAATAGTCTCTATTAATATGGAATGAGATAGTAATGATTCTTTGTCAAACTCATCTAAATCAATCTTGCTAATACCGGCAGTAGTACCTGCCCATAGGTTATTGTGAACAGTGTCACAAAACAGTGAACTTACTTCATTAGAAGGTAATCCTATGTCCCGGTCAAAATTCTTTACTGATATGTTATCATTATCATATTCAATACGGTTTATGCCATTAGAACTGCCAATCCATACCCTATTTTTGAGATCAATCGCAACAGAAGACGCTGCGATAAAATCGTTTCCTTTGAAATTTGTAAATTCCATTATCGAGTCTTTCTTTACATGATACAAATAAACACCATTATTGCATATAAACCACAAGTTACCTTTTCTATCCTGTCCAATATCTGAAACGCTTAACGAATTAAGCTCTTTCCTGTCAAACCGGGTACTGTTAAAACTTGAATCAAGTAAAAAAACACCATTTGATGTACCTACCCATATACTTCCATTTTTATCAAGCAAAATTTTATTCACTCTTATATTCTTTAGAGTATCACCCTCTAGAAATATTTTCTTTACCGTTTGGTAATTTTCTAAGCGATCATAAACTTTAATGTAATTCCCCCACCCTCCTGTAATCAAATATTTATCTTTTACTTCAATTGATGAGACAACCCGGCTTATTATGTTTACACCATTGTTGTTTAACGATTTAAAAAAAAATGAGTCTTTAAAGCCTCCACCCAGATACACATAATTCCCGAAAGGTTTAATTTCGAATATATAAGTGTACAAATCATTTTCAAACCCTGTTTTAAAATTTATTATAGTGTCATTATCTATTATGTTCAACCCGTCTAATGTTCCTGCAAGGATTCTATCTTTAGAATCTATATTTATCTCTTTTATGCTATTGCTGCTTAACCCATCAGTTTCTGTAAAAGTGAAAACATACATGTGATGAAAACAAAATACACCTGTACCCAAAGTTGTAACCCACACATTTCCTTCATTGTCCTCTTTGATAGATGATACCGGGTACCTTTCAATTCCTGTTTTTTTCCCAATGTTTATTAGTTTATTATTATCAAAAAGATAAAATCCTTTATTCAGAAAAGCTAACCAGATTCTTCCGAACTTGTCTGCTAAGATATTACTTGCGTAATATCCGGAAGGTAAAGGTAAATTTATAATATTTATAATCTTTCCATTATTAACGCAATAAATTTTGCTGTTACTGCAGAAC
>Ga0209819_10000025_pt1 | contig 49647 bp, 46 predicted proteins | sample PPLLak2March2015_FD_187248 | JGI IMG/M metagenome (GOLD analysis project Ga0209819, IMG submission 187248) | Freshwater sediment microbial communities from Prairie Pothole Lake near Jamestown, North Dakota, USA - PPLs Lake P7 Core (1) Depth... | ecosystem: Environmental > Aquatic > Freshwater >... | reverse complement strand
TAAGAATCCCGAAGGGATGATATTATGGTAGCAAGATTGTCCGGCAAACGAATGAATCCCGAAGGGATGACATTATTATATCAAAATTGGCAATGGAACGAATGAATCCCGAAGGGATGATATTATGGTAGCAAGATCGTCCGGCAAAGGAAAGAATCCCGAAGGGATGATATTATGGTAGCAACATCGTCCGGTAAATGAAAGAATCCCGAAGGGATGACATTATTGCAGCAAGTTTAAGATGGATGGAGCTATCCACGCAGTGACGCAACCTGTGAAAAATGAAAAATGTCTAAGTGATGAATTAAATCATGGCATTAGAAAAATACAAACAAAAAAGAGACTTCAAAAAAACCCCGGAGCCGGAGCCGAAAAAAAAATCGAGCCGGGGGCAGTTAAAATATGTCATACAGAAACATGCCGCATCACGCCTGCATTATGATTTCCGTCTTGAGCTTGATGGAGTATTAAAAAGCTGGGCAGTACCAAAAGGCCCTTCATTAAATCCTGCTGATAAACGTCTTGCAATGATGACTGAAGACCATCCGCTTGATTATCAAAATTTCGAAGGAAAGATTCCAAAAGGAGAATACGGCGGGGGTGAAGTTATTATATGGGATAAAGGGACCTATCATTCGCCGTTGACCACAAACAGGAAAAGAAGTGAAGAAGTATTAGCTGAAGATCTGGAGAAGGGTAATTTAATATTCGTACTGGATGGCAAAAAGCTCAAAGGAGAATTTGCACTGGTTAAACTAAGAAGCAGCAAAATAAATACCGGTAAACAAGACAATGCATGGTTATTGATAAAGAAAAAAGATGAATATGCATCGAAAGAAGATATTACCAGGCAGGAGCGTTCGGTTGTATCAGGTAAATCACTTGATGAAATAAAGAGCGATGAAGATGCAGCAGTGTACGGTGAAAAAGAAAAGCTCTCAAAGAAAAAGTAAACCCAACAGAAATACCTTAAAAGTTAAGATATTCATGATTCGCAATTGATAATTTTAGTCCTGAGCCCGGAGTACTTGTGACTCAGATTAAAATTTGATGAATTCCCATAGCTATAATTTTTATAAACAATTATCATGGATAAAGAAGTCGTCATAAATAAACAAAAGCTCAAATTAACCAATCTTGATAAGCTGTATTGGCCTGACGAAAAAATTACAAAAGGTGATCTGATTGAATATTACCGGGAAGTTTCAAAGTACATTCTCCCCTATCTTAAAGACAGGCCGCAATCTTTGAACCGTTATCCAAACGGTATAAAGGGAAAAAACTTTTTTCAGAAAGATGTAGGAAATATGCCGCCTGATTGGGTGAGTACTTATAAAATATTATCCGAATCAACCAATAAAAAAGTAAACTATATTGTTTGCCGGAATGAAGCAACCCTGCTTTACATGGTCAATTTAGGATGTATAGAGATAAATCCATGGTCATCAAGGATACAGTCATTGGAAACACCCGACTACCTTGCAATAGACCTTGACCCGGAAGGAATTTCATTTGACAGTGTTGTGGAAACAGCACTGGCAGTAAAAGAAGTACTTGATGAAGCGGAAATATCTTCTTACTGCAAAACATCAGGCAAGACCGGCATGCATATATTTATACCATTAAAAGCAAAATATAATTTTGAAATAACAAAAGAGTTTGCACATATAATTGCAAAGATAACACATGATAAAGTTCCCGGTATAACAAGTCTTGAAAGAAGCCCTTCGAAGAGAAAAAAGAAAGTTTACATTGATTTTCTTCAAAATAATATCGGACAAACCCTTGCCGCACCATACAGTGTAAGACCGTCACCCGGCGCAGCCGTTTCCACTCCCCTTTTATGGAAAGAAGTAAAACGCGGTTTAGATCCGCATGATTTTAACATTAAAAATACCTCTAAACGAATCAGCAAAATTGGTGATATTTTTTACGACGTTTTAAGAAAAGGAACAGATATTGAAAAAAAATTAAAGAAACTTGATTATGCATAAAGCGATTATTTAATAACTTAGGAGAATAAAATGGAAGAAATGAAAACATTATCCGAAATGATTGAACTGCTGCATCATAAAGGATACATACACGATATGGAAATAACCGAACATGGACTAAAAAGCAAAGATACAGATGAATTATTTAAACCGGAAGAACTAATCATAGAAAAAGTTTACAGGTTTGAAGGCGATTCCGATCCTGCAGATATGGCTGTGTTATACGGTATTACATCAAACAGCGGAACGAAGGGCACATTGATAGATGCTTTTGGAACTTATCAGAATCCCCGGATAGGAGAATTTCTGAAAAAAGTCCGGATTATTCAGGACGAACATTAAACTTTTATGAGATTGAAATGGTTTACTCACCTTGACATATATGACAAAACTTGTCAGATATGTCAGGTAAAAGTATAATAATTTTATACTTACCATTGTAATAAGAGGCAAATACTGCAAAAAAAGCCTTCATAAACCCCGAAAAAACAACTTCAATAATTATCTTTCAAATCCTGTTTTCTTGGCATAACGATTGAGGATATAATTGAATGAAAGAGAAAATGGACAATAAATTATTAATACTTGTGAAGAAGATGGGTAACATTTTAATAGTGGACGATGATAAATTTTTATGCCAGTCATTATCATATGTTTTAAAAGACGAGGGTTATCATGTTAATGCAGTAAGCGATGGTGAAACTGCAATAGACCTGATAAAAAAAAGAAAATATGATTTAATGGTACTCGATTACAATTTATCAACACTGCAAAATATAACAGGATTAGGAGTGCTTGAAAAAGCTCATGAAATTAATCCCCGGATAAAAGCTGTAATGATATCTGCTTATGGTGATAATAAGCTGAAAAAAAGAGCAAGAGATATGGGGGTTAACGGATTTATTGATAAACCGTTCAAATTAACCAAGCTTTTAAAAACAATCGATAATTCTTTAAAAAATATAAAGAACGACTAAACTTCCGCATAAGAAATGCTAAGTTTGTTGTAACCGCCTGTGGTTTATGGGAGCATCATTGAAACATATTCGGCATCATACAGGTAAAAGGTAAATAAACTTAAAGTGCGGATTCTTAATCCGCAGATTTTAAAACTAATCAGGAGATAAAATGTTAAACGACAAATCTATGAAAAACATTTTTAAAAATTTAGCAAAAACAATTTTACTTTTATTTTTCGTTTCAATAGGTTATATGGGCTGCGGTGATGATGAACTTACTTCAGGACCGCCGGTAGTAGATACAACAGCAATTAATTATAATAACTTAATAATCAACGAAAGAACATCACCGTTTGATTCGGCTTTTAGCTCAGTTGATTTATATCATGGTACTATTGTTCAGGAACAAAGCACATTCAAAGATGCGGTATTAGTTGATTCTGGAGGAGCTAGTACAGTTTTTTACTTCAGATCAGGAGACCTTTCATTACTTGATATGCCTCTGGGATTCCAGACAAATTTTAAAACAATATTTGAATATCCAAATATAACACAGGCGCAGTTTGATACTCTAACAGTAATACCGGATTCAGATACAACATTAACACCGAGTGACTTTACACTTGACCAGACCAGCAGTTTTGGCGACCCGTTAAGTTCACATCCTGTATTTGGATTTTATTTAGCAGGCAGATATCCAACTTATTCTTCAAATCAGGTGTACGGTATGATTTACCTTGATTCTGCCTGGAGAGATAACGGCGTTTACAAGCTTAAATTCGACGTAAAGATCAACAAGAATGGTGAAAACAGATTTTTAAAAAACAGTAATATAACAGATTAACTAATTTAAGAAAGTAAGGAGAAACTAATGTCTGAAAACAGAAACATCGGCGGCACAATTTGGGGATTCATAATTGGAGGAGCACTTGGAAGTATTATAGCTTTACTTTATGCTCCTAAACCGGGTAAAGATTTAAGAACAGATATAAGCAAAAAAACGACCGAGATTATTAATGATGGCAAGAAATTATCCGGTGAAATCTGGGAAAACACAAAAACTAAAGCAGGAAGCATTTACGAAGGTGCCGGTCACATGCTTTCAACAGGAAAAGATAAATTGATGAACAGGGCAGATAAAGTAAAAGAAGCTATTAAAGCCGGAGCCGAAGTATACAACGAGGAAAGAGCAGGCAACGGGAATACTAATACAATGAGTACAACCGAAACAAAAGGGACTTCTTCAAGAACTCATGGTACTAAAGGTTCTCAGTCAAGAAGTTAAGTAGTTCTTTAAATTATTATTTTTAAATTTCTCCTATAATGTTGATGATGACAACATTAGACACTATAATAGCGATTGCAGAGATAATCTTATTTATCTCACTGGCTGTACTGGCAATATACCTGATAAGTGTATTCAAGAGAGTTACGGACTCGGTTCAAAAGATTGAGCAAAACGTATCTAACCTTGAAAAGAAAGTAGAGCCGCTGATAGATAATGCAAACAAAGCAATAATTGATGCCGGTTACATAACCGGTGACATTAAAATGCAGCTTGACAGAGTTGAATCTATAATTGACATGGTTAAAGATAAAGGTGACCAGGTCATAGGGTTTACAAGTAAAATCCAGGGACAAATAGAAAAGCCGGTCAATGAGTCTTTGAACTTTATCTCTGCAATCCGCAGTGGTGTAAGAACATTTTTCGATCATCTTAAAAATAATAAAGATTTAGCTTATTCGGATAACAACAGGAACAATAACACAAAAGGAATTTGAAGTGAATATATAATAATTTTATTATTAAGCTGAAGAAAAAGTGAAAGAAGTAGAAATAACAGATAAGAACAGCTTTGAGCTAAATGATAATGCAGATGAACAGCAGGATAGCCTGACATTGTGGACTGTGGCGGGAATGCTGCTTATATGGATATATGTGATAATGATGAGCTTGTTCTGATTTTTTATTTCTGATGTAACGTATAAATTAAATTTGATTAAATATTAAATAAATAAAATCATACAAGAGAGGAAAACAGGAAAATGTACAACACATCCAGAAAAACAGCATTTAATGTAATTGAAAAAGTTCCGCTTCCTAATCCCACCCCGGATATTGAAGCGGACGATAACATTGTTGAAGAACAGGAAATTAATGAACAGGAACAGTTACAGATAACGGATGAAAATTACCGTATTGCATTTGAAAAAGAGGCACTGCCCCATTTGAATGCACTTTATAACTTTGCTTACAAGATGCTTGGTAACAAACTTGATGCCGATGATATGATACAGGAAACATATTTAAGAGCCTTCCGCTTTTTCAATTCATATGAAAAAGGCACAAACTGCAAAGCATGGCTGTTCAGGATAATGAAAAATGTTATTATAAATAAATACCGCAAAGAACAAAAAGAAGCGGCTAACGTTGATTATGATGATGTAATGAATTATATATCCAATATTAAATCAATTCAATTCGATACTGACGATTTCCAGCAAAAGCTTTATTCAAAGCTGCTTGATGATGAAATGACAGGTGCACTAAACTCTATTCATGACGATTTCAAGATTGTAGTAATATTATGCGACCTTGAGGGATTAAGCTACGAAGAAATTGCAGAGTTCCTTCATTGCCCAATCGGGACAGTAAGAAGCCGGCTCCACAGGGGAAGAAGACTTCTTCAGCAGAAGCTGTTCCTTTATGCAAGGCAAAGAGGATACAATGTCGGTACCGCAGCATAAAATATTAAACAAGCTTCGTATTTAAAACCGGTAATAAGACAGTTTTAAATACGAAGCATATTTAAATAAGAAAGGAAGATAACAATGCTCTGGACAATCTTCGTAGTATTGCTTGTTTTATGGCTGTTAGGATTGGTAAGTTCTTACACAATGGGAGGATTCATACATGTACTTCTTGTACTCGCTGTTATAGTACTTGTTATAAGGCTGGTCACCAGCAGAAATCCTGTTTAACAACCTGGTAATTTAATTACTCTAAACATAAAGTTAAGGAAGGTGAGGTATTCAATGCTGAAAAAAAAATACCACCAGATCTTTATAAGCGGTGAAGATAAATATCTTTACATTTATGTTTATTTAAAAAAATTCAACAGGAAAGCTGCGGATAAAGTTTTTAACAGTTATATAAAAAAATACAGCAACAAGAACTTCGACGAGCTGCAGCTTACATTCCTTGATACACAGTTTGCCGAAGGATATCTTGAGCTAATAAATAAGAAAAATACAGATAAAAAATTTTATATCCCTATGACAGGTACTAAAATTTTAAAAGGGATATATAATTACAAGCTTACAGATAAGAAACTGAATGATATAGTGATTTACCAGTAACAAAAAGAGCGGGAATATGTAAAGAGTGTTTAAAAGAGCTGCAGTTAAAATGAATTAATTTATTTAATGATTAACAGGAGGAGTAATTATGAAAACGGCAATTAAATATTTTTTAGCCACAACAATGTTTTACTTTTGCTCGGTTGTTTCGGCAGTAGCTCAAAATGAACAAAAAGATGTTAATATAGACGTTAATGTACAGGGAGGCCAATGGTACACTAACTGGTGGATATGGGTTATTGTTGCTTTGCTATTCATTATAACTATTGTCGCAATATCCACAAGAGGCAGAAGAGCATGATGAAACCCCAGTCCGGAAAAACTTTATCCATCTGGGTAGATACTGCTGAGCTTCCTGAATACCCGCCGCTTGATAAAGATTATCAGTGTGAAGTTTGTATTGTTGGTGCAGGGATTACCGGCATCACTACTGCATATTTGCTTGCTAAAGAAGGTAAGCAGGTAATTATTATTGATGATGGACCAATAGCAGGAGGTGAGACAGGAAGAACCACCGCTCATATAACAAATGTAATTGATGACAGGTATTATAAAATAGAGTTCTGGCACGGTGAAGAAGGTGCACGGCTAGCAGCAGACAGCCAGACAAAAGCAATTGAAACAATAGAAGCTATTGTAGAGGATGAAAAAATTGACTGCGATTTTACCCGACTTAATGGCTATTTAATCTTCAAACCGGATGAACAGGAAGATACATTAAAAGAAGAAGCAGATGCATGCAGAAAAGCAGGTATAGATGTTGAAATAATAGATAAAGCTCCCTTCCCTTCTTTTGATACAGGTATATGTTTAAAATTCCCCAACCAGGCACAATTTCATATTTTAAAATATCTTGCAGGTGTTGTTAAAGCACTCGATAAATTAGGTGTAAAAATCTTTAACGGGAGTCATGTAAACTCAGTTAAAGGCGGAAATCCTGCAACAGTAAAAACAAAAGACGGGTTCACCATAAAAGCACAAGATGTAGTTGTCGCAACAAATAGCTCAATCAGTGATTACCTGGCCACACATGCCAAACAAGCTCCATACAGAACTTATGTAATAGGTGCAAAAATACCAACGGGTTCAGTTCCTTTAGGTTTATATTGGGATGATGAAGACCCTTATCATTATATCAGGCTTCAAAAAATGGAACGCGGCGATAATGAAGATAAATATGATATCTTAATTATCGGCGGTGAAGATACAAAAGCAGGTAAGGAAGAATTTCCTGATGAAAGATATAAATGCCTTGAAGAATGGGCAATGGAAAGATTTCCCTTTATTGAGTCAATAGAATATAAATGGTCGGGACAGGTTATGGAACCGATGGACGGATTAAGCTTTACAGGCAAAGACCCGGAGAATGAAGAACACGTTTACATTGCAACAGGCGACTCCGGTATGGGAATGACTCACGCAACATATTCTGCTATACTAAATACAGACCTAATAATGGGGCGGGAAAACCAATGGGCAAAGTTATATGACCCTAAGCGGAAAACTTTAAAAGCCGCGGGTGAATTCCTGAAAGAAGGCGTTGATGTTGCAGAAGCATTTATTTCATATGTAACGCCGGGAGAAGTTGATTCTATTGATGAGATAGCCGCTGATGACGGGGCAATTGTAAGAGACGGCTTAAGTAAATTAGCCGTATATAAAGATAAGCACGGTGCAGTACATAAATTCTCAGCAGCTTGTACACATTTAAAATGCATAATCGGCTGGAACCCGAAAGAAAAAACATGGGAGTGCCCTTGTCATGGTTCAAGGTTTGATGCACTCGGCAATGTTTTAAACGGACCTGCAATAAAAAATTTGGAAAAAGTAAAAGATAAAGATTAATATGCAAAAAGGCGGAAAGAAGAAAAAGTTAAGACCAAAGCAGAAACAGGAAAGACAGCCCGGCATAGAAGCGAAAATGAAGCCAAGACCTGCTGCTGAAAATCCAAGATACATTGGAAGCAATAAGCTGCTGGATAAAGTAGCTCTTATTACCGGCGGCGATAGCGGTATCGGCAGAGCTGCGGCAATAGCTTTCGCTAAAGAAGGTGCTCACGTTGCTATTGTTTATTTTAATGAACATGTTGATGCAAAAGATACTAAAAGATTAATAGAAGAGAACAGAAGAAAATGTTTACTGCTTGCAGGAGATATCAGTTCAGAAAGATTTTGCAGCAGGGCTGTTGAAAGAACGATAAAAGAGTTCGGCAGATTGGATATATTGGTGAACAATGCTGCTGTACAATTTCCGCAGGAAGGCATAGAAGATATTGATTCAAAACAGCTTGAGCGTACGTTCAGAGTAAACATCTTTGCAATGTTTTACCTTGTTAAAGCTGCATTGAAATATTTGCAGGAGGGTTCTGCTATAATTAATACAACATCTGTAACAGCATACAGGGGAAGCCCTCCATTAATTGATTATTCATCTACCAAAGGTGCAATAGTATCTTTCACACGTTCTTTATCAGCTTCATTGGTAAAAAGGAAAATAAGAGTAAATGCTGTTGCTCCCGGACCAATCTGGACACCATTGATACCATCAACATTTAAGGGAGAAAAAGCGGCAACATTCGGCTCGGATGTTCCAATTGGAAGAGCGGGACAGCCTGAAGAAGTTGCCCCGTGTTATGTATTCCTGGCATCCGATGATTCATCTTATATTACAGGCCAGGTGCTTCATCCAAACGGCGGAGAAATTGTAAACGGATAAAATAAATATAAGGAGTTAATTATGAAAACAAATATATATCAAAAGATAGTGCTGCTTCTCGCGTTTGTATTATTAAACACAACTTTTGCCGGATGTGAAGTAATCGCTGATATCTTTAAAGCCGGTTTCTGGATTGGAATAATTGCCGTTGTTATTATTATTATAATTGTTATGGCAATTATAAGAATGCTTAGAAGGTAATCATCTTTGATTTGGGAAGTGAGGTTGATTTAATTTCGAATTGTGCCTGCCTGCTGCAGGCAGGAATTGTCAATTGCGGATTGAATAACAGGAAGGTTTCCGTACTGTCAGTGATACTCAAGGAGATTTACATTAACAGTACGGAATTCTTTCGTTAATTGGAATGGATTAATTATAAATCTCCGTGCATCTTAAGCATACGCTTGCGTCAGGACAATCTTCGGAAATTTAAGTTCTTTCTTTCTCTATCATGCAAATCAGTAAATCCCGGATTGTACACGTTTTCAAAGTAAGACCTGACACTGCCTAATCTTCCAATATTTCAACCTTTAACCTGCAACCATCACTCTTCATTCTTAATTGATAATCCTCTATCCCGCTCTCCTTCGTTCCTCTTCTTTTTGTTCAATTTTTTCAGCAAGCTTCTTTTTGCTCACAGTTCCCTCTTCATTTATTGTTTCCTTTAACAATTGAGAAACTTTAGGAATAATTATCCCGTCTTTATCCGGTTTTAACGGTTCTTTGCCATATCTCATTCTGTACACCTGTGTAATTTCTGCACCAAGGTATAAAAGCAGGCCTGAGTAATATATCCAAATCAGCAATATTGCAAGCGACGCAGCCGCTCCATATGTTGAAGTATATGAACTGCTTCCAAGGTATAAACCGATAAGAAATTTACCGGCAGAAAAAAGTATAGCTGTAAAGACAGCCCCTCTCCAGATATATTTCCATCTAAGCACAAGATCAGGGAGGACATAATATATCAACCCAAATAACACCGTAACAACAGCTAAAGAAATAAATACATTTATAACCTGTATGAGCGGAAGCGATGCAGGAAAAGAATCACCCAAATATTTTTCAAGACCGCTGATTACGGCATTAACTACAAGAAAAACCAGCAGAAGAAACCCGGTACCAACAACCATAGAAAAGGAAAGCAAACGGTTTTTAATAATACCCCATATACCTCTGCCCGGCCGCTGTTCTATTCCCCATATAATATTTAATGATTCCTGCAGCTCAAGAAAAACACCAAGAGAGCCCAGCACCAGAACAACTACACCAATGATAGTCGCAAAAATACCGGCTGTTGGTGCCGAAGCCCCTTTTATCATATTTTCTATAAATGCAGAACCGTCATGCCCTATCAAGCCCTGCATTTGAGCGACAATTTGCCCTCTTGCAGCATCTTCTCCGAATACAAATCCTGCTATAGCAATAACAATAATCAGAAGCGGTGCCATTGAAAATACAGTGTAATATGATAAAGCAGCTGCCATTTTGAATCCTTTATCATCAATAAATTGGATGTATGATTCTCCGAAAACCGAACCTATTTCCTTTAATTTTTTAATCATATTCTTTTCTTTTCATTATAAACCTCTTTCAAAACCTGTTTTATGAAGTTAAAGTTCATATAAAATTATTAATTAGCTTTGTATATTGAGTAAAATAAAATGAAAAACCATGTTTAAGAGATTATGTATACATTTGTTTTTATACCTGTTTATTGTAACCGGTGCTTATACACAAGTAAATGATGCTGAAAAATCAAACCTGACATTATTATGCATTGCTGCACATCCTGATGATGAAGACGGAGCTACACTTGCATATTATTCAAAGATAAAAGGATATTACACTTATACTATTATATATACACGCGGAGAAGGCGGGCAAAATGAGACAGGTCCTGAATTATATGATGAACTTGGTAAAATAAGGGAAAAAGAAACTTACGAAGCCGCAGAAATACAGGGTTCGAAAGCTTTTTTCCTGGGAATGCTTGATTTCGGATTTTCCAAAACTGCGAAGGAGACATTCAGGATTTGGGGCGGGAAAGATATAGTCCTTGCACGGATTGTTTATATGATTCGAAAAATTAAACCTGATGTTGTAATTACAAACCATGATACGATAACAACAAAACCTGACAGGCAGCACGGGCATCATCAGGCTGTAGGTTTAACAGTATTTGAAGCATTTGATAAGGCAGCAGATTCAAATTATCATCCCGAAGATATTGATAAATCTATCTCTCAATCAATATTCTTGCAAGGTGGTCATACAACGCAAGAGATTAAAGTTTACACAAAGCCGTGGCAGGTTAAAAAATTATATTTCAGAGTATATGATACGACAAAGACAAACAATATAGTAACAATAGATATGAATCAAACCGAAACATCGGGTAAAACAATTAAACAAATCGCAATAGATGCTCTTGCTAAGCACAGAACACAGGGAATGGATAAAATTGACTATACATCCACTATGTCTGAATTCCGTGAAAGAAGATACGAGCTTGTGAGAAGCGATAAAGATTATCCTTATGATAATAGCGACCTGTTTTCCGGAATTACCCCGGAAAAAAAGCATGATGTTTCATTTTATTCATTTACGACAGAATATAAATACAACACACTCAGCAAAGAAGACAGCCTGAAAATTCTCGCTCAGTTAAAATATACAAAGAACTTCCGAATTGGTTTGGTTAAAACCTATGATAATACGATTGAAAATTTCTTCAGCGGATTGGGAATTGATTATTCACTTATTGATTCTGCAATGCTCGCAAACAGACAGATGTATGATTATGATGTAATTTTGCTGGACATGAGAGCTTTTCTCTACAGAAATGACTTAGTGCAATACAACGACAGGATTCTGGATTTTGTAAAAGAAGGCGGGAATGTCATTTGCTTTTACAATAAACCGGGCGATTGGAATACAGATGCACAGTTAGCACCTTATCCTATATTCATTACACCGGAGCGGGTGACAGAAGAAGATGCACCTGTAACAGTGCTTAATCCAGACCATAAATATTTTAACATGCCAAATAAAATTAAAACTGAAGACTGGAACGGCTGGGTTCAGGAAAGAAACATTTATCTTCCATCAGATGATACGGCAAAAACATCACCGGTATATGAAAAGCTTCTTGCAATGCAGGATGAAGATGACCCTGTTCCGCAAACTTCATTATTATGGGCAATGTTCGGAAAGGGAACATATACATATTGCTCACTTGCATTATACCGTCAGTTAAAAATATTCAATACAGGCGGAGCAAAGCTATTCCTGAATATGATATCTCAGAAGAACAAATCACATAAGGGAATAGAGAATATACGATAGAGTGCGGAGAGTTCAGAGAGTTCGGAGAGTTTGGAGAGTTCGGAGAGAATAGGATTCCCCTCTTGAGAGGGGTGGATTTCGATGGAGCGATAGCGGAAATCGGGAGACGGGGGGTGTTTGAAGAGTTGTAAAAAAATGGTGAAAAATTAATCGACAACAAAAATTGCATCAAACCGAAGATAACAAATCACAAACTTCAGACAGCGGTTTAATACGCGGAGTATCACTACCGGGAGCTACTGCGTTAAATATGATTGATATGATTGGCGTTGGTCCTTTCATAACAATACCGTTAATACTTGCGGCAATGGGCGGACCGCAGGCAATGATTGGATGGATTGCAGGAGCGGCAATTGCATTATGCGACGGAATGGTCTGGGCTGAGCTTGGGGCGGCAATGCCTAAAGCCGGCGGCTCATACAGGTATTTAAAAGAGATATACGGTAAAGAAAGATTCGGCAAGTATGCATCATTTCTTTTTATTTTCCAGCTAACGTTCAGTGCTCCCCTATCAATTGCTTCGGGGTGCGTGGGATTGGCTTTATATGCATCGTATATTTTTCCATCGTTAAAAACGGACTACCTAAATTACAATTTAAACATCCCGCTTCCGCTGTTCGGTCCGCTAGAAGCAAGCTTTACAATCGGCAATAGCGCTTTTCTTGCAATTGGAATACTGGTTATAATAGTAATTATCTTATACAGGAAAATTACCATACTCAGCAAGCTCTCACAGTTTTTATGGGTTGTGGTTATGCTTACCGTCGTATGGATAATTGTATCCGGATTATTTAATTTTAATTCATCTATAGCATTTGATTTTCCGCCCGGTGCATTTGACCTGACGACAGGATTTTTCCTCGGGCTTGGCTCAGCAATGCTTATTGCCATCTACGATTACTGGGGTTATTACAATGTTTGTTTCCTCGGCGGTGAGATAAAAAATCCCGGACGGAATATTCCGCGTGCAATAATATTCTCTATTATACTGGTATCAATTATGTACATTGTAATGAACCTGAGCATCATCGGAGTTTTGCCGTGGCGTGAAATAACCGAGACCGCCGGCACTGATGCAAGAAAGTATGTTGTATCGGTTTTTATGCAGACAATTTTCGGCGGATGGGCGGGTAATCTTGTTACGGTGTTAATTATGTGGACAGCATTTGCATCAGTATTTTCTTTGATGCTGGGATATTCACGTGTACCATATGCCGCTGCACTTGAAGGCGATTATTTTAACATATTCACGCGGCTTCATCCTAAACATAAATTCCCTACCGTTTCATTAATTGTGATGGGACTTGCCGCTATGGTGTTTTGTTTCCTCAGATTGAAGGATATAATTGCTGCATTAGTTGTGATAAGAATTATTATCCAGTTCCTTGCTCAAACAATTGGTGTAATAATATTCAGGGTAAGAAGACCTGATGTTGAGCGTCCTTTCAAAATGTGGCTTTATCCCCTGCCTGCTTTGCTTGCTTTTATAGGATTTGTTTACGTACTTATTTCCCGGCAGAACTTCTTAAAGGAAGTTAGATATGCGGCAATATTGCTGGTAATAGGTAGCATACTATTCTTCTGGCGTTCATGGAGAAGGAAGGAATGGCCGTTTTAAGTTCGTTAAGTTTTTTAAGTTCGTTAAGTTTTTTAAGTTTGCTGAGTATCCTTATCCCTCTTTCCCAAATTTTTCTTATCCCTGTGGGACCATTTGCCTGCCTTCAGCAGTCAGGAGGAAACCATTGAGAGATTGACAATTGGTGATTGACAAGGGATTATATGCAATTAAGAATGAAAAATGAAGAATTGCCAACCCTCTTATTGGCTTTCCCAAAAAGAATTTTGGGAAAGAGGTGCCTCTCTTAACTACTCGAACTCTCAGAACTCTCCAAACTCTCTGAACTCTCCAAACTCTCTGAACTCTCCAAACTCTCCAAACTCTCTGAACTCTCCAAACTCTCCGAACTCTCCGAACTCTCTGAACTCAATAAACTCAAAGAACTCAATATTTGGATTGTAAAAATTCAGGATTTTAGATAATTTGCGGGATATAGTAATGTGTAAAATGCACATTGAACACAAATCTTATCCATTACCCTATGCTGTCAATTCTGATGGCGGTGCTGTTCTTATATCATTTTTTACACCTGTGCTTTATAAATTCAGCAATAACAATTTAAATAAAACTTATATTCAATTTAATATAAGAAAGTATAAACCGAATAATTTATATTCAAAAAGGAGAAAACATGTCATCAAATAAACAGGCAGATCTTGCAGGTCCCGGCATAAGCACATATGAAGCCGTTGAGAAGATACTTCCGGATAATTACAACTCGATACTCGATAAAAAAGAAACACAAAAAGCTCTTTATGCAGTAAAAGATTATATTGAAAAAAATCTTGCAAAAGAACTTAACCTAATGATGGTTCAGGTTCCGTTAATAGTAGATAAAGAGAGCGGATTAAACGACAATTTGGACCGCGACGGTTCACGTACACCGGTTGATTTCCCATGCGGCTTAGGTCTCGAAAAACGCATCCAGGCACAGGTTGTACAGGCAGCTACAAAATGGAAAAGACCTGCTTTAAAGCAATTCAACTGCGAAGTTGGCGAAGGTATCAATACCGATATGCGTGCAGTACGTAAAGATTATTTCTTAGACCACGACCATTCAAGCTACGTTGACCAGTGGGATTGGGAAAAGAGAATCGAAGAAAAAGACAGAAACATTGCATACTTAAAAGATACAGTAAAGAAATTATGGAAAGTATTTGTCGGAGCAGAAGAATATGTACAAGATATGTACCCGAAACTGAAAGACCCGCGTTATCCTAATTTACCAAAAGAGCTTGAGTTCTTCCACGCAGAAGAAATTCTTGATATGTATCCCGACCTTCCGAGGAAACAGCGTGAGACAGCAATATTACAGGAGCACCCGGCAATATTTATCGTTGGTATCGGCTACGTTTTAAGTGACGGATATCCTCATGAAATGCGTGCAGCAGATTATGATGACTGGATTACAGATACATCAGCAGAGACAGGCAAACCGACTCACGGATTAAACGGCGACATATTGGTATGGAACCACTTAACCAAACGCAGACATGAGCTTTCATCAATGGGTATCAGGGTAACAAAAGATACTTTGAGAAAACAGCTAACCGTAGCAGGTCTTGATGATTATCTGAACCTCCCGTATCATAAAGCCATTATAAATGATGAAATTCCACTCAGCATCGGCGGAGGTATCGGACAGGCAAGAACACAGATGTTATTATTAAAAAAAGCTCACCTTGGCGAAGTAACCGTAACAATATGGCCGAAACAGTTAAAAGACATTTGTGCAAAGAAAAATATATTCGTATTAGAATAAGAAATAATTTCTTATCTACAAAAAGCCCGGTAAACCACCGGGCTTTTTTATATCCCTTACCTGTTTTATACCATTAAGGATTTTATATATTGCAATAAATCAATAAGTTTGCAGTATCCTGAACAGGCAGACTCTCTCACAGTAAACTTTCCTGAATCAACAAGAGATTTTGCTTAATATTCTATATTGAATTCTTCTAATATTTTGTAAGCAGCAGCAAGCAATAATTAGAGAAACATCCTGTTTTATTTGTCAATTATTTATAGAAAGCGAATAGCGACATGAAGAATATTACTTACGCTTTTATTCTCTTAATGTTATTAATAAATTTAACGATGGCTGATGATGCTGTCTTCTCCGGAAATGGCGATAATCTCCACCCGGTTAAAGAAACTTCAATAGAACTTAAAAAAGAAATTTTGAGCTTCAAAATTTCCGAAAATTATGTTTCCGTAAATGTATATTTCGAGTTCTACAATCCGGGAAGAGCAAGAAATTTATTGGTTGGCTTTGTTACCGGTGCACCCGGGGGAACCGATGCGGGTTTCAATGAATGCAGAATAAAAGAATTCACTGTTATATTTAATGATAAAAGTTTGAAATATGAACTAAGAAATTTAGATAGTGAGTTTGTATTTATTTTTAACGCGCATTTTACAGAAGGTTGGAATATTGTTCAGCATTCATATCTTCTTCCTCCGAGTGGTGAAGCAGCATTATATAATTATTACGCCTATACAATAACGACAGGCAAGAGCTGGGCAAACCATGAAATTGAAGATTTCCAATTAGATATTGATTTGGGGAGCGGCCTGCATTATTATCCCGGTACTTTCTGGAAATCCGGGAAACCTGTTGACTGGAAGATTATTGGGACTGGAAAAAAAGTCGATTCGGATTTTCATACTCCTAATTTTTTGGATAAGGCATTACCATTTAAAGCTTATATTCAATCCGGCTATGTTTCTTTTCTTGCAAAACATTTCAAACCGGATTATGATTTTAAATTTGGCACTCCTGATTACTGTCACTGGGTTTCCGGTGAATCCGAATATCGTGATATGATCAGCACCTTCCTGGATTATTGTTCTTCTGAATATAATATTAATGATAATACTGCGGAGAAAACAGATTTGGATTTACTGGAAAAGTTCGTTTATGCTTTGCATGGATATACATTCCAGGATAAAGAAACTGCTGATTTCTTTAACTCAATTTATTGGTATATGCCAAATTATTCTTTGAAAAAAGAAAATATCATGTTAACAAACTATGAATCGAAGTTAATAAGAAAAATCTCGGAATATAAGAAGAAAAAAAAGTTTGGTTGGATTTATAACACTGAAGATAAATCTATAACTCTAAGATATAAAATAAAAAAAGAAGCTGTAATAGTTCTGCCATGGTATAGGCGGGCTTTTTATGCAGTAAGGGTTTCAATGTATGTTTCTCATATATTAAATTGATAATACTGCATACGGTATGCGAGATTATTATTTAGTGATAAAGAGTGGTCCGTGTTCTATTGTAAATCATCTAAGTTGGATAGTTTTCAAGGGGTAATCCGATAATTTTAGTCTGGAGTTGTTAATAAAATGTAATCTGTAATTTCCGTATATCCATATATATATCAGTAACCCTTTGTCTAACTCCAATTATAAATCCTCCGGTCCCCTTAAGCTAACACTTGCGTCAGGTCAATCTTTGGAAAGCTAAGTTCTTTCTTTCTCAATTATGTATATCAGTTAACCTAAGTTAATCATTATCCTCAAAATAAGACCTGACACTGCCCGAGAACAATGAAGAATTAAGAATGAAAAATGAAGAATGAATTGATATGCAAGATTCATAGAATACCAATTTTCTAGTCTTCCAACTTTTCAACCTTCCAACCTTCCAACTTTTCAACCAACATTATCAATCATGTTCATCTCTTCCAGCTTATTTCTTTCTTCGGGGTTGGTGATGACAACCAGCTTGGCGTCTGCTGAAATGATATGTTCGTCGCCGGGATTATAGACAAGCTCTGTTCCTTCCACTATTGCAAGCAGAAGCGTGTTTTTATATTCGCTGAGGCAAAGCTCTTTGATTTGTTTACCGGTATATTTGTCGTTAAGTTTTATCTCTTCCACGCGGAGGTTCTTTTCGGAATCGGATAACATCCTGTCAAGGAATTCCGCGGCTTCGGGACGCACCATCTCCGATGCCATCCGCATGCCGGCAATATAATTTTCGGATATGACTGCATCGGCTCCCGCTTTCTGTATCTTTTTCCTGTTCACCGCTTCAAGGCATCTAGCAACAACTCTTACATCCGGGTTAATATATTTTGCTGTTAAGCTTATCACAAGGTTCCTGTTATCATCACCTGTAGATGCAAAAATCCCCGCCGCTTTATCAATACGTGCCTTCATTAATATATCTTCGGAGTCGGCATCACCCAGAACATAAGCAACATCACGGTACTTTTCGCAGATGCGGTTTATTGTCGCTGTATCGTTATCAATCACAAGCACAGCCCGCCCTGTTTTACAAAGCTCACGTATTATATGCGAGCCCACCCTGCCCGCCCCGCAGATGATGTAATGATTCTCGAATTTTTTAACTATTTTATCCATTTTTCGTCTTTTAAAAGATTCTTTTAAGTCGCCTTCAACAATTAATGCGGTAATATTGGATAGAATATAAGTTGATGTACCGACGCCTGTGAAGATAATAAATATCGTAAATATTCTTGCAGCCGGATTCCCTGTCATATCTATTACCTCTGCATAACCGATAGTTGAAATAGTGATAACAGTCATATACAGGCAATCGATAAATGTATGCTCGTGGTTGCTTAAATACTTATAGCCAAGAGTACCGGTAATCAGAATAAACAGTAACATCGCAGCCGCCCACTTAAAGCGGTTAAATATCCGTACCGGAATATAAAAGGAATTCATATTTGCAATTTATAAAAATGTAATTATAAAAACAGTGGTATAAGTAGTAAAGGGCGAGCGAGAAGAACTCACACCTGTCCAAAATATTTACTAATTAAGGGCAATGTCAGTCCGCCTGGGCGGAGGTCTTTCAAACAGCAATGAATTTTTAGTACATACAGTTTAATATAGACAATAATAATACTTCACTACACACAAATGAAATAAAGGAAGGCCTGACGCGTCCCCGTGTACCTTCCTCAATATGTCATTCCAGCATGCTTCACACACTTATGTCATTCCCGCAATCCTCTAGCGGGAATGACATCAACGTGTGAAAATTGCAGAGAAGAGTTATTAGTTTTATGTAATTATTTCTATACGTTTATTGATTAATCACACGTATTTAACATGCTCATTGGATGACCCAGAGGGTACCCCCAGCTAGTAGCATGCTGGAATGACATAGGGGGTGAGCATGAACGCAAACATAAATCACATAGTGATTGCCCATATTAGCAATAACATAAATAATTGGAGCAACTTCGTAGAAGTTACCCATTTCCTAAAACAATTATAGGCAACTCCTACGGAGTTTGTATAATTACCACAATCGTTTTCTAATATGGGTAATCACTACGTGATTTAAATTTTCGACAATGGATAATTATCGCAATCGTTTTCTAATACGGGTAATCACTACGTGATTTAAATTTACGACGATGGATAATCATCACAATTGTTTTCTAATATAGATAATCACTACGTGATTTAAATTTACGACTATTGAATTAAGTGTCTTTGTGGCAAAAATCATTTACAACTTCTCTGCCAAATACTCAGATGAATGTTTAGGCGTATAGATTTACCCATCCTCAATCAACCAAAATATCACATTATACCTGCCAATCAAGCCTAAACGATATAATATTGCAGCAGATTTGTATCAAAACACAGTCATTATATTTAATAAAAATAAAAAAAACCGTTAACCCATTGCAGTATAAAGAGATATCCGGATTTTTGCACCCGTCTTTTAGTGTCAAAAATGGTGATTCCATGCACTAATCACAATATTTCTCTCAAATGAAGAATACACTATTTTGCTAATCGAAAATGTTATTAAGTAAATTCAGGTCGTATATCAGGCATACCGGGAAAAAGTATTGGCATAAGTATTGTAAGCATATAAAATTTATTAGTTTGCATTCCCGCATGCCGGAACATTCCAAAAACGTCACCGTATAATCATTAAGAAAACAACCTTTACGAGAGGAGGAACGGAAAATGAAAGCAATAGCAGCAGCTCAGGCATACGGAGCCGCCGAAATCAAATCGGTTTATATGAGAAACCTCAGACGCGGACTGGAATATGCGATTATTGTTCATATTGCCCTTTTTACTGTGTATTTCGTGCTGAATTATGCTAATAATCTCAATGCGGAAAATCATAAATACGGAACGGAATTTGGGAATTATGAACCTTATAAACCGGATGTTCCTCCGCCGATTGAAGAACCGCCGGAGATACAGAAAACAGATATAGCACCTAAATCCGATGTAGATTTAGGCGTAAAGACCCCGGAGCCGGTTTCCAGCACTCAAGCTGAACAAATGACCATCGCAACGCAGGACGAACTGGACAAGATAACATCAGACCCGGGCAAAGATACAGGAAATGTAAAATACGTATATAATGGCAATACCGGCAAAAATAATACAGAAATTGATGATAATAACAATATAAAGATAAGAAAAGACCCGGAAACTATACCTAAGGATAAAGTCTATACAGGAGTAGAAGTAGAGCACATGCCCGAACCCGTAAACTTTGCACAGGTTAAAGCATCACTGGTTTACCCGGAAATTGCAATAAGCTCTGGAATTGAAGGAAAAGTAATGGTGAAGGTATTAGTAAATGCAGAAGGAAAGGTAACAAAGATAGCATCGGTAACAGGACCCGAGGTATTCCATGAAGAAGTAAGGGAAAAGGTAAAAAACCTTGAATTTACGCCGGGATTACTGAATGACAAAGCGGTTAGTGTATGGGTAAATGTACCGTTTTCATTCAAATTGGAAAATAAATAAGCAATAACGAGTGTTCAAAATGCCGTGTTAACCGCACGGCATTTTTTATATGTGAAAGAAGACTATCAGCACAAGAAATAGAATTATTAAATATGTCACGAAAAAGCCCAGTGAAAATAACAATGACGAGCCAAAACTGCTTTTTTTAACTGTTGATTCCGCTTCTTTATTCATTTCTTAAGTTTTTTTATTTCTTTTAAAGCATGCAAGATATAAGAATTTCAATTCAAAATCTATAATCAAATCAGGCTATTTTATTTAAGGATAAGGCAGGTTCAGCCCGGAATGTAAGATTTATAGTGAAAAAGGCATATCAAAAAATCACGTAAAAGCATTACTGGTAAACGTTTGTTTTACAAGCATTAATAACTATTTTGCATGTCATAACTCATCATTATATAATGGAAGCGGTTAATAAGTTAGAAGCAAATACAAAATTTTATAAGCAGCTTTTTGAATTCATTGAAGATGCATTGATTATCTTCAGCGTAGAAGACAACAGGATTCTTGATGTAAATAATTCTGCTGCAGCTCTTCTTGGATATACTAAAGATGAATTGAAATGCTTGAAGTTTTACGACATTATATATAAAAATGATATTGTTGATGACCTCATTAAAATTTCCGTTAAGAAAAGAGTATATAAAAACTACGAAACAACTTACCTGAACAAATACGGCCAGGTAATTTATGTTGATGTGCATTTGCGTCCCATAGAGTTTGATGGACATAATGCAATTCTGGTTTTCAGCAAAGATATTACAAACAGAAAGAAACAGGAAGAAGCATTAAAGAAAAATGAAGCCATCTTCCGTGCCGTTGTAGAAGACCAGACTGAAATGATAACCCGGTGGCTGCCTGACGGAACATTAACATATGTAAATAAAGTATTCTGCAGCTTCTTTAATAAGACTACCGATGAGCTCATAGGAGAAACCTTTATAATAGATATGCCGGTAAGCGATATGAATTTTTTCTACAACAATGTTCTTGCAAAGCTGAGTTATGAGAATCCCGTTGTGATATTTGAGCATGAAACAAGTATTAAAAATGAAAAACGCTGGCTTAAGTGGATTGAAAGAGCAATATTTGATGAAAACAAAAATATTATAGAATACCAATCGGTTGGCAGGGATATAACAAAGCAAAAGCTGGCTGAAAATGCTTTAAGAGAAAGCGAGAAAAAATACAGGAAGCTGATTGAAAGCACAAATGTTATAACATGGGAGTTTGATGTTGACACAAAATCATTTCATTATGTAAGCCCGCAGGCAGAAAGAATCCTGGGCTATAATATTGAACAATGGTATGAACCTTCCTTCTGGTATAATCACATTCATTCCGATGACAGGGAACGTGTAATGGCTGTAAGTAATGAAAATTTCATAAATCAGCAAGATCATGAAGCTGAATACCGGATGGTAGCCGCTGACGGAAGTATAAAATGGTTTAAAGATATGACCTCCGTTATGAAGGAAGGAAACACTCCTGCAAAGCTTTACGGAATTTTAATAGATATAACAGAAACGAAAAAAACCGAGCAAAAACTATACGATACACAGCTCCGTCTTTCAATGCTTTTGAATAACCTTTCGAATGTTGTCTTCTATGAAACAGGCGGAGGAAGAGAGTTTATTACAGAAAATATATACGGCATGACCGGTTATTCGGCTGATGAATTTGTTAGAGATAAACAGCTCTTTAATAAGTTAATGAACAATGAAGACAATGAAAGAATATATAAAAGTTTAACTGAGTGGCACCAGGCGGGAGAAAATGGTATACTTACAAACGAGTTCAGGGTGACACATAAAGACGGCAGTATAATCTGGCTTGAAGACCATATATTTATAATCACACCCGAAATAGGACCCAAATACATGTCGGGCGTAATGATAGATATTACAGAAAGGAAAAAAACCGAGCAAAGGATAAAAGATTCTCTGGAAGAGAAAGAAATTCTTATAAAGGAGATTCATCACAGGGTTAAAAATAATCTTCAGATTGTATCAAGCTTATTAAAACTGCAGGCAGGGTATGTCAAAGACCCGGATGCGCTTGAAATGCTCCTTGAAAGCCAGAACAGGGTAAAATCAATGGCTCTTGTTCATCAGAAGCTGTATCAATCAAAAGATCTTTCAAAAATAGATTTTAATGAATATGTGCATCAGCTGTTATACCACCTTCTTCACGTATTCAAAATAGGACCGCATAAAGTGAAAATGTTTATTTGTGTTGAAAAGATGAGGATTGGAATTGATACTGCAATTCCCTGCGGATTGATATTAAATGAACTGGTATCAAACTCATTTAAGCATGCATTTCCGGGTGACCGTTCCGGGACGGTTGAAATAAAGATTTGCAGCAACGTAAACGGGTCATATAAATTAACGGTGAAAGATGACGGTGTAGGTTTCCCGCACGATGTTAATTTCAGGAAAACAACATCTCTTGGGCTTCAGTTAGTTATGACACTCACTGAACAGCTTGACGGTTCTATAGAGTTAAAAAACGGTTGTGGTTCCGAGTTTAATATTGTTTTTGCAAAAATGGATTACAAAGAGAGAGTATAATTTACATTCTTTCTTCTTTGTTAATATTATCCGGAATAGATTCATAGAATTTCTTAAACTCTTCCCTTATTTGGTCTCTAACCTTCCTGTAAACCGATAAAACTTCTTCTTTTGAACCTTCAGCATCAGCGGGGTCTTCAAAACCCAAATGTACCCGGTGTTTTACATTACCTGCGAAATACGGGCATGTTTCTTTTGCACTGTCACAAACTGTGATAACATAGTCAAAATTCATCAAGACAAAGTCATTAACATTTTTCGGATATTGATTGTTGATGTCTATCCCGATTTCTTTCATCACTTCAACGGCATTCGGATTGATTTTTATCTCAGGTTTTGTTCCGGCTGAGTATATTTCAAGCTCATGATCAAGAGATCTCAAATATCCTTCCGCCATCTGGCTTCTGCATGAATTACCTGTACATATTATTAATATTTTGTTTTTCATACCTGTATGATATATAAAAATTTACTATTTTCTAAACATGTAATATATTGAGAAACTTTAAATTAATAAATCCCGTTTTTTTATATAGGTAGGTAACAATAAGTTAACAAAGCAAAATTATGATAAAAAAGATATTATTTAATGTTAGTTTTCTGATTTTGTTTACTTTGTTATCATGTAATTTGAAGAGCGACCTGCGCTATGATGAGAATGATAACGCCAGTATTTTAGATAAGAATGAAACTAAAACCGAAACTCTTGATAATATCGAAGAGATACTTGATGGATTTAATTACCAAAGTGTTATAAACCGCTATAAGGGAAATTTAGATAGTGATACAAAAATAATCAAGTTCAAATATTTTGTAATATTTTCCAACCTCGAAAATACACTTACCTTAAAGCTGATTGATAACGATATCAGGAATACTGTAAAGGCAATGTCCAATTACTATCTTTCACGTTTTCCCGATAGTGTTATTGCTGTGTTTCTGTTTGAAGACTTAGATTCATATAGTAATTTTTCACTTAAGACATTCAACTTGATGAAAGATGACCTATCACCATACGGGTTTTATAAAATATCCAAAAATGTGATATGTATAAGATATGTATCATGGAAAGGCAGCTTGCCCCATGAAGTAACACACTCATTAATCCAGGCGGACTTTCCCAATATCCCTTCCTGGTTCAATGAAGGGCTTGCTTCAATGCATGAAAATGCAAAGTACAATAATGGAAGCCTCGATGCTATATTCAGCTGGAGGATACTTGCTTTGAGAAGAGCATTCCAGAATAATTCATACACCGGTCTGAGAAAACTAATGGAAACAAATGATGAAGAATTGTACAGTGACAGGTCTTCATTTTATTATGCACAGGCAAGATATCTTTTTATGTACTTTCAGCAAAAGGGACTGTTGGTCGATTATTATAAATCCTTCAGGGATACGTATGATGATGATGAAACAGGCATAATCCAGATTGAAAGACTTACAGGAAAGTCATTGGAAGATATTGAACCGGAATTTGTGAAGTTTGTTAAAAATTTTGATTAATCCAAAATCTCATTTGCAGCATCTTCACCAGTGTTAATTGCACCTTCCATAAAACCCTGCCAATCGGCTATGTGCTCACCTGCAAAGTGAGTTCTCATAAATTTTTCCTTTAGAACAGGCATAAGAGTGAACCATTGCCCTTTTCCGTAAAATGCATATGCACCTTTGGAATATTCATCCGTTCCCCAATAATAATTCACCTGCCTTAGAATTTTTTCCGAAACATCACCAAATGCAGGTTTGAGCGAGTTAACAGCTACATCTCTTTTAAATACTTTCTTTTGACGCTGAACAACATCTGCTTTATCACCGACTGTATAAGATATCAGCACTCCTTTATCTGACTTTTGATTTTTTGTTGCATGATAAAAATAATGTCCGTATACATCTGTCACCATATCGAACGATTCATCTTCCCAGAACCTTTCGTCAAACAGGAAAGCATTTTTATTTATTCTTGCATACTGCAATTCGTTTATAGCATTTATCTTTTCTTCAGGCAGCACCGGGTCCCATTTTATCTTCGATATTGAGTATGTTGGTATTGCACATACTAAATTATCGCCTTTATAAACAGAGCCATTGCTGCATGTTATAGTAACTCCTTCATTTGTTTGGGATACATCAGTAACTTTATTCTTCAATAAAATATTTTCCATTCCAACAGCTTCAGATAGTTTTTTAGCGAGCATATCATTGCCGCCTTTAATTTTAAAATCCATTTCATTTTTCTCGCTTGATTCAGCATATTCAGCCAGTGCTGCATATGCTGATGTATGTCTTATGCTTTCACCAAAATCAGTACTATCAAGCAGCTCTTTGATTTGCAGGTCTCTTTCATCAATACCATTATTTACAAGGTATCTCCACCAGTCTATCCTGTCAAGAGCTTTTTTGCCGGCATCTGTAAAGTTTGCATAATCTTCTATAATTTTTTTGTACTTTTCATTCCAAGCTGTAGAGTATGACCATTTATTTTTTGGATAATATTGATTTGCATATATCAGGTGTGTATCAAATTGGTTGTTTTCTAAGATTAATCCGAATTCACTGCATAATTCAATCATCCTGCTGTGTGATGCACCCACCCATTCACCTCCAAGCTCAATAACTAATTTTTCAGCTTTATCTATTTCATAAGAAAATACCCTTCCTCCTGTTCTTGAACGTGCTTCAAGAACAGTGACGTCAACTCCTTTCTTCTTCAATGTATATGCAGCCATCAACCCGGCAAAACCTGCACCTAATATTATTACTTTTGGCTTCTGTTTTAAATTAATATGAAAAACATCAGGAATCACAAGAGAGCCGGCTGCAAATATTGCAGATTGTTTAAGAAAGTCACGTCTTGTTGTCATATTATAGGCAGTAAGTTATAAAAAAATTTTACAATATTAATAAAAAATTTTTATTAAACAAATAGAGCCGGACAAGGGATTACTTAATTTTTCATTTTTCATTGCTCATTGATTTGTAAGACAAACTCCTGCAAATGAAAATTTTTCATTTTTATCTTTTTTTGTTTCCATATCTTACTCTGAAGCTGGGCTACGGATAAATTTATTTCACGACTTGAAGATTACAATTTCGATATTGACAAAGAACGACAGTGAGTGATATTTTATTGCAGCATTCACTACTATATAAAAATAATATAGAGAAATGCACTTGTCAAGTTTTAGCTAAAAATAATTTCGAGTGTATAGAATAATTTATTAAATTCATCAAATTTATCAAATTTATCAGATTAGAGGATTAATATAGAAAGCAGTTCCCACTTGAGGGGGATTTAGGGGGTGTGAGTTAAAATTAGTCGTAAGAGCCCTAAAGCATTACTTTAACTCTTCAATAATAGCGACGATAAACCGGTTATTTTGTTTATTTTTTCCCAAAAATCCGTGGGCAGGAGTAGTTTTCAAAAAACCTCATTTCCTGCTTATAATCGCCATTTTTTGAGCTATTTTTGGCACTTTGGTCAGGAGTTATCTCTTTATACTGCAATAAGTTACAGTCATTTTCCGAAAACTCCTGCCCAAAAACTGCCCGCAAAGTGCCCACAGAGTGCCCACTGGATGCCCACGGAGTGCCCACTGAGTGACCGCTGGATGACCATGGGTTTTTTACTCACGCAAAGACGCAAAGACCGCAAAGGGAGACTTGGAATTACTATGGCAACTTATACAAAAAGAAGAAATCCCGAAGGGATGATATTATGGTAGAAAGATTGGTTCTAAAACCTCACCCCCAACCCCTCTCCTAGAAGGAGAGGGGAGATTCGATTGATTATAAATCCCGCCTGCCTGCCTCGGGCAGGAAGGGATGATATTGTGGTAGAAAGATTTATCTCATACAGAACAGAATCCCGAAGGGATGATATTATGGTAGAAAGATTTATCTCATACAGAACAGAATCCCGAAGGGATGATATTATAGTAGAAAGATTGATCTCATACAGAACAGAATCCCGAAGGGATGATATTATGGTAGAAATATTTATCGGTAAAGGATAGAATCCCGAAGGGATGACATTATGGTAGAAAGATTTATCTCATACAGAACAGAATCCCGAAGGGATGATATTATGGTAGAAATATTGATCTCATACAGAACAGAATCCCGAAGGGATGACATTATGGTAGAAAGATTTATCTCATACAGAACAGAATCCCGAAGGGATGATATTATGGTAGAAAGAATATTCAGTAAAGGATAGAATCCCGAAGGGATGATATTATGGTAGAAAGATTGATCTCATACAGAACAGAATCCCGAAGGGATGATATTATGGTAGAAATATTTATCGGTAAAGAATAGAATCCCGAAGGGATGATATTATGGTAGAAAGAATATTCAGTAAAGGATAGAATCCCGAAGGGATGATATTATGGTAGTATTATGCTAAGACAGACCTAAAAGGCAGGCATGACACTGCACCACTATTGGAGATTGTTCAAACATTAGAGTTTATAAGGGGTACGGGTTATTAACGGCTTGGAGTTGTTTATGCAAACTCTCTTTAATGAAAATATATTCTTACTTATATCAGTGACACCTTGCCTGGTTTCTATTATAAATCTTCCGGTCATCTTAAGCTAACGCTTGCGTCAGGTGAATCCGGGAAAGCAGAGTTAAATTTATTATACTATCATATTTGGTTAATCTGAGATTATCCAGTTCATCAAACTAACACCTGACACTGCCTGAACTCTCTGAACTCTCAGAACTCTCAGAACTCTCAGAACTCTCCAAACTCTCCAAACTCTCAGAACTCACCGAACTCTCTGAACTCACCGAACTCTCTGAACTCTCTGAACTCTCCGAACACTACACAACACAGTGTTTAAACTTTCCGGCGAGGTCTACAACTTCTTTTGCAAGGCGTTTTATACGTCTGCGGATAGTTTCATTTGTTATAATATTTTTTTCGTCGAAGTGTTTAAATGAAGATACTATTGCAACGTTATTTGATGCGGCTATTGCTCTTAAATTATGAGCTATATTAATAATAGACTGGATTGTAGTAATACCTGAAATATCACCGCCGCCGGTTGCAATTATTCCTATGGGTTTGTTAGATAGATAAGGTGGTTTCCTTGAACCGAGAAATTCAAGGTAATCTATCACATTCTTAAATGCACCGCTAACCGTTCCATGGTACTCGGGTGAAGCAAAAATGTAGCCATCTGAGTGATATACTGCATCAAGGAAATGTTTAAGCTTCTCCCCGCCCTGCTCTACCCCTTTTGCAGGGTTAAATATGGGCAGTTCAAGCTTCCTGATATCGAACAAGATACATTCTGCACCGCACTTTTCAACTTCAGCCATCGCAAATTTCAATGCAGCCATTGTGTTAGAGCGTGGTTCAATACTGCCTCCAATGCCTGTAATTATAAGTTTTTCTCTTTTCAATCTTACTTTATTAATTCCTTTTAAGTATTATATAAAATAATTAATTTTAGTTTAATATAATACTTTCAAAAAAACATATATATGGATAAGCCAACTCTCGATAAAATTGTAAAAACCTTAAAAGAAAAATCAATAGAGTTCAATTTCGATTATCATATCAACAAAGGGATAATCATTCTTCGCGGATTGTTTATAAATAATAAGAACGGTAACGATATTAAATCCCTATTTGACTCATATATCAACAAAGAGTTTAAGTTCAAAAAAACATTATCCTGGTACCTTGGCGACCGGAAAGAAACACTTTTATTACAGCTTAAGAAAGAAATGGAAACTTCTATCCCGGAAATTGAGAGCTACCAGGTAAGTAACGAATCATAAAATCTGCCAGCTTTAATACACTCACTTCATCAAAATCTTTTCCTGTAATCTGCAATCCGATTGGCAGCCCCTTTGAATCTCTTCCTGCCGGAATACAAATGGCAGGATTTCCCGTAAGATTTGCAGTTGTTGTATAAATATCATTTAAATACATCGCCAGGGGGTCATCAACTTTTTCACCAATTTTAAAAGCATCTGACGGAGCGGCAGGAGAAATTATCAGGTCAACTTCCTCAAATGCTTTCCGGAAATCATTTTTTATAAGCCGTCTTACCTTCTGAGCTTTTTTATAATATGCATCATAATAACCGGCTGAGAGTACATATGTGCCAAGCATAATCCTGCGTTTTACTTCAGAGCCAAAACCTTCAGTTCTTGAATTAATGTACATCTCTTCTATTGTTACTGATTCTTTTGCTCTTACTCCATATCTTACACCATCATACCTTGCAAGATTGCTTGAAGCTTCTGCAGTAGTAAGAATATAATAAGCCTGCACTGAATATTTAGAATGAGGTGTGTGTATTTCTTTTATTTCAAATCCGTTTTGACGCAGCTTATCAATTTTTTCATTTATAACATCGTATATTTCTTTGTCCAATCCTTCTGCAAAATTTTCCTTGACATATCCAATTTTTAATTTCTTTATATCATTGATATCATCATTGTAATTAATTGCCGGTACATCAACAGAAGTAGAATCCATTTCATCTTTACCCGAAATAACATCCAAAACCAAAGCACAGTCATTTATGTTATTTGCAAAAACCCCTACAGTATCAAACGACGAAGCAAAAGCAGTAAGCCCGTACCTTGAAACCCTGCCATATGTAGGTTTCATACCGATGACCCCGCAGAATGAAGCAGGCTGTCTTACAGAGCCGCCTGTATCAGTACCCAGAGCAGTCATACACATATCTGCCGCTACTGAAACAGCACTTCCGCCTGATGAACCGCCCGGGACCCTTGTTTCATCATAAGGATTCTTTACCGCTCCATAAGCAGAGTTCTCATTAGATGAACCCATTGCAAATTCATCACAGTTAGTTTTACCGATAATAATTGCATCTTCATCAATCAATCTTTGAACTGATGTGGCAGTATATAATGCCGTAAAGTTCTCAAGTATTTTTGATGCACAGGTAAGAGGTTTATTTTTTAATGAGAGTACATCTTTTACAGCAATCACCATTCCCGCCAGCTTGCCTGCAGTATTGCTGTTTAATTTCTGCTGAATAAGTTCTGCACGCTCAAGAGCTTCTTCTTTAAAAACAGAAAGGAAAGCGTTAAGGTGCTTTCCTTTTTCAATATTACTGAGATAATAATCTACAACTTCTTTAATCCAAACGTTTCCAGACTCAAGATTTTCTCTAAGCTTCTTGTAATTACTGAACATCCGCCGGTTGAAATTATCCCTTTGTTGTTTCTTTGGGCTTGCTGTCAAGAGGTTTTGTCAGGTCTTCTTCAATATCTTTTGAAGCTTTTTTGAATTCCCTGATACCTTTGCCAAGACCCTGCATCATGTCAGGAATCTTTTTTGCCCCAAAGAGGACAAGAATTACAATTGCGATTAAAATTATTTCTGATGTGCCTAAACCGAACATTTTTTTCTCCCTGAGTTTTTCGGAGTTGAATATAAATTATTTAATTTAAACTTTGAATTACACTTTCAAACAGCTTTCTGCCGTCGGTTCCCCTGACAATTTCTTCGCATGCTCTTTCGGGATGCGGCATCATTCCCAGCACATTACCCTTTTTATTCATAATACCCGCTATGTTTGCCATTGAACCGTTCGGGTTATCTTTATACCTGAACACTATCTGCTCATAATCTTCAAGTGATTTTAAAGTATCCTCATCACATAGATAGTTGCCTTCAGCATGAGCAACAGGCAAGCTGATTTCTTTGGTACCATTATATAATGCAGTAAAAATGTTCTTTTTGTTTTCAATTGTCAATGGAACATTTTTGCATACAAATTTCAGGTTTATATTCCTTATCAGGGCACCCGGAAGCAGTCCCGCTTCGCATAATATCTGAAAACCGTTGCAAATACCAATAACCGTTCCTCCCTCATTCGCATGCCTGACAACATCTTTCATTATATTAGAAAACCGTGCAATAGCCCCGCACCTCAGGTAATCACCATATGAAAATCCTCCCGGGACAATTATAACATTCCTGTCACCGATGGAAGATTCTTTATGCCAGAGAAATTTTGTATCCTGGCAAAGCAAGTGTTTCAAGCTATGGTATGCATCATGGTCGCAATTGGAACCGGGAAAAACAATAACTCCAAACTTAGCTTTGCTCAACTTCCGCCTCACTTTGCTCTGTTATTTGAAACGTGTAATCTTCCATAACCGGGTTCGCAAGAAGTTTCCTGCAAATCTCATCAGTAATTCTGTTTGCTTCTTCCTGTGAAGAGGCATCTATTTCAAGCTCTACATATTTCCCTATACGCGTATTTTTAATATTACGGTAACCTAATGATTGAACCGAGTGTTCTACTGTCTTGCCCTGGGGGTCAAGAATAGATTTTCTTAAAGTGATTTTTATCTGTGCTGTATACAATGTTATAATTGATGAATTTTTTTATAATTTTATATGAAACTACAATTAGCAATATCGAGAGTATTATTACCGAAATAACCGGTTTAATATTTGTTTTTGCATGAACCAGAAGGTCCTGGTTCATATAACCGCTGTTAAGCTTTGATTTAACTTTAGCAAATGATACTCTATTATTATATGCAACCAGCCAGTCTTCAACATACACAAAATCTCCGCTTTTAACATCTGTTATATTATCACGCCAATTTTTAGGGTCTTCAAGCATTGGCACACTTCCATACGGAGAATCTTTCACTAATGCCTTATCATATGCAAATGTATTATATATATCCAGTGCACTTCTGAACAGGACAAAAGCCAGCATGAGCATTACAACCCCAAAGCTTGCTTTTATAAATAATATGACGATTCTCCCGAACATTTATTAAGGAAAGTATTTATAAAAATCTTTTCTATGTATTATCCTTTTAAATACAATTTTATCATTATTATAATTGAAGTATACGATTTATCCTTTTCCTGCTTACTCTTCTGTTGCTTCCTTCTTGCATTGCTCTGGAAAGAGCAATATCTTCGAAAACTTCCAGAATAGCGTCATGAAGAAGATCTTTTCTTTCTTCAAGAACTTCTATTAAACTTTCTTTACCTACACTTTTTAATGATTTTGTATTTTTTTCTTTATTCATTATCTGGAGCTTAACTGCTTTTCTACTTTTTCTTTATGGTCCCGGTAAAGCTTCCTGTCAAATATCTTTATAGCTTTGTCTATTGATTCTTTTGCAGGTTCATATTGTTTCAAGTTAAAAAGCAGCTTTGACTGAATATAATAAGAGCTTGCTTCATTTACCGAACCAATTAAATACGGTAATGCCTGGTCAATTAATACAAGACCCTGTTTGAAATCATCTTCTAAAGCATCTTTTTTATCCGCAAGTCCGACCGCTATGCCATTCAAGTATTGTCCATAGCTTAAACGGGCATACTCATAATCGGGATAAAGCTCAAGGGTTTTCTTGTAATATTGTTCCGCTTTTTCTTTATCTTTTAAAGTATAAGCATAAGATTCGGATAATGATACATAAGCATCTTTCAATATATCGCTGCCGGGATTTTCTTTTATAAATGATTCCAGATTATTTACAATTGTTTTTTCATCCGATAAAGCGGCAAGTTTATACTTCGCGTCATCTGTCTTACCGTTTGAATTGTTCGGGTCGGTTTCAATAATTTTATTCAGCCTTGATTTAGCATTATCAAGCTCTCCCATTGACATTTCTTTATCTGCTAATTTCAAATTAGCTTCAATGTTGTTGGGTTCTTTGGCAAGCAGTTCTTTCAAATACGGATAAGTATTTATCCCCTTGTTATAATCCATCATCATTTCGCTGAAATCCTTCACGGGAATATATCCGACTATCCTGTCAATCTCTTCCCCGTTTGAATTAATGAAAAGAACTGTCGGGAAACCTTTTACATTATACTTCTTGGCAAAGTCAACTCCCTCACCTTTTTCAGCATCTATCTTATAATTTACCTGGTTTGTATTTGCAAAATCTGCGACCACGGGATTTGCATAAACTTTATTATCAAGCTCAATGCACCATTTGCACCAATCAGTTAAAACATCCACCATAACAACTTTATTTTCCGATTTGGCTTTCTCAAGAACGTCACTGAACGAACCTTTTTCAAATTTTATCTGTGAATAAGCAGGGCTGATTAAAAGGGCAAGTATTGCAAGAAACAGTATTTTTCTCATGATGTTTATACGCAAATTATTTATGAAAATTCCTTTTTCCCACTTTGATTTAAAGATAGATTTTTTACATTTTACCGAAATATCTCTATAAGTTCAATTCAATTCAAAGAATTGCATTATAACTAACAATTATTGAACAATAAACATTACCCGGCAATCAGTATATTACAAATAACAAAAAACATATAACCTGTTATAAAATCTCAGGTTATAAAATAATCTTTCCGTAATCTTTGTTATTTATTGCTTTTTGTCTATTTCTTTCTTTTTTGGTGTAATTCCAAGTGCTAATATCAATCCCATACCGCCTCCGTAAACGGTGGATATTAATGGATTTGAGGTAATAGGGCATGTGCCGGAGTTACAGCCGATAAAATAATAGTACGCATATCCGGCTATTGTACCGATTATTACTGGCAATAAAAATAAAGCAAACTTCTTCTTCATACATCAAATATAAGGAAAAAATTTGCTTTTTAATTCCATGTTTCTTTGGAAATTAATAACTCTTAAAAAATATCTTCTTCGCTTTAATTTCTTTTTATTTTAAGCTGCTTTTGGCTGGCAATACCGCTGTTAAGAATTTCCGCATTCCCGGCATTAGAAAGCTCTTCAAGTAAGAAATAGCTTTTACCAACCAATTGGATTTTATCAACTAAATTATCCAATATTGGTCTCTCGTTCAAAAGCATATTTCCAAAGATTTCATACGACAGTTCTTTTGTACCAAGCAGGTAAAATCCTCTTTCAGATGTCGGCCCGATCACAAAATCATAATTGTCTAATTTTTCAAAAGCAGTTTCAACAGTTTCTTTCTTAATTCCCGGCATATCAGCCGCCAGTATTACTGCTTTATTGTGACCATAATCAAATATTTTCTCAAATGCATGATACATTTTCATACCGGCATCATTACCATACTGAATGCATATCTGGTAACCCGAATCATATTTTTTTTGATTAAAGCCAATATCGAGGAAAAGAAACTTTTTACTGTCAAGATTCTTTGTTTGCCGATACACATTCCTAAGGCTGTTTAAGTAAACTTTCAATGCTTCTTTATCCTGGTCTCTTTCCACCGGTCTCACATTTTCAATATTGACGACAGGATTAACAGCAAACACAATTAAAGCGTTGTTATTAGTAATTTTGTTTTGCATAGGATTCGGTATTTAAGTTGTTCATAATCTATTTAACAATACTATTATCATGTGAAAAGTTTCTAAAAAATTGGGTAAAATCGCTATTTTATTATTCAATTTAAGTTCATTTCTTAAATGGTTATATTGCAGTTCTAATGAATAAAGTTATAAAAATAATTCTTGGTATTCTTGTTATCTTAATACCCGCCGTACTGGTATTGGGCCTGCTTTTCAAAGGATTAACCAAAAAATCATTTTATCCTGATCACGGAGAGATAAAAACTGAAGGCATCTCATCAAACGTAAAAATTTATAATGATGATTATGGTGTGCCGCATATACTTGCGGCTAATGAAAATGACATGTATTTCACTCTGGGTTATATGCACGCCCGTGACCGCTTGTGGCAAATGGATATTTTAAGGCGTGCTGCCGAAGGAAGACTATCAGAAATACTCGGAAGCTCTGTTTTGGATTTTGATAAGTTTTTCAGAACAGTTGGCATAAATAAAACAGCTTATAAGCTTTACGAAAACTCATCTCCTAAATCAAAAGAAATATTAACGGCATATACAAACGGTGTTAACAGGTTTATGGAAGAACATATGTCTGAGCTGCCTGTTGAGTTCGATGCATTAAATTATCAGCCTGCACAATGGAAACCCGAACACTCGCTTATGATTGGCAGATTAATGGGCTGGGAATTAAATATCGGTTGGTATACTGATTATGTTTTCGGTGAAATAATAAATAAGGTTGGCATTGAAAAAACATCTGATATATTTCCCGATACAAGCGTTACTTTATTTAAGAGAGTTAAGATAGAAATTGATACTTTACAGGATTCAACATCAGAAGAGATTTCAGTAAAAAATATGTCTTCGCTAAAAGATATATCTTCACTGGGTAAAAATTTTTATAATATAAATGAAAGTTACAGGGAATTTTTCGGAATTAATAATTCTCATTCAGGAAGTAACTCATGGGTAATATCAGGCAGTAAATCTGAATCAGGAAAACCTATACTTGCCAATGACCCGCACCTGGCATACCAGGCACCTTCAAAGTGGTATGAAGTACAAATGAAAGCCGGAAATACTTTCGATATTACGGGAATGACATTACCGGGTGTGCCCGCTATAATTATCGGGCATAACAAATCAATTGCGTGGGGGCTGACAAACCTGATGAATGATGATAATGACTTTGTTATACTGGATAAAGATTCAACGGATAACACAAAATATAGGTTTAAAAATCAAACTATTAAACTTGATTCCATTACTGAAAGAATTCCGGTAAAAGATTCCGTAGAAGTGGAGTATATTGTAAGATATACACCAATCGGTCCTGTTATTTCGGATTTGCCAAAACACAGCCTGATAACGGATAAGAATAATGAGAATATTTATAAAGATAAACTATTAACATTCAGATGGACCGGTTATGAAATAACAGATGATATAAATACATTTTACAGCTTAAATAATGCAAAGAACTGGGATGAATTTAAAAATGCACTACGCAATTTTTGCTGTCCCGCACAAAATTTTATGTATGCAGATACTGCAGGTAATATTGGCTATCACGCAGCCGGGAAAGTTCCTGTAAGAAAATCTGATATATATGATGGAAGGTTCTATCCTTCCGATGTTGAAAATGAATGGACGGGATTTGTTGATTTTGATAAACTGCCGAATTTATTCAATCCGCAGGAAGGTTATATTATTACAGCAAATACAAATCCCTGGACATGGCTGAAAACAGAATCAAATGATAAATTTTATATTTCATATTACTGGGAATCATCATCCCGCTTTGACAGGATAAATGATATGCTTAAGAGCTCAACAAAATTCAATACGGAAGAATTTAAGCTTATACAGATGAACACTCAATCAGTATATGCACAAAATATTTCCAAATTTTTACTTGATGCATATAAGGATTCAAAAAATATTGACCCGGTTGTTTATTCAGCTTTGGAAAAATTCCGGAAATGGGATGGTGATATGCATCATAATGAGCCTGAAGGAGCATTGTTCAATGTATTCTTTGTTTATTTTATAAAAAATATTTACAATGATGAACTGGGTGATGATGTATTTAAAGATTATCTTTCAATTGGTATTTTGCCGTACAATTCTACCATACGCTTACTCAACAGCAAGATTGAAGAATCGCAGTTATGGTTCGATAATATAAATACTACTCCAATAGAAACGAAGGAAGAAATAATCAGGAAAAGCTTCAATGAAGCAATTGATTATTTAAGAAAGAGATTCAACACAGATGATATTGGTGCATGGAGATGGGGCGAACTGCATACGATAAAGTTCAATCACATACTAGGCTCGGTTGCTGCACTTGATAAAACTTTTAATATTGGTACTTTTGAAACAGGCGGAGACCAAACAACTGTCAATTGTTCTGAATATAACTTTTATGATGCATACAAGAACGGTAAATTTGATATAAAGCTGGGACCATCAATGAGGATAATAACAGATATGGCGGATGTAAGCCATTCATTATCTGTGAATACAACTGGTCAATCGGGCCAGCCGCTGCATGATAATTACAGTGACCAATCACGTATGTGGCTGTACGGTGAATATAAAAAAATGGTAATGGATGAAATAGAAATGGTGAATAAACGATATAAGCTGCTGACACTAGTGCCGAAATAGTTTGTTAAGTTTGTTAAGTTTGTTAAGTTTGTTAAGTTTGTTAAGTTTGTTAAGTTTGTTAAGTTTGTTAAGTTTGTTAAGTTTGTTAAGTTTGTTAAGTTTGTTAAGTTATAGGACAATGGTAGTTCGATACCTCACCCCCAGCCCCTCTCCTAAAAGGAGAGGGGTGATTCGATTGATTAGGAATTCTGCTTGCCTGCCTCTGGCAGGAAGGGATGATATTATTATGGCAAGCTTTGCAAGAGAACAAAAGAATTCCGAAGGGATGACATTATGGTAGCAGAATTTATCCGATACGAAAAGAATCCCGAAGGGATGACATTATGGTAGCAGAATTTATCCGATACGAAAAGAATCCCGAAGGGATGATATTATTATAGCAAGCTTTGCAAGAGAACGAAAGAAATCCCGAAGGGATGATATTATTATAGAAAGAACAAGAATAACGATTTCAACACATAGTGACTTAACAACAGCAGATAAATTAAAATAGAAAAAAGAATTCTTCATAAATGCCATCTCAAAACAACAGGTCATATCCTAAAAAAAACTTAGGCCAAAATTACCTTAAAGATGAAAACATCTGCAGAAATGTTGCCGATGCCTTTATCATTAAACAGAACGATATTGTTTTGGAAATTGGCGCAGGTGAAGGTGCATTAACAAAATATTTAACCGGTAAAACAAATCATCTTGCTGTTGTTGAGCTGGATAAAAGAAATGTTGAAATATTAAAATTTAAATTCCCTGGGCTTAAAATAATCCAGGGGGATATTTTAAAAACGGATTTCAAAGAAATTGCAAACCTGTTCCCAGCCGGTAAGTTAAGAGTAATAGGAAATATCCCCTACTACATTACAAGTGAAATATTATTTAAGCTCATTGATAACCGGGATATAATTTCCGATGCACAGATAATGATGCAGGAAGAAGTTGCCCAAAGATTAGCTGCAAAACCAAACAGCAAAACATACGGTATATTGTCAATTTTAGTCCACGTTTATTCACAGCCTGAATTATTATTTAAAGTAAGTGCCAATTGCTTTTATCCCAAACCGAATGTTGATTCAAGAGTAGTGCATGTTAACTTCGAAAAGAACCTGACTGACAGGATATTAGATATCAATTTTTTCAAAAAGTTTGTAAAAACATCATTCGGAACAAGAAGAAAGACATTAAGAAACTCTTTAAAAAATATGGGTATTGATACTAATACGCTAAACCTGGATTTTGATTTTATCAGAAGAGCTGAAACACTCAGCGTTGATGAATTTATTAAACTGTCGAATACCATTTACCAACAAGTAAAGCTGAAACAAAAATAAGTGCAGAATTTAAAAGATAAGATATTTAAGGCTAAAGAATTTGAAGAGATTAAGACAGCAGCAAATACTTTTATAACAGGTATAAGCGGGTCACTGAAAAGCTTTGTGGTTTATGACATCTTTGATAGGTTGAATAACCAGGTAATATTCTGCAGTACTGACCAAACTTCTTTATTCAAGCTTAAAGACGACCTTAATGTAATAAATGGTACTGAGGTTGCTTCAATCTATCTGAATAATTATGATGAGGAATTTGAATCCGAGGTCTCCCCATTGTCTTCTACTTTAAGAAAGCTTTCTTCCGGCGAAAAATTTATCTTAATGATAGAGCCGTCTGTTCTTGAAAAATCAATTATTACAGAAGAAAGCTTTAAATCGAATATCATTTCTATAAAGAAAAATGAAGATTACGGCTATGATACACTTCTTGAAAAGCTGAAAGAGTTTAATTTTAACAGGAAAAATGTTGTTGAAGAAGAAAATGATTATGCAGTAAGAGGCGGCATAATTGATATTTTTCCTGAAAACCTGAACCAGCCTGTAAGAATTGAATTCTTCGGAAATGAAGTTGAATCAATTCGTGAATTTGACCTGACAACTCAAAGGTCTATCTCGCAGTTAAGCAGTGTGGAGATACTTCCTTCACTTGATGAGTTTGAAAATATTCAGTCATCATCAAACAGGCTGATAAATTACATTAAAGATAACCAGCTTTTACTGCTTGATGAACCTGACCTGTTAAAAAAAGAAAATGAAGAAATTTTCAACAGTTTATTAAATTATAACAGGTCATATTTTTCTGTTTTCCCGCTTGCAAAATCCGATTCAATAACAAATAAAGAAAATATTTATGAGGTATCATTTAAATCTTCCTCACAGCCTCCGTTCCATTCTAATATCAAGCTGCTTTATTCAAACCTGAAAGAGCTTTGTGAAAGAGATTATGATATTCATATAACAGCAACAGATGATTACCAGACTAAGAGAATAAGAGAATTAATTGAAGATATTGATGAAGGAAATATTTTAAGCAATATTTCTTATTTTGACAATTCGGTTCATGAAGGCTTTGTTTTACCCGCTGAAAAAATTGCAGTATATACAGAGCATGAAGTATTTGAAAGATATTTCCGTGCAGCTAAAAGAAGAAGGAAATTTGCGGGTATTACATTCAGGGAACTGAACAAAATAAATTTTGGTGATTTCATGGTTCACCAGACTTATGGAATCGGAAAGTATGCAGGCCTGAGAAAAATTAAAGTAGCCGGAGTTGAGCAGGAAGCAGTTAAGCTTCTTTACCAGGAAAATGATGTCGTATTTGTTAACCTCAATTCACTCAACCAGCTAAAAAGATATTCAGCACAGGAGGGGCATGTTCCAAAGCTGAACCGGCTTGGCGGCAGTGAATGGGAAAAAGTTAAAGCCCGCACAAAGAAAAAGATACAGGATATTGCAAAAGACCTGATATTGCTTTATTCGAAGAGAAAAAATTCGAAAGGCTTGCGGTTTTCGCCTGATACAGTATGGCAGAAGGAACTTGAAGCAAGCTTTATTTATGAAGATACACCCGACCAGATATCGGCTACCGATGCAGTGAAAATTGACATGGAATCCGATTACCCGATGGACAGGCTTATATGCGGAGACGTGGGTTTTGGAAAAACGGAAGTTGCCATTAGAGCGGCATTCAAAGCTGTGATGGATAATTTACAGGTCGCGGTTTTAGTGCCAACTACAATACTTGCAGAACAGCATTATAATACATTCAAAGACAGGTTATCTAACTGGGCAGTTGAGGTTGAGCATCTATCAAGATTCAAAAACAAAAAAGAGCAAAAAGAAATTCTTGAAAAGCTTGTTGATGGAAAAATTAATATTATCATCGGGACACACAGGTTACTTTCCAAAGATGTGGATTTTAAAGCATTAGGATTATTAGTCATAGATGAAGAGCAGAGATTTGGCGTTAAGGCAAAAGAGAAGCTCAAGATGATGCGTGAAAATATTGATGTATTGACATTAACGGCAACACCGATTCCGCGTACACTAAATTTCTCGCTTCTTGGTGCAAGAGACCTGTCGATTATTAATACACCTCCTAAGAACCGCCAGCCGATTCACACGGAAATTATTAACTTCGATAAAAAATTAATTTCAAATGCAATTGTACGTGAATTGCACCGGAACGGTCAGGTATATTTTGTTAATGACAGAATTTCAAAGCTTGATGAGCTGGCAGATATAATTACAGATGCAGTGCCTTATGCAAAAGTTGCAATTGCTCACGGGCAAATGACACCGGTACAGCTTGAAAATGTAATGATGAAATTCCTTGAGAAGAAGTACAATGTATTGGTTTGCACAAAAATAATTGAATCGGGACTTGATATACCTTCAGTAAACACAATCATAATCAACAGGGCTGACAATTTTGGCTTAGCAGAATTATACCAGTTAAGAGGCAGGGTCGGCCGCTCAAATATTAAGTCATATGCTTATCTTGTCACTCCGCCGCACAGCACATTAACCAAGCAGGCAATCAGGCGGCTTCATGCATTGGAAGAATTTACCGAGCTTGGCTCAGGATTAAATCTTGCATTAAAGGACCTTGAAATTCGCGGGGCAGGTAATTTACTCGGTAAAGAGCAAAGCGGATTCATTGCGGAGATCGGTTTTGATATGTATATGCAGATACTTGATGAAGCGGTTACTGAACTGCGTGATTCAGAGCTTGGTGCGGTAATACCTGAACTGATTCCGAAGGATAAAACCAAGGCGGCACAACGTGAAGTTTCAATTGAAACAGATGTCAGCATATTAATTCCCGAGTGGTATATTGAAGATGAAAATGAAAGATTGATTATTTACCAGCGGTTATCAAAAACAAATTCTCCCGGTGAATTACAAACTATTAAAGAAGAAATGCTTGACAGGTTTGGTAAATATCCCGATGAGGTTATTTCGCTGTTCAAGTTTGTTGAAATGAAAATAGCTGCTTCCACATCATACTTCGATAAAATTACAATCTTCGGAAAAACCGCAGAGCTGTATTTTGACCTCAGTGAAAAGACAGGAAAATTTTCCGATGAGATATTCGGAAAGATTGCAAATTATATTTCATCGGGCAATAATAATTTACGATTCATGCAAACAAAGAAAACCCTCATGCTGCGTTACTCACTGAATAATACAAACAATGAAAAGCTCCATGAAGTGAGAGAGGTGTTAGAGACAGTGAATGGGTTATAAAAAAATTATGATATGCTGCTACATCTTATTATAGTAGTAGGGTATTGATTATAAAGAAGTTACAGTATCAAATATATTGTAACTTTGCAAATTATTTATTATTTTGATACCATAATAGGCTATGTGTTAATCCTGAACTACTGTATCAATTAACTTACTGAATATCCTCAACATTTCTCACAACGCATAGTTTAAATCTCAATAGAAATAAACTTAAAACAATAAGCGATTATTACTAATTTCTTCATAAAAAACAAACTGTAGAACCGGTAATATTCAAACTAAAAGCTATGATTCATATGTAACAATGAATATCCCGGTAAATGATCCATTAGTATGGAATACTCTTGTTGATAATATGAAATCAATTTATAAAAAACCTTAATCACTGCATGGAATCATCTTGAACCAGTTGAGCTTTATCAGAAAAAAGATGAAGCTAATGAAATAAAAATGAACTCCGGATTTATAAAAAATTAATTTTTAATAATCATGATGCCATTTTTAAAATTATTCACAATTTCAGTTTTATCAGTTTCATTTATTTGTAACTCAACTTTTGCACAGAAAAGCAAGAAAAACAATCAATACATTCCAACATATATTTTACAATTTACAGGAGGGGCTTCAGTTCCCTTAATGGATTTATCGGGTAATTGGCCATCAGATATGTCTAAAAATCCTATTCCATATTTTATGAGAACCCCCGGTTTCAACCTTGGAATAAACTCTAAACTATTCCCCCGAGTTAGCAATTGGGGAGTTACAGCAAGTATTTCATTAACCCTATTTAGTACAAGTAACCTTAAAGATACTACCTTTCCCACTGGACAAGGATTGTTTAATTCTTATAGTTTAAATTTTCTTAGTGGAACAATAGGTTTCGAGTATAGAGGCGTTTCACATTCTGTTATTCCGTTTATCGGTATTGAATTAGCAACCAATTATCTATGGGGAAGAGCAAACTATAAAGGAAAAACATTGACCATGAAAGGTACTGAAAGATTTGGATTAAATTCTGGCGCAGGTTTGGATATTAGATTAAACAATAAATATGGAATTGTAGTAGGAGGTAAATTTTCACTGCTCAATCTGCGTGGCAGAAATACAGGTGAATTTTCGAGTTCAGGAGAATATTCAATAGTTGATGCACCAGCCGGGGGCTCTGACGCAAGAACAATGGCAAGTGCAAATTTTTATATTGGTCTATCTTATTATGTTCACTCTGTTAAAGTAAAACATTCAAAAAAATAAGGGAATTAAAGATGACAAATTGCTTTATGCTTTATCGAAATTATCCCAATCCCTTCAATCCATCAACAAATATTAAATTCGATATCCCAAAATCATCTGATGTCAAATTAATCATTTACGATATAGCAGGAAGAGAAATAACTAAACTTGTGAATGAAATGTTAAATGCTGGAAGTTATGAAGTAAGCTGGGATGCCTCAAATTATACTAGCGGCGTATATTTTTATAAATTAATTTCTGAAAATTATATTGATACAAAGAAAATGGTTCTTATAAAATAAATTTTAAAAAATAAAAAAATGGAAAAATCATTTAGTCTCTCCATCTTACTTTTAATAACATTAGTTGTATTTGCAATTTTTTATAGTTGTTCCGATAAAAACACGCCAACTAATCCGAGTACAAACCAAACAACACTCGTTGGGAATTGGTCTGTAGAACAAGTACAAATGGTACAGGCACCTAATGTGGATTCATCCATCTCATGGAAACAAGCATTGGTTCCATTTGGGAATGTCCAGGCAAACACTGTAGGATACTGTAATGTCGAATTTAAATCTGATGGAACATGGAATTTGACAGGTAATATTACAAACCCGACAATTCAAGTACTAATTCATGGATTTACATATGGATCATTATATGCAGCGGGTGGCACATATACTTCAAATTCTAGCACTTATGATATTACTTTTGTAGTCACTTATTTCTCTGGTTCTAATGGATCCGACATAATAGGTTCTGGAACTTACTCTTTGAGTTCGAATCTGGTTATAAATTTAAATCTTGCAAATAATGAAAAATGGAAAATCACACTTAAGAAGTAAAATATTATTGAAACAAAAAATAATGAAATTAATTAAATAATATTTTACAAACTTAAAAACATCACTTATGAAAAAATTAATATTTTCAATTTTCGTAATTATTCTTTTCCTTAATCTTAGAATAATCTTTTCTCAAGGCATACAGTTTACAGTAGGAAACTGGCAATCGATTAAGGAAAAAGCTTCAATTGATAATAAAATTATTATGGTAGATGTATTTACTGACTGGTGCCAACCATGCAAATGGATGGATGAAAATGTTTTTAAAAATGATACTACGGGTGAATTTTACAATGCTAATTTCATATGCTGGCATATTGATGCAGAAAAAGGTGAAGGTATAGATTTTTCAAAAGAATATGGAGTGGACGTGTATCCTACTATACTTTTTATTGATGCAAACGGTAAAATGCTTCATAAATCAGCCGGGGCAATGCCGGTATTTCAATTCAAAACATTGGGTGAAACTGCTTTGAACCCGGAAATTAGACTCTCTGCTTTACAAGATAAATATAATAATGGAGAGCGAAGCTTAGATTTTTTATCCAATTATTTGAAATCGTTAAGAGCTTCTCATTCACAAATGGATAAGATAGTTATTGAGTATTTTGAGCTTCAGGATAAGGATAAATGGATTTCAAAAGAAAACTTTGATATTATTAATGATTATCTGTTTACTACTGATAATATTGTTTTTGAACACTTCCTGCAGAATAGGAAAAATTACATAGTTCTTACTGATTCTGTAAAAGTAAATAACAAAATAGCTGCAGTATGTTTTGATGAGGCGTATCAAAATGTAAATAAATGGACTGAAAATGATATGCTCGATTATTTAAAAAAACAAGAAAGCAAAGGGGCTTATTTTTCCGATAAATTCAAATCGGATGTTAAGCTTAATTTTTTTGAAATAAAAAAAGACTGGAATAAATATGCGGTAACTGCATCCGAATATGTTGATAAGAAATACATTGATTACAATGATAAAATGTATGCCTGGATGATGCTTAATAATTTTGCATATACTTTTTACACAAATATTAACGATAAAAAGTTATTAAAGAAAGCACTGGGATGGACAAAAAAATCGATTGAATTGGATGAAAACTATTACAACCTGGATACATATGCCTCACTATACTATAAACTCGGTGATATGGAAAATGCTAAGAAATATTGCGAGAAAGCAATAAAGAAAGCTAAGGAAACCGGTGATGACAGTTCTTCATCTCAGGAATTACTTGAAAAAATAAAAAAAATGGATTAAAAAATATTCTTCAGAACTATCAAATAAAAATATGAAAAAAATAATTTTCACCATCACCGTCCTTCTAATCAGTGCATTTTATTGTTCCAACTTATACGCACAGGAAGACACAACAAAATGGGAATATTTCAAAATTAATGTAACCACTTCCGATGATTCACTTTTCATAAAGCTTCAGGAGGATATGGGCATTGATCCACTTCTACCTGCTTATACAATTTATGTAGATGTTAGAAAAACGGACCTTAAAAATAAATTCATTGTTTTGGGAGATATAAATGATGAAAGCTCTATGAAATTTGCATGGAACAGGTTCCGTGAAGAAGTTCAAAAAGGTTTATTGAACTGGAAGAAACCAAATAAAATAAAAATAGAATAATAAATATAAAATATCTTATTGCAGCTGAAATACTGGTGTTTTCTTGAAAAATTCCTTCAACATCTTTTTCCCAAACGGCCCCACAGGGAACTAGGGAAAATTTGGGAAAGAGATGTAGGGGATATATGAAAAATTTGGTATAAAAGTAATTTTTCTATATTAATTCCGATGACTCCCGAACTCTTAACTCACGAATTCTCAACTCCCGAACTCACAACTCCCAAACTCTCAACTCCCGAACTCACAACTCCCAAACTCTCAACTCACGAACTCTCAACTCCCGAACTCTTAACTCACGAACTCTCAACTCCCGAACTCCCCGCCTCTTTCCTGAAACTTTTCACCCTTCCGCAAAATTATGTATTAAAAATTCTGCAATTGATTTTTATTATAGGTTGAAATATTTTACCGCATGAACTTCTTACGAATTGTCATATTAGCATCAATAACTGCTCTCACGATTACTCTATCTCCCGCTCAATATGTTGATTTCGGGAGAAATAAGGTCCAGTATAACAGCTTTGACTGGCATACTCTCTCTACCGAACATTTTAAGATATTCTATTATCCTGAAATGAAAGAACTTGCTGAAATAGGCGCTGCTTATGCCGAAGACGCTTATAGGATACATCAGCAGGATTTTAATTACTCTTTAATAGATACCGTTCCAATAATATTTTATTCAAATCCAACGCATTTCAGGGAAACAAATACAACACCCGGATTAATACCTGATGGTGTCGGCGGATTTTTTGAATTTATCAAAGGAAGAGTTGTTATCCCCTTTGATGGTTCCCTCGGCAATTTTAAACATGTAATAAAGCATGAGCTGACTCACGTATTTATGACTGCTAAAATCGGGAATGTGCTCAGAACTCACAGGCAGAGCTCTGACAGGATGCCGCCTTTGTGGTTTACCGAAGGACTTGCTGAATTATGGTCGAATGATGAATGGGATGCTACTGCTGAGATGGTCATAAAAGATGCTGTTTTGAACGGCTACATGGCAGGTTTAGCTGACTGGGAAAATTTCTATGGCACATTTTTCATGTACAAGATGGGGCAAAATGCTCTGCAGTATATACGCGATACTTATGGTGCTGAAAAAATCCTTTTACTTATTGAAAATTTCTGGATGAATGAAAATTTCTCAGCCGTGATGGAAAAAACTATCGGTAAAAATTATGAGGATTTTGATAATGAGTGGCTGTATCATTTAAAGAAAAAATATTACCCCGACCTTTCCAAACAGGATAATCCTTCCGCAGGAACAGAGAAAATATTCTCGGAAGGTTTCGGGCATAAACCTGCTTATTATAATGATGGGTTAAGAGAAGAAATTTATTTCATCGGGAACAGAACAGGTTATACAAGTATATATAAAATAAATTTAAAAGATGAAAGAAGAAAACCTGAGCTTGTACTTGAAGGAGAAAAGACAGATGAGTTCGAAGAATTCCATTTCTTCCGGTCAGGTTTGGATATTTCATCGACAGGTATACTTGCATTTACCACAAAGAGCGGTGAAAGCGACGCCCTGCATCTGTACAATGTAAGAACAGAGGAGATTATAACTAACTATCATTTTAAAGATGTTGTGCAGATTGGTGCCCCTTCGTTTTCATCCGACGGGAAACAAATTATATTTCCGGCACTTGATATGGGCGGTAAAAGTGACCTGTATCTTTTCGAAGTTAATACAAAGAAAATCACACGCCTGACAAATGACTATTATGATGACAGGGACCCAGATATTTCACCTGACGGGAAAACAATTGTTTTTTCTTCAGACCGCACTGCATATGGAAGCAGGAATAAATACAATCTTTTTCTTTATCATATAAGTGATAACTCAATAAGCTACTTAACAAGCGGAAACCAGGTTGATTTTTCCCCACAATTTTCAGAAGACGGACAGCGGATTGTATATACTTCTACTATAGGCAATATACAGAACATATGGTACCTCGATATATCAGGATACGGACAAACCGGCAGTGACGGGGGTGTGGTAATAAATAAAAGCATGCAATCAAAACAATTAACAAGCTTCACAACAGCAGCTTTTGACCCGAAATGGGTCAGTAAAGATAAGATTGTTTTTGCCGCTTTCGAAAACGGAGGTATAAATGTCAGAATGCTTGACAGTGTTGCTTCCGTTGTTGATACTCCAAAGAGTGTATTGAATATTTCCTACGACAGGAAAAATGAACTATGGTACGCAAACCGCATTAAAGGTGTTCCCAAGAAAAACGCATTAAAGTATGAAAAAGAATATTCAATGGATATTGCAACCAGCAATATTTCCAATGACCCGGTCTTTGGAACAAATGCAGGCGGCATTCTTGCTATGAGTGACCTGCTTGGAAATGACCAGTATTATTTTCTTATCTACAATAATTCGGAATCAGGTGAAGAATTATTAAAAAGCTTTAATATTGCCATTTCAAGGGTATCACTCGAAAAGAGATTAAATTATGCTTATGGAATTTTCCATCTGTCCGGAAAACGGTATGACTTCGGAGATGATTTTGCTTATTACGAAAGAACATTCGGCGGTTATTTTGCACTCAGCTATCCCCTGTCTTATTTCAGAAGAGTCGATGCAACCGTTTCTCTTGCTAATTCAAAGCGTGACCTTAGTGAAACAGGCTTAAACAGAAGAGCCCTGCTTTTAACAAATTCAATCTCATATGTAAAAGATAATGCAATCTGGGGACCAACCGGTCCGCTGGATGGTAACAGGTTTAATTTGACTTTAAGCTATACAACCGATATTCAATTCTCTAATGTAAATTATTATTCATTGGTTGTTGATTACAGAAGATATTTCAGAATAACACCATTGATAGCTCTTGCAACCAGATTTGAATATTTGATGAACGAAGGTAAGGAAGCAAGACGCTGGGTTATGGGCGGAAGCTGGGACTTAAGGGGCTATGACAGGTTTTCCATCAGGGGAAAAAGATTATGGTTCAGCAGTGTTGAGCTTAGATTCCCGTTAATAAATTTATTCGCTGTACATTTCCCGATGGGCATTAACTTCGATTTTCCATATATAAGAGGAGCTTTGTTTTTTGATGCAGGCAATGCATGGGATAAAGAATATAAACAAACTCTTGGCAGTGTTGGTGCAGGTGTCAGAATGAACCTGTGGAATGTTATAGCATTAAGATATGATTTTGGAAAGAGAATAGAGAATAACTTCAAGAATTTCCAGAAAGGATTTTTCAGCCAGTTCTTTTTTGGATGGGACTTTTAATCAATGACGAATGACAAATGACAAATGACGAGTGACGAATTGCCGGTACAGATTACAGATTACAGATTGCAGATTACAGATTGCAGATTACAGATTGCAGATTACAGATTGCAGATTACAGATTACAGATTGCAGATTACAGATTTCAGATTGGAAGATTACTGTCTGAATTGCAGATTACACTGATTATATATTGATGTCACTGATATACTGTTTTCTTTTCTTCTGTTGTATATAAATCATAATATACTATAACATATAGAGTATAAAAAAAAGAATGAAATTTTTATCTGTGCAATCAGCATAATCTGTGAAATCTGTGATTCAGACTACGCAAGCGTTAGCTTAAGATGACCGGAGAATTAATAATGGATAAGAGACAAGATGACCGGAGAATTAATAATGAATAAGAGACAAGGGGTAACATTTTTGATATTGAAGCATTGCAAATTACCTCAAGTGTTATTAAACAACTCTAATCTCTAATTTCCTTATTACCCCTTGCCATCTACAATTAACATCGGAAGAAGCTAAGGAAAGATAATTTCAGGATTTTTCTGACAGTAAATATATATATTTAAGTAAAATTTGCTATAAAATATTTCCTTGAAAAAGATAAGTTCTATTAGTAATATTGTATATTAGAGTGTTTATATAAGCGGGAATAGCTCAGTTGGTAGAGCGCAATCCCGCAAAGCGGGATTGATTTCGCGGATTCAAAAAAATAGATTTTTATATAAGCGGGAATAGCTCAGTTGGTAGAGCGCAATCCCGCAAAGC
>Ga0209819_10000023_pt1 | contig 49923 bp, 45 predicted proteins | sample PPLLak2March2015_FD_187248 | JGI IMG/M metagenome (GOLD analysis project Ga0209819, IMG submission 187248) | Freshwater sediment microbial communities from Prairie Pothole Lake near Jamestown, North Dakota, USA - PPLs Lake P7 Core (1) Depth... | ecosystem: Environmental > Aquatic > Freshwater >... | reverse complement strand
AGAACGCAGGATGATGTTGATGCAATACTTGAGGGAATAAAGGATGGTACAATAGATGCAATTTGTACCGACCATGCACCTCATGCGGCTGATGAAAAAACTTTGGGATTAGAAAAAGCTCCTTTTGGTATAATTGGGCTTGAAACATCAATAGGATTGACATATACATATCTTGTGAAAAAGGGAATTATTTCGATTGACGATATGATTTATAAGATGTCAATCAATCCAAGAAAAATATTAAATCTGCCCCAAATAAAAATGCAGGTTGGTGAAAAAGCCAATTTTACCATACTTGATTTGAATAAGGAGTGGGAAGTTAAGGAAGAATATTTGCATTCAAAAAGCAAAAATTCACCTTTTCTAGGATGGAAACTAACGGGAAAATCCGTAGGAATATTAAATAACTGCAAAAACTTAATGTATGGCTGAAATAAAAGTAAAAGGTACTGACGAGAAATTACGCATAGAAAATATCTACTGCATAGGCAGAAATTATCTTGAGCATATTAAGGAGTTTGATACTCCTGAAAAAAAGCTGGAAGCACCGAAGGAACCGATGGTATTTCTGAAACCGAACACGGCTGCAATTACAGCGGATTATATCTCTATACCTGTATTAAAGGGTAAGAAAATATCCGACAATTTACAGAATGAAGTTGAACTTGTAGTTGTAATTGGTAAAGACGGCGTGAGTATTCCAAAAGAGAATGCAATGGAGTATGTTTACGGTTATGCAGTAGGAATAGATTTCACATTACGTGATGTGCAGGCAGCACTGAAAAAAGAGGGAATGCCGTGGGCGCTTTCAAAAGGATTTTTAATGTCTGCACCGGTATCCGAGATTGTGAAGAAAGAAGAAGTTAAAAATGCAGAGAATTTGTGCATAAGGTTGAAGTTAAACGGAGAGATAAAGCAGGATGCAAATACATCGATGATGATTTTTAAGCTACCTTATCTAATTCATTATATCTCAAGTATATTTGGATTGAAGAAGGGTGATATGATATTCACCGGAACACCGGCAGGTATTACAAAGCTTAATTCAGGTGATAAGATAGAAGCAGAGATCGAGACGGTTGGGAAACTGAATGTAATGGTGGTTTAGAGTTCAGAGAGTTCAGAGAGTTCAGAGAGTTCAGAGAGTTCTCCTCTTTCCCAAATTTCTATTTGGGAAAGTTTTGAACTGCAATTGACGATTATTCTGTAATTCAAAACTCAAACTTTCCCAAATAGAAATTTGGGAAAGAGGAGATTTGGTGAAGCAGGAGCTTCGTAACAAGAAGCAATCAGCATGAAATTTTTAAGGCTTTGAATGTGAAATTGTAAATGTGACATTATAGATGATTTATAAATAACATGGAGATTAAATTGAAAATTGACAATTTCAGAGATTTAATAAATAGGATACCAGTTAAAAAACAAGCATTCGTTGTTAAGAAGAAAAATTGGACGAGGTTTAATAATAGTTCAATTTATGAAATGTTTGGCGATAAAGAAGAAATTAAAATAAGTAGAAATGATATATTCAATGAAAAAGATATTAACTATCTTATTTGCAAAACTGTATTATGGGGTTATTCAACAGGTGGAAGAGGAAACAATATAAAGAAATTTTTAAAAGAAAATAATTACACACATTTTATTGAGAAAATAAGTAAATTTAAAAACAATTGTAATATTGATAGTATTAAGTCGATATTAAAGGAAACTCCTGGTTTAGGCATGTCTACATTAACAAAATTCATGTATTTTCTTAAATTTAAATATTGTGGTTACAATTGTCTAATATTTGATAAGAAAGTTCTTGACGCTATCACTTCTAATAATTATTCTGATTTTAAAAAAGCATCTTCAGAAATAAGAAACAATGGAATAATATATTATTTAAAATACTTAGAATATATGAATGAAGTAGCTGAAAATAACAATGTACCACCAGAAAATTTAGAAATTTTCCTTTTTACATTTGGCTCAAACTTTAAAAAATAAACCTTAATGAGATGCAAGATAATATCTATATGTCTTCCAAAAGGCGGAGTTGGTAAAACTACCACTGCGGTGAACCTTGCTGCATCTCTTGCAGTTGCAGAAAAGAAAACGTTACTGGTAGATACAGACCCATTCGGTGCTTCTGCTATGTCATTAGGATTTACACCTGAACGGATAAAAGCAGGTATATCGGAAGTGTTCAACTTTACGCATTCATTAGACCATGCTATACACAAAACTGAGTTGGAATATCTTGACTTTGTTCCTTCAAATGTAAACTCCATACAAAGAGATGACAGGTTTTCAAAGATTGCAGAAAACAGGGTTGTTCTTAAAAATGCATTACGCGGCGTTCATGAAGTATATGACTACATAATCATAGATTGTCCGCCACTGATGAGAGGTATAGTTCAAAATGCATTAACTGCTTCAACATCAGTATTAATGCCTGTCAGGTGCGGTCATTTTGCATTGGAAGCTATTGCGAAGCTGTTCAAATACGTAGATTATATAAAAGAAATTGCAAATCCTTCATTATTTATAGAAGGAATTGTGATGACAATGTATGAAGCTAATACAAAGGTAACGGAAATATCCGAAAGAGAATTAAAATTAAGATACAATAAGTATTTATTCAAAACAACAATACCAAGAAACCATATGGTAACCGAATCCACTTTTTACGGAAAGCCGGTTATCCTTTATAATGTAAATTCGAATGTGTCCATGGCATATTTAGAGCTTGCCTATGAAATTATTAATAAATACCGGGAGGAGAAAACCGCAGTTTGAAAGAGATATCAAAAACATATAACCCGCAGGAAGTAGAACTTGAATTAATTAAATATTGGGAAAAGAATAAGTTTTTTACACCTGAAGATAATTCCGGTAAGCCAAAATATTCAATGGTTATTCCGCCGCCTAACGTAACAGGGAATTTGCATCTTGGGCATATTCTGGATAACACCGTTCAGGATATATATGTCCGTTGGAAAAGAATGTCGGGTTACAATGTTTTATGGCTTCCCGGAACTGACCATGCAGGTATTGCAACACAAACAAAAGTAGAAAAACACATCAAAGAGCAGGGTTTATCTCGATATGATCTTGGAAGAGAGAAATTTGTAGAAAAGGTATGGGAATGGAAAGATATCTATCATGAAAATATTACAGGACAGCTTAAAAGGATGGGGGCTTCGGTTGATTGGACCAGAGAACGCTTTACAATGGATGAAGGACTCTCAAAAGCTGTCAGAAAAGTATTTGTATCACTGTACAAAAAAGGATTAATATACAAAGGAAAAAGGATAATCAATTGGGACCCGGTTGCACAGACAGCATTATCGGATGAAGAGGTAATATACAAAGAGAAAAAAGATAAGCTGTATTATATTAAGTATAATATATTAAATGCAGATAGCAATTCTCCTTTAAAGTATGTAACAATAGCAACAACACGCCCTGAAACCATGCTTGGAGATACGGCGGTTGCTGTTAATCCCAATGACTCGCGTTATACCGGTATAATCGGTAAGAAGGTAATTCTTCCGATTGTTGATAAAGCAATTCCGGTAATTGCAGATGAATATGTTGATATGGATTTTGGTACAGGTGCATTGAAAATTACTCCCGCACATGACCCGAATGACTTTGAAATCGGTATAAAATATGGGTTGGAACAGGTTCAGGTAATTGACCATCAGGGAAAAATGAATGAAAAAGCCGGAAAATACTCCGGTTTAGATAGATTTGCAGCCAGAAAGCAGATTGTAGCCCGTTTGCAGGATGAAGGATTGATAGAAAAGATTGATGAATACACTCACAATGTGGGTTATAGCGAACGCGGAGGCATAGTAGTTGAGCCATACCTCTCAGACCAGTGGTTTGTATCAATGAAAACGCTTGCAGAGCCTGCATTGAATGCTGTTTTATCCGGAAAAGTGAGATTTCACCCGGAAAGATGGGAAAAAGTATATAATAACTGGATGACAAATATCCGTGATTGGTGTATTTCCAGGCAGTTATGGTGGGGGCATCAGATTCCCGTTTGGTATAATAAGAAAAATGGCGAGATGTACTGCGAAATTGAGCCGCCTGAAGATATTGAAAACTGGGAACAGGACCCCGACGTACTCGATACATGGTTCTCTTCATGGCTCTGGCCTTTTACAACTATGGGTTGGCCAGATGATACAGAGGATTTGAAGAAATTCTATCCAACTGATTTTTTATCTACCGGTCCGGATATTATTTTCTTCTGGGTTGCAAGAATGATAATGGCAGCGATTGAATTTACAGGGAAAATTCCGTTTTATGATGTTTATTTCCATAACATAATCCGTGATGAAATTGGCAGAAAGATGAGCAAGAGCTTAGGCAATTCACCCGATGTTATAGATGTTATGAACGAATACGGAACTGATGCATTAAGGTTTACGCTTGTTTATCTTGCACCGCAGGGTGTTGATGTTTTCTTCTCAAAAGAAAAGTGCGAGATGGGAAGAAACTTTGCCAATAAGATTTGGAATGCCTCAAGGTTTTTATTAATGAGGAGAGAACAATTTACTGAAGCATCACAGCCGGATTATAAACACGATATATTTGATAAATGGATTGAAAGCCGCCTGAACTCTGCAATTCAAACTTATGTGCTGGCATTGGATGAGTATAAGATTAATGAGGCATCAAAAGCACTGCATGAGTTTATCTGGGGTGATTTCTGCGATTGGTACATTGAAGTATTAAAGATAAAATCAAATGAGCAGCCGGAAGCAGGATTAATAATATTTGATAAAGGATTTGAAATATTCGATAAAGTTTTAAGATTGCTTCATCCTGTTATGCCGTTCATTACAGAAGAATTATGGCAGGCAATAGGGGATAGAAAAGAAAATGAAAGTATTTCAATTTCGGAATTCCCTGTATTAAATGAAAATGTAATTTCTAAAGATATTGAAACTGAAGTTGCATTAATGCAGGAGCTGGTTACATCTATCCGTAATTTAAGGGCTGAGTTAAATCTTTCTCCTTCAGTTAAGTGTGATGTTGTTATTGCATGTGAAAATGAAAAGTCGGCATTTTATGTGGATGAACTCTCATCTTACATAAAATCACTGGCGAAAATTGGTGAGCTGCAATCAATGGTAAAAGAAGATTTTGCCAAGATTGAGCAGTTTAAATCATTGACATCTGTTGTTGGACCGTTCCAGATATATGTGAAGATAGAGGGATTGATAGACATTGAGCAGGAGAAACAAAGATTGGATAAGGAAATTCAGAGAACCGAATCATTCTTAATTTCAATTGAAAAGAAATTAAGCAATGAGAAGTTTGTTCAGAAAGCATCTCCCGAAGTGGTAGAGAATGAAAGAAAGAAGCAGGAAGATTCCCGTCAGAAATTGGAGAAATTGAAAGAGCATTATAATTCTCTTGTGAGTTAACACCTCATCCCTCACTAATTGTGAATTGTGGATTAGAACAGGGGAGTTAGAATCTGGACATTAGGACTAACATAATTCAATAACCGATAATTGAAAAAATTAATTTTCATTTCATTATTCCTTTTTATTTGCAGATTCTCACCTGCTCAGGAATTATATCTGGAAATTACTATTGAACCGCCAAGAACTGATAAAGATATCCGCATCCTGGATCGTATTATTTATTGGGATATGAATTTAATCCACCAGACGGTAACTTTTAATGACAGTGTATGGTCCATGTCAATACATAACATTTCCTGTAAAATTAATGAGAGTGATTATAAACTAATTGTTGATTATATAGAAGTTGTGGGTTTAAATAAAAATATAACAGTCACACCACAATGGTTAGATTCACAAGGTTTTGATACACTGGAAAATATACAAATTTCTATATCATTGGATTCTTCAAAATATAAAACTGAAATATATGCGTATAAATCTATGTTGAATCAGGATAATAACTACAAAAAAGTAATATTGTTTATAGATTTGTTAAGAAGCATGATGACAGAATGCGAAGAAGTTAAATGAGAATATTACCGTTCATTTTACTTTTTGTTTTTATATGCAGATTTTCATTCTCCCAGGAAATGAGATTTGATATTAATTATAGTACACAGGGACTTCCGGACGATAGCAGCACATATAAGGAAGATTTTTCATTCAACGGCAAAGACCTGGAATATGAAGCAAACATTATTAAAGTAAACGAAAAGCCCGGCGAACCGGGAAAGCTGATTTGTCAATTAAGTGAAAATGAATATGTTTTGCTTGCTAATTTCATAACAGTGAATGGGCTAAATAAAGATTATTCTTTTGCACCTCAAGCAGCTAATGTACAGGATAAAGTTTTCGAAAGTATTAGTGTTAAGATAACGCTTGATTCCGTAACCGGTAACATCAGTTATATGGGTTACAGATCATGGCTGAAACAAGATGAAAATTATCATAAGGCAATTCTTTTTCTGGATTTATTAAGATATATAACCATTAAGTGCAGAGAAAAATAATGAATAAAACTTTACTCTTTTTCATTTTACTGTTTTTTTACAGTTTATCTTATTCCCAGGAAATGGCATTAAGCATTTCTTATTTAGATGGAGAAAAAAGCAAAGATAGTCACGCAACAATTGAAACATTCACTTTAGGTGATTCGACACTTAGATACATGTTAAATTATACCGGCCATCGCACCGAAGAACAGGTTGATAAGAAAAAAACATGCAAAATTAGCAAAGAAGATTCCAAAATACTTCTTGATTTTATTTTAACAAACAACTTGAACAAAAATGATTCATTATTTCAGGAATTATCCAAGACGAAAAATTTCGAGATATATACAAATATAGTAATTGCTGTAGTTATAGATAATAAGTTATCAAGAATTTTAATAAATGGAGATATTGAAGAGTTTAAAGATAAGGATTTATATATAAAGGCAATTCAATTAATTGTTAATGTTAGAACCCTGGCTGAAAACTGCATAAATATTAAATGAAAAAAATTGCTTTTATTGTTTCTTGTTATTTATTTGTGAATATGCCAATGCACAGAAATTAAATTTTACACTGCGATATAAATTTGGAGCCGGAAGCAAGGATAATTTTGTAAAGACAGAAGTTTTTACATTAACTAATAATAAATTAACGTATTTCATTCTAAAAGAGGGGCAACGCGGTCCTGAACAAACCGATTCACAAAAAGAATGCGACTTGCGGATGAAACAATTGGGCTATTAATCGAAAATTTAAAATTAGCAGGTTTTGATAAAAATGATTCATTAATATCAGATACAAATAATAATATAAGATTTGAAAATTTTACCCTTTCAATTTAATTGGTTGAAGCGGCATACCATAGCAAAATAATTGGTGATATTTCGGAATTTACCGGTAAGAATCTGTATAAACACCTGATGAATTTTTTAAATTTAATGAGAAAATTAATCAAACTAAACTAAGGTAAAAACCTGTAACTTGATAGGGCAGGTTATTATGAGTATATTTGTTGATAATAAAAACCGCGGGGTGGAGCAGCTGGTAGCTCGTCGGGCTCATAACCCGAAGGTCGGAGGTTCAAATCCTTCCCCCGCTACTAAAAAATATGCCGCTGATAAAGCGGCATTTTGCATATTATGAAGGCGTTTGTAAGTTTTGTAAGGTTTGTAAGGTTTGTAAGGTTTGTAAGGTTTCCGTACTGCCAGTGTCTCTCATGAATAATCTTTCACATCAGAATAATCATTAATCGTGGAAACTGGCAGAATAAGGAGATTTATGATTAACCCAATTCTTCTAATCTCAAATTATCGAACAAAGATCGTTGTGTTAAATACAGAAATCGACTTGTCAAACACCAATTGTTAATTCTCAAACTTTTCAACATGTAACCTGCAACCTGTAACCATCATTCTTCATTCTTAATTATTGAAATCGCTTTTTGTAAAATTATATCTTCATTAAAATTATTAATATCGATTGAAATTGAAGGTACATACTCTTCCCTCGGTGTGCTGTTTACATGAAATAACTTCTCCGTTGGAAAATTTACAACAATTTTCGAGTTTGGCAATGTAATATTTTCTATTGCACCGCATAATCCTGCCATTTTTGTTCCGGTTATTTTAGCACGGTTCATTGCATCAAAACCAATTGTCATACCTTCACCCATACTGCCTGTCCAGTGATTTACAAGTATTGCCACAGGTTTATCGTAAATATATCCTTCACGCGGAGATACATATTCAATAAAGCTTCTTTTTATTTTATAATCCGATTCTGTAAATGAATGTTTCTGGTAGGGCATTTCTTTAAATATAAATCTTCCCATAATTGCTCTTGCAACAAGTGAATTCCCGCCGCCGGGTGTATTTCTTAAATCCAATATTAATGCTGATGTTGTTCTTAGAAATAATAATGTCGAGTCGAATCGCCCTATCAAGCTTTCATTTCCCAATGAATTGTTTATCCTTATATATCCTATATTATTCTCGAGTATAGTAGATGTTAATAAATCGTTTGAAACCCTTTCATTTATATCTTTATCAAGAATATCTAAATCCAGATTATATTCTTTATTATCTGATAGTATTTTGATAATTCTTTTTTCATCATAAGTACCGGCAATAACTCTTCTCAAAGCCCAGTTTCTAACATCATTATCGATTGTTCTAATTGATTTTCCAATATGTGAGTTTACTGCATCTTCAATCGGAACATCATTTATAGAAATTATCTCAGAACCGGGAGTAAAGTTAACTTTGGATATTAATTCGCTTCTTATATCGGTTATAATTGCTTTACCATTGAGCCATTCAGCCCATATGCTTAAACCGGAAGGCACTAACCGCGGTGAATGAAGATTATTTGTGTTTAATGTTGTATGGTTATCATATAATTCTTCCAATATTGTTTCAAAAAATCTAAGTAGTTTTTCTTTAGAATCAATATCCTTAATCTGAAGATGGTATATTTCCTTTACCATATTCCAACCGGTTTGTTTTTTATCGAAATATGCATAATGTTCATTAATATTTTCCCAGAGAAAATTGAAATCTTCTTCTATCTGCTCTTTTGATAAATTAAACTGTGCCATAAGAACGGAATTAAATATTGTAAATAAGAATAAAATAAAAATTAGTTTGTTAACCATATTTAAAAAATTAATACTTTATAGTAAAGTAAATGTAATAAAAATCCGTTCCCGGAGAACAATGAAGAATGATGGTTGGAGGTTTACAATTGGTGATAGACAAGTCGTAGATCCCGAAGAAGCGTCGGCTGACATCGGGAGGGTTACTGATATAGGTATGGATATTCAGAAATTGCAGCATACATTAAATAAACAACTCCAGACAATGATTAACTGATTACCCCTTGAAAACTCTCCGGCTTGGATGATTTACAATTGGTGTTAGACAAGGGGTTACTGATATAGGTAAGGATATTCAGAGATTGCAGCATACATTAAATAAACAACTCCAGACAATGATTAACTGATTACCCCTTGAAAACTCTCCGGCTTGGATGATTTACAATAGCACAATGATTATATCTGAATGTCTTCTCCTGCTCATTAATAATTCCCGGTACATTGGAGTTTTTCAAGGGGTAATCAGTTAATCATTGTCCGGAGTAGTTTATGTAAAATATTCTATAATGTATGTTTATCCGAACCAATATCAGTAACCCCTTGTCTAACACCAATTGTAAGTCCTCCGTTATTCTTTCCCAAATGATCCCACAGGGATCTAAGGAAAATTTGCCTGCCTGCCCATAGCATCGAGCCCGCTGCAGGCAGGGGAAAGAGAGGTGACAATACTTAGCAAAAACTTCAAACTTAACAAACTTAACAAACTTAACAAACTTAACAAACTTAACAAACTTAACAAACTTAACAAACTTAACAAACTTAACAAACTTAACAAACTTAAAGAACTTGCTATGCATTTCTATTTACTAAATACTTTCATAAATTTGTATTTTTAATTTGATAAATAATAACAGATAATTGCGAACATCATCACAAATAAGGCAGGATTTCCTTGATTTTTTCAGGTCAAAGGAGCATAAAATAGTACCATCGGCACCGGTTATTCCGTATAATGACCCGACATTGCTTTTTACCAATGCAGGAATGAACCAATTTAAGGATGTTTTTCTTGGAATGGGTAAAAGAGATTATAACCGTGCTGCGGATACTCAAAAATGTATCCGTGTGAGCGGAAAACATAACGATTTGGAAGAAGTAGGTCACGATGCATACCACCATACATTTTTCGAAATGCTCGGTAACTGGTCTTTTGGCGATTACGGCAAAAAGGAAGCAATAAAGTGGGCATGGGAGCTTTTAACCAAAGTCTGGAAAATGCCTAAAGACAAGTTGTGGGCAACGGTTTTCAGAACTGATGATGAAGCTTATGAATTATGGCAAAGTGAAACAGATATTGACCCGGCACATATATTAAGGTTTGATGAGAAGGATAATTTCTGGGAAATGGGCGATACAGGTCCGTGCGGTCCGTGCTCGGAAATACATATTGACCTGACCAAAGATGGCTGTAAGCCGGAAGATGTTAATGCAGATAATCCTGATGTAATGGAAATCTGGAACCTCGTATTCATTCAGTATAACAGGGATGAAAAAGGTGTGCTTCATCCTTTACCGATGAAACATGTTGATACTGGAATGGGATTTGAAAGAGTTGTGCGTGTTCTGCAAAATAAAAAATCTAATTATGAGACCGATGTATTCCTTCCGTTAATAAATGAGATAATTCATGTTTCCAAAAAAGATTATACCGGAGACAAAAATATTGCGGCAATGAATGTTGTTGCCGACCATATCCGCACATTAACCTTTGCTATTGCTGACGGTGCAATTCCATCAAATGAAAGCAGGGGATATGTGCTGAGAAGAATATTAAGGCGTGCCGCAAGATACGGCAGAAATCTGAATCTGCATGAGCCGTTCATGTATAAATTGGTTGATGTCCTTGTTGAAACAATGGGTGATGCTTTCCCTGAAATAAGAGAGAAGCATGAGTTTATAAAAGAAGTCATACAGGCAGAAGAAGAAAGCTTTAATGTAACACTTGACAGGGGAATACATTTATTTAATGAAGTCGCTGATGCAGTAGAAGATACAACTAACAAAGTTTTTCCCGGTGAAGAAGCATTTAAATTATATGATACCTATGGCTTTCCGTTAGACCTGACCCAATTAATGGCAAATGAAAGAGGGTTACAGGTTGACCTGATTGCATATGAAGAAGCAATGAAGGGGCAGAAAAGTAAATCACGTGCTGCAAGGAAAGAAACTATTGGTGTAAGCTCAACCGAAATGCTTCCGGCTATACAAATTAATTATGACCCGTATAGTGTTGGTCCCGAAGGAATAAAGACTTCAATTGAAACTGTTGTTGAAGATGCCGCACAACTAATTGTATTGAAAGATAATCCGTTCTATGCAGAATCAGGCGGGCAGGTGAGTGATACCGGAAAAATTATTGTAAACGGTGAAAGGGAAATTGAAGTAGTAGATTCTAAAAAAGATTATATAGTAATTAAAGATGCTGATATTATTATTCCCGAAGGTGCTGAGGTAATAGCTAAAGTTGATTACGGCAGAAGAGAAGCGATTGAACGCAATCACTCTGCAACACATCTTTTGCATGAGGCATTACGCAGGGTATTGGGACCGCATGTTAAGCAGATGGGCTCTTACCTTGATGATAAAGTCTTAAGATTCGACTTCCCTCATTTCCATAAGCTTGAACAAGCACAGATAAAAGAAATTGAGGGTATTGTAATGGAAAAGATTGCCCAGGGAATTAATGTGAACTGGGAAGTAATGCCAATTGAAACAGCAGAGAAGATTCCCAATGTGAAGAAATTTTTTGGTGATAAATACGGTGATAATGTAAGAGTTGTAATTATCGATGAAAAGTTCAGTGTTGAGTTTTGCGGCGGTACTCACGTGAAAGAAACATCTGAAATCGGATTATTTAAAATAATCAGGGAAGAGAGCATTTCATCAGGAACCCGAAGAATATTTGCAAGAACAGGTGAAGGAATACTTCATTTAATGGATGAAAAGATTGCTGATATAGAAAAGCTTGTTGCTGACCTGCCGGAAAAATATGCCGATAATTTCAGGATTGCAATTGATGAGTTTAAGATTAATTCAAAAGATTTAGACTTCAGGGATATTGGAATTTTAAGCAGGATACTTGAATACCATGATAAAACAATTAGCTCATTGATGGACCTGCGTGAGAAATATCTTGAAGAGAGAAAGCAGGCAGAAAAAGCGCTTGCTAAACAAAAAGTAAAAGAAGCATCGGATAAGCTTGATGAAGTTATTGCTAAAGCTGCTGATGCTGAAGGGATAAAAATTGTAACAGCAAAATACGATTTTGACAGCATGGAAGAGTTAAAAGACCTTGGTGATATATTGAGAAGTAAATTAACTTCCGGAGTTGGATTGTTATATATTATTAAAGATGGAAAAGTTAATTTTGTAACAGTAGTAACAGATGACCTGATAAAAGAAAAGGGATTAAGTGCAGGCAAGCTGGCAGGAGAAGTTGCAAAAATTCTTGGCGGCGGCGGCGGGGGAAAACCACATCTTGCTGCTGCAGGCGGTAAGGATGTAGGTAAAATAGATTTTGCAATTACCGAACTTAAGAACATTGTTTTAAATCAAATTAAGAAATAAATGAAGGCAATAATACCGGCAGCAGGAGTAGGAACAAGATTAAGACCGCACACATATTCAATTCCCAAAATTTTGCTGAATGTTGCGGGGAAGCCGATGATATCTTATTTGATTGATGAGCTTATTAATGTGAAAGACCTCGATACTATTGTTATCATTGTCGGACATTTGGGTGATAAAGTTGAAGAATATATCAGAAAAACTTATCAAGGTAAAACTGGCATAAAGTTCGAATTTGTAAGGCAGAAAGAAATGCTGGGGCTGGCTCATGCGGTTTACCAGGCAAAAGATTTTCTTCATAATGAACCGGTTGTTATTATACTTGGTGATACAATATTTGAATTTGACCTCGTATCATTTTTATCACAGGATACATCATCACTCGGTGTTAAAGATGTGGAAGATAACCGCAGGTTTGGTGTGGTTGAAACAATAAACGGATATATATCTAGGATGATTGAAAAGCCTGCAGGACCTGAAGTTACAACAAGCAGGAAAGCTATTGCAGGATTATATTCTATAAAAAATTCGGAAAACCTTATACGTTCAATTGAATATATTATAGCAAATAATGTAAGAACGAATAATGAATTTCAGCTAACGGATGCATTGCAGAATATGATTGAGAATGGCGAGAAGTTCACTGCATTTGAAATTGAAAATTGGTTCGACTGCGGAAAGCCGGAAACACTGCTAAGCACAAACCGATATTTGCTGGAAAAGAATTTTACAGTACAAAATAATACAACCTTCCCCGGTACATTAATAATTCCTCCTGTCAGTATTGGTGATGATTGCGAAATTGTTAATTCAATTATAGGACCAAATGCTACAATAGGCAGCGGCTCACAGATAAAAGATTCAATAATAAAAAATTCTACGGTCGGAGATAATTCTACTATTAACAGCACACTGCTGGAAGATTCAATTATCGGTTCTGAAGTAAACATAACCGGTGATTACAGAAGATTGTATATTGGAGATTCTACGGATATAACGTTTTAAATAGTGAGATGGTGACGCAAATAACAAATAGCAAATAACAGATAACAAATATAAAGTATTATTTCCGCATCCCCTCTTTCCCAAATTTCCATTTGGGAAAGTTTTAGATTTTTCCATAAACCGACAATCTTATTGTTAATTACAGCTCATTACCTTACCAAATAGAAATTTGGTAAGGAGTTGTATGTATGAAAATTGGAATTAAGTTGATAAATGAAATTTGAAAGAAGTACGATATTTGTTATTTGTTATCTGCTTTCCTTCCCATTCTCATAACCGGGTCAAAGATAAAATTTGGGGCAATCTTTGCTAACCTTGTCAGCATTACTGTAAACCATGGGAACTGCACTAAACTTTTTCTTTTTGATATTCCCCTCATAATTATTTTTGCGGCTTTATCCGTTTGCATGAGGAAGGGCATATAAAACTCATTCTTATCGGTCATAGCAGTCTTAACAAATCCGGGTCTAACCGTAATTACATTAATGTTATAGTCTTTCAGCTCAACGCGTGCTGATTCAAGCAGGACAGATGCAGCGGCTTTACTTGAGCAATAGCTTGATGAGCAGGGATATCCTCTCACATCAGAAAGGGTAGTAATACCTGCAATAGTGCCATAGCCCTGTTTTCGCATAATTGGGATTAAAAACTCAAGTGAGTGGGCTATGCCGAATGTATTAATCGAGACAGAATTTTTAAATCCTTCACTTTTAAAGTTTATCATCCATTCAGGGTTACCTACTCCTGCGTTTATAATTGCAAGGTCGATAGTTGCTAATTTATTCAATGCAAACTCAATTCCTTTTTTAACATCTTCATAAATTGAAATATCGCATTGCATAAAATCGCATTGATGTCCCTGAGAATTGAGTGTTTTTGAGATTTCTTCGATAGCAGATAAATTTCTTGAGAGAAGAACTAAGTTAGCACCTGCCAAAGCATATTCTTCAGCAAGAGCTTTTCCAATTCCCTGTGATGCCCCGATTATAAGAACATTTTTATCAATCTTCATTTTATTAATATCATCTTTCTTGTCATGCTTAAATCACCATAGGTCAGTTTGTAAAAATATATTCCGCTGGGATAATCTGATGCATTCCATTCAACTTCATAACTTCCTGCATTTTGTCTTTCATTCACTAATGTGTGAATTTCTCTTCCCTGAATATCAATAACTATCAACTTCACATAATTGCTCATTGGTAATTGATAACTGATAATTGTTTTCGGGTTGAAGGGGTTAGGATAATTTTGCTCCAATGAAAAATTATATGGAGTGTTGTTTTGGTTTGTTATTCCAACCTGAATATCCCGTTTGAACAAATAAAATGTTCCGTTTGAGCTTGCACTTGACCATGTGTTGAAGTATCCGTCATAACCTGTCCACGGAAGCCAGAACACTCTCCTGATTGCTGCACCGGGGAAATCTGATTTTTCATAATCTTTTACAAATGTAGTACCGTTAAAATTATACACATAAATTCTGCTGTTAAAGCTGCTGTAAATCACTGAGGGTTGAGTGCTGCCTGTTAATATTTTTATATCGCTTGATGTCATTACATTATTATCACTGTATTCAAATATTGAATCTACTTTAATATATGTATTGGGACCGGTACTTCTGTAAATATAAGATGCAGCAGTATTATTTGAATTATTTGTTGATAAAAGTTCTTTTGAGCCGTTGTTTCCAAAATCATATACTCTGTAAGAGGCAGGGAAGCCTATAGTCGGTGCCTCAAAAATCAAATGCTGGAAAGAAGCAGAGACAGAATCAAATTCAATTCTTCTGATAAAAGTATTATAAACAGGAAAACCGCCGAATGTTAAAAATACTTCATCCCATCCGTCACCATCACTATCACCAAAGCCGCCCTTACCGGTTAAATTTGAAACAGTTGTATAAGTATAAATAGCTGCATAAGTGTTTGAACCTACGTTACCTGTTTGCTCCCAGACTCTAACCTGACCGCCGGAAGTATTTCCTCTCATGCAAATAATTTCTTTCTTATTGTTTTTATTCATATCACCGATGAATAAAGCTGCTGCAGTTTCACCATCATTAGTGTGGAGCATTGTAGTTTGGGTGTTCTGGCTTACATAATTATTATTCCCGTCATTTTCATAAACATAAACGCGTGAGAAAGTAGCAAAATCAGCGAGTATAATTTCTATCTTTCCATCGCCGTCAGTATCACCAAATACCATCGGACCAAACCCGCCGCCTTCAGCTTTAGGTATTGAGCATACAAGGGCAAAGCTATCAGGTCTTGATGCCAGCTGTTCCCATACATAAAACATAGCAGGTGAAAATGTATACCCGGCAAGGTCCAGTAAAGTATCGCTGTCAAAATAACCTACGCAGCCATCCCAGCAATTGCCGAATGCACCTGCAGGGGATGTCCAGAATGAATTAAAAAGCAATGCGGGATTATTTGTCTGTACCGGATTTCTGTTTATTTGTGTTTTTGGATTTACAAAATCTTTTTCATTAATTAAACCATCTCCGTTAAGGTCATAAGTTTTAAAATTTAAATTATCTATCGTGCCGTCTTCGTTATAGTCCTGTGAAAAAGTCAGAGTTGTAAATAATATTAGGAGTAAGAATGTTTTCATAAGAAATTAAAAAAAATTAAAACCATTTTTTTCTTTTAAAAAAAATTAACATAACCGCTGCTATAATAAACATGCCGCCCAGCACTACCGGGTAGCTGTATTTCCAGTGCAGCTCGGGCATAAACTCAAAATTCATGCCATATATTCCTGCAATAAAAGATAAGGGTATAAAAATAGTAGTGATAATAGTAAGAACCTTCATTACTTCATTTAAGCGGTTGCTGATACTTGAAAGATAAATATCCAGCATACCGGAGAGCATATCGCGGTATGTTTCTATCGTATCAATTACATGTATTGTATGGTCATAAATATCTCTGATATAAATCTGTGTCTGTTGTTTTATCAAACCGGTTTCTTCACGTTCCATGGAAGCTATTACTTCACGCAAAGGCCATACAGATTTACGCAGAAACAGCATTTCCCGCTTCAGTTCATAAATGTTGGTAATTGTTTGTTTTGCCGGATATGCCACAACTTCTTCTTCAACGTCCTCGATTTTTTCTCCCAGCTTTTCAAGAAGAGAGAAATAGTTGTCAACAATTGAATCTATCAATGAATATACAAGAAAATCGGAGCCGAACTTTCTTATTCTTCCTTTTGAAGTTCTTAACCTGTCACGGATATTATTAAATGTGTCTCCTTCGATTCCTTCCTGGAAAGTTATGACAAAATTATTGCCAAGAATTATACTAACCTGTTCAGAAACAATTTCATTAGATGAATTATGCAGGTAAAACATTTTCACAACAAAATAGATATACTCACCATAATCTTCCATCTTGGTCCGCTGGTCTGTATTAAGAACATCTTCCATAACAAGAGAGTGAAGCCCGTAATGTTTACCAAGTATTATGAGGTTATTGACATCGGTTAAACCTTCGATATCTATCCATGTTACCGATGGTTTATGTTTATAATGGAAACATTCATTCAGGTCGGTAATTTGTTTTTCGGTAATTTTATTTTCATCATAATCTATAACGTTAATAATTGTCTTATCGGGTTTTTTCTCACCGATATGAATAAGCGTACCGGGAGGCATTCCTGCTTTTTTAGACCTTGCTTTAAAAAATTTTGCCATAATACATAAAAATACAATATATTAAGTTAAATTAAAAGATTAGAAATGTATGTGAAATTACGCAAATCATGATTTAATTTGTTACGAAAGAAATATACAGGTAATTACAGCTCAAGTCCTCACCCCCCGTCCCCCTCTCCTATGATACATGAGAGGAGAGGGGGGAGCAGTTAATTAAAGATCCTCTATTTGAAAACGAAATCTACAATTAATTTCTCCCCCTCTCCTAACGCCTATCATAGGAGAGGGGGACGGGGGGTGAGGACTTGAGCTGTAATTAAATACAAAAGTTAAAATCTTATCCAATGATTACTCTTTTGGGTTTGTCACTTGTCCTTATAAAACTAAAATCATATTAATCCATTTAATCTTTGGTTCAAGCTTTTAACAATCTTACAAACTCTCAACTTATTTCGTATATTTTTATGAATTTTATTTTTAGATTGCTTTAATATTTATAAAAATTAAAATATAATTTATGCCAAACAGAATTCATTCTAACATCAAAAAAGAATACGAGTCATCAATAAAAGATTTTGGAAAAATTTCCAGGCCAAAGACTAAAAATAAAAGCAAATTTTTGAAGGGGAATAAAATAATTCCTTCAAAAATTAAGAAAAATACATCAATAGATGAATTGGTTGATAATTATTTCCAGGCATACAATGGTGCAAGGTTATCTGAGGCATGCAAAGTTTTCGTGAATAAAATGCTGGATAAAGATGTCACTATTGGCATGAGTTTAACCGGTGCTCTTACTCCCGCAGGTCTTGGTTCATCAATTATTCCTTTAATAGAAAGCGGCTTTATTGATTGGATAGTATCAACAGGTGCTAACATGTATCACGATACTCATTTTGCGCTTGGACATACTCTCCACAAAGGCAGTCCTTTTTCGGATGATATTAAATTAAGAAGTGAATGGGTAATCAGAATTTATGATGTATTGTTCGATGCTGATGTATTGTATCACACAGATGCATTTTACAGGAAGCTTATAATGCTGCCGGAGTTCCAGAAGAAAATGTCAACAAGTGAATTTTATTATAAGGTTGGTAAGTTTTTATTTAATATCGAAGAAAAGCTTGGCATAGATTATCATTCGGTTTTATCAACTGCATATAAATACGGCGTACCAATTTACACATCATCACCGGGAGACAGCTCAATAGGAATGAATGTAGCCGCAGTTGAGCTTGACGGCAGCAAGATGGAGTTCGATGTTAACAAAGATGTAAATGAAACAGCCGCAATAGTATTAAATGCAAAGAAACGCGGTAATAACGGCAAAGCAGGAAAGAGCGGTGTATTGATATTCGGCGGCGGCTCACCCAAGAATTTTATGCTGCAAACAGAACCGCAAATCCAGGAGGTGCTGGGTATCCAGGAAAAAGGTCATGACTATTTCCTGCAATTTACCGATGCAAGACCTGATACAGGAGGATTATCCGGTGCTACACCATCTGAAGCTGTGAGCTGGGGTAAAGTTGACCCGGCAAAGCTGCCTGATACTATTGTGTGTTATGCCGACACTACGATTGTGATGCCTATTCTGACTGCATATGCATTGAATAAACATGAACCAAGAGAGCCAAAGCGTCTTGCCGAAAAGACAGATGAACTGCTTGATTTCCTTTTTAAAGAATATAAGAAAGCAAATAAATGAGATTTTTAAGATTTTCGACAAAATTGCAGAAATTAAATCAATGAATATAAGAAACTTATTGTACTACATTTTGATTTCATTATTGACACCTGCTTTGTATGCTCAGGATACTGAATATGAAAAAATTGTTTCGGATTTTGTTAAAGATATTGCAAAATTCAAGGGTTTACATATTAAAGCTGTGACCACTTATAGTGGTATTTTTAAAAATTCAGATACAACAAATATTGAAACAGCATTAATTAAAAGTCTTTTTACAGAATACGACAGGCAGGGAAGGATAGTAAGAATTGTTACATATGATACATCCGGAAGTTTAAGGTCAACCGATAGTACAGAAATCAGAGTCAGTTATGATAATATGATATGTCCCGTATATATTCATGAAATAAAAAAAAACGGTGTTTATACAGATACATATATTAGTTATGACAGCTTGAACAGGGTAATTAAAATCGATAAAGTTTCAGATAAGTCGTATAATAATTCATTGATTTGGTATGAATATGATGACGTAAAAAATTGTATAATACAATTTTCAAAAATTTTTGAATCGGAAACAATATACAAAAGAGTATTTTGTTACGATGGAAATAAAAACATAATTTCGGAAGAATTTTGTGCTATTACTCCTGATACAACAAGATATGGATTCACGGAAATATTCGAATATGATTATGATGATAATGGAATTATAAAACAAAAATTAAGAATAATAAAAGGTAAACAGCACGATATTGATACGGTTGCATATATTTATAATTCTGCAGGGAAAGAAATTGAAGAAACTTTGAGGCATTCTATTCCAACGGAAAAAAGTGTCATAGAATATAATGATAGAAATGAACCTGTAAAGAAAACATCTTACTGGGGCAAAGAAAAACTGAAGGTAATTGAAAACGAGTATGATAATGAAGGAAAAATTACACGGTCAAAAATTAAAATAGGAATAGAATTAAAGGAAATATATATTGAAAAATTTGAATATTATTTTTTTGAAGATTAACAAATTTTTATAAACAAATTAACAACATATTGAAAAAATATATATTTGTAGTAATTTTAAACTCAATTTATGTTTTATCAGCATTTTCACAAGCTGAAATTCCTGTTGTTTACAAAGATTATGTTAATTTTAATGAAAATTCGAAAAGAATAAAAGAAGCTAAGATTCATGTGCGGACCGAAGTATCCCAGGTTGAAGGTAAACAGGATACTTTGAGGGTTTGCTGGTTTGATGCCGGAGGGAATTTAGCAAAGGAATACAGGTATTCAAAAGTTAACGGTAAGGATACTTTACCTGTTAAAAACAATTATTCTTATGTGTATGGAACAAACGGTATGCTAATACAGAAGATAGACTCGTCAGGGGCTGAGGTAGTAAAATTTAATATATATTATGATGACATCGGTACTATAACGCAGGAGAGGGAATACAATGCCAAAGGCAAAAAGGTTAGGGAAGTAAATTATGAATATGATGACCTGTCAAGGTTAGTCGAAGCAAACGAAGTGAATTATATTGATAATTGTAAAACGACAGCGTTATATGAATACGACAGCTATAACAATGTTGCTAAACATACATTAAAAAAATCATGTCCGGGCTCAGAAAGTGTAACAAGTGCTTATCAATACTTTTACAAATATGATAACAAATATAATATAATCGAGAAACAGTCAATTTTTCCTGATAAAACATTTAAAACCGAAACTTTCCAGTACGATAATAACGGCAATATTGTTAAGAGCTATGAAAGTATCAGCAAAGATGAATATAATGAGTATGCATATTATTATGATAAACTGAATAACAGGATAAAAACAGAAAAAAAAGAAGTAACAGGACTTTTTTATAAAAGTTATACGGAAGAGACCACTTACGATGAAAAGGGTGCATTAATTGAAACCAGGATTACCGGACCTGATGAAAAAGTGGTTTTGACAAAGAAATTTGTTTATGAGTATTATTAAAAAATGATAAGTTTGTTAAGTTTCCCGTACTGCCAGTGTCTCTCATTGAAGATTTGTAAATACAGAATTATTTTTAATCGAGGACACTGGCAGAAAAAGATTTTCAATTAACCTAATTCTTCTAATCTCAAATTATTGAGCAAAGATTGTTTTATTCCAATTTACTTCTTCGATTAATAATAAAATAGAAGCACAGGTTTATTAAAGATCCATTTTATTCTGCCAGCGTCCTCGATTATTATTTAATCTGTAATTATAGAACATCCAGGAGAGACACTGGCAGTACAAAAGCCGCAAATTAATCTCATACCCCTTGCCTGCCTTACATTTCAATCTTCTTTTATGGCTTCCTAATTATATTGTACAAAAAATAATACTCATATTATCATTGAAGAAATCAAAAAACAGGACAATATTGTATTTTATTAGTGAATAATGTTCAATATTATTATTAATATCAATTTTCGAAAATGATGAAAATGGAATTGATTCTTGGTAAGTCTGATACAACGATAATTTGTATTAGTTAAGAAGACTATCTTATTATGAATTGTTACATAGAGTAAGAAGAACTTAAGACTTGCCAAGTTTATAAATATGCAAGATCCGCAAGAGGAGAAAAGACTTACAAAGTTTTGAGATTTTCTAATAATTACAATTTCTCTTTCTTAATGTAATTAAAGCTAAAGATATTGATATTTTGTATCTAAAAACTTTGCAAGTATCAGGTAACTCTCCTACACTGCTAATACCCCTGCTTGCCCTGAATCCTGTATTACAGGAGCGTAACAGTGCTGTAACAGGAGTGAAACAGGAGGGGTGAGGACTTGAACTGAAATTACTGTTTATTTCTTACAGTAACAAATTGATTTATTATTTGCGTAAGGTGAATTAGAATATTATAAATAAAACATATATCATATGAGCACTATATTAAAAGAAATTAAATTCAACACTCTTTTTATCACACTGAACCGCCCTGATGTGATGAATGCATTTAACACGGAAATGCTGATGGAGCTTCAACAGGCAATGGATGAAGCCGCAGATAATGATGAAATAAGATGTGTGGTAATTACAGGCAATGGCAAGGGTTTCTGTGCAGGGCAGGATTTGAAGGATTTTGAAAAGGAAAACAAATCCTTTAAACAGGCATTGGAAGCTAAATATAATCCGCTGATTAAGCAGATGATGGGACTGCCTAAACCTATCATATGCGGCTTAAACGGCGTTGCAGCGGGTGCAGGGCTGTCTCTGGCGCTTGCATGCGACTTCAGGATAGCTGTTGAGTCTGCAAGCTTAATTGAGGTGTTTATAAACATCGGATTAGTGCCTGATTCGGCTTCTACTTACAATTTGCCCCGCATTGTGGGATTATCAAAAGCATTCCAGATGTGCTCATTTGCTGAGAAGGTAACTGCCGTGCAGGCAAAAGAGCTTGGTTTGGTAAACGTTGTAGTTTCAAACAGTGAAGTTTTAAATATTGCATTAGAAAAATATGCGAAAAAATTCGCTTCGGCTCCTACCAAGGCGATTGGAATGATAAAGACATTGTTAAATACTTCATTTGAAGGTACACTTGATACAGCTTTAAACAATGAAGCTGAAATGCAGGACATATTAGGCATTTCAGATGATTACAAAGAGGGCGTAAATGCCTTTTTAGAAAAACGTAAACCTAAATTCACCGGTAAATAAATAATTTTATTCTAATATTGTGGCAAAGATAAAACCAAAGGTTCCTTTACAAAAGGTGCCGTCCGCTCAGTCAAAAAAAACCGTTAAAGTAAATGTAATACCGGAGGAAAATAAATATTACATTTACGCATTAATACTTGCCTTTACAACGCTTGTATTTTTTGCAGCAAGCTATAAAATATCCGGAGATGATGATTTCTTCTGGCATCTTGCAACCGGAAGGTACATTGTTCAAAACCAGGTTGTACCAAATACCGATATCTTCGGTTATGCAACCGCAGGTGTTGAGTGGATACCGTTTGAATGGGGTTGGGATGTTATTACATATGGTTTGTATAATATCGGTGGATATAATGCCATACTTTTATTCCGCTCCATTATTTTTTCCCTGATATTTTTTATTTATTACCTGCTGCTGAAAAAGTTCAAGGTAAATTCTGTTATCAGCTACATATTATTTTTTATTCTTCTTATTGCCATAATGGACCGGCTTTCTCCGCGTCCGCATATTCTTACTTATTTATTCTTTGTAATACTTTTGTATATAATAACTTCATTCAAGTATATCGACAGGGAGAAATATTTTAAGTGGCTTTATTTTCTGCCGTTGATATTTCTTATCTGGGGAAATGTTCATATGGGTGTTCTGGCAGGCGGGCTGCTGCTGTTTATTTATACTGTCTCAGAAGTATTAATATTTTTATACCCGCAGAGATTCTCATCTCCTGAAATAAAACCTTTAACAAGAGAACAGATTCAGAGATTATTATTAATTTCGGTTGCTTCCGCTTTGGTGCTGCTTATAAATCCGCATGGCCTGCAAACATATTTATATGCTTACGGCCATACTAAGATGAAGCTTCTGGAAACTATAAATGAATGGAGAAATCCATTTAGCGGCGGTATGGATTTTGGATTTATTGTTACGTTTTATAAAATTCTGTTGTTCTCAGGTATAATTATTTTGATATATTCGATAAAGAAAAAAGATATTTTCTTTGCATTAACATATATCGGGTTTGCAATTTATTCAGTCAGGGCAATCAGGTTAACGGTTGATTATGAAATAATAATAATATTTTTCCTTGCTGTATCGATAAATTATTACTTCCAAAAATGGGCAAACACCGGCAAAGGAAATAATATATTACAATTCTTTTTGTACAATAATGGTGTAAAAGCTGTTTTAATTGCTCTCTTTGTTTATATAACATTTAATATTCCAAATGAAGGAGTGTACCAATGGCTTAAATATTACCGCATTCCGGGTTTTGGAGTAAACAGCGATTTTATTCCCGTTCAGCTTTTTGATTTCATGAAAGAAGCGAATATATCAGGTAAGCCGTTTAATCATTTTGGCACAGGAGGATATCTTGTTTGGAATTTTCCCAATGAAAAGAATTTTATTGACAGCAGAAATTTGAATGATGCTATATTCAATGAATATAATACTATAATGGTAAAAGGCAGGGGATTTGAAAAGAAACTGGATGATTATGGGGTTGATTATGTAGTATTCCTTGACCCTGACCTGATAAGACGCCCTAAAGATTTGCAAACCAATATTGTGTCATATGTCTCCCGTAATCCCGGCTGGAAGCTTGTATTCTGGGATGATAAATCATTCCTTTTTGTGAAAGATATTCCGAAATTTGCCGATGTAATAAATAAATACGAATACAGAATTCTTAATCCGTATAATTTTATCTTTCATCAGCAGGAATTTGACAAAAAAATGAAGGAAGACCCCGAAAGAGCTAAACAGGAATTAGATAGAAAAATAAAAACCGAACCACGTGGATATATATTAAGCGGTATTCACCAGTTCTCTCAGAAATATTTCAAATAGGTTTTATTCCGGATGAATATGCTTGAAAGCTGCATCTCTTCTTTCAAGCCAGTCATTAAAGAACATCAGGATGATTGCCATAGCAGGTATAGCAATAAGCAAGCCAAGAAAACCAAGGAAGTACTGAAACATCAGTAATGATAATATAAGTATTACAGGGTGTAATCCTATCCTTTCTCCAATAAGTTTAGGGGAGATGTAGGCATTTTCCAAAATATTTACTGCGATATTCAGCAATATGGTTAAAATGAACTTGAACAAAATATTACCACCGCTCACCAATGCAATTATTGAGCTCAATATCATAGTTACAATAAACCCGAAATACGGAATCAGGTCCAGAATGGCTGCAATTATTCCGAGTAAAAAAGCGTACCTGACGCCAATGAAATAAAGTCCTGTTCCAATTGCTAAACCATTATAAAGTGAAGTTAATAAATTTCCTCTGATATAATTACCAAGAATGCTATCAATTTTATTGTAAACCTCAACAGCTTTCTTTCTGCTGCCGGCAGGGAACAGATGTTTTACATATTGTTTTAATCCGTGAAAATCTTTTGAAATGTAAAATGTTAAAAATGGAATCAGTATTATATTTGCTAATGAAGTTGCAATTATTGTTATACCGGTAAACAAGCCGGAAACGCCTCCAACAAGTGCATTAAAGAAATAATCCATGCTGCCCGGTATCTGGTTAGTTAACTTATACTGTAAGTCTTCTGTAGGAATACCAAAATTGTTTAAAAAAGGAATCAAGCCTGTATTTATCCATATCTGAAAACCGGCATAAAGCTGCGGTATCGTTTCAATAAATTCTGTAAACTGTTTTACAACAACAGGTACTGCAATTACAGATGCCACAAAAAAAATCAATACACTGCAAACAACAACAAGCAAGCTTGCCTCCCATCTCTTCATTCTTTTCCGTGATATAAAGGTAACCAGGGGGTCTATAAGATATGCTAATATGAACGCAACGAGAAATGGGATTAATATATTAGATATGCTGTGTGTAAACCATAGGGCAGCTACAATAATTGAAATTGATAAAATTATTTTAACTATCCTGTTCCTTCTGAATGGAAAAAGTATAAATATTGTTACACCAAGAACAATGAAAGGGTTTTTGAACAGCTCCGTTACTGCAAACAGTATTCCGAAAAGAAGAATTGCAGCTATAGATATTATTATTTCATAAGGTCTTATTACATTTTTCGTTGTATTGGCCATTTAGTATTGTTTTCATTCGTTTATACCTGTATGACCAAACCCGCCGGAGGCTCTTTTAGTTTCGCTAAGTGATTGAGATTCTGTAATTTTTACATGCTCAACTTTACTGATTACCATTTGTGCAATCCTATCGCCAAATTTTATAGTAAAGCTTTCTTTTCCGAAATTAGTAAGCAATACTTTCAGCTCACCTCTGTAATCGGAATCAATTGTACCCGGAGAATTAATGATGCCGATGTTATGCTTGATTGCAAGGCCGCTTCTGGGTCTTACCTGGCCTTCATAACCGTGGGGTATTTCAAATATCAAATTAGTGGGTATAAGCTTTGTTTGCAGTGGTTCAAGAATAATATCTTCCAATGATGCTGATGCAATATCCAATCCTGCAGAATTCTCGGTTGCATAAAAGGGGAGGGGATGATTTAAGTTTGTATCTATCTTTTTTATTTTTAGTTCCATATAAAAACAAAGGTAGTTTATTTAGTAAACTACCTTTAGTAAAATGATTAAAAAATTTAATTGTTAACTAGTTTAATGATTCCATCAATCCGCCAAATATAAGGAGAACTATAAAGACTAATAAACCAAGCACAGCAAATACAACATGAATTATTCCAAGCCACATGCCGACTGTAGCCATTGTTTTTCCTGCCTGCGGAGAAAGACCTGCATTGATTTCATTAATTTCTTTTTTGCCCATTATCCATGCAATGATACCTGTTATCAAAATTGGACAGATGGTCCATGACGCAATACCAAGCACTAACGCCCAGATAGCTCTCTGGCTTGCCTTATCACCCTGCATTCCTACAGGAGGCGGCGGAGGCGGCATAGAAGGCGGCGGAGGAGGAGGTGCACCAAAATCTTGTTGAAAGAGTATATAGTTTCTCATAGATATATTATATTAATTTATTAAAATAAAGTTTTAACCGGATTAGCAATAATTATTTGGCTGCACTGTTCAACTTTTCTGCTATAACTGCAGGCAGTTGTGTTTTTATAGAACTTTTGGCTATAAATCCATCTGCATGGAATTCATCTGCCAGCTCTTTATACACTGTATCTTCATACAGTGTTAGAATTATTACGGACTTATCTGGCCATCTTTCCTTTATTGTTTTCGTTGCATCCAGACCTGATTGATTTGGCATACTTAAATCCATTAATACCAGGTCAGGGTCCAGCGATTCTGTTTTTTCAATTACATCTACACCATCTATTGCTTCTCCGACTATCTCTACACCCGGCAATGAATGTATATATTGCATCAACAGTTGACGGAAGTTATCATTATCGTCACATAATAATATTTTAATTTTATCTTTTTCCATTACAGTGTGTTTTAGCTAAATTCTAAAATGATATTAATTGTTCCTTGCTGTAAGCTTCATCTGCGTATTTTGTATTATTTCAAGAATTTCTTTATGAATATCATCTGAATTTTTGCCAATATACTTATCTACTCTGTAAACTTCAGCCAGCTTACGGTAAGATTGACCTTCATTTATCGAGATCATCACAACAGTAACTTCAGGGAATTTGTCTTTTATTGCGCTTAACGCTTCAATACCTGACTTTTTCGGCATTATTATATCCAGAATGACTAAATCAGGATAAGTGGCTTCTGCTTTTTTTATTGCATCTTCACCATCAACGGCTTCTCCAACCAATTCAACTCCCGGGATTGAACGTACATATTGTGATAAAGCACCTAAAAAATCCGGGTTGTTATCTGCTATGAGAACTCTGATAGGTTGTGCTTGAGCGTTCATTTATTAGCCCTTTCTCTTATATGTTAGTTTTTTATAATTCCTGATATTGATCCTAGTTTAATGATATTAAACCCTTTTCAATAGCATATCTTACTAATCCTGCAGTATTTTTTATAGAAAGTTTGTGCATTATATTTTTCCGATGAGTATCAACTGTATTATAACTGATATATAATATATTTGCTATTTCCTGATTTGAATATCCTGAAGCGATTAACTTTAATATTTCTATCTCTCTTTTGGTAAGTGGTACTTCTTTGAATCCTTCATTCTTTTCCGAATCTTTTGCACTCCTGATATAATTATCAATTATTAGTTTGGAAATATCTTTACTGAAGAAATTTTCTCCCGCTGCTACTGCCTTTACGGCTTCAAGAAGCTCTTCCTTATCTGTATTCTTTAGGACAAATCCTTTTGCCCCTGAGCGTATTATCTGGTTCAGATATTCCTGGTTATCATGCATTGTAAGAATGAGAATTTTTGCATTAGGATCATTTTCTTTAATTATCCTTGTTGCTTCTATTCCATTCATACCCGGCATAGATATATCCATAATGACTACATCAGGTTTAATTGAACTATATGCGCTTACTGCTTCTTCTCCATTTGCGGCTTCTCCAACAATAGAAATATTTCCCAAGCTCAACAAAATGTTTTTGAGACCGTCACGAACTACTTCATGATCATCAGCAATTAATACTTTAGTAGTTTTCATAGTTATAAATATAATTATAATTAATGTTTATCAATTATGAAAAAAATCCAGGTTTATATCGAGTAGCAATTCAGTACCCTGGCCTACACTGGAAATTATGTCAATCTTACCGCCAATAAGCTCCGCTCTTTCTCTCATATTCAGTAATCCAAATCCTCTTCCCATCTTCTTGTTTTTTGAAGCGTTATCTATATCAAAACCTTTACCGTTATCTTTAACTCTTACATATACTCTGCTGTCTTTTCTGTACAAATCCAATGATACATCAGTAGCTTCGGCATACTTACTTATATTATTAAATGATTCCTGTATGATTCTGTAAATGGCAATTTCAATTTTCGGATCAATTCTTTCAAGGAGCTGGGAAACCTGGAACTTGACTTTAACCCCGGTTAATTTTGAAAACTCCTGGCATAATATTCTTAATGCCGGTATTAATCCAAAATCATCAAGAGTAGTAGGCCGCAGGTCATGAGCAATTCTTCTGGCTTCAACTATTGCCTTGCTGATAATTGAATCAACCTGTTTAACGATTTCATCCATCTTTTCCTTACCCTGGCTTTGTGCAAACTCTATCATACCGAAGTTAAGCTTTGCCGCACTTAAAAGCTGTCCAAGCCCGTCATGCAGTTCACGCGAAATTCTTCTGCGTTCGTTTTCCTGTGCTTCAATAATAGCAAGTGAACGTATTCTTTGTTCAAGCAGTTTTTGATGCTCTTCTTCTGCACGCTTTCTTTCAATTGCGTATCTTACCGCTCTTATCAGAAGGTCGCTTTCAACTTTATCTTTTACTAGGTAATCCTGTGCACCTAATTGTACGGCTTTTATCGCTGTTGTTTCATCATTTAAGCCTGTTAACACAATTATCGGCACGTTCGGTATAACTGAAAATATTTTCTGTATGCTTTCAAGACCCTGGCTGTCAGGCAGCTTTAAGTCCAATAATATAACATCAATAAATTCATTTTCAAGGATATCGAGTCCTGTAGACAGGCGGTCTGCAAAATGAAATGTTATCTTTACATTTTTTACGTCTGAAAGATATTCTTTAATTAATCTTGCATCCCCCGGATTATCTTCAATCAGTAATAATCTTATCAAACTTGATTGAACTGCGAAATTTGAATTCTTCTCATTCAAAATTATGTACTTAGAATCGTTAGCTGGATTACTTAATCTGTTAACTTAGAATTGTGATACTAAAATATATAAAAAATATTAATTTAATAAAAGCGAATTATCAGGAAATAAAAAATATTCTGTAATACCCGCTTTTTTATGCTTCTAACCAAAATCTTTCAATACAGGCTATTATTTCAAAGAAACTGTCTAACTCTACAGGTTTTGGGATATAACAATTAGCATTTAGCTCATAAGATGCATAGATATCGTTCTCGTTTTTTGAAGTAGATAAAATAATTACCGGTATATTTTTTAATTTTTCGTCAGCCCGTATCTCAGCTAACACCTGTCTGCCGTCTTTTTTCGGCAAATTCAGGTCCAGGAGTATGATATCGGGTGTTCTGCAATTTTTGTATTTATCAGCTTTTTTCAGATATTTAATCGCTTCTATTCCATCATTTACATATGAAATATTGTGTTCTGTTTTGCATTCTTTAAATGCCTCCTGAGTTAATACAATATCTGCAGGGTTATCTTCAATTAGGAATATTTCAGCCATTGTTGGAAAATTTAATATAAAATATTGAACCCTTATTTGGAATAGATTCTACTCGTATACTTCCGTTATGATTTTCAGCTATTTTTTTGCAAATAGCTAGTCCAATTCCAGTACCCGGGTACTCATTATAATGGTGAAGACGCTGGAATACTTCGAAAATCCGTGTGTAATATTCTGAATCCATACCTATTCCGTTATCGCTGATTTTAAATTCATAACTGCCGTTTTCATTTTTATATGAGATGTCTATTGCTGCTTTATCTTTATCATTAAATTTTACGGCATTGCTTAATAGGTTATGGAACAGCTGCCTCATTTGCGAACTGTCAGCTTTTAATGTTGGCAGTGCGCTGTAATTTACAACAAAATGTTTACCGGGAAATTCATTTTGTATAGATTTAATTGCTTGTTTAACTATTACGCTGAAATCTGTTATCTCAAATACTGCTGGAACGGTATTAAGTCGTGAATAAACTAACAAATCATTGAGCAAAGTTTTCATCCTGTTAACACCTTCTACAGCAAAAGATATAAATTCATCGGCACCATCATCAATTTTTCCTTTGTAGCGTTTTTGTAATAACTGAACATAGCTTGCTATCATTCTTAAAGGTTCCTGAAGGTCATGTGATGCCACATATGCCAATTGCTTTATTTCTTTCTTTGATATCTCGAGCTTTTCATTAAGCTCTCTGATTAATTCTTTATCTGTATTCCCGCTGTCTTTTTCTGTAATTGTTATTATATATCCAATCGTACACTCATCCTGAACAACAGGGGATATGACATATGAAATTGGAATTTTTATTTTGTTCCTAAATAATAAAGAACGGTTGTTGTCAGTAACAGGTACTCCGGTTTTTATTATACCTTCTGATAAATACTCGCCTGTGTTTTTATTCTCTTTGAAAATTTTTATACTATTATCAAAATGTTTGCCAGATATTTCATCTTCCTTAAAACCTGTGAGTTTTTCTGCGTTGTTGTTTACTGTTTTTATTACGCCGGCTTCATTAACAGTTATTACAGCTTTGTCAAAACTTCTTATTACCGACTTCAGCCATTTTTCATTCTTTTTTAATTTTTCTTCTTTATTAAATTTATAAAGAGTTGTTTCTATCCATGAATGCAATTCTTTTTCTTCAAATGGCTTTAAAAAGTAACCGTAAGGATCGGTATTTTTAATTCTGCCGATTGTTATGTCATCTGCATAAGCAGTCAAATAAATAATTGGAACAGAAATTTTTTCTTTAATGATAATAGCAGCTTCAATACCATCTATATCACCTTTTAGAACTATATCCATCAGTATTAAATCAGGCTGCACATGGTTTAAAGCCAGTATAGCATCTTCAGCTTTTGAATACGGACCGGCTACATTATAGCCATAATTTTTCAAAATGCTTTCAATATCTCTTGCAATTATCGATTCATCTTCGATAACCATTATTGTAGCATTGTTCAAAATAAGCGGTTCCTTTTTTGGTATAAATCAGCTTTATAAAACTGTAAGTTAAATAAAAAAATCTGCAATTTGTAGCCAAATTGCAGATTTTATTTAAAAAAACACTGCTAGATCAGATATTGAAATTTATTTCTTTTCACGCTCATCATAGAAGTCACCAAGCTTGAACCTGATATTCAGGAATGCAGTAAGCAAACCGAATTTACCGTTATCAAGTTTTGATAATCTGATTGAAGGTCCTATTGCAAAAGAGTTCAATGCAAAACCTTCAGCTATATTTGAAACAAGAATTTCAGCTAATATCTGGAAATTTCTTATTTTCTTTAATGTAGCGTTTACACGGAAATCAAACACTGAACCAACAAGACGGCTTTCACGGGTAAATAAACCAATATTTACTTCGTTATACCAATAACCTACGTAGAACACAGTTCTCGTTGAACCGAACATTCTGAAAGGATACCTGAACTCTGCAAGCAGGTTGCTTCCTGTTACAATATTGTTCGGCATTCTGGTAGAATCTTTTTGGTTTACAAAAGTATAGAGAGGTGGTCCGCCACCGGGAACAACACCTGTCTCTTTTATTTCACTGTACACACCAACTTCAAAGAAGTTACCGAGAGGAATTGTATAAGTTAACTCAATACCTCTTGGAGGAGTAAATACGGCATTATACTGCTTCCACGGCTTATTCTCAGTACTATCGGTGCCAAGATCATGTGTATTTAATTCTCTTATTCTTGTAACATAACTGACATTCACACCAAGCATCTGGAAACCCATTGATACCTGGTCAGATTCAAACGGACCACTGTATTTAGTTCCCATACCGAAAGTGAATCCAATTGATCTTTTAACCGGGATACCTAATCTTTCCCATCCAAATAAAGTAAAATAAGGATTAATATAAGCAGTAGTATTTCTAATTACTCTTTCCTTTTTTGGAGGAGCAATAAATTCTTTAATTTTTATCTGTCTGATAACATCTAAGAATACGCTGGCATAATCAAGCTTCTTCTGATTCAGATTTTCTTTATTTGTTCCGGTCCAATTTTTTAGCCCATCCTGTACACGTTTGGAAAGCTGTGTCCATGCAAAACGCTGTGATGAAGGATCAAGTTCATCGCCTAATACAACAAACTGGTTTTGAGGATTCGGATCCGAGATGTTTATCACAAGAGTAAAACTTTCCAGCTTAGGGTCAATACCCATATCGTCTTGTGCGATTATAAAAATACTATCATCTTCGGCTCTGGCTAATATTTTAAAATAATTCCATGTCCTGGGGTTGTTTGGATCTTCCTGCTGCGAGTATATATCTTTAGTACTGGAAAATACAAACCCAACTATCAACAGCATAAACAAGAACAGGATTGAGTCGAATTTATTTTTCATTTTGTTGAGATTTAGTTAAATAATTAATTTTTTTTTATCAAAATAAGATTTATTAGGTATTTACACAATACTGTTAAAACGTGAGTTTACCACTCACCAAAATAAAAACTATTTTGACCTGCTATTTTATGTCCTGCAATTTTATCTGAAACGGTAACTGTAAATCCTAATGAATAAGGAGCATCTTTTCCTTCTGAGAAATTATCGAATGCACCTTTGGAACTGAATGCATTCATAGTTACGTCATAAGTATTACCTTGCTGCTTTACCGTTACAGGTCCTGAGAATTTAACATCAAGCTGTCCGGGGAAATCATCTGATACCGTTACACGATAACATACACTGCTTTGTAAGCTTGTTACCCTTGTTTCTTCGCCCATTGATGCAACTCTCTGGAAGTTTATCTTTGGCTTATCGTTGGGTTTCAATTCAACTGTTTTTGAACTGGTTCCAACTTTAATTACAACTGAACCCTGCCCGCCGGTTTCAAATGTCTTTGTACTTTTTGGCGGAATAGTTGTAATTCCTACAACCTCTAACGGAACATCATATGGATTGTTCAGTGTATTTGATGTGTACTGCGTTAAGCTGATACTTCCAATTCTGATTTCCTGCATCTCACCCGGGTCTATTTTTACTTCTTCCTTGGGCGGCTCTATCTTCTGCTGTTCTATCTGCTGCATTTGAGGCTGAATTTGTGTTACTGTCAGGCTGAGTTTCTGCTGTGTTATCTCAACCATTCTCTGTAACTCTTTATTTTCTTTTAATAGATTTTTATCTACTATTGCATATAAGTTTGTATCTACTATTCTTGATCTGGAAAGTAAATCCTGTAATTTAATTAAAGAGTCCGGGGTAATTTCCGCTCTTACTTTTCCGTCATCAGCAACCACCTGTACAAGGTCAAGATTTGCGCCTTTAATTGCGATAACACAAACCACGAATATATAAAGTGATTGGTAGATAATAAATTTTACATCACCCTTTTTTTTCATTTCTTTTCTCCTATTAGGTAAAGTTTATCGTTTACCTGCTAAGTAAGCAAGGTTATCCAATCCTTTAATTGCCTGTACGTCTTTCAATGAGTTAGCAGTCTCAGTTAACATATGTGCAGTAATCTGAAGCTCTTTCAGTACGCTTTCATCCGGGTACTTTATGTTATCCATTTCTTTCATAAGGTTTCTCATAGATTCAAGGTTCTTCTTCATAATTTCACTGTATTCGGCGGTCTGTGTAGCTGCAGATAATGCTGTTGTAAGGGATTGTGATGTGTTCTGTAATTCTTTGAGCAATTCCGAATCATGAACATTTGTTTTGCTCATTTCGGTTATTGCATTTTTCATTATAACAACATTCTTGGAAATTGATTCACTGAAGTCTGCTGCTTTCTTAAGTGAGTTTTGAATTTCGTTTGCTTCTTCTCTTGTGAATTTATCGAGCACTGCTGCAGTACCGTCAGCTCCTCTTCTTGAGAAACCGTCATGTAACTGCTGTAATATTGCTCTCTGATGAATGTCATCTCTTTCACTGAAATACTCTTTTTCCAGGTCGTTCAATTCTTCACGAAGCTCAGCAAATTTTAATCCCTGTGAATCAAATACTATTTCAAATAATTTTGCAATTGCAAGTACAATTATAGATTTAATTTCAAATGGAACAGAGAAACCTAAGAATATAACCGGACCTTCTTTTATACTGATAAGCAGTATAGCAGCACCTAACAACGGGAGGGCTGTTCCTAAACCGTCAACGATTGTCGAATAACGGGTGGTTATTCTTTCAATAATTTCCTGCGACACACCTTTTGTGCTTACTTCTCTCAACAATTTACGGTATGAAAGTTCAGCACATAAAACAAATATTCCATAAACTATAAAAGGCATCCACCATAATGAAACAGGGTCTACTCCTTTATTTAATGTTGTCGAACCGGGGAATACAGCATTTGCCATATTCTCTGCAACCTTACCTAAAAACGGTACTTTTGCTACATCGATAAAAAATGATACTACTAAAGCTATTAAAGAAGGAATAGCCGGTTTCATTCTGCCGATAAATCCTTCGGCTTGAATTCTGCTTACTCCTTTGTTGATTACGTGTTGTTTCAGCTCATGGAATTCAGTTGATTCTCTCATCAATTCCTGAACTCTCTTTTCAAGATTGTCTTTCTTAAAATTACTGCCAAACAACTGTGAAGACATGTTTCCGGTAGGTACGGTTTTTTCTGTAGTTTTAAGACTAGCAGTCTGATCCATTTTGTTTCTCCATTTTTTTTATTTAACTATGCAGTGTTTTTAACTTAATGTATTATAAAATAATATAAAATATAAAAATCTATTAAACCTAATTCTTAAGTCCACACTTTAATTTAAGTTTATACAATATTTAAGTATTTTATTAAAAAAACAATACCCTAAACACGTTAGCTAAGCTACGTGTTTTAAGGACTTAAGGTATAATTATTCCTTTTTCAACCTGGCTCTTTAATCTCTCTTAAAGAATGTACTTTATTATTATCGGGCAGCTTAATATTATCAATAATTTTACTTTCAAATTCGGGCAGAAATTTTTGAATTGTGAATTTGACAGGCCATGCTGCGGCATCACCAAATGCGCAAATTGTATTGCCTTCTATATTATTTGCTACATCAACTAATAATTTTATATCTTCTGTTCTTCCTAAACCTTTATCTATTCTGTCTAAAATTCTTAACATCCATCCGCACCCTTCGCGGCATGGTGTGCATTGTCCGCATGATTCATGATAATAAAATTTTGCGATACGTTTTAGAACCTTAACAATATCAGTATCTTCGTCCATCACAATTATTCCCGCAGTACCTATGCTGGACCCTTTTGCTTTCAAGCTTTCCTGGTCCATTTTTAATCCTTCAATTTCATCACCTCTGAACGGAGGCATTGATGAACCGCCGGGAATAATCATCTTTATCTTTTTATTGCCCGGTATACCACCGGCATAATCATAAATAATTTCTGTTAAAAGCGTTCCGGAAGGTAATTCATATACGCCTGGTTTGTTCACATGCCCGCTTACGCCATATAACAAAGTACCGGGGTGTTTTGGTTCTCCGATTTTCAAAAACCAATCAGCACCCTTTTCTATTATCGGGGGTATATTGGCAAGTGTTTCAATATTGTTAATCGTTGTCGGGCATCCCCATAAGCCATTATTTGCGGGAAATGGCGGCTTTACACGAGGATAACCTCTTCGTCCTTCAAGAGAATTCATCAGTGCAGATTCTTCTCCGCATATATAAGCTCCTGCTCCCCTGTGAAGAAAAATGTCTGTTGAAAAATCTGTTCCTAAAATATTTTTGCCTATCAATCCTTTTGCATAAGCATCATCAACTGCTTTCTGAAGCATCAGCTGCCACGGATAATACTCACCGCGGATATAAACATAAGCAGTTTTTATTCCCATTGCATAACATGCAATAAGAGTGCCTTCAATAAACTGGTGCGGGTTGAACTCAAATATTTGCCTGTCTTTAAATGAACCCGGTTCAGACTCATCTCCATTACAGCATAAATATTTTGGCTTGTCATTTGACTTAGGCATAAAAGACCACTTCAATCCGCAGGGAAAACAAGCTCCGCCTCTTCCGCGTAAATTAGATTTTTTTACTTCTTCTGTTACTGAATCCGGGGGCATTCCTAAAGCTTTTTTTAATCCATTATATCCGCCATGCTGTATATATACATCCAGCTTATGATAATTTTTAATATTTTTTAAAATAATATTTTCCACTTTTTTCCTGCTGTTATTTTGATAACTCTGAAATAATTTTATCTATTCTTTCTTTGGAAAGATTTTCTTCGTAATAATCATTTACCTGCATCATGGGAGCTGTACCGCAGCTTCCTAAACACTCAGCTTCGCTTAATGTGAACTTGTTGTCCCCGGTTGTTTCGCCTGCATGTATGTTTAGCTTCTGTGCAATGTAATCAAGAACATCATAGCTTCCTCTAAGCATGCATGAAATATTTGTGCAAACCTGGATATGATATTTCCCGACAGGTTTCCTGTTATACATTGTGTAAAAATATACAACTCCGTAAACATGTTCATATGGAATATTTAAAATAATCCCGACATATCTCATAACATCTGCCGAAAGCCAGCCGAATTGTTCCTGTGCAAGCCATAAAGCAGGCATTAATGCTGCTTTGGCTGTGGGATATTTTCTTTTTATATCCTCAAGCTTTTTTAAATTTTCTTCGGTAAATTTAATTTCCATTTTCCCCTTAGAAATGATTCTCCCCCTTGAAGCGGGGGAGTATAATTGTCATTGTAGAAAAAATTATTTATCTGCTTCACCCATTACAGGGTCTACACTGCCGATTATTGCTACAATATCCGAAATCAAACAACCCTTCATCATTATCGGTAATGCCTGCAGGTTAACAAATGACGGAGAGCGTATTTTTAGCCTGTACGGGTAACCGCTTCCGTTGCTTATAATATAAAATCCAAGCTCGCCCTTTGAAGACTCAATTGCGAAATATGATTCTGCACCCGGCTCGGGGTTATTCCCGAAATTCACTATCATAAAATCATGAATAAGCTCTTCCATTTTTGTATACACTTTTTCTTTTTTTGGAAGAACTTCTTTCGGTTCATGTGCATCAATCGGACCCTGCGGTAATTTTTGAAGTAACTGCAAAAGCATTTTTTTGCTTTCCTTCATTTCATTTATTCTCACATAATATCTTGCAAGGCAGTCGCCTTCGGTAAATACCGGTACCTCAAAATCAAGTTCATTATAATAGAGATATGGTTCGTCTTTCCTCAGGTCGCGGTTAATGCCGCTTGCCCTTGCATTTGGACCGGTTAAGCCGATAGATAGTGCATCTTCCCTTGATATTACTCCAACGCCTTCACACCTGTCTATGAATATTTTATTTCTTTCTATCAGGTCCTGGCATTCTTTCATATTAAAATCGAACTCATCTAAAAATTGTTTTATCCTGCCTATTGCTTCATCGGTCAGGTCATATGCAAGACCGCCGATTCTTGTATAAGTGGTAGTGAACCGCACGCCGGTTAATATATCAAGTATATCAAGAATTTTTTCCCTCTCCCTGAAACCCCACAGGAAAACCGTTAATGCACCGACATCCATTGCCATTGAACCGAGCCATACAAAATGTGATGCTATTCTTGCAAGCTCACAGACAATTGTTCTTATACATTTTGCACGCGGCGTCGCTTCAATTTTTAACAGCTTCTCAACTGCCATTGCATAACAAACATTGTTTGCAATCGGCTGCAGATAATCTAACCTGTCTGTATGAGGAATATACTCATGGTAGGTCATATTCTCGGCTATCTTTTCATAGCCCCTGTGCAGGTAGCCAAGGTCAGGCAATACTTTTACTACTGTTTCACCATCAAGGCTTACAAGCAGCCTTAAAACACCGTGTGTAGCCGGATGCTGGGGTCCCATGTTGAGAACAAGCTGGTTCTCAAGAGCATCATCAAATGTTGCCTGTATATCATCGGTCTCAAGTGCCCGGAGTATCTTTGATATCTTACCGTTAGTCTTTGTATTTAGCTGTGCCGTCTGAATTAAATTTTTATCCATTTATTTTTTCGGTAATTCAATTGCGCCTGGTATTCCCATCAGCGGATAATCTTTTCTTAAAGGATAATATTCAAACTCTTCCATCATATATATCCTTCTCAGGTCAGGGTGGTTCAGAAAATTTATTCCGAACATATCATAAGTTTCTCTCTCAAGCCAGTTTGCAGTTGACCATACGGATGAAACCGTTTCAAGTTCAGGCTTTTTGGAATCCAGTACTGCTCTTAAGAAAATCCTGCTCTTATGGTTATTAGACCAGAGATTATAAATAACTTCGAACCTGTTGTTCTTTGTAAACCTGTCAACACCAACAAGGTCAATAAGCTGGTCATATTCAAATTCATTTTTGAATAATCTGCAAATATCCGTTATTTTCTCTTTCGGTACTTCAATGCAGTTGTAATTATTGATAGTAGAATATTTTACACCTGAAAATTCATTGTTTACCGATAGTTTTTGTTTTATTTCTTCTAATTGAGGCATATGTGGAATCAAATTTACAAAATAATATATATTTAATAAAGGTATTAGCGGTTTTTATTGAAAATAAATAGAATCTGCAAATATTAACATATTCTGTTATTAAAAGATTCTATCGATAATTACAGGATGCAGGTTGCAGGTTGAAGGTTACAGGTTAGAGGTTACAGGTTGGAGGTTACAGAATGCAGGTTGAAAAATTGAAGATTTGCAATTGTACACAGACATGTCGAAATCTTTGCCTGCCCTCAATTAATACAATAAAAAAAGGCGGATTGAAAAATCCGCCTTTGTAATTGTAAATATTTTTTTATTACTTCATTAATATCATCTTGTTTGTACGTGTATATTCTTTTGTGATGATAGAATAGAAGTAAATACCGCTTGAATAATTTCCGGCATTCCATTTTACTTCATATGTACCTGTTGCCAGTCTTTCATTTACAAGGCTCTCTACCTGTCTGCCAAGAGCATCATAAATTACGACCTGTACATCTGTAGTTCTTGCTATATCAAATTTGATAGTTGTGGAAGGGTTGAACGGGTTAGGATAATTCTGATATAAATTATATTCAACCGGAACAACTTCAGATAATTTTTTAACAGAAATTGGGATACAAGTTGTATCTGTAAGTGACCAACCTGTGTTGTAAACCTGTCCAACCAGTTCATTGAATATGGCAGAATTTTGTAATATGGTTGGGTCAATACAGTTTGAACCCCAATGTTCAACATTCCATCTTATAGCACCAAGAGTATAGCTTCCTTCGGTAAGCTCATAAGATGGTCTTCCCTGGAAATTAAATATATTCAAGCTGACAGCTTTTCCTTCCATAATGGAAGTTGTTGTCATAGCAGAATAATCTGAATTTCCGGACAAATTAATATTGGCATTTGTAGCCGGATTATCCGGGTGTACAGAAAGAGCAAATGAATCCGGTAAAGTCTGGAAGCCAACTCTTATACAAGTAGGTCCGACTTTCCATGTCTGTTCTGCAGGAACAGTTGCTATTACATCAAGTGTGTAAAGGTTATTTTCAAATCTTGCATTACTAACTGAAAAATCCACTTTCACCTGCGATTGAATGGTTCCTGCAATCATTGAAGATATTATTAATAGAAAGATTATTTTTTTCATGATTGTATATTCCTAATTTTAAAAAATTCGTTTAAAAATAGATTTTACGGGTTGCCCGGCCAATGTTTTCTTACATTGATATTACCATATAATATCGGTAAGTCATAACCGTCAACAAATGTATTTCCATTCAAATCACAGCTTACATATCCATCCAATCCGAACTGAGTAATAAATAACTGGTAGTCTTCTGTAAATACAAGTCCGCTTTGATTAGCATCGCCTCCGTAGAATACCCATACACTTCCAACCTGTTTCATATTATTACCAAATGCTTTATTGGAACCTGTTGTGAAATCATAATTAACATACTGACCTAAATTGAATAACTGCGGTAAAGCACTCCATGTTTCAATATGATTTCTATGCTTAACTATTATGTAATAATTTCCTGCAACAGAGTTTTCAAAGCTTACAGTATCTGTTCCGTTCGTATTTAAATAAGCAACTGTGCTGTCTTTTAATGTCCACGGATCTGATGTTTGTGCAATATAAACCCTGATAGTATCTCTAATCTGGGTTGAGCCGTTATAGAAACCTTCAAGATATACTTTAAGATTTGCATTAAGAGTTTGTTTTGTAATAAAGTAACAAGGCATAGTTGACCATTCACCTTCATTCATAGCGGCATTTAATGCGCATACCCTCCAATAATAAGTGAACCCGCCTGTTAACGTTCCGGGCATTACCTGGTAAGCTGTATCATAAACAATATCATTAAATACAAATGTTGAATATCCATTATTTATAGCAATCTGCATACGGTAAGCCACAGCACCGTTTACTGAATACCATTTCATTAATGGTGTTAATGTAACATTTTGCGCTCCGCATACCGGAGAATTCAAAACAGGGGCTGGCAGTAATCCCGGAATTGTGGTGAAGGATCTTGCCGCTGTAAAGTTACCTGTACCGCCGCCAACACTTGATGCACGCACCCTCCAGTAATATGTAGTGTTATACTCAAGTTGTGAGCTTTGATTCCAGTTAGTACCGGTAGTTGTTGAATTATATATAAAAGAGCTAAAATTCGGGTCTATAGAAACCTGAATATGATATGAATTGGCACCTAATGATGAATTCCATGCATATTGGAAACCGCTTCTAGGAATATTTTCAGCATTAGGAGCAGGATATACAAGCACAGGCGGTGCAGGCGGTGCATTCTGTGTTGTAAATGTGAAAGGAGCAGACCACGGTCCGGCTCCGCTTACATTTCTTGCCCTTGCTCTCCACCAATACTGAGTTGAACCTGAAAGTACATCAGGCGGAACCTGATACTGTGCAGAGGTTAAATCAAATACCGGCCAAACTATAGTAATAAAATTTAAATCACTGGCAATTTCCACGTCATAAACCACAGTTCCCGTTACTACTGTCCAGGTAAGCAGTGGTGTAAGAGTAATATTGCCTATGTTATTCGGCGGCAATAATAATGTTGGTGCAGAAGGCAATGCCGGCTGTGTTGTAAAATTCCATATGGATGAATATGGTCCGGTTCCTGTTGAGTTTGTACCCTTTACACGCCAGTAATATGTTGTTGCATTTTGAAAGCCGGTAACATATTGCTGTGATGATGCTATTCCATCAATAGTTGTAATGGGATAAACAAAGTTAGCATCTGTCGTATATTGCAAAGTATAATATTGTACACCTCCTCCGATATCGTTCCAGTCAAATGTAAGACTTGTCGGCATATTGGTTGTATCATCCGGCGGATAAAGTAGAGTCGGCTGTGCCGGTAATGAACTTCCTGTTGTGAAAGTAAAGTTTGCTGGTGCACATGCAAAGGCACCGTTTGCATCATATGCACATACATTCCAGAAATATGTTGTGTTTGACTGCAATGGTACATCATCATATTTGGATAACAAAATACTGTCCTGTTGAAATACTGTATTGAATCCCTGGTATACAGTCAGCTTGTAATGATGCGCTCCTGTAACATCTGACCAGTCAAAATCAACGGGAACCGGTACATTGTTAGCATTGTTAGGCGGCGTAATTAATGTAGGAGGATCAATTGCATACACTTCTTTTAAGGACACAAGCAAGAAGAGTAAGATAAGTGAATAAGTAAATTTCTTCATTTAGAGCTCCTTGAAGTTATTTGGTAAAAAATTTTAATAAGTCCATGCTTATAAACAGCATTACTTATAAATAGGGAAAATAAAGTTAAAATATATTTAAAACCTTCGGGAAGGCATTGCCATTCAAATGAATAATAATAAATATAATTATTTTCACTTAAGCCGTACATAATTTGTATTTGGCTCACTAGCAATTTTGAGTAGTTTTTATTTTTGAATAAAATAATATGAACAAACAATATTAATCTTGCAAGTCAATTTAAATATACTATTTTCAGGGGATTGTAAGTATAGAATTTGAACCTTTTTAATTAAAATTTTTTTGTTATATTTATTTTCTTTGTTTTAAATTTTACAAAAACCTGAAAGCTGCCATAAATGGCGGTTTTTTTATATATTCCCAATTGTTAAAAGCTGCGAAGTCCGTACATAACTACCCGCATATTTATTTTTCAAAATAATTTTTCATCTTTAAAAATAAAATAATATTTTTTTTCAGCAGGGAAATTACTTATATAATTGATGATTGGTTGAAGTGCTTCAATTAAAACTTGAATGTTGAATGAGTATTTATATCCGGAAAAATTAAGGAGTAAGTACTTGCCGTTGAACTTAATTAACACACAACCTGTAATTATAAAACATCCACGAGAGAGAGACCGGCAGTACGGAAAGATTTTCTTCCCCATTACAAATTGTCGAGTATTGTTAAGAAATAACAATCACGTAGTGATTGCCCGTATTAGCAATGACATAAATGATTGAAACAACTTCGTAGAAGTTACCCATCTTCTAAAGTAACTATGGGCAACTCCTGCGGAGTTTGGATAATTATTACAATTGTTTCCTAATATGGAAAATCACTACGTGATTAATTCTTGATGACCGGCAAAAGCGTGTTTGTGCCTCAAATCATAATCAGACTAACACAGTCACCTTACGCAAACAATCTTTCCCGTACTGCCAGTGTCCTCGATTAAAAATAATTCTGTAATTATAGAACATCCATGAGAGACACCGGCAGTACGGAAAGCCTTCGCTGGAATGACACGGGGGATGAACATGCCTGCCCATACAGGCGCGCGGGAATGACACGGGGGATGAGCATTAGTAATGACTGGACATGGTAGAATTTTTTATCATAAATCTATAAATCAATCATTTATCGTGCCAATTCAATGGGGCTATGTTTGACAAAATGTCAATAATAAACTCTCCACATATCATTTCATCCAAAATCAATCTGTATGTTATAAAAATGTATCTGAATTGATATAAAAGCGTGTAAAAATTAAATAATTTTTGTCCGGGAATCTATAAGTTATTGCCATGTAAGGCGTTATTCGATTTTTTCAAATCAAAAATTTCTGAAAAAATGCTGATTGTAAATCATAATCGCCAAAAAAAATAATTTACAAAATACACCTTTTTGCTAATCAAAATCGTGATGACAAAATGTTAAAGAACATTGCAGGAGGGAAGTGATATCTGTAAACCGGCAAATACGATAAATTGTATCACTCGTTAGCTGTCGTAAAATTAATTGAAGAATATATCTTTTATTGGGTTATCATGGTTTATACGTTTTCTATATATAATAGAATAGTATTACAAAAAAATAAAAAAGGGCAGTCTTAAACGACAACCCTTTTTAAAAACAGAAGTAAAAATAATTGAAAAATATTATACTTCTTATTTAATAATTATCATTTTTTTTGAAAGTGAATAATCACCGGCAGTCAGGATGTAATAATAAATTCCGCTTGATAAATTCCCTGCATCAAAAGTTACCTTATAACTGCCCGGTGCATATGGTTGGTTATAAACATCAGCAACTTTTTCACCGAGAGAATTAAATACAGACACATTTACATCACCTGTGTAATTATTGTTCTCCGGCAGGTCAAACGCAATTGTAGTGGACGGATTAAAGGGGTTCGGATAATTCTGATGCAATGCAATTTCAGTTGGTACCGAATTACCATTGTGAGTGATACCGGTAAATACAATCCATGCTGCAATATTATTTACCGAAATACCACCTGCAGAAAAGAAATGCCCGGCTGCATAAACAGACGAACCGAACCCTGCTAATGCAAGAACATTTCCACCGTTAATTCCGCTTCCGCAAGCAGACCACAATGTGCCGTTCCATTTAGCAATGTGGCTTGCTGAAATTCCTCCGGCTTGTGTAAAAGCTCCGCCTGCATATAGAACAGAGTTAACAACTGTAAGCGAATACACAATACCGTTTGTACCAAGAGCAAGATTGCTCCAGCTTCCGTTCCACTTTGCAATCCTGGATGCAGAAATACCACCGATTGTTGTAAAGCTTCCCCCCACAATCAGCTCATTGTTGTAAATTGCAAAAGAATAGACACCGTCATTAAATCCCAGTCCAAGAGTGCTCCATGTAGTACCGTTCCAGGCAGCAATTCTGTTAGCATTAATTCCGCCTGCTGTAGTAAATAATCCTCCCACTATTAACTGGTTATTATAGACAGTTAAAGCATTTACCTCATTATTTACACCGAGCCCAAGCGGAACCCAGTTTGTGCCGTCCCACATTGCAACCCTGTTAACAGATGTAGAGCCTGAACTAAAGAAAGTACCGGCAGCATACAGATTCCCGTTATAAACTGTTAACGCCAGAACATCGTCATTCAATCCTGCACCCATGGTTGACCAGTTGTAGCCGTTCCATTTAGCGATTCTGTTAGCCGATACGCCGCCAATAGAAGTAAAATTTCCCGCAGCGACAAGTTCACCGTTAAAGATAGTTAACGCTTCAACTCTTCCGTTAACTCCCATACCAAGGGAAGCCCAGTAAGTGCCGTTCCATTTAGCGACACGGTTAGTGCTTGTTCCTCCGGCAGTTGTAAAAATGCCCCCCGCGACGAGTTCGTTATTAAATACCTGTAAAGTATAAACGTCGTTATTAGTACCTATTCCCGGAGACATCCAGGATTGAGATATGGAAATATTGACGCTGCAAAAAATGAAGATAAAAAATAAAACGAACAGGTAAAAATGTTTTTGAAAAAATGAAGTGCGTGTAAGATGTAGCTTCATGATGTTTCCTCCTTCGTTTATATAAATAGGTTTATATAACACATACAAGTTAGCTTAAAACAGGTACGTACACAATACCGTGAAGTGGGGATGGCAATTTGTGAATAAAATTATAAGGAAAAATAGGCGGTTATTAATGATTTTAAAGCTATTTAACCTATTGAAATCTATAAAGTTGTCTCAATTAATTTGAAATAATTCTTTTTATAAATTGATAAATATCAGTTGAAAGATTTGAAAATAAATTACTTATTTCTAAAAAATGTTTTCTAATATTATGAAAATTCATAGCATTAATTATATTCATTGCACACTAACATTACTTCTTATATATTTGTATTAATGAAGTTAACGGAATATTTTGTACCTACCTTAAAGGAAGAACCAGCTGACTCGGTGATACCCTCACATAAATTGATGGTTAGAGCCGGTATGATAAGACAGCTCACAGCAGGTGTTTATTCTTATTTACCCCTTGGTTTAAAGGTATTTAAGAAGATTGAGAATATTGTAAGAGAAGAAATGAACGCTATTGGCGGTAATGAGTTCTATTTACCTGCTCTTTCACCGAATGAATTGTGGCATCAAACCGGAAGACTGGAAGATTACGGAGATGATATCTTTCGCATAAAGAACAGGGAGTTAGTATTAGCACCAACTCATGAAGAGGTTTTTACCTCAATAGCTAAACCTAACCTGATATCTTATAAAGATCTTCCTAAAATTTGGTACCAGATACAGACTAAATTCAGGAATGAAGCAAGACCAAGAGGCGGTGTTTTAAGAGGCAGGCAATTTACAATGAAAGATGCTTATTCATTTGATGCTACATGGGAAGGATTGGATGAATCATATAATAAAAATGACAAGGCATACAGGAATATATTTACCAGGTCCGGATTAAAGTTTTTTGTTGTATCTGCATTCAGCGGTGCAATGGGTGGAAGTAAATCAGAAGAATTTATGGTTGAGACCGAAGCCGGTGAAGATAATGTTGCTTTAAGTGAAGATAACTCATATGCTTCAAATGTAGAGGTAGCTGTATCTTATTGTGAAACTGTCGCAAGGAAAAATAGTAATCTTTCTTTGGAAGAATTTCATACACCTGATATTAAAACAATAGATGAACTGGCCGGTTTTTTGGGTATTACAGATAAATCACGACTTGCAAAATCCAGGGTTTTTGTCATTCCAGGCAAAGAAGAAAAAGATAATAAATACGTTGAAGTATTAGTATGCGGTGACGATGAAGTAAACGAAACAAAGCTGCATAATATTTTTTCAGGTATAAGGGCTGCACACCCTGATGAACTTTCTGAAATAACGGGAGCTGATGCAGGTTCAATAGGTCCTGTTGGCGTAGAAGGTAAGCTGAAAGTTATTGCTGATCTAAGATTAAAAGAAGCAGATGAATTAATAAGCGGTGCAAATAAAAATGATTACCATGTAAAAAATATTGATCTGAAAAGAGATGTACCGGGAATCGAATACTTTGATATAAGAACAGTTAAGGAAGGCGAGCTGACTTTGGATAAAAATTCAAAGTTAAGGATAACTAAGGCAATTGAAGTCGGACATATTTTTAAGCTAGGAACAAAATATGCAGAGGCTCTTGGGGCAAAATATCTTGATAAAGAAGGCAAAGAACAGGTTATCATTATGGGCAGTTATGGAATTGGGATAGAAAGAATTGCAGCTGCATATATAGAACAGAATTATGATAAGGATGGAATAATATGGAGCGGGGAAATATCTCCATTCCATGTACAGTTAATTTGTGTAAATACAAAACTGGAAAATGTAAAACAAAAAGCAGATAGTATTTACAACGATTTCATTAAGTTGGGAATAGAAGTGTTGTATGATGACAGAGGCGATATCAGTCCGGGTTTTAAATTTAAGGATGCCGACCTGCTTGGTATGCCGCTCCATGTAATTGTGAGTGAGAAAAATTTAAAGAATGATGAAGTAGAGGTAAAAATAAGACGTACCGGTGAAAGGATGAAAATACCACTTGCAGAAATTAATTCTAAAATTCCTGAATTATTAAAAAATATAAATTAAACCTATCGGAAAAACACTACCTTTTTATTATATTCCAAAACTAAAAATTTGTCGGATTTAACTAACTACCGGTTAATAAAATATATAATAATAATATTATTAATCGGAATTGTATTAGGAAGCGTTTCTCTTATCTATCCATTTGGTAGAGACCAGGGAATTTATGCTTACGCCGGGCGTCAAATTTTAGATGGAAATCTTCAGTATAAATATGTTTTTGACCTGAAGCCTCCTTCAGTTCATTTTACTTTTGCCCTGGGTGAAATAGCTGTGGGTACAAGCATGCAAAGCTTAAGAGTATTTGATCTATTATGGCATTGTTTGACAGCAATAATAATATTTCTGATTTGTTTCCGGTTAACCAAAGGTCACAAATCATCATTAGCAGCAGCGGTATTATATCTTTTTCTTTATTACAGGTTTGACTACTGGCAATCTATGCAGGCAGACAGTTTTATGAATCTTCCTTTTGCCGTATCGATTTTACTGTTATTGATTGGAACAGATAAAGAAAAATTTATATGGATTTTTTTATCCGGTATATTTTTTGGCTTAACGGTTTTTTATAAATATACGATATTGGGTTTTCTTCCATTGTTCTTTGTTTTATTGTATTTTTGTTACAGAAAAAACATGACTTCTGTTAGAATTGCCGTAACATATACTTTAGGTTTCTTAATAGTAGTTTTTTCTGTTATAATTGTGTTTTTTTCCGGCAGTGCATTGAAAGAATTTCTGGATGTTAATTTAGTACAAATACCTAACTATGCTAATATCGGTCTTCAAACAGAAAATGTTTGGTACATTTTAAGTAATTTACTTAAGCTGTTTGCTTATTCGATTTATTCTCCGTTAATTTTATTGATTGCCATTCATTTTTTTTATTTATTTAAAAATAAAAAATTTGATTTCCCGAATGGATTAATTTTAATCTGGGTATTATGTGTACTGATAAATCTTATAATACAATGGAAATTTTTCAAGTATCATTTTAATGTCTTATTTCCTCCTTTAGCTATTGGGGCTGTATTAGGTTTTACAACTGTGAAAGAGAAGCTGATGAAACACAAATATTTTGTACCGGTATCTTTGACTCTGGTTATATTATACTGTTTAACAAGCTTTAATATATATTCAAGTTATTATTCAGACTTACTGGATTATATAACATCGAAAAAAACATTAATTGAAATTTACGAAAAAAAGGGTGTAACAGATGAAACTGAATTTTTTGTTATAAGGGAATCTTTTAAGGCAGTGAATTATATAAATTCAAAAACTACAAAACAGGATTTTGTTTACATTTGGGGGTTTGACCCTGTAGTATACTATTTATCCGGAAGAGAATGTGCATCAAGATTTATATACAATTTCCCCCTATATTGGAAAAAAGATAATGCAGCTTTTAGAAGAGAATTAATTACGGAATTGAAACAAAGGAAACCAAAGATAGTATTAATATCAAAGAATGACCAGCTCTATCTTCTATCCGGATATTTTGAAGATTCAAAACAAATGGTTGAAAGATTTCCGGAACTGAAGCAATTTGTAAACGATAATTATGTCTTCGACCATCAGACACAAAATTTTGATTATTATGAACTTAATGAAATAAAGCAGTAAAAATTGATGAAAGACAGGATAATACTGGCATCTTCTTCACCAAGGCGGGAATATCTATTAAATGGAGTATTAAAGAATTTTGGATTGAAGTTTCAAATAATACCTGCTAATATTATAGAATCTGTCCATCCGGGTAAATCATTTGATAAAACGGTAAAAGATTTAGCAAGGGAAAAAGCGGAAGAAGTTGCATCCAGGGAAAGTGGATTAATAATTGCCGCTGATACTATTGTAGTTCTTAATAACAATGTTTTAGGGAAACCGGAAAACGAAGATGATGCAAAACGCATATTGAAATTGTTAAGAGGGAATGATCACGAAGTTTTTACAGGTATTGCTTTTATTGATACAAAAACAAACCGTATTGTAGAAGATTTTGAGGTTACAAAAGTTAGATTCAGAAATATGAGTGACAGTGAAATTGATTTTTACGTTAAAAGCGGCTCACCAATGGATAAAGCAGGAGCATACGGTATTCAGGATGATTTTGGAAGTACATTTGTTGAATCTATTAATGGTGATTACTTTAATATAGTGGGGCTTCCTGTTGTAAAAACATATTTGCATTTAAAAGAATTATTGAACCTGGAATTATAGTTGTTTCAAAAATATAAAAAAAGAATAATATACTCGATAGTATTTGGTGCTTTATTTTATTTAGCATTAAGCATATATGCAAATTTAAATGACCTGATGGTTGCCTTCAGCAAGTTTAACTGGTATATTTTTCCTTTGGTGCTTGTTCTTTCTTTTTTAAATTATGTCAGCAGGTTCCTGAAGTGGGAATATTATACTAAAGTTCTTAATATTCATATTGATAGAAAGATTAGCTTTATGATATTTTTATCTTCTTTCATTATGGCTATTACACCGGGAAAAGTCGGGGAAGTATTTAAATCGTATTTACTTAAAGAGCACAATGGTACTTCAATAAGTAAGAGTGCACCAATAGTGTTAGCTGAAAGAATCACTGATTTTCTTTCATTAATATTTTTAAGCATGATAGGT